>ERZ1504731.416-NODE-416-length-10972-cov-3.558853_pt1 | contig 10972 bp, 8 predicted proteins | sample MGYA00571815_ERZ1504731 | MGnify/ENA primary metagenome ERZ1504731 (study PRJEB39906, sample SAMEA3182046) | gut metagenome | biome: human; feature: gut; material: Stool; isolation source: human stools | place: Canada | collected 2011-11-15 ... | reverse complement strand
ATTTGATAGTTATAATATTAATGAATAGAATGATGAAAAAACAGACCCAAGCGATTCATACGCAGTTCCAAAGAAGAGATGCTTACAATTCTCTCAGTATGCCGGTTTACCATACAGCGGCTTATGAATTTGACAATGCTGATGACATGGCTGATGCTTTTTGCGGGCGGACAGATGCTCCGGATTACTCCAGAGTGATGAATCCCACAGTGACTTTTTTTGAGAATAAGGTGAAGGAACTTACGGGGGCAGCAGAAGTCATAGCCCTCAATTCCGGTATGGCGGCTATTAGTAATACATTATTTTCAATTGCAGCTGCAGGAAAGAATATAATTACATCGCGTCATTTGTTTGGTAATACTTATTCGTTTATTGCTGGTACATTGTCCCGCTTCGGGGTGGAACCTAGATTGTGTGATTTGACAGACATTGGAGCAGTAGAGAAAGTAGTAGACAGTAATACCTGCTGCATTTATGTGGAGATTATCACCAATCCGCAGATGGAAGTGGCGGATTTACAGGCGCTCTCACGGATAGTTCATGAAAGGGGAATTCCTCTCATCGTTGATACTACGCTTATTCCTTTCACAGAATTCGATTCACATAGCTTAGGCGTAGATATTGAAGTGGTTTCCAGTACCAAATATTTATCAGGGGGAGCCACTTCCATTGGTGGTTTAGTAATTGATTATGGTACATGTCCGGGATTCGGTAAACGTATGCGTACAGAGATGTTACTCAATCTGGGAGCTTATATGACTCCTCATGTGGCCTATATGCATACTATCGGATTGGAAACATTGGACGCGCGATATCGGATACAGTCTGCCAATGCCGCTATGTTGGCTGGTAAGCTTCGCATATTATCTGCTGTCAAACGTGTGAATTATGTGGGGCTGAAGGATAATTCATACTACGCTTTGGCACAAAGACAGTTTGGTCCGACTGCCGGTGCTATGATTACGATAGACCTGGAAAGTAAAGAGGCATGCTTTGCTTTCATCAACCGACTGAAATTGATACGTCGCGCTACTAACTTGTTTGACAATAAGACGCTTGCTATTCATCCTGCAAGTACTATTTTTGGACCGTTTACTGATAAACAGCGACAGGACATGGATGTGTTGGATACGACTATCCGTTTCTCAATTGGTTTGGAGGATGTGGATGATCTGTTTGACGATGTCAGACAGGCTTTGAATAATAAAAAGGATTAGAAGCAAAAATCTGAAAGTCATACACGCAACTGTAAATATACCGCAAATATGGTATATAAAATGCCATTCATACGGGATTTATCAGCTTGTATATATCTAATACCTTTGCCCCATCATTTTAACAGTAAACAATAATGGGTAAAAGGATTCATTTATTTTTGCTTGCTCTTGCAATAGGAGTGATACAAGGGGCAGCACAGGTGACAACAGTGCGGGGCATCGTCACCACAGAAGAAGATGGGGAGCCGGTTATCGGTGCCTCAGTTATAGTGAAAGGAACTTCATTGGGTACCGTAACTGATGTCAACGGGAGATTTGAACTGAGTGGACTCCCGCCATCAGCCACCCGGCTGCTAATCTCTTACATTAGTCTGATGGCAAAAGAGGTGGCTATTGCACCACAGGTATCGGTAACACTGAAGAGTGATACGCATCTGCTGGATGAGGTAGTAGTAACGGCTTTGGGTATTTCACGCGAGAAAAAGGCATTGGGCTATACGGCACAGGAAGTAAAACAGGATGCTTTGGTGCAAGGGAAAGATAATAATCTGTTAAATTCGTTGAGTGGTAAGATAGCTGGTGTGCGTATTACCAATACACAAGGAGATGTTGGTTCCAGTCGCATCGTTATTCGTGGTGAAACTTCTATTGCAGGTGAGAATCAACCGCTTTTTATTGTGGATGGAATCCCAGTGGATAATTCGCAGCTTAATGCACGTTCCAGCGGACGTGATTTTAAAAATGCAATAGCAGACCTGAATCCGGAAGACATAAAAACACTTACTGTATTGAAAGGTCCGAATGCCGCTGCCCTTTATGGTGCGCGTGCTGCTCACGGTGCTATTGTCATCACTACTAAGGGAGGAGACAAAAGGCAGAAAGGGATAGGGATTACATTACATTCTTCCACGCAAGTCTCTTTTGTTGCTACCTTGCCGGAGTTTCAAAATCTTTTTGGACAAGGGGCAGGGGGACGGTTCAGTTATGTAGATGGCAAGGGTGCAGGTGTGAATGACGGGGTAGACGAAAGCTGGGGACCACGTCTTGATATTGGTTTGTTGATTCCTCAGTTCGATAGCCCATTGGACGCTGACGGTAATCGTGTGGCTACTCCCTGGGTATCCCATCCCAACAATGTACGCGATTATTTTCGCATGGGTATTTCTACAAACAACGGTATTTCTGTTGCCCGTGGAGACGACAAATACCAGTTCCGTGTAGGATATAACTACGAAAAACAAGTCAGTATCGTTCCTGATGCTGGAACTAATAAGACGAATATCAGCCTAAATACGGATTACCATCTGGCAAAATGGATTGTGGTGGGAGCTACAGCCAATTACATCGTTTATACAGCTCCCAGTTTGCCGGGGTCAGCTACCCCCTCGGGCAGTAACGTACGTTCTAACAGTCCTATGCTTCAGTTCTTGTGGTTCGGACGTCAAGTGGATACGAACTCATTGAAGGCGGACTATACTCGCAACTGGAATTCAAGCTATTACGACAATCTTTTTTGGAGTGCTTCTTATAATACACAGAGTCAGGAACGTCATCGTCTGATAGGTGATCTGCATGCCGAATTCCGTCTGACAGATGGGTTGAATGTGCGTTTTCGTACTAGTACCGACTGGTATAATGACCGGAGGAAATCCAAAGTAAAATGGGGGAGTGCAGGTGCCGGTTCGCCTTACGGCAGTTATGCTGAAGATGCCTATACGGTGAAAGAGAATAACACAGAAGTATTGGCGACTTATATCAAACAGTTGAATAAAAATTGGGGAATTGACGCTCTTCTGGGTTTTAATGTACGTAACAAACAATATGAGAATAATTATCAGGCTGCTCCCCGTTTGGCGGTTGCTGATCTTTATACATTGACTAACTCGCGTGATCCGCTCACTTCGTCCAATGATTTCTACCGTTTACGGCAATATGGCCTTTACGGTTCCATACAACTGGATTACCGTCGTTGGGCTTTCTTGAATATAACAGGACGGAACGATTGGTCGTCTACACTACCTGTGGACAACAATTCTTATTTCTATCCTTCGGTGACGGCTAGTGTGTTGCTTTCTGAAGCTTTCGGGTGGAGAAGTAAAGCTGTTAACTACCTAAAAATACGTGGAGGATGGTCTCAAGTGGGAGCAGATGCCAATCCTTATCAATTGGCAACGGTCTTTACTTCAGAAACAGCTTTCAATGGGAATCCACTTCAAAGTTCTTCTACCATTGGTATGAATCCGAATCTAAAACCGGAGAAGACGTCATCTATAGAAGCTGGTTTCGAGGCGGCTTTTTGGGACAATCGCCTATGCTTGGATTTCACTTACTATAAGACCGATAGTCGTAATCAAATATTGAAACTAGCTACTACTGCTGCCAGTGGGTACACGTCGCAGGTGCGTAATGCCGGACATATCCGTAATCGTGGCTATGAAATACAATTGGGCGCTGTTCCTATACAAACATCGAAAGGGTTTCGTTGGAATCTGGATTTGAATTATGGTGCCAACAGCAGCAAGGTTGTCAAATTGGATGATGAAGGTTTGATTACGAGTTACCGGCTCTACTCGTCTGGTATTCAGATACTGGCTTCAGTGGGCGAAGCTTATGGAACCCTGTTCGGCACTTCATACGTGCGTGATGCTAATGGAAACGTTGTGGTGGATGCTAACGGTCTGCCTAAGATTTCGACCACTAATAAAACGTTGGGGAAGTTTACGCCCGACTGGACAGGCGGTATCAGTAACACTTTCAGTTATCGTTCGTTAAGTCTTTCTTTTCTGATAGATGCAAGTGTAGGTGGTTCTATTTTTTCCAACACTAATAAAACTGGAAAATATACCGGTGTATTAGCTAACACATTATCGGGCCGGGATGCCGAGCACGGTGGCTTGTGGTATTATACTGCCGCCATGGGTAACAATGTACGATTACCAGAATCTCCTTCTTATTCCGTATCCTCTGATGGACTTTACTATGCCCAGGTCAATGGGCAATCCACCCGTGTGTATCAGGATGGCATTATGGTAGAAGGAGTGACGGAAAGTGGTTCTAAGAACGAAGAGGTTGTATCTGCCGAGAAATACTACCATCGTATTTACAGTATTGCTGAAGCTAATGTATATGATGCTTCTTACGTGAAACTGCGAGAAGTCGCTTTGAGTTACCGTCTACCTCGCTTGTGGACGCAGAAACTGCATTTGCAAGAAGCTTCCGTTACACTGACGGGACGTAACTTGTGGACTATTTATAAGAGTGTCCCTAATATAGATCCGGAATCGGCTTTGACTACTGGAAACGCACAAGGAGTAGAAGCCTATTCATTGCCTACAACACGTTCCTTTGGTGTGAACCTTTCCGTGAAATTCTAAATGTGAACCTTTAAATAATAGGATAAGATGAAAAGAAGAATATATTTTTTATATATAATATGGGTACAAGTGGTTGCCATTTCTCTATCATCGTGTGATGATGAATTGACTGATATCAACCGCAACCCCAATGCCACTGAAAATCCACAGCCGGCTTATTTACTTGCCGCTGCACAGTATCATGCCGCCAATCTTTATTGGGGAAGTAGTACGAACTATAATTCTACTCTGTTGTGGGTGCAACATTGGGCTAAAATACAATATACAGAGCCAGATTGCTATAATGTGGATAATGGCAGCTTTACCACTACGTGGGACACCGGCTATGCAACGCTAATAACTGACTTGAATGCTATTATCAGTTCGGAACTCGGAAATGATAATTATCGAGGGATAGCTACAGTGTGGCGTTCGTGGGTTTACCTGTTGCTGACCAATCTGTATGGAAATATACCATACAGTGAATATGCACAAAGTGTAACACCCGCTTATGATTCACAAGAGACTGTTTTGCGCGGGCTTTTGGAGGAGTTGATCGCTGCTGACCAGTTGCTTTCTACCACAGGAGGAACGGTAGAAGGGGATTTGATTTACGGAAATGATATTACCCGCTGGAAACAATTGGCCCACTCCCTACGGCTACGTATCGCCCTTGAATTAGCTGACCGGGATGAGGATACAGCGCGTCGGGTTATTGCTTCCCTTTGGGATAATCGTAACAGTGTAATAGATAGCAATGATGCTATAGCCCGTTTTGTTTTTACTTCTTCACCACAATGGAATCCATGGGCATCTGCTTTCAATTCACGTGATGATCAGCGGGTATCAAAAACGTTGATTGATAAACTGAATGAATGGAATGATCCGAGAATTGGAATTTTAGCCCAGCTACCTCAAGACGAAGGTGTGAAAAACTATGTAGGAGCTGCCAATTCCTTATCTGCTGATGCCGCTAATAATCAGGGATTTAATAAAGTTTCCCGTCCCGGTACTTATTTTTTGAAAGATAGCTCTCCGGCTGTATTTTATACGTATGCCGAGGTCTTGTTTATCTTTGCAGAATCCGCTGCACGCGGCTGGATAACGGCTGATGCGGAAACGCTCTACCGCGAAGCTATTACTGCTTCATTGAATCAGTTTGGCATTATAGACAATCGTATAATCGATTCTTATTTACAACAGGAGGCGATTCGGTTCGACGCCGCACATTGGTATGAATCTATCGGCTGGCAGAAGTGGATCGCTTATTATGGACAGGGACCCGATGCTTTCACTGACTGGCGCAGGCTCGGTTATCCCCAGCTTATCCCTGGTCCCGATTCCGTTTTGGGTTCCGGAGAGTTACCTCGTCGCTTTTTTTATCCCGTAACGGAACAATCACTGAATGGTAAGCAGTATCAGATTGCCATATCCCATCAGGGAGCAGATGAGATTACTACCCGTTTGTGGTTTGATGTAGCTAATAAAGAACGATGATACCTCCGTGTCTCCGGGCTGCAATATGCGTTTGAAAAATATCCGTTGAATTTAAAAAACAGAATAACAATGAACACTGACATTACATTTATCATAGCAGATAATCAGGATATAACCAGAATGGGAATGCATGGATATATTTCCGCTATATTCAGTGGATGTCGCATGATAGATGTGACAGACAAGAAAGAGCTCATGCTTGCATTGGTAGAATGTAATGACAGTGTCGTTATACTTGACTATACATTGTTTGACATCAATGGTATAGAGGAGTTTCTTATTATAGAAAAACGTTTTCCGAGAGTTCGTTGGATATTGTTTTCCAATGAATTGAGCGAAGACTTTATTCGTAGGATGAGTATAGAAAGGAATATTGGTATGATTTTGAAAGAGAACTCCGGTGAGGAAATTCATTCTGCATTGATGTGTACAGCACACGGGGAGCGATTTCTTTGTCATCAGATAACCAATTTATTGATAATCGGTTCCGACAAACCGGAAATTCATTCTGTTTTGACTGTTACAGAGATTGACATTCTTAAATTGATAGCACATGGGAAATCTGTGAAAGAAATAGCATTGGAAAGAACCTCAAGCATTCATACTATTATCACCCACAAAAAGAATATTTTCCGGAAGTTGGGTGTGAATAATGTATATGAAGCAACTAAGTATACTTTACGCGCCGGGCTGATTGAAATGGTAGAATATTATATATGATATTCAGAAGAGTGTTAGGATAAGAGTTAAGAAGAATTTGTAGGCAGGAAAATTCTCTGTATCTTTGCCCGCATGGCAAAAAAAGGTGAGTTACATATAAGAAATAAGCACAATGGTCAGTATGATTTTCCATTGTTGATGGAAAATTATCCTCCATTAAAGAGATTCGTATCGCTCAATCCCCTCGGAATACAAACTATAAACTTTTTTAATCCGCAAGCGGTGAAGGCTTTGAACAAAGCATTATTGGTAACTTATTATGGCATCCGGTATTGGGACATACCGAAGCAATATTTGTGTCCGCCTATTCCCGGAAGGGCGGATTACATTCATTATATTGCCGATCTTATCCAGCCGAACGGAACAACACCGGATTTACCGGCAGGAGATGCTAATGGACAGAAGTCTAAATGTAGATGTCTGGATATTGGGGTAGGTGCAAATTGCATTTATCCGATCATAGGACACACTGAATATGGATGGACCTTCGTTGGTACTGATATTGATCCGGTTTCGATAGAAAATGCACGAAAGATAGTGACTTGCAACCCTGTGTTGGCTCATAAGATTGACTTGCGACTTCAGAAAGATAGTAAGAAGATTTTCGATGGAATTATTATGCCTGATGAGTATTTTGATGTGACAATATGCAATCCTCCGTTTCATAGTTCGCGTGAAGAGGCGGAAGACGGAACGTTACGCAAATTAAGCAGTCTGAAAGGTACGAAGATAAATAAAGTGCAGCTAAATTTCGGCGGGAGTGCGAATGAACTTTGGTGCGAGGGCGGAGAAGTTCGTTTCTTATTGAATATGATTTCCGAGAGCCAAAAATATCAGAAGAACTGCGGATGGTTTACGAGTTTGGTTTCTAAAGAAAAAAATCTGGAAAAGTTATATACCAAATTAAAATCGGTGAATGTGTCCGAATATAAAGTTATTCGAATGCAGCAGGGAACTAAAAGTAGCAGGATATTAGCTTGGCGATTTGCTACCAACTCATAACAATGAGTGAATATCGAACTGTTATTTGTTTAACCTATTAATTAAATAGAATATTATGGAAACCAATTACATCACTTTGACAAAGGAGAATATTGCAAACGAACATATATGCTGTGCTTTTTCAGATAAGAAATGCAAGGATAGTTATGAACTCAAAAAAGAATGGCTGAAGAAAGAGTTCGATAACGGCTATGTGTTCAGACGTATTGATGAACGGGCAAAAGTGTTTATCGAATACGGTCCTGCTGAAAAAGCATGGGTTCCGGTGAATGCTTCCAATTATCTGATGATAAACTGTTTCTGGGTGTCAGGTAAATATAAAGGTTGCGGACATGGTAAGGCATTATTGCAGTCTGCCATTGATGATGCAAAATTGCAGGGGAAAGATGGGCTTGTCACAGTGGTGGGCACTTCTAAATTTCATTTTATGAGTGACACGAAATGGCTGTTGCGACAAGGTTTCCAAACAATAGAAAAACTCCCTTACGGATTCAGCCTTTTAAGTTTGAAACTAAACCCGGCTGCTCCTGATCCTTCTTTTAATGATTGCGTGTTGAGCGGTGAGTGTCCGGATAAGGATGGAATAGTCGTTTATTATACCCATCGCTGCCCGTTTACGGAGTTTCACGTTCGCGGTTCTTTGGTCAGTGCTGCTAAGAGCAAAGACATTCCATTGAGAATAATTGAATTGGAAAGTATGGAACAGGCGCAAAATGCACCTACTCCGGCTACCATATTTACTCTTTTTTATAATGGCAAGTTTGTAACGACTGACTTAAGTGTATGCCTTGAAGGGCGATTGAGCAAAGCATTGGGCTGTGATTCAGGAGAATAGCTGACTTGGAACCATGTTACGTCTCTGATATGTTTAGCTAATGTTTCTTATTTTTATTTTGCAAATTTAAATTGTGTCTGCACATTTTTTGGAAAATACATACCTTTGGATAATTAATGATTAAACACGATTAAGAGTTTTATGCGTTTTTGGGTATGTATTTTTGTGCTTCTATTTGTACACAATCAATTTTCAAGGGCTGATAAAATTATAAATAATGACTCTTTGTATACAGAAAAATATATCAGAGATATTTATATTTCCAACCCCAAACGTGCTTTACAGTTGTTGGATGAGGCCGAAACCAGAAAAGCCTTCCCTCTGCGTCTGATTAATGAATTGCGCAGTTTGTCATATCGTAATATGTATATGAATAAACTAGCTTTTATGTATGCAAGGAAGTCGTACTTGCTTGATTCCATCTCTCAAAGAGAACCTAAGCACATGTTGAAGATGACGGTTTATTTTGCTGAACTTTCATCCATACTGAGTAAATATAATGAGCGCGTGCATTATGCTCTTAGTGGAATTATGCAGGCTCAAAAACTGAAGGACAGAGAGGCGGAAGCTAGATTGCTTTTTTGCATAGGAGAGAATAATTGGAGGCTATCATTGAAAGATGAGGCGTATAATTATTTTGGTCGTACGATTGAATTACTGCGTGGGTCAAAGGATATGAGAGAAATGATGCTGCTTTCCTATTATTATGGAGCAGAGATGGGATTTTTAATGACAGATTCCCGTATTGATGAAGCTTTGGCTCTTGCTTATGAACGTGAAAAACTTCTTAAAAAATTAGAGAAAGTACCGGAGGTTCCCGAAGGCTACATTGATGGTCAATATAGCTATTTATATGCAAAATTGGCCTATATTTCTTATTTAGAAAAGAAATATGCGCAAACAGAAGGATATTATCAAAAATATCTGGCAATAAAAGAATCTCATACTCCGGATGGCAAGATGTATTCGATTCCTTATTTGATTCTTTCCAAACAATATGAGACAGTAATAGACAACTGTAAGGACTTTAAAGAATTGTTGAGAACACAGCGGGATACCTTGAACGCTCAATATTTAACTATACTTAATAAGGAAGTCCAGGCATATCTGGGGCTGAATCGTTATAAAGAAGCCGCAGAAATACGTGAAACCATCATTGCAATAACGGATAGCATTAACAGTACCGACAGGAAAAATGCTGCATTAGAATTGAACGCGATGTACGGTGCTTCCGAAAAAGAAGAATACATCGCCGAGCAAGCCTCACAGCTAAAAATAAGGAATGTTTCACTCTGCTTTTTGGCGTGTATTGTAGTGCTGACCCTGTTTATACTTTGGCGTTTGTGGCGTTTCAACCATATAATCGAGTATAAAAACAGGATGCTTGCCAAACTGATAAACGAGAAATTTGCCAATAAAAAAGATGGTAATCAGTTATTGGAAGTGTACGAGGAACAGGAGGTTTCATCAGAATTGGAACCGGAATTGATTTCTCCTGAAGAACAGGATGAACTTTTGGACGAAACAGACAAAGAAAGTGGGGAAGAAGAGGAGAACAAGAAAATATTCCAGGAATTAAATCATACAGTCGTTCAAAAACAGCTATATCTTTCTCCAGAGCTCTCAAGAGAAGATTTGGCGCAGATTGTACATCTGAATAATGCACGCTTTGCCCGGATGATAAGAGAATGCACCGGAACTAATTTCAATGGGTACATCAACGGACTGCGCATTAATTATGCGATCAAGCTAATGAAAAAATATCCTAACTATACCATACGTGCCATCGCTGATGAATCCGGATTTAATAGTGCCCCGATATTATATAACCTTTTTAAGAAAAAGACGGGAATGACTCCTTATGAATTTAAAAAAGCGCAGGACACATTGAGGAATTAAATAGTTCTACTAAACAATTTTCGTTTTTCCCGGTTTATCTATTGATAACTAAATATTAATGGAAATGATACAGGTAAGGATAAAGAGGGTTTACGAAGATTTTTCAGAAACAGATGGATACCGGGTGTTGGTAGATAAATTATGGCCACGCGGAATGAAGAAAGAATGGTTGAAATACGATTATTGGGCAAAAGACATAACACCATCCCCTACATTACGTAAATGGTTTCATGAAGATATTCCCGGACATTGGGGAGATTTTGTCACGCAGTATCAAAAAGAGCTGGATGCTTCTCCATCAATGGCTGATTTTCTGACTCTTATTAAACCACATCCGGTGATAACACTACTTTATGCTTCAAAAGAACCGGTGTATAATCACGCCCGAATTCTTCGCGATTATCTGGAAATGCGTTTGAAAGAGTGAAATTAAAGTAATTTTATCTGTT
>ERZ1504731.412-NODE-412-length-11022-cov-3.909912_pt1 | contig 11022 bp, 21 predicted proteins | sample MGYA00571815_ERZ1504731 | MGnify/ENA primary metagenome ERZ1504731 (study PRJEB39906, sample SAMEA3182046) | gut metagenome | biome: human; feature: gut; material: Stool; isolation source: human stools | place: Canada | collected 2011-11-15 ... | reverse complement strand
AAACTTAAAAGAAGTTGTTGAATTAAAAGAAACAAAATCTAAAGAATTAAGTAAGACTTTTAATGAAGTTTTAAATATTATAGAAATATATTTGAGACACGCCGGCACAGTAATGAGTGATTTAACTATATATGCTAAAGCTTTAAATGAGACAGATTTTGATGTAGCAATTACGCCTGCTGGTTATGATAGATTTAAAACAATGTTGACTGGCGACTATATTTATCAAAGAGCATTATTTAGATTTGTTTTAAATGCGGCAACGGTAAATAGCGAAAGACCAAATGCTAGAGAGTATTTGCATAAAGTAGACGTTCCTGATACTATTGAAACTGGTATAATTGAATTTAAAACAGGTGAAAACCCAGCAACTTATTATTTTACAAGAGAGTTCCATGTAGTACCAGAAGTTACTTTCACAATTTTGCGGGTAGAAAATATGGAAGAGTTAGGACAGGCGGTAATATTGCCGCTTGAAGTAACTACTAAATATATCAAAGCACAGCTTAAAATTGGAAGTGTTTATGTTAATGGTGCAGTTTCATTCTCAGCTAAAGGATACTAAGGGGGAAATGGTGTGCAAAAGTTAGTAACAATAGAGGAAGCTTGGACACTAGCAAACTCTTTAGGTTATATAAATGACAATTTTAGAAGTTTGCTAACAAATAATGCTGGAATAGCATTCCCTTCTGCTAAATTAGAGCTGGGAATGTCTTGTTTTAGAACTGACCAGCTAAAAATGTATAATTTAGTAAATGTAGAGCGTGAAATTTGGGTTTTAACAATGGATTTAACCAAAACATATGTTACTAAAGAGTACGTTGACAATATTAAAATACCTTTAAGCAGAGTCACAGATTTAATTGATTCTGTCACAAATAAAATTAAAGATAGCTTAATCAATTCAGGATTAGATAATGGGCAAGTAGTTGTAGTTGGAGATAGAAATAAAATTGCAACTTCTTTAATCAACACTGGTACTGCATCAGGTCAAATTCCCATAGTTAATAAAAACAATAAAATTGAAATGGGATTAATAGATACAGGAACAACAGCAGGGAAAATACCTATGCTTCAAGCAGAAGGTAAATTGCCTACATCTACATTGCCTAACAATTTAGCAACTTTTAATGATGCAGGAGAATTAGTATTTCCAAATAAAAATAGAATATTTGTAGGTAGTTAATATGTCTAATGTAGATAGCAAGAATAAATTAAAAATGGTTATAGGGGGCGTTAAATATGAACTCCCTCTTTACGATAGTTATGATGGCTTTTACAATAAAAAATATATGAAAATCCCATTATCAGATGGAAATACTAGATATATTGGATTAACGCCAGATAGGTCAGATGTTGCAGTAAATGCTGGGTGTTATATTGATAATAAGAAGTATTATTTTTTAATAAGAGAAATACAATCCAACGCTATAAATGCTAGTGGAAGTTTTTATCAATATATTGCAAATAGTCAAACATTTCAATACCAGAAAATTATTTCTACAATGGCTTATGCCCCTGAAAGCGGAATTTATAGAGTTGTTTTTAAAATAAAATGGTCTGGAAGTTATAATGATTATCATAATTATAGATACAATAGTTTCTATAGATTCACTGTAAAACAAGGCGATAAAGTTCTAGCAGATACTGGTGAACATAGTTTAGCAGAAAGTATTTTTTATCCTTATTCTACTGGGAATGCCTCACAATCTTCACAGGCAAGTGTTGCTAAATGGATGACATTAGGGGAACAGAGATTGTATTTAAAAGCTGGAAGTAATGCTTTTGATTTATGGTTAGGAATGCGTTTTGATAATAATAAACATGCCGCCGCATATGTTTCTCCTTTTCAAGTAGAAGCAACATATTTAAATTCTAATCAATTAGATGATTTTTATGATAGTGGAACATTTAAATGCCCAGAAGATGTAAATAAGGTAACTGTCACTATGTATGGCGGTGGTGGCGGTGGCGGTGGAGCAGTCTTTTATAAGTTAAAACGTATAAGAGACCATTCTACAGGTTACTCTTATAGAAGTACCTCTAATGACGGAAGTGATGGGGAGTACATAAAAAAAGAGATAACAGTAACACCTAATACTTCTTATCCTGTTATTGTTGGTAAAGGTGGGGCAGGAAGCACTGATAATGTGCAGATAGAAATAAATAATTACAATAATACTACTCCAGGAATGTCGTTTACTGCTGGCGATGGTTCTGCTGGTGGAGATACAACGGCTTTTGGGGTAACTGCATCAGGAGGTAAAGGCGGTTATGGGGGAATTTTTACTTGGACAACTAGTGATAGAGAGTATAAATTCACCACACGTCCTCCAACCACTACAGAAGCGGGGAACGGCGGTAAGGGAGCAACTTATGCCACAAAAGAAGGTATTTTAGGAACTACATATAGTAATACCAAAGAAGCGGCAACTAGCGGTAAAGATGGGTTTGTTAGGATTGAATACTCAAAATAGTTGACAAAACTAAAAAAGTGTGTTATTATATTATGACTGTTAAGTTATTGCTTTAAAAGTAATGCTTGACAGTCTTTTTATTTTGTGGTATAATAGCATTGAGGTGGAAGAAATGGTGTCAAGTTATGAGAAACGTTTAAGTAAACAAAGTTGTATGTCAATTAGAGCAAATGAATACTATTTTATTAGAAAAAGCAGTGTGTTTAAGGAGTGTATGGTATTAGACTTAGAAGAAAATTTAATTGGTTGGTATTCCCTAAAATTTGTTCGTAAAGTTTTCTTTGATATAGATGTGGAGGAGTGGGAATGATTAAAGAATTTCAAAATAATTGTTTATTATATACATGTAAAAAAGATTATCGTTTTTTTAAAAAAGGCAAGCGATATTTTGCTGGAAAAATATTCAATGGTTTAATTATTGTTTTTGCTGAAAAAGGTAGCTGTTATTTTTTTCCCGAGATATTCTATAGTGTGTTTAAGGAGGAAGCACAAGAATGGGAATAATTAAAAAACCTAATAATAATTGCAGATTATGTAAGTGTCTTCATAACTATAGCTATTTTAAAAAAGGTGAGTATTATTGGGCTGAATTAGGGGAACGTTTTTTTGCTGGTGCAGTTATAGTACATTTTGGGGATGAAAGAAATAATATATGCTCTATGGTTTTCCCTGACTTTTTCATTAAATTTCGATGGGAGGATTCACAATGGGAATGAGAATAACAGTAACCCCAAAAAGACAACTTATACATTATAATTTAAATGAACAATATATAGCTGTGCCTGTATTTAGTAATTATGGAGATTTAGAATATCACATTTATGATAAAAAAGGAAATCTTTTAAATTCATGGGTATCACAAGAAGCATTATTTCTCTTTTTCAGGAGGGTGGTAGATGAAGAATGGGAATGAAATTAGCAAAGGCAAATAGTATGACTTCTTTAATAGATAAAATAGTAGTTACTTCACAAGTATTATCAGGAAAGGAGAAGGAGTCAAAATCCAAATGAAACAAATAGAAAAAGTAAAGAAATTATATAAACCAAGATTTGAGATAATAAGAGCAGAGCAAGTAACAGATGCTAATATAGATGAATTATCTAAAATAGCAGACAAAGTAGAAAAAGGTTCTTATGTAGTATTTTTAGGAGATGAAGTTGTTACAGTAGGAGAAAATGCTTTCAAATTGTTGTTTGAGCTTTATAGCGCATTGGTTTCTTATTGTGATGTAAGAAAGGACGAAACAGATAATTGAATTATTTAATGGAGATTGTTTTGAAGTAGCAAAGCGCAGGATAGAGGGGATATAGTGAAGATGAATCTAGGAGATATTTTTAAAATTCATACTCCTTTCGGTTATGACAACAACAATGAGTTTCGTGTGGGGGATATACTATCAGTAGTAAGTGTAGATGGCTATATAAGAGATACGTGTAAGGTGTCTAATAAAAGTTGGAGGAAACTCTATATAGGGCATGGATACCGTTCAGAGCCTTATAGTTTTGGTGCTGGCACATGTTGGAATATTCCTAAAAGTTATTTAACAAGATATTGCATACGTATAAGTGCTACATCAGAATGGGAGTGAAAACGTGAAATATAGAGCAGGAGATACTTTAATAGTTAAATCTTTTTTCAGATTTGATTATAATGATTTTAACAAAAATGATATTATTCGTATACTTTTTGATATAAATGATTTTGTAGATGAAAATGATAGTGGCTACGCAATATCTAATAAATCTTGGATTTCTAGTCAAATGGGACATAGTGCAAAGAGTATTAGTAAGTATAGTTTTGGTGATAATACAAATTGGTTTGTAACATCTACTGTTTTAGAGTCTCATTGTACTCTATCGGAGGAGTGTGCGTGGGAGTAATGAGGGAATTTAGAACACAACAGTTTTATAAGGCATTTAAGTTATATAAACAAAGGGGATATAGTAGCAACTATTGTTTTATGTTATTTTATCGTTATACTAAATGAGGTGATTATTTTGAGTGAGTATTTTGAGTTATTTTTAAAGAAAAACAATTTAATGTTTAATCAAAAGTTTCAGGTTTTGGATTATGATGAAAAATATGCTGTTGGCAATGGAGCAAAATTTTGGATAGCAGATAATAAACTTCATTGTGATAACCCAGAGATGAATACTCGGCTTATTATGTTAGAACTATTTGCTGGTAATTGTAGTGTAAAACAACTTCCTTATTATCCCACAAATGGTGATGTATATTTTTATATTTATATGGACGGAAGCAATAATCAGGGAGTTGTATCTAAGGGAGTATTTTATGGTAATTTAGTAGACCAGCTTTTGCGAAGTTTAGGAAAATGTTATAGAACTAGAAATGAAGCAGAAGAGCACTTAAAAGATGATGTTAATTTTTTATTAAAAGGAAGATGAAAAAATGGAAGATAAGCTATTAATTATTTTAGAAAGTTTAGAAAATAAAGGAGATATAAATTCTGAAATAGATTTATCTGAAACAGGTTATACTCCAAAAGTTATTAAAGAAGTATTACAGTCTTTAGGCTATAAAATGGTTAGTGGTTCTTGGGATTGTTACGATTTTTCAGAGGAATATGGGAAAGAGGGGGCATCAAATGTGGTGCTATCTTTTAATGCAGAAACTTTTAAATTCACAATAATGGGGGTATAAAAATGACACTAGAAGATATTGCAGTAATGAGCACAAAAATTCCACAAGAGTTGTTAATTTCTTATATGCAAGATACCTCTTTAATTTATCTTATAGCGATTCTTGCTAGCTTCTCTTTCTTGATATCTCTTATTATTTTTCTAGGATGGCAAGTATACGAGGGAGTAACAGCATTGAATGAGGGGCAGGCAATTAGTGCCATGATTTTTTTAATAGGTATTTCTCTTTTTACTATTGGAGCTTTTTTTCAGGATTTTGAAAGTTTTATTTTTTATTTTAATTGCTATTTTAATCCATTAATTATGATATTACAGGCGGTGTAAAAATAATGTATAAAGTTTGGGTAACAGTAAGCGGAGAGAGATACTGGGTAAAAAAATTTATAAACATTGCAGGAGTTCTTGAAATCCATTTTACACAAGATATAACAGATAATGTAGCTATATATCCCAGTAAGGATATAGCAAGACGAGCATTAATAGCTACTTTAAATCATATACCAGAAGCTGTAGAAGGAGGAATGTTGGAAATTCCTGCAAAAATAATTAAAAAAAAAGGTTGACAAAAATCCGAAAGTATGATATAATAGACATATAAATAAAGAGTAAAAACAATGGGGAAGCTCTGAAAGGGCTTCCTTTTTAGCATATTGAATGGAGGGTTGAAATGGTAGAGAATAAAATACCATTATATTTCAATGCTGGGGAATTGGGCGGGGTGAAATAAATGGCTTATGAAAAATTCACTGGTGAAGAGTATATAGATACAGATTTAGTAGCGAAACTAAATCAAGATTATGATGCTTGCGGAAAACTGGCAAGTAAAAACACATGGTCAGCAGATAATGACTTTACAGCAGGTTTGACAGTACACAAAACTCCTACAGTAAATGCTGATGTATCAAATAAAAAATATGTAGATGATAGTATTGCAGATGCAGTAGCTAACGGAGATGTAAATTCGGCTAAATATTTAAACATAACGAATTTTATCCCTTCAAATAGCGATTTTAATGATTACAAAACTCCTGGAGAATATCAAGTACAAAGCAATACAGAAGCAAACACAATAGCAAATCTCCCCACTAGCTATAATGATGCAACGCCAAGGGGCGGTGTATTAAGTGTATTGATTGGATTTAATGCCCCTAGAACAAGTTTAGTCCAGATTTATCGAACTTATGGGAGTAGTTATGTAGTTTCAAGAACGTATCAACGCTGTTTTTACCATGAAAATAGTAGTTGGACTGCATGGCGAGAAATTGCTTGTACTGATGAAGTAGGCTTATTAAATCAAGCAAATACCTTTACAGCTTTAAATACTTTCAGAGCAAACATTAGAGTATCAAATGGCAGTGCGGCAGGTAGCAATGGCAGTATAAGTTTTGGCATTTCTCCAGCAGATGAAACAGTACAGGCGAGAATTGGTACAGACAATTTAGGTGGATTATTTTATAACGCAAGCACTTCGCAAGCTCATGTATTTAGAATTGGAACTAACAACGATGTGCTTAGTATACGTGATGACACCTCAAAGATGGCTTTAATAAGTAATAATAAACCTTTCGTAACGGTAACTCATGAAGGCGTTGCGAAGTGGCTAGGTAATGCAAATACCGCTACGAAACTAGAAACCGCACGCACAATAAATGGAGTATCTTTTGATGGCACAGCAAACATTACAATAGCTGACTCTACAAAGCTCCCTATTGCTGGTGGAACAATGACAGGTGATTTAACACTTAAAGGCAATCCAACAGCAGATTTGATGGCGGCTACAAAAAAATATGTAGATGATAGTGTTGCAAGTGCAGGTGGTGGAGATGTATTAGCCGCTGGAAATAACAGTTTCACAGGAGCAAACACATTCCAGAACTTAGTAACAATGGTAGGTGGCGTAGTATTTACAAGCGGAACAACAACACTTGCATGGAAAAATGCTACACAAATAGTAGCAACAATAAATGCTAGTACCTACACAGGTAATTCTGCCACAGCAACAAAACTAGCAACTGCAAGGACTATTACAGCAAATCTTGCAAGTAGTACTGCTGGCAGTTTTGATGGTTCGGCAAATATAACAGTCGGAGTTACTGGTACTTTACCAATCGCAAATGGTGGAACAGGGGCAACAACAGCCGCTGCCGCAAGAACCGCATTAGGATGCGCACCTGCATATACCTATAGCACAACTGATTTAACCGCTGGAAGCTCTGCATTAACCACAGGCACACTTTATATTGTGTATGAATAAAGAGGTGCGAAAATGGCAAAAAGCATTTATATAGGTGTAGATGGTAAAGCAAGAAAAGCAAAGAATATATACATTGGAGTAGACGGCAAGGCAAGAAAAGTCAAAAAAATGTATATAGGAGTAAACGGTGTAGCAAGATTATGTTACACGTCCGAAGTAACAGTCACAATCGTACAATCAGCAAATCAAACAATAACAGTAATTTGCAATGGCAATTCATATACATCAACATTTACAGCAGAAGCAGGGTCAACTTATACGGCAAGTATATCAGCAAGTACAGGTTATAATGCAGGCACATTAAGCAGTACAAGTGGAACATTGACAGATAATATCACTATTAGTGCAACAGCCGCTACCTTGAAAACCTATACTTATACGATTAATCAGCCTACAGGTGGAACGATTACTGTTACAGTTGATGGAGTTGCATATACATCAACCTTTACTGTTCAGCATGGCAAAACTGCAAGCAATTTGTGTACGCCGAATAGTGGATACACCTTTAAGACATTTACATTGTCAGGAAGCTATCAAACTGCAAGTGCAAATACATTAGCAATAAATGGTGATGCTGAAATTGGAGCTGTATTAGAAAAGGAGGACGAAGATGTTTAATTGGTTGATAAAATTATTAGGCGGGAAAACAAAATCGGAATATGAAGATATGCAAAAAGAACTAAATGAAAAATGTGCTAAATTATCAAACACATTAGACAGTTATGCGAATCTTGATTTTGTTGCAAGTGGTGAATATTCTTTTAGTGTAAAAGCAAATTCACCTTATAGTATTTTAGTTAAAAAAGGTCAAAATCTTATAATCACTGGTTATAACAAAGATGGAGAGCTTTTAGAAAAAATTGATGTAAATAAGGAGGACGAATAAAATGTTTAATAAATTAATTAGGGGGGGGGCAGGCAGATAAAGAATTGTCTGTCAGCCGTCTTCCGAGATTACTATTACAATTACACGCACTAACTGATAATCCTATGAATATTACAGTCACAGGGAATATTACGGTTAGTGCAGAATTAGAAGTTATTGTGCCTACAGAAGAAACTTTCTTGATCAACAAAAATATTGAAGCAAATGACATCTTGTATGAGGAAGTATCAATAACTATTCCTGATGGAGTTACTGTATTATGTATTTCCAGTCATGCAGAATCTAGCGAGGGTTATGATGATTACGTTACTGTAGAAATAAAAAACCTTTCTAATCAAAAAGAGTGGCGTTATAGATCAGAGGGTTTTAATTTCTATGATCAATGGTATGTCGGAGTAACACCAAACAAAACTTATAAATTATCGTTATACGTAGGCGCAGAATATAATTTGGATGGAGGGTATTTAAAGATTTCTTATTCTCAATCAATTAATCAAAAAATACCTAACGTAACTGATTATTAATGTAATATTCCTCTGTGAGAAATCGGAGGAAAAAGATGGCTTTGACAGACAATCCTATGAGTTTAGTGGTTACAGGCAATGTAACAGTTGGGGCAACATTAGAAGCAAATGTACCGACTACTGAAACAAGATTGTTGAGTACTATGGATGTGAATACAACGGTTACTATTACAGTGCCTGCGGGTGTAAAAGTTTTAAAAATCGTAGGCGATGTCTACCATGAACAAGAAGGCGAAGTAGCTTTATATGTATATTCAGTAAATGGCAAAAAATATTGGTTATCTTTATGGGGTTACGAAGACGCCTATGATATTTGGTATGTAGGAGTTACTCCTAATAAAAGTTATACATTAAAGTTATCAACTGATAGCGAAACTGGCGCAGAGTCAGGAAGTGTAACTATTAGTTATTCACAATCAATTAACAATCAAACGCCTAAAGTAACCGATTACTAAACTCAAAATCTGCCGTATATTATGGCTTTAACTGATAATCCAATGTCAATTATCGTGACAGGCAATGTCACCATAGGAGCTAGCTTAGAGGCTAGTATTCCTAGTGGGGAAGTTACTTTAGCACATGGCAGTACCTTTACAGTTCCCGCAGGAATAACAGTATTAAGAGCTTCATTTAATCAATCTGGATATTTAAGTTTGATTACGTATGTAGGTGTAACACCCAATAAATCCTATAAATTGTATTCTAATTGGACTGAATATAATGATGGAGAAGGTGAAGAATACTTGTTGTATAATGCTAACAATAATAAATATTGGATTGATTATACTATAGGCAATTTAGATGTTGATACTGGTTACACTGAGTTGAATTTTAAACTCGAATGGTCGCCTACTATCAATTCACACGCAGTAGGAGTTACAGATTACTAATAATCTGTTACACTGGGAGTTGTATTATTAATCGACTGTGAATATGAAATTCGTATTAATGCTGCCATTGTATCATATTCAGTGCCAGCATATAAATTTAATTTATAATCTTTCCCGCCTGTTACGCCGACATATTTAGTTTCATCACAAGAACCATAGTTTTCAGCAATTACCCAAACTTTCTTATTGTCGGCATTTTGAACATATGCAGTACAGAAACCATCTCCACCTGCACTATTTTCGGAATAGACTCTTACTTTTAATACTTTAACGCCTGATGGAATATGAACTGTTCTCGTTTCGTTTACTGTGGTGTAATCTTCATTGATATTGACTAAATATGTTTCAGTCGTAGGAATACTAGCCTCTAAGCTAGTTCCTATGGTGAGGGGATTTAAGAAAGGAATTATAGATGGCAAAAATATTAATAATGATATTATTTTTCTTGTTCCCTACATTAGCAGATGCTCATGTTGTAATGGGCGGTGACAGGGGAGAAACAATGAAGAATATAAAAATAGTAGAAAATTATTTTAAAGATAGCTTTAATTTAACTTTACGCAGAGATGTTGCTGTTATTAATGTTGGTTCAGTAAAAGAATATGCGGATTTGTTAAAATATTTTAAAATTAATAATGCAGAAGAAATAGCTCAAAAGAGTGGAGCAGTAACATCTCGAAATTCTGTAATAGTTATAAATACTGCTGGGACAGATAAGAGCGATAGATTGTTTCTTTTAGCACATGAAATGACACATCAGTATCAGTTCCAGCAGAGGGGGAAAGTGGCTACAGAAGATATGGCAATGCTTGAAGGATTTGCTGATTTGATAGCAAATGACATAAGTGGAGCTTACATATCTATTGAGGATTATGGAATAAAGCGGGAAGATTTAAAGAGTTATTCAGATTTTAATGAAGCGCAAAAACAATATGGAAATAAGGTATATGAACAAGCAAGATATTATGCAAGAAAAGAGAAGTTTTTAGATTATTACTAAGGAGCGTATAAAATGACTCATAGTGTGGGGAAAGTTGATAAAAAATAAGGAGGATACTTTATCTTGAAAATTGTAGATAAATTTTATATTCGGTGTGTTCGTTATTTTGCACAAGAAGAGTGTGAAGAAATGTGTTTACAGTTATTTCAATTAAGTGATGAAGTTCTTGTCTTATCAAATGAAGTAAACATAATGCTATTTGATTGTTTTGATTTAAAGAAATCGTATTTAAATCAACGAGCATTAAATTGTTTAAGGAAAGCGGAAATTTGTCCGTAAGAAATGGGGTTAATATGAAGGAATCTCTATATAAGATATTTAAATTAG
>ERZ1504731.374-NODE-374-length-11697-cov-5.249184_pt1 | contig 11697 bp, 5 predicted proteins | sample MGYA00571815_ERZ1504731 | MGnify/ENA primary metagenome ERZ1504731 (study PRJEB39906, sample SAMEA3182046) | gut metagenome | biome: human; feature: gut; material: Stool; isolation source: human stools | place: Canada | collected 2011-11-15 ... | reverse complement strand
TGAATATGTATTTGAGCCGGATATGTCCAAAGTTGAAACGGGTACTTATGTTTGGGCTGTGGGCCTGGTTGACCGGAGTAATAAAGATCTCATAGGGCTGGATATTGCCGCCAAAGGGGATATATTGGATTCGGGCTGGTTAAAATTGTCGAAAGTAAGCATAAAAAAATAAGAGCTATAGGTATGAAGATTAATTTTCAAAATATGTGCAGTTTGAGAAAAATAAGTTGTGGGCTTATTTTTTCTATGGCTATATCATTAGTCGCTTGCGGCAGTGATAATGATGAAGAAGGAGGTGGTAATGGTGATGATGGTTTGGTAGAAGATACTTCTATTCCTGGAAACAGCATTGTCACGGTAAAGCAGAATCGAAATATCATTTTGCATAATCCTCTTTCCGGATGGGTATTATATGCGGGTATTGGTGATGGTTTATCTTCCACATTCTGGCAGGATTATGATAATTTCCCGTCATCGGAAGGCACTGTAAAGGTCTCTGATTATGCAAATACTTTATACCTTCGTGGTGCCTGGGCTGATTTTAATCCTGAAGAAGGAAAATATGCATGGAACTCCGATTGTGATACCCCTTCGGCTAAACGACTGAAGATGTTGATAGAGGGAGCTAAGCAAAGAAATATGAAATTGGCCTTTACTTTTGTGGTGGATAGCCGTGATAAGCACTATAATTTTACTCCGAATTTTGTAAAAGAGGCTGGCGCGAAAGGATATGAAACACAAACAGGTTCAGTAAAAGTATGGTCTCCCTATCCGGATGATCCTATTTTCCAGAAATATTATGAGAAATTTATCAGGGCTTTGGCTAAGGATTTTAATGATCCCGACAAAGTACAGTTTGTAAGTGGTTCAGGATTTGGAAAATGGGGAGAGTATCATAGTGTATGGTACTATCAGGTGCGTGAGTTGGGAAAACCGGAGCTGCCGACTCGTGAGGCTGTTTTCGATTGGGTGACAGATTTATATTCTCAAGTATTTGATAAAGTTCCTGTGTTTGTAAATTATCATCGTTGGATAGGTACAAGTAAGGAATGGGACGGCAATAATTATGATAAAGATACTGAAAGATTAATAGGAAAAGCAGTAGCTAAAGGATATTCATTACGTCACGATGCGTTTGGTATGAAAACTTACTATTCTACTTGGGAACGCAATTTTATAGCCAAGTGGAAGTATCTCGTTCCTGTAGTAATGGAAGGTGGCTGGGTGAAAAATTCTCATGGAAACTCGATTCAGGGAGATGGATATGCCAATTATGCAGAAGTACGTCAGGGTGAGTTTGATGAGGCTAAAACAGCCTGCGTCAATATGATGGATTTACGCTATAATTCAGACTTTCGCAATGGAGAAACTTATTCATGGTTTAATGAAGCTTTCCAATTAGTTAAACAATTCTGTACAGAAGGAAGCTACCGTTTATTTCCGGACAGGATTTCTTTGCCTACAACTATCTCTAATGGTAAACAGATTGAAATAGCCCATCGTTGGAATAATTTTGGTTGGGGATATTGTCCGACGAATATTCCCCAGTGGAAGAATAAATATAAAGTGGCTTTTGCTTTATTGGACACCAAGAATGATAAACCGAAGTATGTATTTGTTGATGGAGAACCGGAAGCTTGTGATTGGGTGAAAGGTACGGCTAAATCATATACGTTTACAACCCGGGTTGAAGGCGTGGAGGCAGGTAAATACATGTGGGCTGTTGGGATTGTTGACACGGCAAAGCAGAATGAGATTGGAATTCACCTTGCTGTGAAGAACAATGTGACATCTGCCGGATGGTTGAAATTATTTGAAGTGACAGCTCGGTAAGTCATAATCAATTGAAAAATAGAAATGATAACTAACCGACGAAAAAACAGATGAGAAAAAAAGTTTTGATTTTGGGATTGTGCCTATTGGGAGTCACGCATTCTCTTTCGTCAAAAGATAAAAAGAGTATTCCTTTGTATAAGGATGCCAAAGCTCCAATTGAAAAACGTATTGATGATTTAATATCGCGTATGACATTGGAGGAAAAGATTTTGCAGCTAAACCAATATACATTGGGACGAAATAACAATGTGAATAATGTTGGCGAAGAAGTGAAAAAAGTACCGTCAGAGATTGGTTCTTTGATTTACTTTGATATAAATCCAGAGTTGCGTAATAGTATGCAGAAAAAAGCGATGGAAGAATCTCGTTTGGGTATTCCCATCATTTTTGGCTACGATGCTATTCATGGATTTCGCACCATATATCCTATTTCGTTGGGGCAGGCATGTTCATGGAATCCGGGATTGGTAGAACAGGCATGTGCGGTATCTGCACAAGAAGCCCGCATGTCTGGGGTTGATTGGACTTTTTCTCCCATGATCGACGTGGCACGTGATCCTCGATGGGGACGTGTAGCCGAAGGATATGGTGAAGATCCTTATACAAATGGAGTGTTTGCCGCTGCTTCGGTGCGTGGGTATCAGGGAGATGATATGTCAGCAGAGAACCGTATGGCTGCTTGTCTGAAACACTATGTAGGTTATGGTGCTTCGGAGGCTGGGCGAGATTATGTTTATACCGAGATTTCAGCTCAAACTCTTTGGGATACTTATCTACTGCCCTATGAGATGGGAGTGCAAGCTGGTGCGGCCACTTTGATGAGTTCTTTCAATGACATCAGTGGAGTACCCGGGTCAGCTAATCCTTATATCATGACCGAGATATTAAAGAAACGCTGGAAACATGACGGGTTCATTGTGTCTGACTGGGGGGCTGTGGAACAGTTAAAGAATCAGGGATTAGCCGCTACAAAGAAAGATGCTGCTCGGTATGCTTTTAATGCGGGGCTTGAAATGGATATGATGTCTCATGCCTACGATCGTCATCTGAAAGAGCTTGTAGAGGAAGGTAAGGTAACAATGGCACAAGTTGACGAATCAGTTCGTCGGGTATTGCGTGTAAAATTCCGTCTGGGTTTGTTCGAACGTCCTTATACTCCGGTTACTAATGAGAAGGATCGTTTTTTCCGTCCGCAAAGTATGGCTGTGGCCGCTCAACTGGCAGCAGAATCAATGGTGCTGTTGAAAAATGACAATCAGATATTACCACTTACAAACAAAAAAAAGATTGCCGTAGTAGGTCCAATGGCAAAAAATGGTTGGGACTTATTGGGTTCCTGGTGCGGACATGGAAAAGATACGGATGTGGAAATGCTTTATGATGGGTTGACTGCCGAGTTTGGAGGAGACGCCGAATTACGTTATGCAATGGGATGCAAACCGCAGGGCAATGACCGTTCAGGTTTTGCTGGCGCATTGGACGTTGCTCGTTGGTCTGATGTAGTCATTGTTTGTTTGGGCGAGATGCTTACCTGGAGTGGTGAGAATGCTTCCCGTTCTACGATTGCTTTGCCACAGATTCAGGAAGAATTGGTGAAAGAACTAAAGGAGGCTGGTAAACCTGTTATATTGGTACTTTCTAATGGACGTCCCTTGGAGTTAAATCGCATGGAACCTCTTTGTGATGCTATATTGGAGATATGGCAACCGGGAATAAATGGTGCACGTTCAATGGCAGGTATTTTATCAGGACGTATCAACCCTTCCGGTAAACTAGCCATGACGTTCCCTTATTCCACAGGACAAATTCCTATTTATTATAATCGCCGCAAGAGCGGACGCGGACATCAGGGATTTTATAAAGATATAACAAGCGATCCGTTATATCCGTTCGGGCATGGATTAAGTTATACCGAATTTAAGTATGGCACTGTTACCCCTTCTGCTACTAAAGTGAAGCGTGGCGATAAACTGTCAGCAGAAGTGACCGTCACCAACACCGGTTCTCGCGACGGAGCAGAGACTGTTCATTGGTTTATCTCCGATCCTTATTGCTCTATCACCCGTCCGGTGAAAGAACTGAAACACTTTGAGAAACAACTTATCAAAGCCGGCGAAACGAAGACTTTCCGTTTCGACATCGATCTGGAACGTGATTTCGGTTTTGTCAATGAGGATGGTAAACGCTTCCTTGAAGCCGGCGAATATCATATTCTGGTACAAGGACAGACCGTTAAAATAGAACTGATAGACTAAAAATGTAAAGAACAAAAGTGTGTGAAGAGCTGATAGCTAAGTTGGTTTTTTACACATATTATATTAACACAGAATCACCATGAAAAAGAAAATAGGAGGCATAGGTTTATGTATGCTTGCATGGAGCATATTAACCTGTGCACAAACAATCACTCCCCAAGCCGAACAACGTGCGAAGGACATTGTATCAAAAATGACTTTGCAAGAGAAAATAGAGTATATCTCCGGATATACCAGTTTTTCTCTGCGTGCCATTCCCCGTTTGGGAATACCTGAAATCAAGTTGGCTGACGGGCCGCAGGGAATTCGTAATCATGCTCCCAAGAGCACTTTATATCCTTCCGGAATACTTTCCGCTTCTACTTGGAACCGGGAATTACTTTATAAGTTAGGGCAAGGCTTGGGACAGGATGCCAAGGCAAGAGGAGTTAATATCCTGTTGGGGCCGGGCGTGAATATCTATCGTGCTCCATTGTGCGGCCGTAACTTTGAATACTTCGGTGAAGACCCTTACTTGACAGGTGAAACGGCGAAACAATATATCCTCGGCGTGCAATCGGAAGGAGTCATTGCCACCATCAAACACTTTGCTGCCAACAACCAGGAATGGAGCCGCCACCATGCCAGCTCTGACATAGACGAGCGTACTTTGCAGGAAATCTATTTCCCGGCTTTCCGGAAAGCTGTACAGGAAGCCAATGTCGGTGCCGTAATGAACAGCTACAATCTGTTGAACGGTGTCCATGCCACCGAACATAAATGGCTGAATATTGATGTCTTGCGCAATCTTTGGGGCTTCAAAGGTATTCTGATGTCGGACTGGACTTCTGTATATTCCGCCGTAGGCGCTGCTAACGCCGGACTTGACCTCGAAATGCCGAAAGGACGTTTTATGAATTTGGAGAATCTGTTGCCTGCTATCAAGACTGGCACAGTGACAGAAGAAACCATCAACCTGAAAGTACAACACATCCTGCAAACTCTGATTGCTTATGGTATGCTGGATAAGGAACAGAAAGACAGCAACATCGCAGAGGATAATCCTTTCTCCCGCCAGACAGCTTTAGAACTGGCGCGCGAGGGTGTAGTCCTGTTGAAGAATGAAGGAAACTTGCTCCCGCTGAAAGGGAAGACAGCCGTGATGGGGCCTAATGCAAATTTGATTCCTACCGGTGGTGGCAGTGGGTTTGTCACTCCTTTTTCTACCGTCTCAGTGGCTCAAGGCTTGAAAGAATTGAAGAAAAATAATCTGTTACTATTGACGGATGATGTGATTTATGAAGATATTGTCCATGAGTTTTATACTGATGCTAATCGTCAGATGAAAGGCTTCAAGGCTGAATACTTTAAAAACAAGACCCTTTCGGGACAGCCTGAAGTAATACGCACGGAATCCTCTGTTGATTATGACTGGGGATATGGGGCACCTTTGGACGGCTTTCCGACAGATGGATTCTCTGTCCGTTGGACAGCCTGCTACATGCCACAAACTGACGGTCAGTTGAAACTTCATATCGGTGGTGATGACGGTTATCGTCTGTTTGTGAATGACAAGCATATTACAGGAGATTGGGGAAATCATTCCTACTCTAGCCGTGAAGTTGAACTGCCGGTTGAGGGTGGTAAGGAATACCGTTTCCGGATTGAATTCTTTGATAATATTTCTTCGGCCATCATTCGTTTTAATGCTTATAGCCTTAATGAGGCGAAACTTCGTCAAGGATTGGCAAAGGTGGATAATGTTGTGTTCTGCACAGGTTTCAATAGTAATACCGAAGGCGAAGGCTTTGACCGTCCGTTTGCCTTGCTTCGCTATCAGGAATTGTTTATCAAGAAGATTGCGTCTATGCATCCCAATGTTGTGGTTGTACTGAACGCCGGTGGCGGTGTGGATTTCACCAACTGGTATGATGCCGCAAAAGCGATTCTTATGGCCTGGTATCCGGGGCAGGAAGGCGGTCAGGCAATTGCTGAAATCCTGACCGGTAAGATTTCTCCAAGCGGAAAGCTACCGATTTCTATCGAGCGGAAATGGGAAGATAATCCGGTGCACGGCAGTTATTACGAGAACTTAAAGGCGGAGATTAAGCGTGTAGACTATTCCGAAGGTGTCTTTGTCGGTTATCGTGGATACGACCGTTCGGGAAAAGAACCTTTCTATCCGTTTGGCTACGGTTTGTCCTATACTACTTTCGTTTATAGTAATATGGCTGCGAAGAAAACGGGTGAGCATCAGGTTACCGTTAGCTTTGATATAGAGAATACAGGTAAGATGGATGCTTCGGAGGTGGCACAAGTGTATGTGCATGATGTACAGTCTTCTGTTCCCCGTCCGTTGAAAGAACTGAAAGGATATGAAAAGGTATTCTTGAAGAAAGGGGAGAAGAAGCGGGTTTCTGTTGTGCTGGATGAGGATGCATTCTCTTTTTACGATATGAATCAACACCGCTTTGTAGTGGAAAAAGGAGACTTTGAGATCTTAGTCGGTCCTGCTTCCAGTCAATTGCCTTTAAAGGCTACAGTTGAACTGTAATGACCGAATGATAAACAAATAAATATATAATGAAAAAAACACTTTTATTGGGAGCGTCTCTGTTATGTTCCGTTTTTATAATGGCAACAGAGATTCCTTTTCAAAAAGCAGAAATAAAGTCTATCATGCGAAAGGTGGCGGATTGGCAGATTGCCAATCCACACCCCGCTCCTGAACATGACGACTTGAACTGGCCGCAAGGCGCTCTTTATGTCGGCATGGTGGATTGGGCGGAATTAGCTGAAAAAGAAGATAATGATGATACATATTATAAGTGGCTTACCCGTATAGGCCGACGGAATTGCTGGCAGCTGGATAAACGGTTTTACCATGCTGATGACATAGCTGTGTCACAATCCTTTTTGGATTTATACCGCAAGTACAAAGACGAAGCAATGATTATCCCTACGCTCGCCCGTACGGAATGGATTGTCAATCATCCGTCCGAAGGTAGTTTCAAGTTGGTGGAGGGAGACTTAAAGACCTTGGAACGTTGGACTTGGTGTGACGCTCTCTTTATGGCTCCCCCTGTATATGCCAAACTGTATATGCTGACCGGAGAGAAAAAGTATATCAAATTTATGAATCGTGAGTATAAAGCGACTTATGATTACTTGTTCGATAAAGAAGAAAACTTGTTCTACCGTGACTGGCGTTATTTTGATAAGCGCGAAGCCAATGGCAAGAAAGTCTTTTGGGGACGTGGCAACGGTTGGGTGCTTGGTGGTCTGGTTGAAATATTAAAGGAACTGCCCAAGAAAGATAAGAACCGCAAATTCTATGAGGAATTATTTGTAAAATTGGCTACACGTATTGCCGGATTACAACATCCGGACGGTTTCTGGCATGCCAGTCTTTTGGATCCTGCCTCTTATCCATCACCTGAAACGAGTTGCACTACTTTCATTGTCTATTCCATTGCTTATGGAATAAACGAAGGTTTATTGGATAAGGAAATTTATCTTCCTGTAATGATAAAAGGCTGGAATGCATTAGTCTCGGCTGTGGAACCGAATGGGAAACTGGGTTATGTGCAGCAAATCGGTGCCGACCCGAAGAAAGTGACTCGTGACATGACGGAGGTTTATGGAGTTGGTGCTTTTTTGATGGCAGGCAATGAAATTTACAAAATGGCGAGATAATCTGTTCCCTCTGTGAAGATAGTAGACAATAATCATAAAAACGCTGTACTGTGATGAAAAAAATTTTATTGACATGCATAGCCGTAGTCTGTAGCCTTGTGGCTGTAGCCGAAGAACTGCTCATCGAAGCAGAAAGCTTCAGCCAGCGAGGCGGCTGGGTGCTCGACCAGCAGTTCATGGATCAAATGGGTTCGCCCTATCTCATGGCACATGGCATGGGCATCCCAGTGGCGGATGCTACGGCAGAAATCAACATTCCCCAGGCGGGCACTTACTACGTATATGCCCGTACTTACAACTGGACTTCACCTTGGACCGATGCCGAGGGCCCCGGAAAGTTCCGCCTGGCTTTAGGCGGCAAATTGCTGAAAGCTACATTAGGACATACAGGTAATTCCTGGCAATGGCAATTTGCCGGAAAGACAGTATTGAAAGCAGGGACTACCACCCTTGCGCTGAAAGACCTCACCGGTTTCGATGGTCGTTGCGATGCCATTTACCTTACGACCGATGCGAACACGCAGCCCGCTACCTGGGATGCGGCAGAGACAGCCGCACTTCGTGCCCGCTTGCGACAACAACAGACGGTGCCCGCTCATCAATACGACTTTGTGGTAGTAGGAGGGGGAATAGCCGGAATGTGTGCTGCCGCATCTGCTGCCCGATTAGGTTGTAAGGTAGCACTAGTGAACGACCGTCCTGTATTGGGCGGCAATAACTCGTCGGAGATTCGTGTACATCTCGGTGGTATCATCGAAATGGGACCTAATCAGGGATTGGGTCGTATGATACGTGAGTTTGGCCATGAGCGTTCCGGCAATGCCCAACCGGGCGACTACTATGAAGACCAGAAGAAGGAAGACTTTATAGAGGCCGAAAAGAACATTACCCTTTATGCCTCTCAGCGTGCGGTAGCCGTGAAGATGCAAGCAGACCGCATTGCGTCAGTCACTATCCAACACATTGAGACGGGCGAACAAACCGAACTTACCGCTCCTCTCTTTAGCGACTGCACAGGTGATGCTACCATAGGCTATTTAGCCGGTGCCGATTGGGCTATGGGGCGTGAAGGTCGCGATGAATATGGCGAGAGCCTTGCTCCCGAGCAACCCGACTCATTGGTGATGGGGGCTTCTATACAATGGTATAGTAAGGATATGAAGAAGAAAACCTCATTCCCTCATTTTGAATATGGCGTGCGCTTTGACGCTGAAAACTGTGAGCCTGTAACCATGGGCGAGTGGAAATGGGAAACGGGTATGAACCGTAATCAAGTTAGCGAAGCTGAACGTGTACGCGACTATGGACTTTTGGTGATATATTCCAACTGGAGCTATCTGAAGAATCACTATAAAGACCATAAGAAGTATGCCAACCGTTCCCTCGACTGGGTGGCGTATGTTTCAGGCAAACGCGAATCACGCCGTCTCTTGGGCGACTACGTACTGTCACAGGACGATATAGACAAGAATGTGGCGCACGAGGATGCTTCGTTTACCACAACTTGGAGCATCGACCTTCACTTCCCCGACAGCGTGAACAGTGTACGTTTTCCCGGCAATGAATTCAAGTCGGCTACGGTGCATCGTTGGATTCATCCTTATGCCGTTCCCTATCGCTGTCTCTATTCGCGTAATGTGGACAACCTCTTTATGGCAGGCCGCAATATGAGCTGCACCCATGTAGCTTTGGGTACGGTACGTGTGATGCGTACTACCGGCATGATGGGTGAAGTAGTAGGTATGGCAGCCGGACTCTGCCACAAGCATAGTGTAGAGCCGCGCGACATCTATCATCATCACCTGCCGGAACTGAAGCAACTTATGCAAGCGGGTCTGGGCAAACGCGATGTGCCCGATAACCAACGCTTCAACGAACCCAACAAATTGTTGGAAGTTCCGGGAGCTTACATCAAACCGTAGACAAACTATGAGCAAAAAAAATATTATCACGATATTTCTATCGGCAATATGTACCTTGCCGCTTTGGGGGGGACAACAGTATTACGCTTTTCTGAAAGGTGACACGCTACGTATGGGCAATAACTATATGGAACGCGTCATGCTGTGGAATAACGGTGCGCCTGTTACCATCAGCCTTACTGACAAGCAACACGGAAAAACCATTCCGGCACAGGGCAAACAACCCGATTTCTCGATTGTGAAAGGTATCCCTACGGATGCCACGCTTACCGTGAACGAGATACCGACGAACGGCATCCACGCCAGTTATCTGCAGGCTACCGTGGCTTGCACTATCGGTTCGCTGAATATAGAGCGTCGCTATCGCATTTATGCAGACTGTCCCGCCATTGCTTGCGACACCTATCTGAAAGGACAAGTGGAACTTTATCAGAATAAGGAGGATAACCGCTCTAACGCTGACCGCAAAAATATAGAGCACACGGCCGATATGGCTACGGGGGTGAAAACTCCCACGCTCGACAGGCTGCAACTATCCGGCAATCATTGGAGTGCCCGCACAATAGAGTTTTTCGACTACACCGATTGGAACGACAATCTGGTGACCGGGCGTACCTGGCTTCCTTACCGTCGCAATACGTATCGTGGTAATTTGCTTTTTGCTCATGACGTAGTTACGCGTCAAGGCTTCTTTTTTTTGAAAGAGGCTCCTAGCAGCAGTACCCAATTACATTATCCGGGTTCTGACTTCGTGGCGGACTTTAGCGATTTTATGGTAGTGGGGCTGGGCATTGCGTCTCATGATGTAAAGCCGGATAGCTGGACCCGCGTTTATGGATGCGTTACCGGCATCTATACCGGCGGCGAGCAAGAAGCGCTTACTGCCTTGCGCCTCTATCAGAAACAACTGCGTCATCATACCGCCGCACAGGATGAGATGATTATGCTCAATACCTGGGGCGACCGTAGCCAGGATGCCAAAATAGATGAGGCTTTCTGTCTGGCAGAACTAGACCGTGCCGCACGCATGGGCATCACCCTCTTTCAACTGGATGATGGCTGGCAGAGCGGAAAAAGCCCTAACTCAAAGACCGCCGGAGGTAGTTTTAAGGATATTTGGAAGAATACCGGTTACTGGACGCCCAACCCCACGAAATTCCCTCATGGTCTGAAACCTATTGTAGAGAAAGGCAAGAAATTGGGTATTCGCATCGGATTATGGTTCAACCCCAGCATACAGAATGATTTTGCCGATTGGCAAAAAGATGCGCAAGCCATTATCGGACTTTATAAGAAGTACGGCATCTGCTGTTTCAAGATAGACGGCCTGCAGATACCTACCAAGACAGCCGAACAGAATCTGCGCCGACTGTTTGATACCGTGTTGGAGCAAACCAACTATGAAGTGATTTTCAACCTCGATGCCACTGCCGGTCGTCGCGGCGGGTATCACTATATGAACGAGTACGGCAACATCTTCCTGGAAAACCGCTATACCGATTGGGGCAACTATTACCCTTATCGCACCTTGCGCAACCTCTGGATGCTGTCTCGCTATGTACCGGCGGAGAAGATGCAGATAGAGTTTCTTAATAAATGGCGTAATGCCGACAAGTATGACGCTGCCGATCCTTTTGCCCCCGCCCGTTACAGTTTCGATTACCTCTTTGCTATCACCTTGGCGGCACAGCCGTTGGCTTGGATGGAGGCTTCGAACTTGCCCGAAGAGGCTTATATTACGGCATCTCTGCTCAAGAAATACCAACCCTTGCAACTCCGGTTTCATCAAGGCGTCATACTGCCTATTGGTGAAGAACCCTCGGGACGCTCGTGGACCGGATTCCAATCGACCGTCTCCGGCACGCAAGGTTATCTTGTTGTTTACCGTGAAGACAACGAGCAAGCTAGGGGGACTATTGACACCTGGCTTCCTGAAGGCAAGAAAGTGGATTTTATCCCTGTGATGGGAAGTGGCAAGAAGTTTGCTGCAAAAGTCGGCGCACAGGGTA
>ERZ1504731.364-NODE-364-length-11882-cov-3.062230_pt1 | contig 11882 bp, 9 predicted proteins | sample MGYA00571815_ERZ1504731 | MGnify/ENA primary metagenome ERZ1504731 (study PRJEB39906, sample SAMEA3182046) | gut metagenome | biome: human; feature: gut; material: Stool; isolation source: human stools | place: Canada | collected 2011-11-15 ... | reverse complement strand
CAAAAACATTCAATGTAGAAAAGGCCATGAACCGGTTTATCAATCAGTTCCAGGTGACCGGAGATAATAAGAATGTGTGCGGACTTTACGGATATACGACGTTTAATGCCGTGAAGTACTTCGAGCACATCCCGGTAAAAGAAAGTCATGATGAGCAAAACGATGCTCCGGATTTACTATACATATTATATAAGTATGTCATTGTTTTCAATCATTTCAAAAATGAGCTGACATTAGTTGAAATGTTGTCCGAAGGAGAAGAAAGCGGTTTGCCGGAACTGGAAGCAGCCATCGAAAACCGGAATTATGCTTCTTACAACTTCTCTGTAACAGGTCCCGTTACTAGCCCTATCACCGACGAGGAGCATAAAGCCAATGTCCGCAAAGGAATCGCGCACTGTATGCGTGGAGATGTTTTCCAAATCGTACTTTCCAGAAGATTTATCCAACCTTATGCCGGAGATGATTTCAAAGTGTACCGCGCACTCCGCAGCATCAATCCTTCTCCTTATCTTTTCTACTTCGATTTCGGAGGCTACCGCATCTTCGGTTCTTCACCGGAAACACATTGCAAAATCGAAGATGGTCGTGCTTACATCGATCCGATTGCCGGAACTACCCGCCGTACCGGAGATGTAGTAAAAGACCGGGAACTGACAGAAGCTTTATTGGCTGACCCTAAAGAAAATGCAGAGCATGTCATGCTGGTTGATCTTGCCAGAAACGACCTTTCCCGTAATTGTCATGATGTACGCGTACTATTCTATAAGGAACCACAATATTATAGTCATGTCATTCACCTGGTAAGCCGTGTCAGCGGTATGTTGAATGAGGGCGCAGATAAAATAAAAACGTTTATTGATACGTTTCCTGCCGGCACATTAAGCGGTGCTCCCAAAGTACGCGCTATGCAGTTAATCAGCGAAATCGAACCACATAATCGTGGAGCCTATGGTGGCTGTATCGGTTTTATCGGATTGAACGGCGAATTAAATCAGGCTATCACTATCCGTACTTTTGTAAGCCGCAACAATGAACTCTGGTTCCAAGCCGGAGGAGGTATTGTAGCACGCAGTCAGGATGAATATGAACTGCAAGAGGTGAACAACAAACTGGGAGCACTGAAAAAGGCGATTGATTTAGCTGTCAAATTAAAAAATTGAAAGCAGAGATAGTATTTGAACAACCATTTTACAATGACAATAAAAATGAAAATATTACTTTTAGATAACTACGACTCTTTCACTTATAACCTACTGCACGCAGTGAAAGAATTAGGGGCTACAGATGTAGAAGTAGTTCGCAACGACCAGATAGAGCTTGATGAAGTAGACCGATTTGATAAAATCATCCTGTCTCCCGGACCGGGCATACCCGAAGAGGCCGGACTGCTATTACCTATTATTAAAAGATATGCTCCGACCAAAAGCATTCTGGGTGTCTGCCTCGGTCATCAAGCCATCGGCGAAGCTTTCGGAGCACGTCTGGAAAATCTCAAAGAAGTATATCATGGGGTACAGACTCCGATTACCATCCTTCACCAGGATTTGCTTTTTGAAGGGTTGGGAAAAGAAATCCCTGTTGGAAGATACCATTCCTGGGTAGTCAGCCGGGAAGGTTTTCCCGATTGCCTGGAAATAACGGCAGAAAGTCAGGAAGGACAAATCATGGCAATCCGCCATAAGACCTACAATGTACATGGTATTCAGTTCCATCCCGAATCAGTATTAACTCCGCAAGGAAAAGAAATTATTAAAAACTTCTTAAACGATTAAACTTATGAAACAGATTCTATACAAACTTTTCGAACATCAATATTTGGGACGCGATGAGGCTCGCACCATTTTACAGAACATCGCACAAGGAAAATATAATGATGTACAGGTAGCCTCTTTAATTACCGTCTTTCTGATGCGTAATATCTCTGTGGAAGAATTATGCGGTTTCCGCGATGCATTGCTTGAAATGCGTATTCCGGTTGATTTAAGTGAATTTGCTCCGATAGATATCGTAGGAACCGGAGGTGATGGAAAAAATACATTTAATATTTCTACAGCTTCCTGTTTTACTGTTGCCGGAGCCGGTTTCCCGGTTGTGAAACATGGTAATTACGGAGCAACATCAGTCAGCGGTGCCAGTAATGTAATGGAGCAACACGGTGTAAAGTTCACCAGTAACGTCGATCAACTGCGCCGTAGCATGGAGAAATGTAATCTTGCCTATCTGCATGCTCCTTTATTCAATCCGGCATTAAAGGCAGTTGCTCCGGTTCGTAAAGGATTGGCAGTGCGCACTTTCTTTAATATGCTCGGTCCGTTGGTTAATCCGGTATTACCGGCCTATCAGCTTTTAGGAGTTTACAACCTCCCGTTACTTCGCCTCTATACCTATACTTATCAGGAAAGCAAGACGAAATTTGCCGTTGTTCATAGTCTCGACGGATATGACGAAATCTCTCTGACAAATGAGTTTAAAGTGGCGACCAGCGATCATGAAAAGATTTACGCTCCCGAGAGTCTCGGATTCTCCCGCTATAAGGAAACTGACCTGGATGGTGGACAAACACCGGAAGATGCAGCTAAGATTTTCGACCAGATCATGAATAACACGGCTACGGAAGCTCAAAAAAATGTAGTGGTAGTCAATTCAGCTTTCGCCATCCATGTGATTTGTCCGGAGAAGACTATTGAAGAATGTATTGCTCTCTCCAAAGAGTCATTGGAAAGTGGACGCGCATTAGCTACCCTAAAAAAATTCATTGAATTGAACAGTTAATGTTTTATTTTTGCAAATCCATCATTTACAATTAATAATCCCACATCAATGAAAGATATATTATCAGAGATTATAGCAAACAAACGATTTGAAGTTGACCTGCAAAAGCAGGCTATCTCCATCGAGCAATTACAGGAAGGTATCAGCGAAGTTCCGACCTCTCGTTCTATGAAGCAGGCATTAGCCTCGTCTGCATCGGGTATTATCGCTGAATTCAAGCGTCGGTCTCCATCCAAAGGATGGATAAAGGAAGAAGCATGCCCGGAAGAAATTGTTCCCTCCTATGCAGCAGCAGGAGCTTCTGCCCTTTCCATCCTCACCGACGAGAAATTTTTCGGAGGAAGCCTGAAGGACATCCGCACTGCACGCCCTTTGGTAGAGATCCCCATTCTTAGGAAGGACTTCATCATTGACGAATACCAGCTTTATCAAGCCAAAATTGTCGGTGCCGATGCCGTACTTCTTATCGCAGCCGCATTAGAACCGGAGAAATGTAATGAACTTGCAGAAAAAGCTCATGAACTAGGTCTGGAAGTTCTTCTGGAGATTCATAGCTCCGAGGAATTAATATACATCGACAAGAAAATAGATATGGTAGGAATCAACAATCGTAATCTGGGTACTTTCTTCACTGATGTAGAAAACTCTTTCCGCTTGGCCGGACAGCTTCCCCAAGATGCTGTATTGGTATCCGAAAGCGGCATCTCCGATCCGGAAATAGTAAACCGACTTCGGGCAGCCGGATTCCGTGGATTCCTGATCGGTGAAACATTTATGAAAACACAGCAACCGGGAGAAACTTTACAGAATTTCCTGCAAGCAATCCAATAAACTAATTATTCAAAACGGACAGCCCTATGATTAACGGAAAAATTATCAAAGTATGCGGTATGCGTGAAGCTGAAAACATACAGGACGTAGAGTCTATCGAAGGCATAGATATGCTGGGATTCATCTTCTATCCTAAATCTCCCCGATATGTCTACGAGCTTCCGGCTTACTTGCCCATTCATGCCCGACGTGTCGGAGTTTTCGTCAACGAAGACAAGCAGATAATCAGCATGTATGCTGATCGTTTCGGACTGAATTATGTACAGCTCCACGGAAATGAATCGCCCGAATACTGCCGGTCCTTACATTCCACTGGATTGAAAATCATCAAGGCCTTTTCAGTAGACCGTCCCAAAGATTTGAGAAAGGTATATGACTACGAAAAAGTCTGTGATCTTTTTCTGTTCGATACCAAATGCGAACAATATGGTGGTTCGGGAAATCAATTCGACTGGAGTATCCTGGATATGTACAATGGACATGTACCCTTCCTATTGAGCGGAGGCATTAACTCATACAGTGCCAATGCCCTGAAAGAGTTTAAACATCCCCGGCTTGCCGGATACGATCTCAACAGCCGTTTTGAATTGAAACCGGGAGAAAAGGATCCGGAGCGTATCCGGACATTTTTAAACGAATTAAAATCATAATCTAAAAATTCCAACGTCATGAATAGAATTAATCAACTTTTCAATAGCAACAAGAAAGACATACTTTCTATTTATTTTTGTGCCGGTACTCCTACTTTGGATGGTACCGCTGATGTAATCCGCACGCTCGAAAAGCACGGAGTGAGTATGATTGAAGTCGGCATTCCTTTCAGTGATCCGATGGCAGATGGCATTGTTATTCAGAATGCCGCTACGCAGGCATTGCGCAATGGTATGTCTCTAAAACTTCTTTTTGAACAATTACGGGATATTCGCAAGGACGTAAAAATCCCACTTGTGCTTATGGGATATTTAAACCCAATCATGCAATTCGGATTTGAGAATTTCTGCCGTAAATGTGTGGAATGTGGTATCGACGGCGTCATTATCCCTGATCTCCCTTTCCGTGATTACCAAGAACATTATCGTATTATTGCCGAACGCTATAACATCAGAGTGATTATGCTCATCACACCGGAAACCAGCGAAGAACGGGTACGCGAGATAGATACACATACCGACGGATTTATTTATATGGTTTCATCAGCAGCAACCACCGGAGCGCAACAAGATTTCAACGAACAAAAACGGGCTTACTTCAAAAAGATTGAAGGTATGCATCTGAACAATCCGTTGATGGTGGGATTTGGTATCTCCAATAAAGCAACATTCCAAGCAGCTTGCGAACACGCTTCCGGAGCTATCATCGGCAGTAAGTTCGTCACTCTGCTCGAAGAAGAAAAAGACCCGGAAAAGGCGATTACCAGACTGAAAGAAGCCCTGAAGTAAGAGCCTCGGATGAAAATTTCCGCAGGCCGCAGGGCTATTTCCGCAAACCGTGGGGCTATTTCTGCAAGCCGTGGGGAGGCCGTACTTCACCCGTGGGACGAGCAGAGACAAGCCGTGAGCTGAACAAAAACAAGACGTGGACTGAACAGGATCGAGGCGTGGGCTGACAATCTCGTTGCCCCTGTCATTCACCGAATCCGAAGTCCGAACAACAACAGCAGCAGTCTTCCTTTCCTCGCCAATATTGCTGCTGTTGTTTACAACAGTAGTAATATTTCTCTTCTCTTCTACTCTACTCTCTTGGGTTTCATTCGGTTTTTGCCCTTTATCCATCGGCGTTTCAGAGTTTTTTTTCCACTGCACTTTTTTCCACTGGTTTTTGCATACTATTAACCACTGATTTGCTGTAGTCATTCTTTGCACACAGATACAGCAACAACACATAAATCCCTACAAGTTGCACTCCCCCTATCTGATACATCATGACGCTCAAATTGTCGCCTGCCCAAAAACAGATTTCTAACGGAAAATACCGGTCATTTTTCATTTTCTCTTTCGTTTTTTATTTAAAGCCGGACACTTCGTCCAACCTGCCCCAAAGATGGGGACATTTTATCATACTACATATCGCAAAAATGCAACATAGATATTTTTTATAGTCTTGTCCTTCCAACTTTATATAATTCGTCGTTTAGCACTCATTATTCGCATTTAATCCGTATCTTTGCCAATGTTTTAACAGTAATTCAACAATTATGAGAGCAGAAACTCCTTCCGTTTTGTTAATTTACACGGGTGGGACTATCGGAATGATAGAGAATCCGGAAACAGGTGCCTTAGAAAATTTCAACTTCGATCATTTGCTTAAGCACGTCCCCGAACTGAAAAGATTCAACTACCGCATTTCCTCCTACCAATTCGATCCCCCTCTCGACTCTTCGGACATGGAACCTGCTTACTGGGCAAAACTGGTAAAGATCATCAATTACAATTATGATTATTTCGATGGTTTCGTCATCCTTCACGGAACAGACACAATGGCTTACACTGCCTCTGCACTAAGTTTCATGCTCGAAAATCTAAGCAAACCTGTCATCCTCACAGGTTCCCAGCTCCCGATCGGGACTTTGCGCACAGACGGAAAGGAAAACCTCATCACAGCCATCGAAATTGCAGCAGCTAAAAATCCGGATGGTACAGCCATTGTTCCGGAGGTTTGTATTTTCTTTGAGAATCATTTGATGCGTGGCAACCGTACCACCAAAATCAATGCGGAGAATTTCAATGCTTTCCGCTCTTTCAATTATCCGCCATTGGCACGGGTAGGTATCCACATTAAATATGAGCCTAATCTCATTCGAAAACCAGACCCGACAAAACCGTTAAAGCCGCATTACCTGTTTGACACCAATGTAGTTATTCTAACGCTTTTTCCGGGCATTCAAGAGAGTATCGTGACTTCTCTGCTTCATGTTCCGGGATTGAAAGCGGTTGTCATGAAAACCTTCGGTTCGGGAAATGCTCCGCAAAAAGAATGGTTCATCCGCCAACTAAAGGAAGCTACCGATCGTGGAATTATCATTGTCAACATTACACAATGTGCCTCCGGAGCAGTAGAAATGGGACGTTACGAAACAGGAATGCATCTTCTGGAAGCAGGTGTAATCAGTGGATATGACAGTACCCCCGAATGTGCCATAACAAAGCTCATGTTTTTATTGGGACATGGATTACCCAACAAGGATATCCGATATAAAATGAACTCCTGCTTAATAGGAGAAATCACCAAGTCTTAAGTTAAATCCATCTATTGTAACCCCCTGATTTTCATTTTAAACAGTTGTATAAAAGTGAAAATCAGGGGATTTCTCTTCATCATCATCAAGACCGAATCAAACCTAAAAGAGCCAAAGAAGAACCAAAACGGAAGTATAGTTGTTTTCACTCCATAAAATAACAGAAAAAACATTTCCAATAAAAGATATGCAGTTATTTTTGTGATGGATTTGGTTACAAACAATCAAGCAATAATACATTATGATGAAGAAAACAATTCAATTTGTACCCATCATTGCAATAGCGATGGCAGGTACTATGTCTAGTTGTGTTGACTCTGGAAAGGATCTCTATGATCCGTCTTACGAAACACCTAACCCGATGGGAGATGGCTTTGCTGCTCCCGATGATATCGATTGGAACATGATAACCACTAAAAATGTCTCGGTCGAAGTGAAAGATGAAGAAGGAGGACTATTTGCTTATTTAGTTGAAATATATGCAGAAGATCCTTTGACTAATGAAAGCGCTTCCGTGCTCGCTGCAAGGACAGCTAATAAAGAAAACAACTTTAAATTTACAACCGCTGTCAGTCTGCTGCCAACTCAAAAGGGTATTTATGTGAAGCAAACCGACCCTAGAGGACGTGAACAGGTATATCAGTTCGATGTGCCGGAAAACAGCGATAATATTACCTGTAAACTCTATTATGCAGGATCTACTGCACAAAATAGAGCGTTGATGAGTCGTGCCGCTGCTACAAGAGGCCTTTCATTTGAAAAGCCGGATTACTATTCCATACCTGCTAATGCAAAAGAAGTGACTGAAATGTCAGGAACCACTTTGCTGCGTGATGCTTCTTACAAAATCACCTCTGACTATGCCGGCACATTCAAGTTTGACGGTTATGACGGTGAAATTGCAACCAAAGTTTATGTAGATGCTAAATGGACGATTCCCGCAACATTCCAATTCCAAAACGGTATTGAAATCATTGTGATGAATAATGCTAAAATTGAAGCATCAGGAACCATGACGTTCATTAGAAACTCCATGTTGACCATTATGGAAAAGGGAGAAGTGAATGCAGAGGATATATCATTCACCAATGGAGCGCCTGCTGCATTAAGAAACTGGGGTGCACTGACTGTAGCGAACACAATGACACTACATTCCGGTGCAACACTCTACAACAAAGGAACCATAACCAGCAAGAATATCTCAATCAATTCCAATACGAAAATTGTAAATGACAATAAAATCAGTTTGGAAGGAGAATTAAATCTGCCGTCTAATTTCTCTTTGGAAAATAACGGAGAGATTTATGGAGAGAAATTAATTGCAAATTCCGACGCTGTTGCTACCAACAACAACATCATGAAGTTTACAACCATCAGTCTCACCAATACGACTGTCAACAACGCTTATAGCATGGAAGCAACGACTTCTTTCTATGCCAACGGAGCGACGTTTAACTTTACTCAAGGATATTTGAAAGCTCCTAAAATGGAGTTTGTTAATGGAACAGTAAATTTAAGTGATGGTTCTATGCTGGATGCTACGACAAGTATCAGCATACCTCCCGGTTATGCCAAGTTTTATGGAAAAGGCGAAAATACTTCTATGATAAAATCACCGGTTATCACCGGACAAGGTTTCACATATGATGGAAATTTGGTTATTGAATGCGATAGCCACGTTGAAAAGAACCAATGGTGGGAAAACTTCCATGTACTGAATGGCCCATACTTCACCAAAATGGGAGACTCTAAAGTCATCATCGATGTTTGTACAGGAATTAAAAATGGTGGAAATGAAGGAGGAGATCCTGAAGATCCTAAGTTCCCGATCATCATGGATGATAATCGCAATTATGCTTATCTGTTTGAAGACCAATGGCCTTTATATGGGGATTACGATATGAACGACCTTGTTCTGATTATCAAGGAAAGAAAGATCTCCATCAATAAGAGCAATAAGGCAGAAGAGTTCACGTTAAGTCTTGATTTATCGGCTGCCGGAGCTACCAAGAGTATTGGAGCTGCTATCATGCTGGACGGTGTTCCTGCCAGTGCCATTACGCAGCCGGTGGAATTCAGTGACAACTCTCTTTTTAAAGGTTTCAATGTGAATAGTAATCTGATTGAGAACGGACAGGACTATGCGGTTATTCCATTATTTGACGATGCTCACAAAGCATTGGGAAGAGACCGTTACGAACAGATCAATACGATTGCAGGTCACTCTGCCAATACGAGTCCTAAAAATATCAGTTTCACTATAAAGTTCAGCAATCCTATCTCTGTGGATGAGCTTAATATCAATAAACTGAATGTTTTCATTTTCGTAGAAGGAAACAGAAACCAGCGTAAGGAGATTCATATTGTCGGTTATCAACCAACTAAGTTGGCAAATACCGACTTGTTCGGAGGCAACAACGACGATAGTTCTACTTCCCGCAAGAGATATTACATCAGCAAAGATAACCTGGCATGGGGAATCATGGTTCCGACAGACTTCAAATGGCCTTTGGAATATGTGAATATCAAATCAGCTTACTCGTTATTCGAAAGTTGGGTGACCAGTGGCGGTACTAAGAATGAAGAATGGTGGAAAACTTTTGATTCATCAAGAGTATATAAATAAGCCTAACAATTAATCTTTAACACGGATTCCAGTTTTTATGGAATCCGTGTTTTTTCATTAAGATGCTGTAAGTTGCAATTAATAGAAAAAAAAGATATATCACGAATTTTACTCTCCTGATTGGGGATTATTCTAAAATAATATCTATATTTGCAGTGTATCACAAATATTATGTGACAACAATCTTAATCTATAAATCAAATAACAAAGCAAGCGATAGAAAGGTCTATTCGTATGAAGAAAAAAATATTACTAGTCGACGATAAATCGACAATCGGAAAAGTGGCCGGTGTGTATCTAGGAAAAGAGTATGATTTTACCTATTTGGAAGATCCCATCAAAGCAATAGAATGGCTTAATGAAGGCAATGTACCTGACCTCATTATTTCAGACATTCGTATGCCTCTCATGATGGGGGATGAATTCTTAAGATACATGAAGAACAATGAATTATTCAAGTCAATTCCTATCGTTATGTTATCCAGTGAGGAAAGTACAACGGAAAGAATCAGACTATTGGAAGAAGGAGCAGAAGACTATATCCTGAAACCATTCAACCCTTTGGAACTCAAAATCCGAATCAAAAAGATTATTGACTAATACCGGGTCTTCTACACATGCAATATTTTGTTTATATAGGCAGAGATAGCAAAACAATAGAACTACTCTCCCGACTAAGTATTGGGGTATTCTATGCTGCACCCAATTGTAGCAAAGCTGTCAAAGTATTGGAGAAAATACGCGAAAAATATGACGCAGCTCTATTTTTCGAACAAGTGAACATATCCAAAGATATTGCAGATATCCAATACATGCGTAAAAAGTATCCGGGGCTTTATATGGTACTCGTTATCGACTCCTTATCTAAGGAAGAAGCATCCGAATACCTTAAAGCCGGTATCAACAATACGATAAAATATGAAACAAGCCAGGAGGCTTTAAAAGATTTATCAACTTTCCTTAAACGAAGAAAAGATCAGAAAATAAAGGCACTTCAACTTAAAGCACAAAATATAAATGCTTTCCGCCTGCCTTTATGGAAAAGAACCTTTGATATTTTCTTTTCAGGAATGGCGATATTATGTCTTTCTCCTCTCTTAATATTTACTGCACTAGCTATCCGGATAGAAAGTAAGGGTCCTATTATCTACAAATCCAAGCGCGTAGGAAGTAATTATCAGATATTCGACTTTCTTAAATTCCGTTCGATGTATACTGATGCAGACAAGCATTTAAAGGATTTCAATGCCCTTAACCAATATCAGCAGGAAGATGAGGATATTTGGGGAGAAGAACCGGAAGCGGAAGTGAATGAAGAAATCGATGAAGAAGAAATCCTCTTGATATCTGACGATTTCGTAATCTCCGAAGAAGACTACATAAACAAGAAGTCCAAGGAAAAAAGCAATGCTTTCGTTAAGCTGGAAAATGACCCTCGAATAACTAAGATTGGACGTATTATACGTAAATATAGTATTGACGAGTTACCCCAGCTTATTAATATTTTAAAAGGGGATATGTCAATAGTAGGCAACCGCCCTCTCCCACTCTATGAAGCCGAGTTGCTGACAAGCGATGAACACATCGACCGTTTCATGGGTCCGGCCGGATTGACCGGTTTATGGCAGGTAGAGAAAAGAGGCGAAGCCGGTAAACTTTCTGCTGAAGAACGCAAGCAATTGGATATCACCTATGCAAAGACATTCTCTTTCTGGTTGGATATAAAGATTATTCTGAAAACAGTTACTGCATTCATTCAAAAAGAGAACGTATAATCTCCTTCCAGATGATAGACTCTTATATCTACATAATAGATGATCTGGTATTCTTCTGTACAGGGCTTTTGCTCCTATACCTCTTTGTGATGGCCATAGCCTCACATTTCAAACATATCACCTACCCGAAGGCTCAAAAGGAATATGGTTGCGCCATTCTCGTTCCGGAGGGAAGTATTCTTCCGGATGTGTATAAAGAAGAAGAGTACGAGTTTATCACATACAGCGATCTATATCAGGCAATCAACAGTTTAGATCAGGAACGATATGATCTGGTTCTCTTCCTGTCCAATACAGCATGCGCTTTATCTCCGCAATTCCTGAATAAGATATATAATGCCTATGATGCCGGTGTACAAGCCATCCAACTACATACGATAGTAGAAAACCGCAAAGGCATCCGTAATCGCTTCCGGGCTATACGTGAGGAAATAAAAAACAGCCTCTGTAGAGCCGGCAATACACAATTCGGACTGTCATCCAATTTATTGGGAACTAATATGGCAATCGACCTAAAATGGCTGCAAAAGAACATGAAAAGTTCTAAGACTAATATCGAACGAAAATTATTCCGACAGAATATATACATTGACTACTTGCCGGATGTGATTGTTTATTGCCAGCCCGCCCCCGCCTGTCC
>ERZ1504731.336-NODE-336-length-12330-cov-4.446762_pt1 | contig 12330 bp, 9 predicted proteins | sample MGYA00571815_ERZ1504731 | MGnify/ENA primary metagenome ERZ1504731 (study PRJEB39906, sample SAMEA3182046) | gut metagenome | biome: human; feature: gut; material: Stool; isolation source: human stools | place: Canada | collected 2011-11-15 ... | reverse complement strand
ACCTGTTTGGCCGGTTTTTTCCAGTCATACCGGTAAAGTTTTCCGCTTTCGGTAATAATCCAGGCGTTTCGGTCGTGGTCGAGGATAAAGTCATTGAAAGCTTCGGTCAGACGGGCAGCCTCAAAGCGTTCTTTGATATCGTGACAGAAACGTCCGGTACGGGTATTGATGAGATAGAGACGGTAAAAGTCCTTGGCCCACAGCAGCCCGTTGCCGCCGTCATAGCTTGTGCATAAATTGTGCATACCCAAGGGGACGGTGTAGGTCAAGTCGCAGGCGAGCGGCTCGAAGCTGTTGCCGTTGTACACATTGAACATGCCTTCGGTGCAGGCCAGTATCTTGCCGTCTTCCATTTGTGTGAGGAAGCGTACTTGATTATTGAAAAGTCCGTTTCCGGTATCCAGCAGCCGGAATCTTTCCGTCGAGGAGGATGACCGGTAAGGCAAGGACAACAGCGTAGCGGTTATGATAAGAATCCAGAAGTTTTTCATCTCTTGACATTAGGTTTATTACAGCAAAGATACAAAAACGTATGTAAAGAATGGTGGCTTTGGCCGGATTTGTATTCCGGGAAACGCAGGTTGGTGTATAAAATGTTGTTTTTATATGTATGGTATGTTGCAACCGGTGTTTTGCAACGCTTTGTACAGCGTTTTGCGACGCTTCGTGCAGTGGCGTTTTGCACGTCCCCGTTACATTTGCAAAGTCTTAATGAAAAACCGTGAGAACATGGAAGAAAAATTCGACTTTGCAGATTTTTATGAGAGCCACTACCGGTCGGCCCTGCGATATGCTTCGATGTATGTCTTTAATGACGAAGACGCACGTGACATCGTGAGCGACGTTTTACTGCGTTTCTTGGAACAGGGGGAAAAGTTGAACCGCGAGAGAAATGTAGTCGGGCTGTTTTTCTCTATGATTTATAATAAGTGTATGGATTATCTTCGCCGCAGGTCGCGCTTCAAGCAGATAAAATACAAATTGAAGCAGACGGCAGACCGTTTTTCGGATGATGAGTTCGAGGCTCTGTGCCATAAGGAACTGTTTCGTATCATCGGTGAGACATTGTCCGAGATGCCGGCTTTGCAGCAGGAGGTGTTTCTGGATATCCACATGGAAGGGCAGACTTATCTCGAAGTGGCAAAGGCCAGGAATATCACTAAACGCGTGGTGGAATATCAGTTGCGTAAGGCCGAAAGGACTGTCGGTTGCAGTTTACAGCGGATGTACGGTTAGAATGGATTTTTTAATAGGTTTTTTCATATATTAGTTAAGTTAGAAACTGGAGAAGGCTGGGCAGCGATGCCCGGCCTTCACTGTTTTTATATCGGTCTTTTTTCTTTTATTTGATGCCCCTTCGGTTGAGGGCTTTCGAGTATTTGGCGGCGTTGGCCAGATGTTCGCGGTAGGTGCGTGCAAAGTTGTGCGTACCGGAAAAGTCTTCTTTGGCGCACATATACAGGTAGTCGTGCTTGACATGGTTCAACACGGCGTCGATACCGGCGATGGAAGGGATACGGATGGGGCCGGGAGGCAGGCCGGTGTTCCGGTAAGTATTGTAAGGGCTTTCCACGTTCAGATGATTGTGGTAAATTCTCCGGAGGGAGAAATCGTGCAGGGCGAACTTCACCGTCGGGTCGGCTTGCAGGGGCATGCCGGTACGCAGACGGTTGATGTACATGCCGGCCACCATAGGCTTTTCGGCGTTGTTGGCTGTTTCTTCGTCTACGATGGAGGCCAGGGTGACGACCTCGTTCGGTGTCAATCCGGCAGCTTCTGCCAAGCGGAGCCTTTCTTTGTTCCAGAATATGGTGTTTTCTTTCTGCATGCGTTTCATGAAATCCTCCAGACTTGTATTCCAATATACTTCATACGTGTTGGGGATGAACAGACAAGCCATCGTCGCGGTGTCATAGCCGTACTGACGGCAGAAGGCGGAGTCTGCAAAGTGTTGCGCCACGACGGCAGAGTCCATCATGAGTTTTTTCCCTAATGTGCCGGCCAGACGGTCCATCGTTCGTACGTTGGGAATAGTCAACCGGACGGGTGTCTGGCGTCCCTGTTTCAGTCGGCGGAATACGCTGAACATGTTATCTTCCGGTTCCACGGCGTAGCATCCGCTTTTCACGGTGTAGCCGCTGAGCGCGGATAGCAAGGGGAAACCGGAAGAGATGCCCGGACGGGCTGTGTTTTTGATTTTGACCCGTACGGAATCCGGTGTATCGTCTGCATTTATATAAAGGTATACAGTGTTTCCGATGCCGAATGTGGTATGGAAGAACGCCAGGTAAGTCCATAGTCCCAGCAAGACCACGATGACGCTGGCAGCCGGAAGTCCCCATTTAGATAAACCGCTCGCGTCCGGCAGTCCCCGGGCAAGCTCGGACTGCTCTCGCTCATTCGCGATTTTCTTGAATGCTTCTTTCTTTTCCATGATGATGAAATTCTGTTTCTTAATCGTGCAAAGTTAACCAAAAAAGGAAGGATTTTCAAAAAAGATATGTATATTTGCAACGATTTAATCTCATGTTAATATCATGAAAGTAAGAAAGCTAATGATGAGTGCGGCCCTGATGGCCGTTTTGCCGCTTGCGGCGCAGAAAGAGTCACAAGTCCGATTGTTTCCCGACCAGGCCAAACAATCCATTCCCAAAGAAATCTACGGCCAGTTTGCCGAACACCTCGGAACGTGTATTTACGGTGGGCTGTGGGTGGGCGAGAATTCTGCCATTCCCAATACGGACGGTTACCGGAACGATGTGCTTCAGGCTTTGAAGGACCTGAAGATACCTGTGTTGCGTTGGCCGGGAGGTTGTTTTGCCGATGAATATCATTGGATGGACGGTATCGGTCCCAAAGAGAACCGTCCGCGCATGGTGAACAACAACTGGGGCGGAACCGTGGAGGACAACAGTTTCGGTACACACGAGTTTCTGAACCTGTGCGAGTTGTTGGAGTGCGAGCCGTATGTGTCCATGAATGTGGGGAGCGGTACGGTGCAGGAGACGGCGCAGTGGGTGGAATACATGACGGCCGAGGACGGCCCGATGGCCAAGTTACGTAAGCAGAACGGTCGCGAGAAGCCGTGGCGTGTGAAATACATCGGTGTGGGCAATGAAAGTTGGGGATGCGGTGGTAACATGCGTCCGGAATATTATGCCGACCTGTATCGCCGCTATCAGACTTACTGTCGCAATTACGACGGTAACCGTTTGTTCAAGATAGCCAGCGGGTCGGGGGAATACGATTTGCATTGGACGGAAACGATGATGAAGCAGGCGCGCAACCAGATGGACGGCCTTTCGCTCCATTATTATACCGTGGCCGGATGGTCGGGTAGCAAAGGTTCGGCTACGGACTTCACTCCGGAAGATTATTATTGGACGATGGGTAAGTGCCTCGACATCGAGAACTGCATCAAGGAACATTCGGCCGTCATGGACAAGTATGACCCTAAAAAGCGCGTGGCTCTGATGGTGGACGAGTGGGGGACTTGGTGGGATGAAGAACCCGGTACCATCCGTGGGCACTTGTATCAGCAGAACACCATGCGCGATGCTTTCGTGGCAGCCCTTTCGCTGAACGTGTTCCACAAGTACACCGACCGTATCAAGATGGCCAATATCGCGCAGATAGCCAATGTGTTACAAAGCATGATTCTGACAAAGGACGACAAGATGGTGCTGACGCCTTCCTATTATGTATTCCAGATGTACAACGTGCATCAGGACGCTACTTACTTGCCGATAGAGGTGCAGTGCGAGAACAAGCAAGTGCGTGCACGCATGGGACAGGACGGCGAGCAGCGCACGCTGCCTATGCTCGGTGCCACGGCTTCCAAGGCGCAGGACGGTGCGGTGCATATTTCGCTGTCCAACGTGGATTTGGAGAACTCCAACGAAGTCACTGTCGATTTGTCCGGCTTGGGCATGAAATCCGTTGCGGGACGCATATTGACCTGTAAGGCCATCACGGACAAGAATACCTTTGAGCAGCCCGACGCGGTGAAGCCTGCGGACTTCAAGGGGGCAAAACTGAAAAACGGCAAGTTGACCGTGAAGATGCCGCCGATGAGTATTGTGGCGTTGGAGTTGCGGTAATTTTTTTATGAAGGTCTCCCCGTACGGATGTGTAATGGCGTCCGTACGGGGAGATTCGTTTTTCTTAAATGAAACGAGTTTACCTTAGAAAAACAGGATCAAGTGGTTTTTGGATAACAAAACGTCAAAAAACGAAGCGGATGGCGCCTGTGAAAAGAAAGAGTTTAGACGTACGGATATACAAAACGGTGTATATTTATACGGCTTCCGGTATTCCTAATGTATAAAAACCGCATAAACCGGAATCGCTTTCAGCCAAGCAATTTTTCGTTTGGAGCAGTATACAAAATTTTCTTCCGCATGAAAATCCTGGGTTCTCCTCATGTGGCCGGATTTTACGGAGCCAGACGGAGCCAGAACGTGCTTTAAGTATCCCTTTTTCGTCTGTTTGGTGGTTTTTTGCCTGCGAAATTTTCATGCAGAAAGAAACCTGATGCTTGTTTTTGTTGACAGGAAGGAAAGAAATAACCTTGTATTATGGTCTTCCGTGTGACGTGGTGGAATAGAAAAAGCCTGCCGGACTGTCATTATGCTAAAACACCGGCAGGCGAGAATCGTTTGTTTTCGTCGAAGCCCCGTTTCGTGTCCGAATAAAGCATTCACGGAAGGGTGGGGCTGTCGATTTGACACTTATCCTATTTCAGTTTCTTACCGTCGGAGAAGGCTTTTCCTACGGCTTGGCCGAGACCGGCATAGTTATGGTGGACGGGGTCGAAGACAATCAGCCCCATCTTCTCCATGTCCGGTTTGCCGTCGTCGGCGAGGTATCTTTCATCGGCGAGGATGTTCACGACCTCCGCGACGATGTAATATCCGGTGTCCGATTCATGTATTTTTTCTTTAATCCGGCATTCAAACGTCATCGGGAAGTCGGTGAAGACCGGGGCGTCGATGTTTTCCGACCGTATGGCCGTCCATCCCGTCTTTTCCATCTTTTGCGGGTTGTTCTTTGCGCTGACGATGCCCACGTAGTCGGCCGCCGTCATGGTGGCTTGGGTGGCAAAGGCCACTGTAAAATCCCCTTGGCGGTTCAGGTTTTCGGTGGTGGCATGCTTGCCCATTGAAATCATGATTTCTTTCATGTCCCATTGTCCGCCCCAGGCCGCGTTCATGGCGTTGGGTCGTCCTTGTTCGTCGTAAGTGCCGATAATCAGCACGGGTTGTGGCAACAGCCACGGTTGAGGTTTAAAACTTTTCATATTTCGTCTCCTTGCATGAGTTTGCGATAGATTTCCGCGTCCTCTTCCCGGAAGCAACAGAGGACGACATCACCTTCATATTTCCCGTCCCGTATGTGGCTTTTGACGGTATCCCAGGCTATTTTTGCGGCAGCCGCGTGTGGATAACCGTACACGCCGGTGCTGATGCAAGGGAAGGCGATGCTTTTCAGGTGGTGGGTCTCGGCCATTTGCAAGGCGGTGGCGTAGCAGGATGCCAGCAACTCGGCCTCGTGGTGCCCTCCGCCGTGCCATACGGGTCCGACGGTATGGATGATTTTCTTGCAGGGCAGTCTGTACGCTCCGGTCATCTTGCTCTCGCCGGTCCGGCATCCGCCCAGCGTGCGGCATTCCTCCAACAATTCTTTACCCGCAGCGCGGTGTATGGCTCCGTCCACACCCCCGCCTCCCAACAGGGAACAGTTCGCAGCGTTTACTATGGCATCCACTTGCAGTTGCGTGATGTCTCCCACGATTATTTTTATCCGGTCTTTCATGTCTCGTTACGCATGGTTTGTTGCAATGCTCCAAAAATAGTCAAAATATCCGGGAAAGGAAGTATGTTTTTGGGAAAGATTGCAAAATAATTGCAGTTAATGCTTTACTGACAATGGCTGCATGGCCTGAAAAACAGTCGTGCATGTGGAAAATGGAAGCTGAAAAACAAAAAATATTTTGAAAAAATTGTTGCTTTGGAGTAATTGATTTATCTTTGCGCCGGACACGGCTAGCCCGGTGGGGAGGGGCATGTCCGTTTTTGATGGTAAAGGACGTTTACGGACGTTTTCTTCTATAGTCAAACTTCGCAACTTTGAACTCTCAAGGAAGAAACGGCGACGGGGACGTCCACGGAAGGTGTATTATACCTTGTCGGGACTGCTTTTCGGGGCAGCCCGTACTTTGCATAATATCATCCGGACGTGGGCTGGCTGCGTTGCTCATCCTTTGAGAGGGGCAATGCGAAGGCCTGACTGTGGGATGAGCGAGAAGTACAGACTCCCACGTCTTTCTTTTTTTATAAACCTGCCGAATCTTGGGGAAGTTCTATAGGCATAATGATTTATGCGTATGAAGAAATATTTATGGTGGTTTACGTTATGCCTGCTTCCGTTGGGTCTCGCGGGGTGTGGGGATGGAGATAGTGAGATGCCCAAGAATTCTGACGGTACAAATGTTGAGGATGGAAGCTCGTCTAATAACGACCCGGAGGAGTTACCTAAATTGGCAGACATAGGTATTGTAAATCCTGTGATTGCTATGACGAATCTATCGTTTATCTATAATGATGGACGTTTGACAGAAGTGTTCAGTGGGCCACACTATTATTGGCTTTTTGGCTCTCATCCCTTATCAATAAAATATAGTTACCAAAGTAAGGACGGACCCTTTTATGTTGAGTATCAAAATATAGAAAGAAACGAGGAGGGGTTTATTACTTATGTGGAACGTATTACTCATGGTCAATATGGGGATGTGTTTGCTTCCGCTACATTGACTTACAACGAGGGACATCTTGTAAAAGAAGAAGGGCGTTCTGGAGATACCGAATGGGTGATTGAGTATGAATGGAGTGATGGTAATATGGTCAAAGTTAGATATAGAGATGAGGTGTACCGTTTTGATTATGGGGAAAATGAGTACTTGAATCCAGGTATTTTTATACAGTTCAGTCTTGTCAATGCTCAAACCATATTTGACCAAGAGCTTTATTACTACTCTGGTTTATTGGGAAGACCGAGTAAAAACATACCCATAGGTTATTATGACTACTATACGTCTCATGATTTTATATCCCATGTCTTGAATTTGTCATACGACCCGTTGGAGGCTCATTTGGATTTAGTAGATAAGAAGTTGTCTGGCTCAACGAAGGGGTACCATCATCATTATTATTTTGAAGGCTCACCGACAATTTATTCGAAAGAGTAGGGCGCAGGGACAAGGAAGACTATTAGACGTAGGAAAGACAAGAGAAATGGAATTTTATTGTGGAAAAGAGTAAGATTATATGAAAAAGTTTATTTTAGGTACATGCTTATGGGCGTGTGCAACGGCATCTTTTGCCCAGTTTGTGAAGGAGACAGAAAGTGGAAAGCAAGAAGTTCCCCAAGCGAAAGCTTGGAAAGGTATGCGTTTGTCTTATGACCGGACGTTCTCCCGGTTTGATTACAAGGACGCAGACGATTATATTTACGACGGTTTTACGTTGGGATATGTGCAGTCATTTGCCCTGACTAAGAAATTGCCGTTGTTTATAGAAACAGGAGGAGGGGTTACTTTTGCCCGACATGGAGAAGAGGATAAGTATGGTACGCGGTACAGTACCAGCGTTGTGGGTTTGACCATTCCGGTCAATGTCGTTTATGAATATGCCATTAACAGCAAGTTGTCGCTTAAACCCTATACGGGATTTTATATGAGAATCAATGTGCTGTCTCGTGACGAGGAACAAGAGGATGGTGGAGGGCATAAGAGTTGGAACAATTATAAGGAATATGATGTCGGGGAATATGCGTGGAACCGCGTACAGGGCGGTTGGCAGATTGGAGCCACATTGGATGTCAGAAAGTTCAATATTGGTATCGGTTATGCTCTCGACTTCAATGAAATTACGAAAAAAACGAAGTGGGGGATATTCTCTGCGCGTTTAGGGGTTGATTTTTAATCAGCCGTTTGATATTCCCAACCGATAGTTTTCATGGTATATATACTGTGAGATTATCGATATTCTCCTATTTTTTGACGGGTTTGTTCTACTATGTGAAGTATGGAATCGTTAATTTTGTACTTCATTACATTAAATATAAGAACAAAAGAAAAGAAACACGAAAATGAGAGTGGGAAAATGCTTTTTAGGCCTGGCTGCTTGTTTGTATGCAGTGGCGGCGGATGCGGAACGCGTACCGATGAAACTGTGGTATGACGAGCCGGCTAAAGTGTGGATGACATCGGCTTTGCCGGTCGGTAACGGGGGAATCGGGGCTATGTTCTTCGGGGGTGTGGCCAAGGAACAGTTGCAGTTCAACGACAAGACGTTGTGGGCCGGCAGTACGACCCGGCGTGGGGCATACCAGAACATGGGCGACTTGTTTTTCGAGTTCGATACGCCGGAAACTTGCACCAACTACCGTCGGGAACTTTCTTTAGACGATGCCATAGGGCGTGTGTCTTATACGATTGACGGAGTAGACTACCTGCGCGAATATTTTGCCAGCAACCCGGACAGCGTGATTGTGGTGCGGCTGACGACGCCCGGACATAAAGGCAAACTGAACTTCTCCCTGCGGATGCAGGACGGACAGCAGGGGATGACCCGGGTGGACGGCCATACGATGACCATCAAAGGCACGTTGGATTTGTTGTCCTACGAGGCACAGGCTCTCTTGCAGGCCGACGGCGGCATGGTGGAGACGAAATCCGACCGGTTGGAGGTGAAAGGGGCGGATGCGGTAACGGTCGTGCTGACCGGTGCGACCAATTTCGACCTGGCTTCGCCGACGTACACGCGTGGAGATGCAGACGAGATACACCGACGGGTATCGGCTCGGATGGACAAGGCTGCGCGGAAGTCTTACAAGAAGTTGAAAGCAGCGCATCTGGCGGATTACCAACCTCTCTTTGCCCGTGTGGAGTTGGACTTGGATGCGGAGCAGCCGGATTACACGACAGACGTGCTTGTGCGTGAGCATAAAGACAATGCTTACCTCGACATGCTCTATTTCCAATATGGGCGTTACCTCATGCTCGGCTCTTCGCGCGGAGGCCAGTTGCCCAGTAACCTGCAGGGGTTGTGGAACAACGTGAACAATCCTGCATGGGAGTGCGACTACCATAGCAATATCAACGTGCAGATGAATTATTGGCCTGCCGAAGTGGCCAATCTTTCGGAATGCTATGCCCCGTTCATCACCTACGTGTCTACCGAAGCTTTGAAGGACGGAGGCTCGTGGCAACAAGTGGCACGGAAAGAGAATTGCCGCGGATGGGCCGTACACACGCAGAACAATATCTTCGGTTATACGGACTGGTTGATCAACCGTCCGGCCAATGCCTGGTATTGCACTCACCTGTGGCAACATTATGTTTATACTTTAGATAAGGAATATTTGCGCGACACGGCCTGGCCCGTCATGAAGGTGACTTGCCAGTATTGGTTCGACCGCCTGAAGGAAAATGCAGAAGGGCGGTTGGTGGCTCCCAACGAATGGTCGCCCGAACACGGGCCTTGGGAAGACGGCGTGGCCTACGCCCAACAGTTGGTGTACGCCTTGTTTGAGGAAACATTGGCGGCAGCCGATGTGTTGGCCGTCGACGATGCTTTCGTATCGGAGCTGAAAGAGAAATTCTCCCGTTTGGACAACGGCTTGCATATCGGTTCATGGGGGCAAATCAAGGAATGGACCATACAGGAGGATAAACAAGGAGACCATCAGCGGCACTTGTCTCATTTGATGGCCTTGTACCCCTGCGACCAGATTTCTTACCTGAAAGACAAACGTTATGCCGAGGCGGCCAAAGTGGCTTTGGATTCACGGGGCGACGGTGCCACGGGATGGAGCCGGGCTTGGAAAGTGGCTTGCTGGGCACGTTTGTGGGATGGAGAACGGGCTTACCGTTTGCTGAAACAAGCACAAAATATTACAGACGTGACGGTGGTGAGCATGGACGACAATGCCGGCGGCGTGTATGAAAACCTGTTCTGTGCCCATCCTTCGTTCCAGATAGACGGAAATTTCGGAGCCACGGCCGGTATCGCCGAGATGATGTTGCAGAACACCGTGAAGGGCGTGCATCTGTTGCCGGCTTTGCCTTCGGCGTGGGATGACGGGCATTTCAAGGGGTTGAAGGCGAAAGGCGGCTTTACTTTCGACGTGACGTGGAAAGACGGGAAGATGGTGGAAGGCCGGGTGTATTCGGCTGCCGGACAGGAATGCCGGATGTACCTGCCGGATGCCAAACTTGTCGAGGTGAAGAAGTCGAAAGGTGGCAAGGTGGCCTTTACGCAGGAGCCCGATGGCGCAGTGGTATTTCCTACATCGGCCGGGAAGAGTTACCGTCTTCGTTTTGAATAAAAATATAACCCTAAAAAACGTGCTACTCCGCCGCCTTTTTCCATGAAAAGGCGGCGGAGCTGCGTTTGTTCATTACTTTTTTTGAATACTTTATCGGAAAAAGATGCTTCTTTCTTTTATTTTCGTTACCTTTGTGCCTATCTAATATCAAAATTGTATGAAAATAACACTTTTGCAACAAGATATTTCATGGGGGAATCCGGAAACTAATGTGAGGAATGCCGAGCAGGCGATGGAGGCTTGTCCCGGGTCGGATTTATATGTGTTACCCGAAATGTTCTCCACCGGGTTCTGTACGCAACCCGAAGGACTGGCCGAACCGGCGGACAGTGATACGTTGCGCTGGATGCGCCGCTATGCCGCAGGGCACGACTGTGCCGTGGCCGGTAGCGTGGCCGTACAGGAAGACGGCAAGTATTATAATCGTTTCTATTTCGTAAGTCCGGACGGGGCGGTCCGTTCGTATGACAAAAAGCATTTGTTCACGTACGGCGGAGAGCACCATCGTTTTACAGCCGGGCGGGAACGTGTGGTCGTGGAGTTCCGGGGCGTACGAATCCTGCTCCAGATTTGCTACGATTTACGTTTTCCCGTATGGGCGCGCAACCGGAAGGACTACGACGTGGCGCTTTATGTGGCCAGTTGGCCTACACCGCGTGTGGAAGCCTGGTTGGCCTTGCTACGGGCAAGAGCCATCGAAAACCAGTGCTATGTGGCGGGGGTGAACCGTGTGGGGACGGATCCGTCTTGCGAGTATTGCGGAGGCACGTTGATGATAGACCCTTACGGACGTACGGTAGCGGCCTGTGAGCAAGGCCGGGTAGGTGCCGTGACGGTGGAGGTGGATATGGACGGCCTGGCTGATTTCCGCCGCAAATTTCCGGTATTGGATGATGCCGATGATTTTACATTGAATATTTAAACTCAGAAGATATACAGATATGGAAAAGAAACTCTTATTAGGTGATGAGGCCATAGCCCTCGGGGCTATCCATGCAGGCATTCGCGGAGTGTATGCTTATCCGGGGACGCCGAGCACGGAAATCACCGAATACATCCAACGGCATCCGTTGGCGCGTGCGCGAGGTCTGCACAGCACGTGGTGTACGAACGAAAAGACTGCCGTCGAGGCGGCTTTGGGGGCATCCTACGCCGGTGCGCGTGTGATAGCCTGCATGAAGCACGTGGGGCTGAACGTGGCGGCCGATGCTTTTGTCAACGCTGCCATTACGGGCGTGAACGGCGGCATGATCGTGGTTGTGGCGGACGACCCTTCCATGCACTCTTCGCAGAATGAACAGGACTCCCGTTTCTACGGTAAGTTTTCCATGATAACGACCTTGGAACCGTCTACTCAACAAGAGGCGTACGACATGATGCAATACGGCTTCGAACTTTCCGAACGGGAGAAGTTGCCGGTGCTGATGCGTATCGTGATGCGTTTGGCACATTCCCGGGCCGCCGTGACGGTGAAGGAAGAAGCCGAAGAGGTGAGGGCGTTGCCCTGTGCGAAGGATCCGGCCAGTTGGGTGCTCCTTCCTGCTAATTCGCGCCGGAAATATGCCGCATTGGTGGAACAGCAACCGCGTCTGGAACAGGCGGCGGCCGAAGCTCCTTACACGCGTTATGAACAGGCTTCGGGAGAGAAACCGGTGGGCATATTGGCCTGTGGTATAGGATATAACTATGTAACGGAGGTACGCGAGGCAGCGGAGAAGTTCAATATTCTTAAAATCACCCAATATCCGTTGCCCGCAGACTTGGTGCGGCGCTTGGCCGCCGACAGTCGTGAGATTCTGGTGGTGGAAGACGGCCAGCCTTTTGCCGAAGAACTCGTGAGGGGGATGCTTTCCGCAGACTATCCCGTACGAGGTCGTCTGACGGGCGACTTGCCGCGTACGGGGGAACTGACACCGGACAGCGTGGCAGCGGCTATGGGAC
>ERZ1504731.334-NODE-334-length-12371-cov-3.211838_pt1 | contig 12371 bp, 9 predicted proteins | sample MGYA00571815_ERZ1504731 | MGnify/ENA primary metagenome ERZ1504731 (study PRJEB39906, sample SAMEA3182046) | gut metagenome | biome: human; feature: gut; material: Stool; isolation source: human stools | place: Canada | collected 2011-11-15 ... | reverse complement strand
AGCCTCGGGATGGGATTTTTTAAGTTCCAATATTTTCTCTACGGAGAATTTTTCATGCACGTGGCAAGCTCCGTCCCAAAGCAGCATGTCACGTCCGGTAACGGAATTGATGTAGTTGCCAAGATTCCGGTCCGGACCGAAAATGATCTTTTCATCAGAAGGGAAACTTTCTACGATCTGGCGGGCGTTACTCGAAGTGACCACCACATCCGTGACAGCCTTGGTGGCAGCCGTAGTATTGACGTACGAGATGACCGTATGGTCGGGATGAGCCGAAACAAACCGGGAGAATTCATCCGCCGGACAACTTTCGGCCAGCGAACAGGTGGCATTCAAATCCGGAACCAAGACCTTTTTGTCAGGACAAAGAATCTTGTTGGTCTCTCCCATGAAATGCACACCGCACATGACGATGATATCCGCTTCGGTCTTGGCAGCTTTTTGAGCCAGTGCCAGACTGTCTCCCACGAAGTCAGCCAAATCCTGGATGATTCCTTCCGTATAGTAATGCGCCATGATGACGGCATTCTTCTTCCGGCAAAGTTCCCTGATCTCACTTTTCAAATCAAGCTCCTTTGCTACGGGTTCATCCACAAACCCCTTGTCTATCCACTCTTTCTTAACCATATATATATTATTAATTCTTATTTCTATTTTTTGAAAAAATCTAATGTAAATGATGATAGGCTGTTGATAGTGTCGATAAAAAAGAAGCCTGAAACTTGTTTTTTAAGTTATCAAAGCGGGGTATCGGGTAATATATCACTTTTCAACATGAGCCTTGGGTCTCTTATTCTTTAAACTGAATGCATTATCGTATGTTCTTTATCGTTTTTAACGAGTTGTTCATAACCTACAAAGTTAAAAACTTTAGGGGAAAAAGGCTGCATAAACCTGATGAAAATACGGTTTAAAGTTCATTTCTATCTTTTACTAATTTATTTGGTGGTTTGAAATATTCCTGTAACACTACTGAATTTCTAAATCCAAAGTTTCTTTTCAATAATCTGTTTACGATTTGTGAACGAGTTATCAAGTAGTTTTTATGGGTTTTATTATCTTTGTGAACAAATATGTTGAAAGCAATGAGAAAACTTAAAATAACGGAACTGAACAGAATCTCTACCGAAGAGTTCAAGACGGCTGAAAAACTTCCTTTGATTGTGGTACTGGACCATGTAAGAAGCTTGTATAATGTAGGTTCCGTATTCCGCTCGTCCGATGCTTTTAGGGTAGCATCTGTGTATCTGTGCGGAATTACAGCCACTCCGCCGCAAGTGGAAATCCATAAGACGGCATTGGGGGCGGAAGATTCCATGAATTGGGTATATTATGAGCGTACGCAAGATGCGGTGGAGCATCTTAAGGCCGAAGGTTATGAAGTTTGGGCTGTGGAACAGGTGGAAGGTAGCATTATGTTGCAGGACTTCCGCCCGGATAAAGCAAAAAAATATGCCATTATATTAGGAAATGAAGTGAAAGGTGTGCAACAAGAAGTTGTCGACCAGTGCGACGGGTGTATAGAAATACCTCAGTTCGGGACGAAACATTCTCTGAATGTTTCTGTTACGGCCGGAATACTGGTGTGGGAGTTTGCCCGTAAGATGAAGTTGTGAACATTATAATGTACCGGCTTCCACCATTCTTACTACCCGTTCCGTCAGCCGGTCGTCGGCTTCAGGGTCATAGTCTTTTTTTAGGCTGGCTCCGAATATGCTGGCAAACGTTTGGTAGAATCCGGCTTTGAAAGGACCGAAAAAGGCTTTCACTATTTCGAAAGAACTTTGGTTGCATTCGCGGTCCACTAACTTGATGAGCAGTTTCCCCTGTGAATAAGTCAGCTTTTTCATTTGTGGGGTATATTGCTTTTTTATACCTTTCTCTACGGCTCGTATGTATAAGAGACAGTCGTATGTGAGCGTCTTTTTCTTTTTTAGTAGGTAGTTTTTCCAGATACTCATAAGTCTCGGATATGGTCTGATTAACCATTTTAGCAATGGGAAGTGTCTTTTTTACGTTATAAACCAATTTGTTATACCGCATGGCTTCCCTTTTGTTCTTAAACTTCAGTGGGGGATATACCGGCAGTTCGGGCATGATAATCACGGTGATGGAGTCGCCTTGATAGAATTCCTTCTGTATTTTTTTGTAAAACACGACTTTTATTCTCGGTTCTCCATCAATAGGAACAAACTCGTCCTGGGCTTCCACTTGCAAAGTAAGAGCACCTAATAAGAATAATATGATAAGCCTGTATATTCCCATATCCGCTGCAAAAATATAAATTAAATACTTTCATCGCATGCTTTTTACAAAGAATATAATTTGTTATACTAAAAATAGTTGCTTATATTTGAAGTATGACAGAAAAACACTGTAAGTTTATTTATCTACACCGGTTGTGGATAAGCGTGTTAATGTTTTGTGTTCTACAAATATATCCTGTGGATAAAGTCGGCGCACAGCATTATTCCTGGGAAGAATTTGTAGAGAAGATTTCTGTGGATGAATATGAAGACGGAGAAGATTTGAGTCCTCTTTTGGAAGAGTTGGCCGCATTGCACGAACATCCTTTCAACCTGAATACGGCTACGAAAGACGATTTGGAGCAATTACCTTTTCTGGACGGAGATGAAATAGAGGAAATCTTGGCATACGTATACCGTTACGGTCCGATGCAATCGTTGGGAGAATTGATGTTGATAGAGGAACTGGACTATCAGACCCGCCAGTTTCTTACTTTGTTCGTCTATGTGGAAAATCCTGTGGAAGAAAAAGAGAAGTTACGGTTGAAAACCTTGTTGAAAGAAGGGCGGCATGAGGTGACGAGCCGGTTGGATGTGCCTCTGTATAAACGTGATGGATATAAAATACCCGAAGATGAGGTGCTGTTGAAAAACCCCAATAAGGTGTATCTTGGTAATTCGTTGTACCACAACATACGCTATACTTATCAATACAGGAACAGGCTGTTTTGGGGATTCACGGCAGAGAAAGACGCAGGAGAACCGTTTGGCAGTTATGGCAATAAGGCATACGATGCTTATTCTTTCCATTTTCTGTTGAAAGATTGTGGTAAACTCAAGGCATTGGCATTGGGAGACTATCGTTTGGGGTTCGGCGAAGGCTTGGTGGTGAACAGTGATTTTTCTTTGGGAAAATCCACTTTGTTCAATATGGGTGACACGAGACCGTCCATCAAGAAATTCTCTTCCACGTCAGAAACTTCTTTTTTCAGGGGAATAGCGGCTGCTTTCCGTTTTGGAAGGGTGGACATGTCGGCTTTCTATTCCTATTTGCCCACCGATGCCACTTTAAGGAAAGACGGTACGATATCTTCGTTGAAAACCGACGGTTTGCATCGTACTTTGTTGGAGCTGTCTAAAAAGCATAATGTCACGGAGCAGTCTGTCGGAACCGACGTGACTTGGAATACGGAATATTTTTCTTTGGGTGCGATTGTCTTTTACCAGCATTTCAGCCGTTCTTTCTCAAAAGGCACGGAACTTTACCGGCAATATTATCCGGATGGAAAGGATTTCCTGAATGCCGGCCTGCACTATCGTTGGCATCGTGACAGGTTTTCGTTTTCCGGCGAGACGGCGTTCAGCAACGTGTATGGCGGTTGGGCCACGCTGAACAAAGCCATTTACCGTTTCAATCACCGGTACAGCATGGTGGCTTTGCAGCGGTTGTTTACTTACCAATATGTAGGATTGCGTGCCAACAGCTTTTCCGAAGGCGGGGCAGTCAGGAACGAAAGCGGATTTTATACGGGAGTGGAGGCATCTCCGTTGAATGAGTTGAAGTTGTCCGCTTATGTGGATTATTTTTATTTTCCGTGGGCCAAGTTTGGGATACCTCATACCTCCGAAGGGGTGGAAGGGACATTTCAGGTCGATTGGGTTGTTTCCGGAAAGTGGGAACTGTCCGGACGTTACCAACTGAAGCGTAGGGAACGCTATGGACAGCCTTACCTGTATCATAAATTGAAGGTGCAGGCGCAGTGCATGCCTTCAAAATTTTGGGAATGGCGTGGGGTGGTAAGATACACAAGGGTGAGGGACGTGTATGGACGGCATGTCGGAGGATACATGGGAGGGAGCATCCTGAAATGGAAGGACCGGAAAAACCGGTTGAATGTGGCCGGGTCGTGTGTGTATTTCGACAGCGAGGACTATAAGGCACCGATGTCTTTTTATGAGCCATCCTTATTGTATGCCTTTTCTTTCATGACGATGTACGGACAAGGGATGAGGGCGGCGGTGAATGCCCGGTGGAACGTGGCGCGCCGTTGGATGCTGATGTGGAAATACGGGATTACCGGATATTTCGACCGTAAGGAAATAGGCGACGGGTTGCAACGTATCGGGGGGCGATGGAAAAACGACCTTTCTTTCTTGTTGCGTTACAAGTTTTGACGGGGATTGTGCTACCTTTGCATGGATTTGTGAATTAAAAACGAAGTTATGGCTACAGTGATTTATCCTTCTCCCATATTCGGACCGGTACACAGCCGTCGGTTGGGTGTTTCTTTGGGCATCAACCTGCTTCCGGAAGACGGGAAATGGTGTACGTTCGATTGTGTGTATTGTGAGTGTGGATTCAACAAGGATTTTCGTCCCAAGAAGCCGTTGCCCACACGTGAAGAAGTGCGCACGGCTTTGGAAGAACGGCTGAAAGGCATGTCCGCGAACGGGCCTGTGCCGGATGTGCTGACGTTTGCCGGAAATGGGGAACCCACCCTTCATCCGCATTTTGCGGAAATCATAGAAGACACCCGCGCCTTGCGCGACCGGTATTTCCCGAAGGCTAAAATCAGCGTGTTGAGCAATGCCACCCAAATATTCCGGCCGGAAGTTTTTGAGGCTTTGAGGAAAGTGGACAACAATATCCTGAAATTGGATACGGTGGACGAAGGTTACATCCGTCGGGTAGACCGTCCTACGGGGCGTTATGAAGTGAGCCGGGTGGTGGAACGCCTGAAAGATTTTCAGGGTAAAGTCATCATACAGACGATGTTCATGAAAGGCATGTCGGAGGGTGCGGATGTGGACAATACTTCCGACCGTTTTGTGGAACCGTGGTTGCGTGCCGTGAAAGAAATATCACCTTCCCAAGTCATGATTTATACCATAGACCGCGAAACGCCCGACCATGAGTTGAAAAAGGCCACACGTGAAGAATTGGACCGCATTGCCGGACGCATCCGGCAAGAGGGATTGGAGGTTTCCGTCTCTTATTGAGAAGCGCTGCGGGCGGTCTACGGACCGCATAGCCGTATTTTCCATATATTATCGACAGGAAAGCCTGTATGGGAATGAATATCTGTAAGGATGTTTGTTATTTCTTATATACTTGATATTCAAATGCTTGTCGTTTATAAATCAATCTGCGCCAAACGGAAAATCATTTGGCGCAGATTGAAAAATCGTTTGGCTGAGAACGGAATTTCGTTCTCCGTAGAATGATTTTTGTATGTAACTTTCCTTTTAATTTCAGGAGGCTTGCGCGTAACATCTCTTCCGAGACAAACGTTTGTGCACGTAAAGGTAAGCCGGGATGAGGAAGAGGTCTGCGGCAAACCAAGCCGAAGGGTCACCGTAACACACTCCCGTATATCCTAAAATCGGGACCAGGAACAGGCTGACGGCCGTGCGGTCTACCATTTCGAACACGCCGGACATCATGGCTAGTTTACTGTATCCTAATCCTTGGATGCTGTACCTGAGCAGGCACAGCAGTCCTAACGGGATGAAATAGGTGCAGGAGGTGACGATGAACTGGTTGGCCTTTTCTATGATTTCATATTCATGGAAATCCACAAACAGGTAGATGATGTGGCGGGCGAAAAGATGCAACACGATGAAACAAAAGATGCAGTAGAGGCAAACCATGAAAAAGCTGGCGCGCAGCCCCATGTTGATACGTTCCGTTTTTCCCGCCCCGTAGTTCTGTCCGCAATATGTGGCCATGGCAATCCCCATGCTTTCCAACGGACACATGAAGAACATTTTGATGCGCATGCCGGCGGTGAAGGCGGCCACGCACGACGTACCCAAGGCGTTGTTTGCGCTTTGGAGCATGATGCTTCCGATGGCAGTGATAGAGAATTGCAGTCCCATCGGTACGCCCATGTCCAACAGTCCCTTTATGTAGTGTTTGTCCAAGGCGGTTTCTCCCTTTTCCATTTTCAGGATGTCGAATTTCCTGAACATATAATACAGGCAAAGCAGGGCGGAGACGGCTTGCGAGAAGACCGTGGCGATGGCGGCTCCGGCCACGCCCCAATGTAGTATGAGGATGCAAAACAAATCCAATACGATGTTGAGGATGGCGGCCATGAGGAGGAAATAAAACGGGGTCTTGCTGTCGCCTAATGCCCGGATAAGGCTGGAGAGCAGGTTGTACAGGAAAGTGAAAGGAATGCCGATAAAAGTAACCAAAAGATAGAGATAGGCATGGTGAAGGATGTCGTGCGGCGTCTGCATCATGAACAGGATTCTCTCGCAAAGCAGGGAAGTGACGACGGCCAACACGACGGAAATGATGAGGGAAACCCAAAGACTGTTGGCTACGTAACGCCGCAAGTCGCTGTATGAACGTGCACCGAACGCCTGAGCCACAGGAATGCCGAAACCGCAACAGCAGCCGGTGCAGAATCCGATGATGAGGAATACGACCGATGTGCTGGCACCCACGGCTGCCAAATCGTTGATGCCTAAATATTTTCCTACGATGGCTGCGTCTATCAGACTATAAGTCTGTTGGAGCAAACTTCCCAAAATGAGCGGGAGCGAGAAGTTGAATATCAATCGCAGGGGCGAACCCTCAGTCATTTCTTTCGTCATGGCGAATATCCTTTTTTCCTGAAAAACACATTCTTTTGCGGGTGCAAAATTACGGAAAATCAGGATATAAAGAAAAGGATAGAATGAAAATATGCTATTTATTCTATCCTATATAAATTTATGACCTTGTAATCTTATTAAAAACTAAGGATTGTATTGCGCTCCCAATAAAGTACTGTATTTACACCATCAATATTATGAATTATCTTTGTCTTCAATTATGGCGTTACGATGATATCCGTGCCGAACGAAAGAGTCTACAAAAATGAGTTCTTTGTACCATTCTCCCATTTCATTCTTTTTATTTTGTAGTCTAAAGAAGCCTCGAACAAAAATATCGTTGTCATTTACTATTTTTCTAAACCATCGGGAATCCATTACAATAACTTCTTGTCCACTTTCATTTTTTATCTTTTCCTTTTTTCTGTAATCTTTGATAGTATCGTCAATTAAAGTACTTGTTCCAAGAGGTATGATGACCTTCTCAACTTGTACATACTTCTTTACTGCAAGATAAATGATAAGTTTATCAGCCAAATTTTTATAGATTTGTTTTCTTTCTTCTTTATCACCACTAAAAAGTTGGTCATCATCTATAAGGGTTGGACATGTATAAATTTGTCGTTTGTTATCTGTGGATGATTTTATATAGAAATAAAGAAGCAAAGTGCTTTTTCCTATTTCCTCTTTGAATAACCAAACGTATAATGTATCTTCTCCAAAGCCATATATTATGGTTGCTCCCTCTTCAATAAGGATACCGCATACATTATCATTATAAAATTCTTGGAAAAGTTGATGGTCGATATTGAAAAATGACTTTGCGCTTTTCTCCATGACTTTTTCGAATGATGGCATAATAAGTTCGGGAAGTTCCCAATCAGGTTTTGTATTACGTACGTCTGAAAGAAATTCCATTCCTTTAAATAAATACTTGAAATGTATCCTATTATTTATGGGTATTTCCAGTTTATTTTCATCTTCATGGTTTAATAACCATGATACGATAGGTCTTTTACGAATAATCATAGATATGTAGTGGGGAAAATTATATTATGGTAATTACTACTTTATTTTCTATTTTTGGTCGTAAGCGTGTTTAGGGTAATCTATCGTATAATGCAATCCGCGGCTTTCCTTACGTTCGATGGCCTGTCGTGTGATAAGGTAACCCACGTTAATCATATTACGTAATTCGCAAATGTCTTTGGTCGCCTTGACACGCTTAAACAGCTCTTCGGTCTCTTCGTACAATAAGTCCAGACGTGTCCATGCCCGTTTCAGGCGCAGGTCGCTCCGCACGATGCCCACGTAGTTGCTCATGATTTGTCCCACTTCCCTCATGTCCTGCGCGATGAGTACTTTTTCTTCGTTGCTCATCGTGCCCTCATCGTTCCATTCGGGTATTTTATCATTGAAAGCATATTGATCTATGACCTCCAAGCTGTGGCGGGCTGCCGCGTCGGCATAAACCACGGCTTCGATAAGTGAATTGCTGGCCAATCGGTTGCCGCCGTGCAGTCCGGTGCAGGAACATTCGCCCACGGCATAAAGCCGCCGGATACTGGAGCAAGCGTTGAGGTCCACCTTAATGCCGCCGCACATGTAGTGGGCGCAAGGCACGACGGGAATATATTGCTTGGTCATGTCGATGCCAATGGAGAGACATTTGGCATAAATGTTCGGGAAGTGGTGTTTGGTTTCTTCCGCGTCCTTGTGCGTCACGTCTAAGCATACGTGGTCCAAGCCATGTATTTTCATTTCCTTGTCGATGGCACGGGCTACGATGTCGCGTGGGGCAAGGCTGAGCCGTTTGTCGTATTTCTGCATGAACTCTTCGCCGTTGGGCAACCGTAGGATGCCGCCGTATCCACGCATGGCCTCTGTGATGAGGTAAGCCGGATGCGTCTCGCCCGGATGGAAGAGGGCCGTGGGGTGGAACTGCACGAACTCCATGCCTTCCACCGTACCTTTGGCACGGTAGACCATGGCGATGCCGTCGCCCGTGGCAATGTTGGGGTTGGTTGTAGTGGCGTAGACGGCTCCCGTACCACCGGTAGCCATCAGAGTGACTTTGGAGAGGAAAGTATCTATCTTTTGGGTATCCGGGTCTAAGACATATGCCCCGTAACATTCGATGTCCGGCGTGCGGCGAGTCACCTCGATGCCCAAATGGTGTTGGGTGATGATTTCCACGGCAAAGTGGTTTTCCAGAATCGTGATGTTCGGATGGCGGCGTACGGCTTCCATCAGTCCGCGTTGGATTTCAAAACCTGTGTCGTCAGCATGGTGCAGGATGCGGAATTCCGAATGTCCGCCTTCGCGGTGCAGGTCGAAGTCCCCCTTTTCGTTTTTGTCGAAGTTTACGCCCCATTTCACAAGGTCTCGTATGCCCTGCGGTGCGTTTTTCACTACTTGTTCCACGGCTGCAGGGTCGCTGATGAAATCCCCTGCAATCATGGTGTCTTTGATATGTTTCTCGAAGTTGTCCACTTCCATGTTGGTCACGGAAGCTATTCCTCCTTGTGCCTTGGCCGTGTTGGCCTCTTCCAATGTGGTTTTACATACGATGGCCACCTTGCCTTTGCCCGCATCGGCCACTTTCAGGGCGTAACTCATTCCGGCTACTCCCGAACCTATCACTAAAAAATCAAATTTGCGTATCATGCCGTCAGTTCATGCTGTTGATGTTAGACGTTGCAAAACTACTTAAAAACTCGGTTGGTTGTGCGTTCGCCGCAGGATTTCTTTTAAAAAATAGAAACGAGGCAAAGTTTTTAAGTATTCAACCCTGTATTATAGGAAAGATTTTACCGTTACGTGCCTGTTAAATCAGGCAATTCGCTCAATGCGGCTCTTTTGGCATAAAGGATAACTGGCAACAAAAGGTTCTATCTTTCGTTTCATTTCTTCATACGAAGTTCCGTAGAAATACAGGGCTGTATAGGCCTTGCCTTCCCAAAAGCTATATAAGCACCCTATACCTTCCATGGCTTTCTCCATTTGTTCAATCACATAGTTGATGTCATAAGACTTATATACTTCATCAGGCAAATCCGTACCATTAGAGTAATATCCCAAGCCTTCCAATGTTCCTAATTCTGTTTTGAAGTTCGGTTCTGTTCCTTGCAAAATAGAACCTTTGGGGATTCCGACAGGGTTTAGGATTTCAACCAGGCGTTTTACCGTATTGGGGTTGTTGTCGTTCAAATGAATGTCTATGTTACAGCAACTGAATTCTCCGTCAGTATTTAGCGATGTGCCTCCTCCTGTTACTGTTCCTATTTTTTCCTTTTCAAGTAAATTCTGGATAATGTCTTCTAATTTATGTCTATGTGTCGGTTGCAAGCGTGCATTTAAGTTTAGAGTTACTTCCATCGTTTGGTTTTTCTTGTTTACGCTTTTCCTATGAAAAGCTTTTGATAGCGCCCTTTTTATTTTTTTTAAAAAGCTTTCCCTGTTAAAAGAATATTGCTTTTCTGGTTTGCTTGTTCCCTTGTCCTCCATATTGTCCGAAGTTTTTTTGTATTCTTTATTGTGGTTGTTTTCTATAATGGGTACATTCTTACCATTTTCTATTTTCCAACCGATTGTTTTATATTTAAAATAACCGAACTTCAACCTGTTTATTATATCAATATAAGGAATAACTCCCCCTTGATTTATCTTACCTACATATTCAACGCTTAATTCTCCATTCTGAATAATTGGCGGTTCATTGATACGCCATACCCTCCAATTTTTCGCAGGATTTACTTCTATTATTTCATGTACGCTGGGGTAGATATGGTTATGCGTAGTTCCAAACAAAACTTCCTTATACTCATCTCCGATATTTTTGGATGTTCCCACTTTGTACCACGCATTAAACACAATACCGAACTTCAAAATAGTGTGTGCATAAAACTCGACTTCACCCTCTACAATCTCTTCAATCTTTGGTTTATAGTCCATGGGATATTTGGTTTTAAATACACGTATGACACTACTATTCAGTTCTTCCAAGTCGTTGGCTACGTATTGGAAAAAGCGTTTGCATTCGTTGTCTATTTCCGCACAGAACACGTTTCCGATTCTTGTTACTATTCTTTTTGCCATACGCTTTTTTATATAATAAGATGAGATTCCTTCAGTTTGGCAATCCTTTTATCCATGGAATTGATTCGAATTCGTTCCATGATTTCTTCTCGTTGGTCTATTAGTTGATAGAATTCAGACCTCCAAGTATCCAATTTACCCATTGTTTCTTCAAAATTACTGTAATTTTTCCAAAGGCTCATTTCCTTTTCTGCATGCTCACAAGCTTTTTGTATCAGTCTTTTATCTTGTAAATAAAGGGCTGTAATCAATCTGTACTTTAGGAAATTAGCTTGTTTGGAAAACATATTAAGAAGCAAGACATTTGTATTCCTGTGATAATCTAAGAAATCAAACAAGTCTCTTACTTTCACATTCTCTTTGAGAAGATTCCAACTTTGTGATTCCACATATTTTACAGAGTCATGAAATCGTTGTTGATGTTGTTCTATGGGAATATCTAATGGTATATGTCTATTGTCATGAAAGCTTTGTTCGAACAATGGCCACATACATTCATCAATAGTTTTTTTCCATAATGGGAAAGCTGTGAGCAAAGGACGATAATAAGTTTTTATCATTTTCATTCTTTGGAAACATAAGCCTATAAGTACAATGTCTTGTCTTATAAGTAATTTGTTTGAGGCGTAACGTGATAACATTGGAAATTCTTTTTTCCAATCAGTCAGAGGTAAGTTTTTTTTAATAGAACTACTATCCATCATAATTTTAATATTTTATTTTAGGCTTTATAATAAAGGAAGGCCAATTATTCATATTTTTCCTATACCATTGCATTTGTATGGTGTTATTTAACATTTCAGGACTTTTATTGGGATAACCAAATTTAAAATCATAAATTATTTGGTTTTTGTAATCCACTATATCTATGATGCCTGTTTTATTTATTTGTTCATCATGAAAGCGAACTTTAAACTCCAATCCTCTATCTCCGTGTATATCTTGATATTCTTCTAAATATTTTGTTGCAAACTCATGTCTTTTGGTTCCTACAACAGGTCCTTCACCCGGAATTTCTTTATAAGCCATGTCTGCAGCTTGTTGAATCAGGTCACGGTTACTGATTGCTTTTTCAGCACCCGTCCAAAAGTCCTTTCCTTGTATTCGTGCGCTGATACCACCGGATATTCCTCCCATAAGTCCGCCTGAAGCACCGCCCATGATGGCTCCCATGATTCCGCTTTCCAATGCGCCTCCGAAGTCAGCCCCTTCAAGGAGTGAGTTGCCAGTGTTCTGTATGAATCCCGAAGCCATACCTGAGGCCAATCCGACTTGTGCCCCGTTGACAAAGCCAGTCATTCCTGCAGCCCATTGTGCGGAGGTAATGCCCAGCATGCCTCCGAACCCGGTGGCGGCAGCCACTCCGGCAGCGGCTCCTACGCCTCCTGCCAGTCCGCCTATGGCCAAGTATCCCAACCCTTT
>ERZ1504731.327-NODE-327-length-12591-cov-2.867821_pt1 | contig 12591 bp, 11 predicted proteins | sample MGYA00571815_ERZ1504731 | MGnify/ENA primary metagenome ERZ1504731 (study PRJEB39906, sample SAMEA3182046) | gut metagenome | biome: human; feature: gut; material: Stool; isolation source: human stools | place: Canada | collected 2011-11-15 ... | reverse complement strand
GGTTCCGTTCCTTCCGGGACACAAATTGTTCGGCAATGCCGCCAACCAGGTGTCCGGAGCTCCTTTCGGCAGTGCAGGTATCCTCCCCATTACTTACGGATATATCCGCATGATGGGAACAGAAGGGCTGACACGGGCCACAAAGATAGCCATCCTCAGCGCCAACTACCTGGCAGCCTGCCTCAAGGATACATACGGCATCGTTTACCGCGGTGCTACCGGCTTCGTGGGACACGAAATGATATTGGAATGCCGTAAGGTGCACGAAGAGACGGGCATCAGCGAAAACGACATCGCCAAGCGCCTGATGGATTATGGATATCATGCCCCTACCCTCTCCTTCCCGGTACACGGCACACTGATGATTGAACCGACGGAGAGCGAAAGCCTTGCCGAACTCGACAACTTTGTCCACGTGATGCTGACCATCTGGGACGAGATTCAAGAGGTGAAGAACGGCGAAGTCGACAAGACGGACAACGTGCTGGTGAATGCCCCGCATCCCGAATACGAAGTGGTAGCCGACACATGGGAGCACAGCTATACCCGCCAAAAGGCAGCCTACCCGATAGAAAGCGTGCGCGAAAACAAGTTCTGGGTGAACGTGGCACGCGTAGACAACACGTTGGGAGACCGTAAACTGTTGCCCACATGCTATGGATGCTTCGACTGATGAAAAGAAAGCGTAACGGACTATTTTATAGTAAAAAAGAAGAAACCATCAATTCCATCTCCCATGGCATCGGCATTGCCATGGGAGTAATTGTAAGTACACTATTCCTGATAAAATGCTACCAGGCGCAGAATCTTTGGGCAGCATGCGGCGTATGGCTCTATCTGTTCGGCATGGGCGGTTCATATCTTGCCTCCACACTCTACCACTCCCTGAAACATCATAATCCGTGGAAACGGCGCTTGCGGCATTGGGACCATGCGGCCATCTATTGGCACATTGCAGGCAGTTACTCCCCCATCACGCTCATTGCATTGAGAGAGGACGGCGGTTGGGGATGGGAACTTTTCGGCTTCGTCTGGCTATGCGCCATCATCGGCACTGTTGTCAGCTTCCGCAAGATGGAGGAGCACAGTTACGTGGAAACAGTGTGTTACATCCTGATGGGGCTGTCCGTACTGGTAGTATTCAAGCAGCTTTTCGCCCTCTCCCCCACAGCCTGCTACTGGATTATTGCCGAGGGGGTATGCTACATCACGGGAGCCGCCTTCTACTCCTTGCGCAAGGCACGGTACATGCATTCGGTTTTCCATTTCTTTGTATTGGGCGGTTCAGCCTGCCACATGGTGGCTGTATGGGACATACTGGTGAAGATGCTGTAAGCAAACGGCAAGCGCACAACCGCTAAAAGAAGTTAATAAGTATCTCTCCCCCTTGCTTTTCTCCATAACTTACCCTACGTTTGCAGTGTTGTACATCAGTGCAACACTAATAAAATTATGATAACGATAGAGAATACGAGCTACGGTTACAAGTCCAATCCACTTATTTTCAACAACATATCTTTGGAAATAGGAAACGGCATATATGGACTTCTGGGAGAAAACGGCGTAGGCAAAACGACGCTGATGCATCTCATCTGCGGACTACTCTTCCCCAAAAACGGAAAGTGCAGCATAGACGGAAGAAACACGGCGGAGAGACAGCCCGAAGGGTTGGCCCGTTACTTCTTCCTGCCCGAAGAGATGCAGATGCCAACCGAGAGTATCGTCAGCTTCGCTGCACGCCATTCCGTATTCTATCCACATTTCAATCAGGAAGAATTCGAGCTGAACCTGGAAGAGCTGAAAATCAACCGGAAACAAAAACTCTCTTCCGTCTCCTACGGACAACAGAAGAAGGCAATGCTGGCATACGCCTTTGCCCTGCATACTCCATACATCCTGCTCGACGAACCGACAAACGGGCTAGACATCACCTCCCGCCAAGCCTTGAAACGTATCATCAGCCGCAGCATGGACGATGAAAGCACGCTGCTCATCTCCACCCATCAGGCGCACGACTTCGAGAATCTGCTGGACCATCTCGTCATCCTTGGCAAAGGCGAAATATTACTGAACCGTTCGCTGGACGAAATCAGTAACCGGCTTCTCTTTGCCCGTACGGACATTCTGCCGGCAGAAAGCATCTACAGCGAACAAGACTTGGCAGGCCATTTCTCCATTCTCCCCAACGAGGACGGAGAAGAGAACACACCGGACATCGAGCTGCTGTATAAAGCGGTGCTGCAACAACCGGAAAAGATAAAGAGCATGTTTCAATGAAAATCCATCATACAAACAGAACTATGAACGCAACTTTTAATCTGAAACGCTTCCTGCTACTGGAACAATATAAAAGGAATGAGACCGGCAGGCACCTGCTTTGGTCGGCAGCCGTCGTATCGTTCATCTGCATCCTGTGCATTCTCTACGACATAAACCGCGGTGGAAGTTATTACGGCAAACATACCTCTGCCACCGAATTCTCCCGCTACGTACTATGGTTTATCCTCATTGCCCCCTGCCTGCTGGAAACAAATTTCAGCAAACGCAACTCTACTCTCGATATACTGCTGCCGGCATCGGCATTCGAGAAGTTCCTGCATATCTGGATAAAATACCTGCTGCTGCTTCCCCTATTCTGCGGTCTACTGATAGCCTGCCTCAAAGGTCTGCTGTCCTTAAGCGGCAGCGAGTTCCTGCAGTATTTCGCAACGCACATCACGATGTTCCGGATACACAACACCCAGATACTGACCAATGCAATCCTGCATGCTTCCGCCTTCATCGGCTACTTCGCCTTCAGTCGGCAAGTCCTGCTGAAAAGTTTCACCATCTTTGTAGGCTCCATTGCCGTCTGCATAGGAATTGTAACTTTTGTGGCCTCCCTCATGCCCGAAGCCAGAGCGGACGGATACTGGATAGACAACATTGCCACATGGCCCAACACCAACTATCCGTTGTCGGCCGGTGCACAAGCCATCGTGACTTTCTGCAATTATGCGGCTCCCATCAGTGTGCTGCTCGGTTCATGGGTATCGAGCTACTTCCTGCTCAAAGAAAAACAACTGTAGCCTATGGACTTCAAGACCAACAAACCGATATACCAGCAGATTGTAGATTTCTGTTTCAGCAAGATTCTCACCCGCGAATGGCAGGCAGAAGAGCGGGTGGTATCCGTGAGGGAGCTCTCCACACAACTGGCAGTGAACTCGCGTACCGTGTTGAAGGCCTATGAATACCTCCAGGCAGAGGGCATCATCTACCCGGAACGGGGAATGGGATTCTACCTCTCCAAAGATGCGGTGAAGAAAGTGATGCGAATACAGAAGAAAGAGTTTTTTGAAAACCAGCTTGCCGACATGTTCCGCAGCATGGAGCTGCTCGGCATCAGTATAGAAGAAATAACAGAACGATATAACAAACTTAAAAAAGACGGTTCATGAAGAGATACGCAAAGACTGCATTATGGATTACCTTCGGACTCCTCTTCGGACTTACGATTGTCAAAGTTTCGACACTGATGTACGAGATTTATTCCTTCATGCATTCCTAACTTTCATCGGACAGACGAGGAAAGTATAAACAACTGATATACAAGCTTCAGCATCTTCCCTTAACGGGAAGAGTGACTTTTGCATCCCTATCCAACAGTAACAGACTAATACAAACGATTATGAAAACCCAACTTTTTTTACTATTGCTTGCCCTCTCCGTACTCAGTACGCAGGCACAGAGCCTCTCCATCAAAGGACGCGTCACGGACGCCTCGCAAGAGGCAGTTATAGCCGCCAATGTGTCATTATGGACCATAGACTCTACTTTGGTGACCGGAGTAACCTCGGATGCACAAGGCAAGTTCGCCCTCCCTAAAATCAAGGCAGGCGATTACCGCCTTTCCATCTCCTTCATCGGCCTCCAAAGTGAAAACATACTGCTGAAACTGAATAAAAGCCTCGACCTGGGCGATGTACAGTTGCAGGAAGATGCCGTAAGCCTCGGTGAAGTGACGGTATCCGCCAGCAATGTGCTGCAGCGGGTAGACCGGCAAATCATCCTGCCTTCCGAAAGCCAGCTGAAACGCTCGTTCGGTGCCTACGACTTGCTGAACAATCTCGGCATTGCCCGTCTGCAAGTGGACAATCTGAGCAACAGCATGAGCGTCAGCGGTGGTGGGGCCGTACAAACCCGTATCAACGGCATTAAAGTGACAGACAAGGAGATAGCGGCCGTCAGAGCCAAAGACGTACTGCGTGTGGAGTTCATCGAAGACCCCGGCAAGCAGTACGGAGACGATGAACTGGGCGCCGTAGTCAACATTATCCTGCGCCGCCGCGAAACGGGCGGTGTTGTGAACTTCCAACTCTCCGATTCGCCCCACACCCTATGGGGAGAGAATTTCCTGAGCGCGAAGTTCAATTACAAGAACTCCGAATGGGGCATCGACTACTTCAACAAGAACGGCAAGTATCACAGCCGCCTCGAATCCCATGAAACCTTCTATCTGGGCGACCGTACCATCGACCGCATCAAGGAAGGCATCGAAGACGAGTCTCCCTCCCTGAGCTTCATCAACAACCTGAATCTGACGTACAATCTGACGAAAGCGGACAAATATGTATTCAATGCCATCTTCCGTAACAACCTCAGCAATGCCCCCTACCAGAATGAGCTGAACAAGATGTGGGCAGCGGGCAGCACGGAGTCCATCTATTCATACGTCAACAACCATACATCCAGCTACTCTCCGGCGCTCGACCTTTACTTCCAGCATACCCTGCCCCATCAGCAGAGCATCCAGGTGAATGTAACGGGAACGCTCATCCATACCAAGAACAACCGGAAATACAAGGAGTACAAGGACGAGAACGCACCGCTGGCAGACATCCAGACATTAGTGGACGGCGACAAACGCTCCGTCATCGGCGAAGCCATTTATGAAAAGAACTTCAAGGAGGTGAAGCTGAGCGACGGTGTCCGCCACTATCAGATGCGGACGGAGAATGAGTATAAAGGTTCCAATCCCACCACTTCGAAGATGGACCAGTCGCAGACATCCGCTTTCTTCGAGGTGCAGGGCAAGGTAAAGGACTTCAGCTATGCGGGCAGCGTAGGCATGACACGTGCCTGGTTCAAGGAGAGCGAGGAAGAGCATGCTTACTATACCTTCACGCCCACCGTGCGGTTGAGCTATAATCTGAAGAAGGCGGGATTCCTGCGCTACCGGTTCAACATCAGTCCTGCCATACCGTCGCTCGGCTCGCTGACGGATGTAGAGCAGGCGATGGATACGATACAGATAGTCCGCGGCAACCCGTTACTGAAAACGTATCAACAGTTCACGAACTCCTTGTCTTACAGCTATTCGAAGAAGCAGTTCAACGCCAATCTGAGCGTGCGCCACCAGTATTATGACAATCCCATCATGGAAAGCATCTTCGTGGAGGACGGCAAACTGATACTGAAAGATGAAAACCAGCGGTCGTTCCAAAGCCTGAATGCGGAACTGATGGTCGGCATTAACGGCGCTACGCTGTTCGGGCTGAAGGATTTCCTGACGCTTTATGCTTCGGGAGGATATACGCGCAGTTGGTCGGAAGGTTTGAACTATAGCCATATGTACGATGAATTCTATTACAGCGTGATGGCGCAAGTGCAATATAAAGACTTCTCGCTGCTCGGGCAGTTCCGGAAAGTGCAGAACAATTTCTTCGGCGAAACCATCAAGAAGAACGAAAACCAGACGGCATTCATGGCAATGTACACCCGGCGGAACCTTCAGGCGGGAATCGGCATTATGTTTCCTTTCACCAATAACTATAAGGTGGGAAAAGAAAGAATCAGTGAAGTGGCTCCTTTCCGTTCCGAAACATTCGTCAGGGAGACGGGACAGATGGTCGTACTGCGCATGGGCTATACATTCGAGTTCGGACGCAAGCACAAGGCAGGCAACAAGGGGCTGAACAACAGTGATACGGACAGCGGCATCATCAATATGCAGCGATAACCCATTTCCTCTGTGAAGAGGAAGCCCAACGGAGAGTGGCGGAATTATACGTTATTTTGCTTCATGTATGATTAATTACCTGACCGCCACCTCTCCTGCGGGTATCTCTGTTTAGCGGATGATGGTCACCGTACCTTCCTTCACCTTTTTCTCCTTCACCGGAGCATCGGCGGGAGCATATCCCAGGGCTGCGCAGCCATATACCTTATGGCTCTCGGGTACACCCAGCTTTGTCAAGAAAGCGCGGACATCGGGGTCGTCGCAGGTCTGCCCCAACTGGTTAATCCAGCAGGAACCGATGCCGAGGGACTTGGCTGCAAGAAAAATGTTCTCCAAGGCGCAGGCACAATCCATACCGGCCCACCACTTGTCCGGCTCATTGGAGACAATGACCAACGTGGGGGCATGATAGTAGCAACAATAAGTCTGGCTGTGTCCACGCTCCCGTGTATGGAGGTCGTCACTCTTGGCAAAGGCACCTTTGATTTTATCGTTCAGCTCTTCCAGCACCTCCTTATTCTGGATGGCGGTAAAGTGCCACGTCTCCAAATGCATACCACTGGGAGCATAGGTAGCCGCCTCAAGGATAAGGTTCAAATCTTCTGCGGAAACTTGCTGTTCCGTATAGGCACGGACGCTGCGGCGTGCCTTGATGGTTTGTAATGTCTCGTTCATTTATTTATTTATTTGAGAATTGATAGTTGATAATGCACATCAGTACGTGTTCAGTGGGGCTGTTTCACCGTTTCACCAGCCCAATCTTTACATTCAGCTTGAAGTACCAGACGCCGTTCTCGCGCTCCAAGAAGCCGTATTTATCTTTCTCTACGGCACCTTTCTCCAAACGCGTATTCTGATAGAGGAAGTCTGCAAAGACCTGCGGACGGGATTTGTGGTAGCAAAGTACCTGCCCGCTGCCGTCCGTCAGGAAGATGCCTTCGACGGCAGAGTCCGTACCGTTATAAATTTTGGCAGGGCGCATGCCGAGGGCAAGTGCCAGCAGGAACTGCTTCATCTTGAACTCGTAGAAGCGGTGCTTGTTTATCAACTCGTCCTTTATCTTCAACGGATTCATCTCCTTGATGCGCTCCGTCAATTCGCTGATGCGGGTGATGCCGTCCAAGTGCATCAAGCGTACCATCTCGGCAAGCATGCGGGGGAAGTGGAGGTCTATCATCAGCAAGTTGCAGCGGAACACGCGGTCGGCAACGTCGGCATACTTCAGCACGCCGCCCAGTCGCTCAATCATCATCATGCGTTCTGCCACTTCCGTAGGAGATTCCGGCAGGGCATTCACCTTGTTCACCGTGGGCACGGCAAACTTGACACCGCTTTGCTCCAGCTTCAGATTCGCCGTGCGCCCTCCGTCCAGCAACGGATTCATCGGGGTAAGACGACAACGGACATTGAAGCCCGTTAGAGGTGCTTCGGGATGCCAGAAGGCAACGGAGAAGTCGGTACGGTCCTCCGTCTTTGCTTCCAGGTCGAAGATGTTGACAGCATCCAAAAAGGCTTCCAAACCTTCGGACACTTCCACTTCCTCGCCCGAAACGTTCTTCAGCAGATGCAGAACCAACTCTGCCGCATCACCAAAGTCTTCGCGGGGGAAACGCAGTTCCTCCTTCTCGCCCGGAACAAACGAACCGTCCTTCCCGGCAGTTCCGCTGACAACGCGCACTTCCTGCGCTTCGATATAGTAACGGCGCGTACCGTCATGCTCTTCCCTCTGTATCAAGGCAACGGGCCAGCGCAGGGTTTCGTCTTTTTCAGCTTTCGGTGTACCCAGTGACACGGCTCCATCCGCCAGCAGGCGAAAGAAGGTGTAGAGCTCGCCCAGTTCTCTTTTTGTTGCACTAAATGCCATAAACTTTCTTTTGTTTAAAGGAGGGAGTCAGCCTTTCATAAGGAGTGATGCCGTTTCCGCAAAGAAAACAGTCTGTTCCGAAGGACAAAACAACTTGTTCCGTTAAAGGAAACGAACAACTTCCCTATTGAAAGGGGCTCTTACCCCTTTTGTTTTATTATTCAACCCTCAATGTTTCTCCTTCCTCCAACCGTGCCCGCAACTTCGGCATCATGGACTGGCGGATACGGAGCGTCATGCGGCAGTCCATATCATACGACTGTTCCAGGATTTCCGGCTCCTCCTCCTTCACTACTCGCATCACATCGTTCATGAAAGGATATTCGAAAAGGAAGGTAACCGTCTCATCCACGGTCTTTTCAATAACGGTGGCGGCAGCAATGGCTTCGGCGGCGGCGGCTTTATAGGCTACAATCAGTCCGCTCGTACCCAATTTGATGCCTCCGAAATAACGCACTACGATAATCAATATATCCGTCAATTCGTTGGAATTGATTTGTCCCAGAATCGGCTTGCCTGCCGTACCCGATGGCTCGCCGTTGTCGTTGGCACGGAAGTCCTTCCGCTCATGGCCCAACATGTAGGCGTAGCACACGTGGCGGGCGTCGTAATATTTCTTCTGGTAAGTTTCCAGATGCGCCTTCACCTCCTCTACTGTACGCACCGGCAGGGCAATAGCAATGAACTTGCTGCGCTTTTCAGTGTAAATGCCCTCGGAAGGGGCAACGATGGTTTTATACGTATCTTCGCTCATGCTGCAAAGATAATGCAAACTGAAGACAGAACTTTCATGCTTGCATGAAAAAGAAATGAAATTTTGTATATACCTTTGCAATTGTACAACTTGTCATCCGAAGCATGACGAAACTATAAAAAACGTATTTATGAAAAAGATAGTAATTGCCCTTGATTCCTTTAAAGGCTGCCTCACCTCGGCAGAAGCCGGAGAAGCTGCCGCCCAAGGGGTACGTGCCGCATGTCCCGAATGCCGGACCATCGTGCTCCCCGTGGCCGACGGTGGAGAAGGCATGCTCGACGTCCTGCTTGCAGCCAGTAACGGAAAACGTATCACCGTCCGTGCCCACGACCCGTTGATGCAACCGTGCGATGCCAGTTACGGCATCTCCGGAGACGGCAATACCGCATTCATAGAGATGGCCGCCATCAGCGGACTGCCTCTGGTTCCTGCCGACAAAAGGAATCCGATGAAAACTACCACCTTCGGAACGGGCGAACTGATACGCGATGCCCTGGAACGGGGATGCCTCCGTTTCGTCATCGGACTTGGAGGGAGCGCCACGAACGATGCCGGTCTGGGAATGCTGCAAGCATTGGGATTCCGTTTCTTCGATAAAGAAGGACACGAAGTGGGAAGCATGAAAAAAGGCATCGCCCTATGCGGTGCCCTTCTATCGGCAATCAGCTCCATTGACAGCTCTTCCGCCCATCCCGCACTGAAAAAGACATGTTTCACGGCGGCGTGTGATGTACGCAATCCTTTCTTCGGTCCCAATGGAGCAGCCCACATATTCGCTCCCCAAAAAGGAGCAGACGCAGATATGGTAAAGGAACTGGATGTTGCTATGCAGCATCTTTCAGACGTCATATTCCACACTACCGGCAAAGACGTATCCTTGCATCCCGATGCCGGTGCGGCAGGCGGTATGGGGGGCGGTCTCCACGCATTTCTGGATGCACAGTTGAAACCCGGCATAGAGCTTCTTTTGGAAACTCTGGACTTTGCAGAAAAGATTAAGGATGCCGACCTCCTCATCACCGGAGAAGGGAAATCGGACCGGCAGACTCTTATGGGGAAAGTACCTTCGGGCATCTTGCAGGAAGCAAGGAGGCAACATATTCCCGTCATCCTGCTGGCAGGAGCGATAGAGGATGCCGGGATACTGAATGCAGCCGGATTCCGGGGCGTATTCTCCATTACCCCCTCTCCCATCTCTTTGGAGCAGGCCATGCAACCCGAGTTTGCTCAAGAAAATATCCAAAGGACAGTGGAGCAAATTTGCCGGATTTTCTTTTAACTCCCTCTAACTCCTTTAACATACCGATAGCACCAGATACCGACTACATCGGCAATCAGCCAGCCGATGGGGATGGACCACCAGATGCCCGTCACCCCAATCTCAGGTATCGAAGCAAGCCAGTAAGAAAGAACTACACGGGTGCCCAGCGACAGCACGGTCAGCACAACAGACATGCCCGGCATACGGATGGCTCGGTAGTATCCGTACAGCAAAAACAAGATGCCGATGCCACAGTAGAAAGCACCTTCGATGCGTAGGTACGCCACTCCCACCGCAATAATCTCCGTTTCGTCCGGACGGACAAAGATAAGCATCAACGGTTTGGCAAAGATGAAAACCAATACGGACACAAGGAGCGAAAAAACAACAGCCGTGACAAATGCACTGCGAACACCCCGGTGGATACGGTCGTAACGTCCGGCCCCGAAGTTCTGTGCAATAAAGGTGGAAAAGGCATTCCCAAATTCCTGCACGGGCATATAGGCGAAAGAGTCAATCTTCACAGCTGCCGCAAAAGCTGCCATTACCGCTGTTCCAAAGCTGTTGACAAGTCCCTGTATCATCAGGATTCCCAGATTCATCACCGACTGTTGGACGCAAGTCAGTGTAGAGAAGGAAGCTATTTCCTTCAAGCAAGTACGGTCAAAACACATATCTTCATGATGCCATCGCAGTTCCGGACGCCTTCTGTAAGTATAAATGATAATGCCCAGAGCAGCTACTCCTTGAGCGAGGACAGTGGCCGCAGCCGCACCCTGAATCCCCCAATCCAGTTGTAGGATAAAAAACAAGTCGAGCGCTATATTCAGAACGACAGAAACTGCCAGAAACCAAAGCGGAGTGACAGAATCCCCTACTGCACGCAGCAGAGATGCGTAGAAGTTATAGATAAAGGTGAAAACTATACCGCAGAAGATTATCCACAAGTAGCTGCGCATCATGCCGTATATGTCTTGCGGAACCTGCAACAGCCGGAGAATAGGATCGAGCCAGATAAAAACGGCTACATTCAGTATCAGTGTCACGATACCTATCAGTACAAACGAACTGAATATGCTACGACGCAGTGCTACATGGTTTCCGGCACCATAATGTAAAGAGAACACAGTGCCACTGCCCATCGCCAGTCCCAGCAAAACGGATATCAGGAAAACCATCAGTGTGTATGCCGAACCGACCGCCGCCAACGCCCCTGCACCAATGCATTGGCCTACAATGAGCGTATCTGCAATGTTGTAGCATTGCTGCAAAAAAGACCCTACCATCATGGGTAGGGTAAAACGTAATAAAGTACCGGTTATGCCTCCTTGAGTGAGGTCTCCTTTCCGTAGCATCCTGCTTTTGTTTTTAAGAGTTTCATTTCCGGGTACAAAGATACAAAACCCTCCAACAAATCATCTGGACTCGACGAAGAAAGAGGCATGTAATAAAAAAGCAGAGGGTTAACCTCTGCTCTCCATACTGTTTTTGTCAGGATTCAGAATCTTTACGACCTGACGAACATCTCTCTTGTCTGCATTACCGTAAAGGCCAATCTGTTGTCCGGGTACTGTTCCCTTTTCATGTTCTGCCTGGGACAATGCTACTTTCGGGTCAATATGCCCTGCTTTCTTATCTATATTCATACCTATTGAGTTTTTCTAAATTCTTATATGAGAACAAGATAAAAAAGCAAATTGTTCAGCAGTGTCACGAGATATTTAGTAATTCCACTTCAAATATCAGTGTGGAATACGCCGGAATGGGTCCACTGGTACGTGTACCGTATCCCATGGTGTAAGGGATATATACAATCCAACGACTTCCGGGATGCATTCGTAGCAAGGCAATCTGCCAGCCCTCAATCACTTCATTCAGACGAAAAGCCTCCGGACAATTCCGTTTCCACGAATTATCGAACTCACGCCCATTAATAAGCGTGCCTTTATAATGCACAGATACTACACTGTTGAGACGTGGTGTCGGACCGTCTCTGCCTTCCTCCAATACCCGATAAAGTATGCCGCAAGGCAATTCCTTGATTCCTTCTGCCGTACGCAACTGCTCCAGAAACTGTTCGTTTTGCAATTTATATTCTTCTTTTCTACTCATATTGACTTTTTCAATACTTTACAATAATTTGTGCACTGCTTTCTTGCAGTTCCGCATATCCTTTTCCGTCAGCTCAGGATGCTTCTTAGTACCTCCCCTCTCAATGGTTTTCACAATCTTGAAACCACTCCATTTCAGAATCTCCCTGAAAGCTTTCACCACACCGTGCGTCTGATTATAGAGAATATTGAAAGGATAAGGGGTAGTACAAGTGCTTACCACAATCGCTTTCTTGCCCTTATGAAGCGGAAGGGGCATTCCCCAGGAGTTCTCCCCCATCATACCGTAAACCATACGGTCGAAAAGCACTTTCACTTCTCCCGGCATGTTTCCCCAATAGCAAGGGGCACCGATTATCACTGCATCGGCTTCTTTCATAGACTGCAACACTCTCTGTGCCCCATCCTCGGGCAGACAACACTTCAATGAACTGCGGCACTTCATGCAACCGATGCAGGGATGTACCTGCAACCGCGGAACGTCTATATAAACAGTCTCAGCTCCACAACCTTCAAGTTCCTGCTTCATCAGCTCCAACATTTTCGACATGTTGCCATGACGGCGGGGACTACCGTTAAGAATCAATACCTTCATTG
>ERZ1504731.313-NODE-313-length-13058-cov-3.242021_pt1 | contig 13058 bp, 11 predicted proteins | sample MGYA00571815_ERZ1504731 | MGnify/ENA primary metagenome ERZ1504731 (study PRJEB39906, sample SAMEA3182046) | gut metagenome | biome: human; feature: gut; material: Stool; isolation source: human stools | place: Canada | collected 2011-11-15 ... | reverse complement strand
TCGTCGGCAGCGTCAGATGTGTATAAGAGACAGACCGAGATCCGGATGGATGTTGATGAGGTTGGCTACCCAGCTGAAAACACCCGTCACCAGAAGGATAAAAACCATATCCTTCATTTCATTCAAAATTTTCATCATGATCTTTCTCTCTTTAACTTTGCAGTCTTAGTTGTTACGTTCCCGATTCGTCAAGCCGCTTTTTTGGAGCGCAGCGAATCCATCCAGCCGTAGACCTTGACAGTCACCGGCAGCGAGATGAAGAGCGCAAAGTAAATACCCAGAACGGTGGTGAGCAGGTTGGCGGCAGCCGCGTAGGCCTGCACCGTTTCAGCCCATTCGGGGTGAGAAGCAATAATGGATGCGGTGGAAGCAGCCATCATGGAAGCACTGCCAATGCCGGCACCCATAGCAAGAGCGTGCGGATGGAAGATGCCCATCTGAGCAATGACGCCTGCAAGAATCGAAACCCAAAGTGCACCGAAGACAGTACCGCAGATGTACATGCCCATCACGCCGCGCCCTTCGGGCGAGTCAAGCCCGTAGCGCTCGGCAATAATGGCGATATTGGGTTCGCGGTCAATGGAGTAGCACGCGCCGATGGCTTCACGCTTCATGCCGACGAGGAAGGCCACGGGCAGGCCGAAGACGAGCGTGCCGAAGAAGTGACCGAATTCCTGAACGAGCAATGCCAAAGAAGAATTGGCGAGCTGTTCCAGGTTCGGACCAATGTCCAAACCGAGCTTGGTCACCAAAATGAGCATGCCCACGGAAAGAACACGGGAAGCGCGCTCCATTTCGGGCAACTTCAGAATCTTGAAGTTGGGGTAGCTGATGATGCCGCCGATGATCAGGGCATAGAACAGCGGCAGGAAAATGATCAGATCAAAACGCTTCATGCCGATCGATTCTGCGACGATCACGATCAGAAGCGCCAGCAGATGAAGCTTCCAGTTTTTAATAAGGTCCATTTGGTTCTTCCTTGTTGTCCGATCTCGGGCATTTTCTGTCGAAATCGTTTGTACCTGAGGGTTGGCAGCTCCTCGTGCACAGGCTTCCGTTAAGAAGCCAAGCATGCAGAAAACACAAGCGGAGGCAAGACTTTTGTCGATCTCCCTCCGCTACAGTGTCCTCACAATGCCCTCGACGGAATTTTCCTTTCCGCCGATGCTGCGCGGCAGCTGTCTCTTTATCCGATTACACTTGGCGCGCTCGAGCCACGCGGCAGTCATCGCGACGCGCCGGAAAAGCGTATCCGCTGATGTTGCTTTGAAAAACTGCCGCGAGGATCATTTTGAATCGTGTCGATTGCGTTCAAGCGTTACGGATAAAAGGGGCCGGCGGGAGGCCCTCTAGGTCGGACAGTACCACGTCGAAGCCCAAAAACTCAAGGAAATCGCGGTTTTGCACGCAAAATTAGCCATCTAGCCTAAGGAATTTTGCTCACTTTTGTCTTCGTTTTGACATCGTCCCGTGCAATTGCAAAGAAACCTCAAAGTTTTGAGCCGCGTCAGCAATCCGAGTCTTCAGTTTTGTCAAGACACGCATTCCTTTAGGTCATCGGCTTGAGTTTTACTCGCGCTCGGGAGCAAAATGCAGAGATCATCATACGAAAGAAGGAGGGCCTGCGATGTCCAATTACCTTACCGAAAACCTTCGTACTGTAGCTTTGGTCGGGCACAGCGCTTCGGGCAAGACGAGTCTTGTCGAAGCTATGCTGGTTCGTACCGGCGCCATCGCTGAAGCCGGCTCCGTCGAACGCGGCAATACCGTTTGCGACAACGATCCGCAGGAAAAGGCGGTCGGTCACTCGCTTCGTATGGCCGTAGCGCACATCGACACCGCTATGCCCGACCTGACCCCGGTGCGCATTCACGTCATTGACACTCCGGGGGGCCCCGACTACGTCGGTCAGGCACTGTCCGCTCTCGATGCCGTCAAGTCCGTTGCCGTGGTGGTCGATGCCACCAAGGGCATCGAACTGATGACGCGCCGCATGATGCAATGGGCTGAAGAACGCGGTCTGTGCCGCGTGATCGTGGTCAACAAGATCGACGCTCCCGACATCAACCTTCATGAACTTCTTGACGAACTCAAGGAAGCCTTCGGCGACGGCGTTCTGCCGATCAACCTTCCCACCAAAGGCTGCACCCGTGTCATCGACTGCTTTGACAAGGATTCGGGCGAAAGTGACATCATGACGGTGAGCGACGTTCACCGCGCCTTCATCGAACGCGTCGTCGAAGTCGACGACGAAACGATGGAAAAATATCTCGAAGAAGGCGATGTGGATCCCTCCACTCTTCACGGCCCCGTGACGAAAGCCCTGCGCGAAGCCCACGTCATTCCGGTGTGCTTCACCTCTGCGAAGAACCTCATCGGCATTCGCGACTTCATGAAGGTGATCATCCGCCACCTGCCCTCTCCGAGCGAAGCCAACGATGCTCAGTTCATCGACAAGGAAGGCGCTCCCTACCAGACTCAGCCCGACAAGACTCTGCCCGTTGTGGCTCACGTCTTCAAGGTCGTGAGCGACCCGTTCGTCGGCAAGATCGGCGTCTTCCGCGTACATCAGGGTTGCATCACTGCCGGTTCCACTCTGTACGTCAACGACAACAAGAAGCCCATCAAGGCTGCCCGTCCGTTGATTCTGCAGGGCAAAAACACGTTTGAAACCGACGAACTGCACCCCGGCGACATCGGCGCTCTCAACAAGATCGACGAACTCACCTACGGTTGCATCCTGCATTCCGACCCGAACCTCGACATCCGCATGCGGCCTCTGCCCTTCCCCAAGCCCATGCTCGGCTTGGCGATCGCTCCGGCCCGCCGCGGCGACGAAGGCCGCATGAGCGAAGTGCTCGGCAAGATGCTTGCTGAAGATCCGACGCTTTCGGTTGACCACGACGTCGTTCTGAACGAAACGGTGCTGCGCGGTCTGACGGAAATGCATGTGCGTACGGTGCTCGAACGCATGAAGGAACAGTTCAAGCTTGAAGTGACGACCAAGACGCCGTCCGTACCCTACCGCGAAACGATTTCGGGTTCGGCCGAAGGCCATGCTCGTCACAAGAAGCAAACGGGCGGTGCCGGTCAGTTCGGTGAAGTCTATCTGCGCGTCGAGCCGCTGCCGCGCGGCGAAGGCTTTGTCTTTGCCGATGAAGTCAAGGGCGGCGCCATTCCGTTCAACCTGATCCCGGCCGTGGAAAAGGGCGTGCGCGAAGTGCTCGCCACGGGCTTCGTTGCCGGTTACCCGATCGAAGACATCAAGGTAACGGTCTACGACGGCAAGTACCACCCAGTGGATTCCAAGGAAGTGGCCTTCGTTTCGGCCGGCCGCAAGGCCATGCTCGATGCGCTTGCCAAGGCCTCGCCCCAGGTGCTCGAACCGATCGTGGAAATGATCATCACGGCTCCCGACAGCTACATGGGCGACATCCCCGGCGACCTCGCAAGCCGTCGCGGCCAGATTGTCGGCACGGATAATCTCCCGGGCGGCATGATGGAAATCCGCGCTCAGGTTCCTCTGGCTGAACTGGAAAATTACGCTACGCGTCTGCATGCCCTCACGCAGGGCGCCGGCGCCTTCTCGATGGATCTGTCGGGCTATCAACCCGTTCCGTCCCAGAAGCAGGCCGAACTTGCCTCCAAGTTCAGTCTTAAGGCTGAAGAAGACTAACCAACTCTCACAAACACCCGCTTCCGTTGCGAAACGGGTGCAATTTTCCTCCCGAGCGGCATTTACTTTGTGAACTGCCGCTCATTTTTTGCCCAAAGCAAACTGCCGGAAATTGTGACCTTTCAGTCAATCTTCCACCGGCGGCTTTTCTGATTCGGGCAGGCAAACCACATAGCGAGTGTTTCTGCCGGAACCTTCCCGGATGATCTGCTGCTTGTCCTTTAGCTTATTCAGCCAATAGTTTGTGGTTATATGAGGAATGGCAAGTTGCTCCTCAATTTGAGCTCGCGTCAACAATCCCTCTCTTTCCTTCCAACTTTCTTCCAATAATGCGTCCAGTTCTATCGAACTTGGAAGAAAAAATATTTCTTTAATATCAGCACATTAAAAAAAGCCTGCAACCTTCCAGGTTTTCTTCCAACTTTCCCTCCAAAACTTAGAAGAAAAAGCTTCCTCCTTCCAACTTTTGATGTCCGTACACGACACCAAAAACAAAAAGACCTCCGAGTCAACCGCCCGACGATCCTCGAGCAACTCGGAAGTCTTTCCGTACAAAGCAGATTTTTCGGCTCTTAGTTCTCGAGCCAAATGGTCACCGGTCCGTCGTTGACGATGTTAACGACCATGTGCGCTCCGAAAATGCCTGTCGCAGTCTTCAGCCCGGAAGCCGCACATTCCTCGACAAAAATGTCAAAGAGTCGCTTTCCGTCCTCGGGGGCGGCCGCCGGCGTAAAGCTCGGACGGTTGCCTCGGCTGGTGTCGGCGGCAAGCGTAAATTGCGACACCAAAAGCAACTGGCCGACGATATCCGACACAGAACGATTCATCTTGCCGGCATCATCCTCAAAAATACGGTAGCGCAACACTTTCTGCGCCAAGGCTCGAGCCTTCTCTTCGGTGTCCCCCTTGACGGCACAGACAAGTATGCACAGGCCGCGACCGACTTCACCCACGGTTTTCCCGTCGACTGTCACGCCGGCCTGCGCGACGCGCTGCAACAACGCGATCATTTAACCCACCGTCACCTTGGCCCAACGGCGCTTGCCGACCTGCAGCGTGTACGTGCCCGGCTTTACCTTGAGACCGCGATCGGAAACGCGTTCGCCTTCCAGGCGCACGCCGCCCTGATCGATGTTGCGGTTGGCTTCACCCGTACTCGGGCACAGACCCGCTTCCTTGATGAGACGGGCAATGCCGATTTCTCCGTCGGGAGCGGCAACGTTGACTTCCGGGATATCCGAAGGCACGGCACCAGCACGGAAGCGGTTGTTAAATTCGGCTTCGGCCGCATCGGCCGCCTTGTCGTCATGAAAGCGCGCCACGATTTCCTTGGCAAGCAACACCTTGGCATCACGCGGATTGCGACCGTTTTCGCATTCGCTTTTGAGTTCAGCGATCGCTGCGTTGCTCTTGAGGCTCAGCAGGTTGTACCAATCCCACATGAGCGTATCGGAAATGCTCATCACCTTGCCGAACATCTCATCGGCACTTTCCGTGATGCCGATGTAGTTGTGCTTGGACTTACTCATCTTATTGACGCCATCAAGGCCCACCAACAAGGGCATCGTGAGGATGCACTGCGGTTCCTGGCCATACTGGCGCTGCAGTTCGCGGCCCACAAGCAGGTTGAAGCGCTGGTCGGAACCGCCGAGTTCCAGATCGGCATGAAGAGCGACCGAGTCGTAGCCCTGCATCAAGGGGTAGATCAGTTCGTGCACGGCAATCGGAAGCTGTTCGGCAAAACGCTTGGCAAAGTCGTCGCGTTCGAGCAATCGAGCCACCGTGTAGCGGCTGGCAAGCTGAATGAGGCCCGTAGCGCCCAACTGGTTGCACCATTCGGAATTCCAGCGCACTTCGGCCTTTTCGATGTCGATGACGTGAGCAGCCTGTTCGAGATAGGTTTCGGCGTTGACCTTAATCTGTTCAGGCGACAGCGGCGGACGGGTCGTATTGCGGCCGGTCGGATCGCCAATGGCGGCCGTAAAGTCACCGATCAGGAAGATCACCGTGTGGCCGAGATCCTGCAGCTGACGAAGCTTATTGAGCACCACCGTGTGACCGACGTGAATGTCGGGAGCCGTGGGATCCAGACCGAGCTTGCAACGCAACTTGGTGCCGGTCGCCTTGGCGCGGGCCAGCTTCTGCTCCAATTCGCTTTCGATCAAAAGCGTGTCGGTACCGCGGGCAATCGTGGCCATTGCCTCCTTGATTTCGGGCGTCACTTCGTATTTCTTTTCTTCGGTACGGGCGGATTCAACAGACATCGGTATGGAATTCCAAAAAAAGCTTTTTCATTCAACGGCTGCGACACATTCGCAACAAACGGAGCGATATTGTACCGAACGGCAAAGAATCAAGCTCAAACAGCTCGCAACGCTGGTCTGAAACGGCTTTGTCCAAAATGCAAATTCTTTTTTCACATAGAGACAGCACTGTGTCACCAAACTAAAATACCAGCTTGGTTTGGCGCAACCTCGAAAAATGGTTGTCAAAAAGCGCCTTCGGCCCAGTTTCATCGCTTCTAAATGACCTCTCAGCTTATTGTCGGTAAAGAATTGCGGCGCCTTGGCAAAGGCGTCATCGACCTCGCTCGTTCTCGACGTCTGTCGCAAGTGGGCGGAGGCGGTGTCACGCGCACCTATCTGGTCGCGCTGGGTTTGTTCTGCGTGCTTCCGATCGGCGCAACGGCCGCCCTTTATTATTCGATTCCGAACGAAACGCTCACGGCTTCCCCCGTTCGTACGCTTACGGTCGAACCGGTTCGCCTTCCTGATCTGAGAGGCCAAATGGCGGCCATCGAAGCCGTCACCGATCCGATTTCGCACGAAATCTTCGTGCGCGAGGCCGAAACGCTCACCTCGCTTCTGGCTCGTCTGCAGATCAAGGACACGCAGGCGCGCGACTTCATCATTCGCAATCCCATAACACAGGCTCTCGTCTATCCCAAGCCGGGCCAGTTTGTGACAGCCGTGGCCGGCGAAGACGGCAAGCTCGAAGAACTGCGTTTGTACACTGACAGCGACATTTCCGGCAAGGGGTCTCTTTTAGAAGTGCGACGTACGGCACGAGGCTTTCAGGCCCGTACGACCCCCTACGAGTACGACACCGAACTCACCATGGCAAACGGCGTGGTGTCAGGCTCTCCCGACACAAGTCTCCTCAACGCGGGTGTACCTGCCAAGATCGTCGAACAGATGCATTCGGCCTTTGACTTCGATCGAGATGTCGTCAGCCAACTGCAGCGCGGAGACGCATTCCGCCTGATTTATGAAACAAAGTTTGCCGAAGGCAGTTTCGTGAGACACGGCAGACTTCTGGCCATGCAGCTTGATCACGACGGCAAGACCACTGAACTCTTTCGCTTTGACAACGACAATGCCGGCGGCAACTTCTACGACGCCGAAGGTAATATTTCGCGGCGCACTTTCATGCGCGTACCGCTGGACGTTCAAAGCGTAACGAGTGAGTTTTCTCCCATGCGCCGCCACCCCGTGACGGGCGTTCTTCGCCCTCATCTGGGCACGGACTTCCGCGCCCCCTGGGGCGCCGTGGTACGCGCCGCAGCCGACGGCACTGTGGAATTTGCGGGCGTCGGCACGGGCTACGGCAACTACATCCGCATCGCGCACGGCCCGGGCATTCTGACGCTTTACGCGCACCTTTCCTCCATTGACCCGCACGTCAAGAAAGGCACAAAGGTCAAGTACGGCGAAGTGATCGGCCGCGTGGGCCAGACAGGTCTTGCAACCGGTCCGCATCTGCACTACGAATTGAAATTCGGCAATGTGCAGATCAACCCGATGACCGTACGGCTGCCTGACACCAAGAAGCTGACACCCTATCAGTTTGCGCAGATGGAGGTGCTCATTGCTCCGCTGCGTGCCAAACTAGCCCGCCTGCAGCAGGTGCAGGTGAGCAGTCTGAGCGGCAAAAACGCCGTTTCTCAAACGAACTAAAATTACCATTCCCCAAACCAAATCGGAGATTTTCAACCATGGCCAAGACAGTGACCCTGGGTTTAATGTCGGGAACCAGTCTTGACGGCGTAGACGCCGTCGCCGTCGATTTTTCCGGAGTGGGACCGCGTCTGATCGGCCATCACCACATTGAATTTCCCAAACCGCTCAAGGAAAAACTCCTTGCGCTGTGCCAGCCCGGCGACAACGAAATTGATCGCATGGGCGTTGCCTCCGTGGAACTCGGCAAGTTCTACGTGCATTGCGTAAACGAACTGCTTGACGTCGCCGACATCGGTCGCAAGGATGTGGCAGCCGTCGGCATTCACGGGCAGACGATTCGTCACCGCCCCGAACAGGGCTGGACGCTTCAGCTCAACAACCCGGCGCTCGTCGCCGAACTCTCGGGCCTTGACGTCATCAGCGACTTCCGCAGCCGCGACATTGCCGCCGGCGGTGAGGGCGCTCCGCTTGTGCCCGCTTTTCACCGTCAGGTCTTCATGGGCGAAGTCGCCCGCTCGGTCGTCAACATCGGCGGCATTGCCAACGTCACGTTCCTGCCTCCTCGCCGCGGCTACGGCAAGATCATCGGCTTTGACTGCGGTCCGGGCAACATCCTTCTGGACGCATGGTGCCGCAAGCACATCGCCCGCCCGTACGACACCAATGGCGCCTGGGGCGCAACGGGCCGCGTGCACGAGGAACTTCTTGCCAAGCTCCTCTCGGATCCGTACTTCGAACGTCAGCCCCCCAAGAGCACCGGCCGTGAACACTTCAATCTCGACTGGCTTGAATCCCAGCTCACAGAATTCGGCACTCTCGAGCCCGCCGACGTACAGGCAACGCTCGTGATGCTCACTGCCCGCACCATTACGGATGCAATCAAAAAATTTGCCGGACGTACCGAAGAAATCTATTTGTGCGGCGGCGGAGCCTTAAACGGCGCGCTTGCGCAGTGCATCCGCGAATGCGCGGGCGAAGCCATCTACGTGCGCTCGACTTCGGCTCTAGGCGTTGATCCGATGCACGTCGAAGCAATGGCCTTTGCCTGGCTTGCCTGGGCCTTCCTGCAGAAGAAGCCCGGCAATCTGCCCGAAGTGACCAACGCTTCCGGCGCTCGTTTGCTCGGCGCGCTCTACCCGCACTAATAGCTCAACCGATTCACTCAGCGAACTTCGACGACCGGACGGAAACACATTTTTCCTCCGGTCGTTTGTTCTTTGGGACGACGCTCTTTAGACTTCTCGTTAATCCGCATATTTGAGCAGCGCCGCCGCGCTTACAATTCCGCTTTTTTGAAACCTCCCGGCCCAACTGACGCAGACTGACTTGTTCGACCAAGGCACAAGCCGGCCTACCGCCTGCGACCGAGAACCGACGCCTTTGTTTTTGCCATGTCGTTCGTCTCTTCCGCCAAAGCATTTCTGGGCAGTCTGCCCATTCAGCGCTTTCATCCCGTCACGTTGGATGCGCTCCGCCACTACGACACACGGATGCTTACTCGCGACATCAGCGCCGGTTTGACGGTCGGCATGGTGGCGCTGCCGCTTGCCATGGCTTTCGGTATCGCCTCGGGCGTGCCTCCCGAAGCAGGTATCTACACGGCCATCATTGCAGGGTTTCTGATTTCTTTGCTCGGCGGCTGCCGCGTTCAGATCGGCGGCCCCGCCGGCGCCTTCATCGTCATCATCTACGGCATCATCGCCAACTACGGCCTGGGCAATCTGCTTCTGGCCACCATCGGCTCGGGCGTCATTCTATTTTTAATGGGGCTCTTTAAGCTCGGCAGCTTCATTCGCTTCATCCCCGTTTCCATCGTCATCGGCTTTACCAACGGTATCGCCGTGCTGATCGGCCTGAGTCAGGTCAAGGACTTTCTGGGGCTTTCGATCGAGAAGATGCCCGCGGACTTCTTCCATCAGATACAGACGCTGTACGCGCATATCGACACCTTCAACCCATACGCTTTCGGTCTGGCGCTCGTAAGTTTTCTCATCGTCAAGTTCTGGCCCAAGGGCTACGTCATGGGCGGCGCTCCGTGGAAGCGTTGGATGGCGCATCTGCCGGGCACGGTGGTCGTGCTCGTAGCCTCCACCATCGTGGTCTCCGTCTTCAATCTTCCGGTTGAAACCATCGGCACAAAGTTCGGCGGGATTCCGCAGAAGCTTCCCGATCTGACCCTTCCCGATTTTTCCTGGGATGCCTTCAAGCACCTGATCGGTCCGATGATCACGATCGCTCTTCTGGGCGCCATTGAAAGCCTGTTGTGCGCCCGCGTGGCGGATGCCATGACCGATGACCGTCACGACCCCAATCAGGAATTGATGGGCCAGGGCGTGGCCAACTTCGTCGTACCTTTCTTCGGCGGCATTCCGGCCACCGGCACCATTGCGCGAACCGTCACCAACATCAAGAGCGGCGCGGCCAGCCCCGTTGCAGGCATCGTGCACGCCCTCACGCTTTTGGTCGTGATTCTGGCCGCCGCTCCCTTAGCAGGCGACATCCCCCTGGCGGCACTGGCTGCAATCCTGTTCTTTGTTGCGTGGAATATGGGCAACTGGCGTGAATTCTCCCGCCTGCGCCAGATGACGATGAGCTACAAGGCCACGCTGATCACAACGTTCCTCCTGACGGTGATTTTCGACCTCACGGTCGCCGTTGAAGTCGGCCTGTTGGTCTCCTGCGTTTTCTTTATCTACCGCATGAACACGCTCACCCGCGTCACGCGTCAAACGCTGCCCTTCGACATGCCCGAAACGGTGGAATGCTGGAAGCTCACCGGCGCTCTCTTCTTCGGTTCCGTCAGCAAGCTCGAAGACGTTACCGATCCCAAGCGCATCACGTCGCCTGATGCCGCTAAGGTCGTGATCCTCGACTGCACCGACTTGCTCAACATTGACAACTCGGCTATGGACATCCTGCAGGTCTTCATGCGTGCACTCAAGCGCCGCAACCACGAGCTCATCATCGCGGGCGCTTCCGGCCACCCGCAGCGCCAACTGCAGCGTACCGGCATTGCGCAAAGCCTCGGAGCCAACTTCGTGCCCAACATCGAGTTTGCTCAGCATCGCGCGCGCGAACTCCTTGTCGAGATCGAAAACAAGGAAACGAGCGGCAAACCCGTCGTCTGACCGTTTTGTCGTTCCGTCTCCAAAAAGGCCTTGAAGCTTTCAGGGCCTTTTTGTTATGCCTTCGGCATATCCACCGTCACGCTCAATCCCTTTTGTGCCTGAGAATCGGTCCAGTCAAGCGCAATGGTGCAGCCATAGCGATCCGCAATAGTCTTGCAGATGGCCAGCCCCAGACCGGTGCCCGTCTGCTGCGTCCCCAAAACGCGGTAAAACGGGTCAAAGACACGGCCTCGCTCGGCCTCAGAAATCCCAGGGCCGTTGTCGGCCACACACAAACTGAGGCGATCACCCGTCTGACGGAAAGCAATCGTCACACTGCCGCCCTGCGGAACATAGTGCACGGCGTTGTGCACGAGATTTCGCACGAGACAGAAAAGCGAAGCTTCGGGCATCGCCGCACAGGCGCTTTGTGCTTCGTTGGTGTCAAACCCTGCCACCTCAACGGCAATCTCCTTGCTTTCGGCCTCCCAATAAATATCTTCAACGACCGAAGTCACCACCTTGAGACACTGCGCCGTTTGCGGGCCGTCGACGGCTTTTTCTTGTCCGGCCTGCACGCGCTTGAGCGTCAGCAGCTGACTGATGAGGTTAGAGAGACGCGCGATACCCGCTCGGATATCCGCTACTGTTTGCTGCGCCTGTTCGGACATCAGCATGTTGCTCAAACGATCGACCTGCAGACTCAAAGCCGTCACTGGACTGCGCAGTTCATGGGCCGCATCGGCAACAAACCGTGTCTCGCGCCCTCGAAGTTCCTCCACGCGAGCGAACATATCGTTGACGGCTGTCATGATGCGCTCGAGTTCTTCGGGCACGCCTTCGTAGGAAAGCGAGCTCAAGTCATCAGCCTTGCGCTCCTGAATTTCTTTAACGAGCCGCTGCACCGGCTTTAACCCGTGCCAAAGCACCAAAATCAAAACCAGCAGCATCACGGGCGTGAGTATCAAAATAGGCGCGGCTGCGGTAAGAGCTCTCACCAGAATCTCTTCGTTACGCTCGCTTAACCTCTGAGCGGCGGCCACATGGGTGCCATCGGAAAGAGTTCTCAAATAAAAACGATACTTGTCACCAGCAAATTCCGCCGTATGTGCGCCATTTGAATAGGATTGCCGAAAGGTAACGGTCAGAGCTCGACCTTTTTTGTGCAGCATGCGCACCAAAACCGTTTCACCGGCCTGCACCACGGCGTCCTGGCTGTCGTCGTCAAGTTGAAAATGATCCTCAAAAACATCGTCATCCATGGTGAGCGCACCGTACTGCGGCAACGTCTCACCTTTGTCCGAGCCGGGGCCGTAAAACCCCCCGAGAGTGAGTTCCTGAATTTTGTTGCGCTGACGCTGTTGCACGATGTCGCGCGAAAGCATCCCCACCACTTCCTTGAGGATGTCATCCTGACGGTCTTTGGCCTCTTCGTAACCAATGGCAAAACTCGCGGCCGCCGTGATGAGCGAAAACACGGCAAGCGTGCCCGCGCACCAAAGCGTCACTCGCTTTAGAAGCGAATGTTTTCTGAAAATCATAAGTTATCGTCCTGCCGCGCGTCCCTTGTGCACCATCCATCCCAGACCACGGACGTTTCCGATAGCATTTGCACCGAGCTTTTTGCGCAAGCCGTGGATGATGAATTCCAGAGCATTGCTCTCGGGCATGTCGCCGTCTCCGTAGAGACGCTCTTCGAGCGTGGTGCGTGACAAAATGGCGCCCGGTCGGGTCATGAGCGCCTCCATCAGATCAAATTCGCGCTTACTGAGCGCCACTTCCTTGTCACCCTCGGGCGCATGCAAGCGCACGGTCTTCGTTTCGCAATTGAGCGTCATCGTGCCGTTGGTGAGCACTTTGCTTGCGGCCTGCGCACCCTGGCGTCGCCGTTCGATGGCGCGCAACCTTGCCAGCACTTCGGACATATGAAAAGGCTTGACCACGTAGTCATCAGCCCCCGCGTCCAGACCGGCTAAACGGTCGTCCAGTCCGTCCCGGGCCGTCAGAATCACCACCGGAGTTTCGGAATCCTTGGCGCGCAGCTCACGCAACACGCTCATGCCATCCTTGCCAGGCAAGCCCAGGTCCAGCAGCAAGGCATCGTACTTGTTTTCCGAGAGAAACCCTGTGGCTTCCCAACCGCTGCGGGCCCAGTCAGCCGCTTTGCCAGCATCGGCCAGAGCATTGACGACCGCCTCTCCGATCATCGGGTCGTCTTCGACAAGAAGAATCTTTTCGGTCATAACTTTTCGGCGCGCAAATCGACTCTGCAGCCGATGAAAAAAACGCCGCTCCTTTCCTGCCGTAGTCTACGGC
>ERZ1504731.297-NODE-297-length-13363-cov-5.024647_pt1 | contig 13363 bp, 8 predicted proteins | sample MGYA00571815_ERZ1504731 | MGnify/ENA primary metagenome ERZ1504731 (study PRJEB39906, sample SAMEA3182046) | gut metagenome | biome: human; feature: gut; material: Stool; isolation source: human stools | place: Canada | collected 2011-11-15 ... | reverse complement strand
CCGGTAATCGTGACGGGGAAGAAGTAGTACAGGTATATCTGAAAAAACAAGAAGATGCGGAAGGACCGGTTAAAACACTGCGTGCTTTCAAACGTGTACAAATTCCTGCAGGAAAAACAGTCAATGTAGAATTAGAGTTAACACCCAAACAATTGGAATGGTGGGACGCGCAGACAAATACCATGCGCACCATAGCCGGAAACTTCGATATAATGGTAGGGGGTAATTCTAAAGATGCTGAATTACAAGTAAAGACGCTGACACTGCAATAATAACTCCGAATAAAATAAATCAAGTCTGCGGCATTTTTGTCAAACTCTATATTTAAAACAAAAATGCCGCACTTGACAAAATAAAACATCAGAACAACTCAATCTGCTTATCTGCCTTTATTTGTTGCACAAAATAGTTGTCATGACTCACCACCAACAAAGTGCCTTGATAATCCTTCAAAGTTTCGGTCAAGATCTCCATACTCAGAATATCAATATTATTAGTAGGTTCATCCACAATAAAAACATCGGGGGCCTGTGCACTCACCATAAGACAACAGAGAGAAAGTTTCATCTTCTCACCTCCACTCAGATAGCTACACTTCTTGTTCCATGTGGAAACAGGAAACAAAAAACGGTTGAGAATCGTTCTCAATTCATTATCATACAATTCACTATTGAATAAAGCAAGTTGTTCTAATACCGACAAATCATTACGAATTGTAGAATATTCCTGATCAAGATAAACGTACGTCAGCCCTTCTGCCTGTATCAAAGAACCTTGAGTAGGAGCAAGACTTCCGGTTATCAACCTCAATAAAGTTGTTTTACCACTACCATTACTTCCTTTCAAATGAATACGGTCACCACTTTTGATGGTAAACTCAAGAGGAGAAGACCACAAAGGATTTTCTCCATACGAATAATTCACACTTGAAGCTACGATAAGTATCTTACCGATATGCAAAGAAGATGAATTGAAATTTACTTTCATCGTCTTCATATCAGGTAAAGCTTTACGCAGTTCTACTGTTTCTCCTGCCAAAACACGGATCTTATCAGCATGAACATCTCCTAAACGGACAGCACTTTTCTCAGCCTGATCCCTGAATGTATGCATTGCCATCTTTCCGACTCCTTTCTTCACATTTTGTTTTTTACCTCGCACATCATGCTTTTGTTGACGCTCCATTACCTCACGTGCCTGCTTCCGGGCTTTTTGTAATTGCTTTTCATTCTCCTCCAACCGGGTTTGCAGAGCTTCTACAGCCAATTTCTTCTGTTCTTTATAGAAATCGTAATTTCCAGCATAATAAGTGACACCTTTTGCAGTAAGCTCATAGGTAGAAGAAAGTAAATTGAGTAATGTCCGGTCATGGCTGACAACCAGTATCCCTGCCGTAGCAGTAGTTAGTCTCGTGGGCTCGGAGATGTGTATAAGAGACAGCAACCAGTATCCCTGCCGTAGCAGTAGTTATAAAACGGTACAGCCGGATACGGCTTTCGTCATCCAAATGATTGGTAGGCTCATCCATCAAGATAAAAGCAGGAGAGTATATAGTAATTCCTGCTAGAAAAACTTTTGTTTTCTCACCGCCACTCAACAAATGCACGGGATAGGAGAGAGGTACTTCTGCCAACCCCCATTCATTCAAAGCAGCAACCGCTTTCTCTTCTATTTCCCAATCATCCGCCAAAGCCGTAAAATGCTCTATTGAAGCATCTCCCTGTAAAATGGCATGAAGTGCATATAACTTTCTTTCTATTCCCAATGCCCCGGCTACTGTCAAATGATTAAACTGACCAAAATGCTGTGGAATAGAATAGGGGATATCCGGACATATAATTTGTCCTTCAGAAGGTAATAGCTCTTTAGTTATCAATCGCATCAAGGTAGATTTTCCCGAACCGTTGTTTCCGATGAGGGCTACTTTTTGCCCTTTACTGATAGTAAAACTGACATTACTGAAAAGCACATCTTTATCCGGATGCATGTAAGTAATGGACTGTACATGTATACACATACTCTTTCTAAGAATTTTAAATATGAATACTGAAAAGTTCGTAGTTGGAATAAGAAGACAACTATTGCGCAACAAACGAAATTATTTCGCCTGCTGTCCCAACGTAAAAACAAATAGTTGTATGGAAATGAATGTTTTAAATTCTCATCGGAATATTTTTAAATTTGCGAGGCAAAGATAGCAGGTTTATGGAACATAAAAAAATATTCCCCAATCTAAATGAATAGATTGAGGAATATCAGAATAAAAAATCTATTTATTCAAATGAAGGCAAAGTCACAGAGAAATGAGGATTCGGAGTATGCTGTGTTCTGATAATCTCTTTCATTTGTTTCACAATATCCGGATGTCCGGCAGCGATATCATGGTCTTCATGAATATCTGTAGCAAGATTGTAAAGGAAAGGAGTCCCTTTTTTCACTACCATCTTCCAGTCTCCCATACGTACACCAATCTGATCGGTTTCATCAAATTCCCAATACAAGAAATCATGTTTCTTCTGTCCTTCCTGTCCTAACAAAGTCGGAGCAAAAGAAATACCATCAAAATAATCCATGTCTTTTTTCTTGTTAGTGTACTTCTTCACATAATTCTTCACACCTGCCAAGTCACAAAATGTAGGCATCAAGTCATAGAAAGCTAACTGATGATCATTAACCGTTCCTTCGGGTACTTTACCCGGCCAACGCACAATGAACGGAATACGAATCCCCCCTTCATAACATTGACGTTTCAATCCACGAAGTTTGCCATCACGACCAAAGAAGGTAGGGTCAGCCCCCCCTTCTTCATGGGGGCCGTTATCACTGGTAAAAATCACAATGGTATTTTCGTCCAGTCCTTTCTCCTTTAATTTGTTCAAAACTTCTCCTACATAATAATCCAAGCGAGTAATCATGCCGGCAAACTGCGCATGGGTGTGTACCGACGGATTATATCTTGATCCTTCCTGTCCACCCCAAGTTTTATCTTCAAAAAACTTCTTTTGATAACCTGTCAGAATAGAATCTTCGGGCTGCGCCAGCTCTGCATGAGGAAGCGTATAAGTAAAAATACCAAAGAAAGGTTGCTTGCCATCCTGTTTATCCAACCATTTCATTGCTTCTTCATGGATCATATCCGCAGAATATTGCGGACGTTTGAAATAGTCCTTACCAAACATAGGATAGTTGATATTCTCATCCATCACTACACGAACCACTGCCGTATCACCAGCCGATTTACTATACCGGTTCAGGAAATTCGGATAATATAAATGAGCCTGAAACTGACAAATATAACCATAATATTCATCAATACCCCGTTTGTCCGGCGTAGACACAGATCCCTCATAGCCCCCTGCCCATTTACCAAACATACCGGTAGTATAACCGTTATCTTTCATTATTTCAGGTATAATCACATGACCGGGATCGTATGGATGTTGCCCCACCACGGCATATTCCTTATTATTTCCATACATCACAACAGGGGCATCGCGCCAGTACTCTTTGTTCCCACGTACTTCACAATGTCCGGAATGTTGTCCGGTCATAAATGACGCACGTGATGGAGCACTCACCGGACTACCGGCATACGCTTGTGTAAAACGCATACCTTCTTTAGCCATATTATCAATATTCGGTGTACTGATGTAGGACTGACCATAACACCCTAAATCACCATAACCCATATCATCACACATAATATAAATGATATTCGGTTTAGGAGTTTTCTGAGCATAAGCGCCTAATAGAGGAAATGCTAATCCACTGGTTAAAAGAAAGAGGTTTCGATTTTTCATATATTCTGTTTTTTACTGAATTTAATAATTACTACTCCTGCTATAAACATCGGCAATTTAGAGAAAATATCCTAGGCTGCAAAGCTATAGAAGAAAAAAATATCATTCACCTACTCTCGATAATAAGGATTCAATTTCACAGGAATAGGAGCATGAGTTTCTTGAATCCACTTCATCAGTTTCTGATAAAGTTCTCCTCGCTTTACAGGATTTGAACCTGATAGATCTTGTGATTCTCCCAGATCATTCTTCAAATTAAACAGTTCCATAGACTTATCTTCATAATGATATATCAATTTCCAATCACCTGAACGAATACTGGAATAAGGTTTTGCACGGAAATCTCTTCCCCCGTTTAAATAAGACTCCAAATAAGCCGGAAAATGCCAGAAAAGATCACGTTCCGTCTCATTATTATTTATAAGCGTAAAAATATCTTTTCCATCTAAGTTAGCAGGAATCTTACCCTGTGCCAAAGTAACAAAAGTTGGATAAAAATCAACTCCTGTTATTGGAACAGATGAACGGATGCCTCCTTCTATTTTACCAGTCCACCTTATAATCAACGGCACACGGCTCCCACCTTCATAAGGCATTCCCTTTCCTCCATTTAACGGATAATTGTCTGTCACTGGTTCCGAACCTCCATTATCTGAATAAAAAATGACTATTGTACGATCTGCTATTCCTAATGTCTTAATAACTTGGCATATCCTACCAACACTATCATCTAGTTTTTCAATCATTGCAGCATATATAGGATTCTTATGATATTTACCGGGAGTTTTATTACGATATTTATTTATCAATGAATCAGGTGCTTGCAAAACCGTATGTACGGCATGATGGGACAAATGTAAGAAAAAAGGACCTTCACTATGAGATTTTATAAAAGAAACAGCTTCTTCAGTCAACCGATCAGTAAGATATTCACCCAATATACCTTCTTCTAATCCCACATGACATTTACTTTTATCAGGCAGACAATAGGGATAAAAATAAGAATAGGGAGCTCCTGCTCTATTACCGCCCACATTCCATATAAATCCCTGTGACAAGGGTCCTGTACCGTCCTCATCATCCCCCAAATGCCACTTCCCGATATGACCACACTGATAACCCTGTTCTTGCAAAGCCTCGGCCATAGTCACAAAGTCGGCACAGACATCTTCTACATTGGGAATAGCTATATATTTACGTTTGGTACGATCACCACGGTCGGGAGGACTAACTGTATATACTCCATGGCGTGGTGTGTACATTCCTGTCATCATACAAGCACGGCTAGGTGCTGAATTGGCGGCTGCAGCGTAAGCATTGTCAAACAATATTCCTTCTGTAGCAAGACGGTCTATATTAGGAGTTTCATAATAATCACTGCCCATTACACCCAAATCCGTCCAACCTAAATCATCAGCCAAAATAAACACGATATTAGGTTTTTCTTTTGTAACTATATCGATAGAAAAGCTCTGTTGTATTCCTACGGTACACAACACTACAGTAGTCAATCCTATTTTCTGAAATCTCATTTTATTTCGATTTTTCTAAGTTTAAAAACCAAACAAGACCGTCTCCATACGTTATTCCGCATTTGAGACAGCCTCATTCGTATCACACTATAAATTACCAACCAGGATTCTGTTCCAGTTCTGGGTTCAATAATATTTCGGTAGTCGGTACTTGATACAAATAATATTTATCTAACCAACCTTTACCTTCTTTTAGAGGATCATTGAAAAGATACAAATTACCTTCCGTCAATGAACCGTCAGTTCCATCAGAATAACCAGTTTCAGGATTATATAAAGTCATATTATTTTTCATTGCCTCTTCTTTACTCATCCAAAGACCAGTTGCAGGTTTATTGAGGAACCACGGAGCCATACGCCAACGACGGATATCATAAATACCAAATCCCTCACCCATCAATTCTATAATACGTTCGCGACGAATTTCCCATAAGACAGGATCAACCAAAATACCACTTTCATTACCTTTAGGATAGTATTTTCCACGGTTAGGATCAAAACTATCATTAATGTCAGCAACCACCATTTTGACTACACCGGCACGATCACGCAACTTATTGATTGTTTTGTCTGCAACCCCTTGGTCAAATACTCCCAATTCAAATTTGGCTTCAGCTTCATTCAACAGGACTTCTTCAATTTTAAAAATAGGTTTGTCAGCTGTATTCAAATTACCATTATTAAAGCTGGTTTCCCAGTTATCCCAATTCTTCCATACATAGTAGCCTGAACGGCAAGTCACAAATGCTCCAGTACCTAATCTTGGTATTTCAGGTACAAGTGATGCACTCCAGTTCTGCCCAGGCAAACGTTTCATACCAACACCCGGGTTACTGCAACTTTCATTTGCTCCCATAATATCAATATATTCACGGTCTGCCGGATTGTCTGTATACGACCAGGTAGGATAGTCGCCTTTTCCAGATTTTACTTTATAAGGAGGTATAACCGTGTGATACAAACGCGGGTCACGGTCACGAAATACCGCATACATGTCCTTATTTCCATGGTAGCCCGATCCGTCAGCCAAAATCGGCTTGCCATTCTTCATCAAATAAAGATCTACCGTATTCTGGTTCATCTCCACATAGTGTGAAGAAGTATGTTCAATATAACTCATGCCCATAGGATTTATATCCTTCACATAAGATTTATAGAGAATGATACCTGGAACTTGTCCCAAATCCTCTGTTGTCCACATTTCACCATATCCGGCACCGGGTTGACCGTCTGTTCCTGTGTAAAGAGTAGGATAAGCGGCCATTAATAACTCGGATGCGCGTACACACTCTTGCAGATATTTTTCAGCATCACCCAATTCATGATATTTCCTCCATGTACCTTCACGTAATCCGAAACGCGAAATAACGGCACGTACACAATCTTGGTTAATCGTATTGTCCCCATCCTGTGATGTGAAATTTCCAATATTCTGTTCCGCCCATTGCAGACGTTCCAATACCTTGTCGGCTACGGTTTTTCTATCCACACGAGGTCCATAAGCTTCGGGAGAATCTTCCTGCAATACCTGGTCCACCCAAGGCACATCGCCAAAACGATCTATCAATTCCATATACCAAAAAGAATGAAAAAAATATCCTACTGCACGCCAATGGTCTTTCTGAGCCTCTGTCATACTAGAATTATCAATGTGTGAAAGCATGATATTGACACGGCGGATAAATGATTTAAAATCCCAGCCATTACCGGATGCTACACTGGCAACTGTCTGATAAGCAAATTCATTGTAGCCACTTTCATATTTTTGCTGAAAGTATCCTGCTGCCATATCGCCCTTATACTGTCCGTCTTGTCCGAATCCTTGTAAGGAAGTGCGAATAGTATTATTTGTAAACATCTCATAACAAGGCCACATAAAAGCCTTGAAGTTATCGTAGGAATTGAATGCATTATTCTCCGTCAAGTCTGTAACAGGAGTCTTTTCCAAGAAACTATCATTACAACTAGAGAGGCTGATTCCTGCGAGAATTGCTAAACTTATAAATAATCTTTTCATATACTCGTACTAATTTAAGGTTTATAATGTAAGATTAAGCCCAAAGGATACTGTGCGGAATGCGGGATAATCCCATTTCAGCGTTTCCGGGTCGATACCCTTTGGCAATGATGAGAACGTTGCCAGATTTTCTACACTGACAAAAGCACGTAACTGCGACAAAGATATTTTGGTAATCCATGCTTTGGGGAATGTATATGACAAAGTAACATTCTTGATACGCAGATAAGAAGCATCGGACAAGTACTTGTCTGACTGGCGGTAATTAGAGCCTTGGTTACCATAGTTGCCATAAATACGTGGGAACTCAGCATTAGGATTAACTGCTGTGTAATCACCATTGGCAGCATCTACCGGTTGCCAGTAATCACCCAAACCTTTATATAAAGGAATAAACTTAAAGTCAGAATATAATGGGAAAGTCAATGTATTGGCAATCCATTTATCGCGTTTACCGGTTCCTTGCAAAAAGGCACTCAAATCAAAACCTTTATAGTTTAATCCTAGATTAATACCATAAAGATAACGAGGAGTTTCATTACCAATCACTTTACGGTCGCCCGGATTATTCAACGTATTGTTACCGCTGGAAATCATATTTGTCCCTCTTTCATCATCCATTAAGTTCTTGAACTTCACATCACCCGGACGAGGATTATAGCCATCTATGCTTGGAACGCCATCCTTTAATTTCCATGAAGAAGTATCGACAAAATCGTCTACGGTATAATAACCATCTGTTTCATATCCCCAGATTTCGCCTAATTCCTTACCTTTATAAAACTCCCAAAATGTATATGTTCCACCCGTCAGCGCATTCGTCTTTTGGCTGCTTAATATGTAGGATGAGTTACTGTCATACTTCACAATCTTTGACTTGCTGTCGGACAGGTTGAAACCGACTCGGTAGCTCACCTTTCCAATCTGGTCGCGCCAATTGAAACTCAGTTCCCAGCCACGTGTACGCATATCTGCCGTATTCTGATAAGGAGCATCCGCACCTACTACAGCAGGCAATTGCACACCCGGAGCAAGCATGCCGTTCGTATTACGCTGATACCAGTCAAAAGTACCTGTAAAGCGATTACTGAACATAGAGAAATCAATACCGATGTCTAATGTCCCTACCTTTTCCCAAGTAAAGTTACGACTTACCAATGAAGGAATAGAAGTAATAGCGGTTACATAATTACCATTGGATATCCAACCATTGTATTTATTATTCACCGCCATAGTTGGAATAAACGAATAAGCAGGCACGTTCTGGTTACCAATCATACCATAAGAAGCACGTAGCTTCAAAGAACCTAACCAATTCTGAGTACTTTCCATGAATTTTTCCTGTGCAATGTTCCAACCGGCCGAAACAGAGGGGAAGAAACCGTAACGTGATTCTTTAGGAAACTTAGAAGAACCGTCATAACGTCCGTTTACTTCCAGCAAATATTTATCCTGATAGTTGTAATTCACACGGAAGAATCCGCCGCGAACAGAAAACTCATTATACTTGTCCGTAGCTTTCAATGTAGATGTACCCGAACCCAATGAAGGCACCTCAATAACAGCTTGTCCATAGGATAAAGCCTCCATTGTTTCCTGATAACTGGATTCTTGATTGAAACCTGCCATTATCTTAAACTGATGATTACCCAATGAGAAATCATAAGTACCATACAAGTTGATTGAGTTATAGTCGGTATATCTTTTCTTTTTTTGTAAATAGTCATTGGTCGGAGTCGTGTCTTTACCACCTTGCACAGTAGTATATACCACACTTCCCGTATACCAGCTATAATCATATATATTCTTGTCGAAAGTATATTCAAATGCTATTTCAAATCCCTTTAATGGCTTCAATATAGACTTCAGGAAAATACGAGGATTGTCATACAATGTTTTTTCTGGATTGGACCAACGTATCTGATTGGACGGAGTAAAGAAAGGTAATCCATCGCCTGCAGCAGAAATACCTTCCGGCATATTGCCTTCCGGATAGAAAGAAGCAAGACGAGTACTGTAAACAGCGCCCAAAGCAGACTTTGGCTCCATTCTTTTACTATGTGCATAGCTAAAAGTGGCTTCCTGAGTAAACCATTTTGTAACATTGGCAGATATAAATCCACTGACATTCATTCGTCTGTATTTATCCTTGTCAGTAATCAGCACACCGTCATTATCAATAAATCCGGCAGAAAGACGATAACGGAGCTTATCAGTACCACCTGTCATTGATATATTATGTGTATGCTGGAAACTAGTCTCAAGCATGTTCTTCACCAAGTCCTTTTCATTCATATAATAAACAGCCCCATCCGTATCTTTAAAGATACCATCGCCGACAGTAAGAATAGAAGACGGATTATTACGATATTGCTCCAAATATCCCATCCATTTGCTTACACTAGGCGAACCCATTGTCCAGAATTGATCTCCGGCTGCATCAGAATAGGCCTGCAAATATTCCATCAACGGTGCCTGTTCTGGCAAATTCATGGCAGTTGCAAAGGCAAAGTTATTATTATAATTCAGTTGGAAAGAAGTTTCTCCTTTCGGACGTTTGGTAGTAACCAAAATTACACCACCGGCAGCACGGGCACCATAAATGGCAGCTGAAGCAGCATCTTTCAACACTGTAACCGTTTCAATATCCTCAGGATTAACCATATCCAAGTCTCCTTCCACATTGTCAATTAAAATCAAAGGCTTGATAGCACTACCATAAGAACCATCATCATTTTTAATACCTACAGAATAAGCGCCACGAATCTGGAATGACTTACTTTTACCTGGAGCATTGCCATCACTAGACACAAACAAGCCGGGAACCGTACCTTGCAATGCATCAGCAGCTTGTGACAAAGGACGATTGCCTATCACTTCATCCATCTTGACCGAGGCAACGGCTCCTGTCAGGTTTGCTTTTTTCTGCGAACCGTATCCCACTACCACCACTTCATCTAAAGTTTCAGTGTCCTCACGTAATACCACCTGAATAGTTTTTGTATCACGTACAGTTACCTCTTGAGATTTATAACCAATATAACTGATTTGTAACTTCACAGGAAATTCAGAAACTTCTAAAGAAAATTTTCCATCAAAATCTGTGATACACCCGTTAGTAGATCCCATTACCACAACAGAAGCACCAATAACTGGTTCTTTTGCCACATCCATAACCAATCCGGTAATTGCATTTTGTCTTGATTGCTGGGGTTTATAAACAGAAATATGCTCCCCTTCCACTTTATAACGGATATTTTTCCCTACAAACAACATCTCAAGCACCTCTTCCACACTTTTATTTTTAACATCAATAGATACTTTCTCATTCATATTAATATCATTATTACGAACAAGGAAAGAGTAGCCGGTCTGTTTTTCAATCTCATAAAAAACCCGACTCAAAGCCACTGAACGCTGTTGTATAGAAAGTTTTGCCTCCTGAATAGGCAATGCGGCCATAGTGACATTTCCCCATAGTAGAAATGAAACTATCCATACAAGAGAGAGGCAATGCCCCCTACGAACTTTACAAAAGTTTTTTTTCATACTTAGAATTTTTAGTTAACAATTATTTAAGCATGTACTTTTCACAGTACTTTTTATCTATCAGTTACCGGTCTGTAATAACTATTGTTTTTCCTTTCTTTCTCCACATAAACTTATTATCCACATCTAAATAAGAAAGAATTTCATCCAAAGTCAGATTCGTATCTATACTTCCTGAAAAATATTCAGTATACACTTTCCGAGACTGCACAAGTATCTGTACATCATATTTTTTCCCGATTGTTTTCAAAATATCAAATAACTTTTCATTAACAAATACCAGTCTTCCTGTAGTCCATGCTGCTTGAGATACCGCATCTATCTTTCTCATAGACAATACCTTATCATTTTTATTATAAACAGCTTGCTCATCAGGAGAAAGAAGAATATTCTTTTTAGCATCTGAAGTAGTGTAAACATTCACACTACCTTCCACAAGGCTCACTTTTATTTCCGCATCATCAGGATAAGAAGCCACATTAAATGTTGTACCTAATACTTTTATATTCAATTCCCCCGTATGAACAATAAAAGGCTTGAGCATATTTCTAGAAACTTTGAAATAAGCCTCACCTGAAAGAAAAACTTTCCGGTCAGTCCGCTGCTGCAAAGAAACATCATACTTTAAAACCGTCCCCCCATTCAGAAAAACAATGGTACTATCAGGCAATAATAATTTCGAACTAGCCCCCTGGGGAACCTCAATCTGACAATAAGAAGGAGTAAGAACTTCTGGACTAGGCGAATGATATAAATAAAAGAATGTTATACTACAACCAATCAGTAAAGTCCATATAGCAACGCTTCTCCAAACGCTTATTTTACGGAAAAAAGAATGTTTACGAGAAGAATAGAAATTCAATGTATCACACAATTGCTCAAAGTTTTGCTCTTTCCTGCGTGCAAACCAAGAAGAGGATGCCAATGCATAAGAACGGGCTATTTCACGATATTTTTCGCGACAAGCATTCTCTCTTTTCAGTAATATAGTTAGTTTCTGCATATCTTCAGACGAGATTTCGCCTTTCAGATAATCCAGCATTATTCGTTCAAATTCATCTATTTGGCTGTTCATTTTATATCTTTGGAATTATCTACTATAGATAATACACAAGCAACAGACAAAACATTTAAGCCAAAAACAGATTTTTTTCATTCTTTTTTTAGAAAAGAAAAAATAATAGAATCCCTACTCTAGATCCCACCTTTTCTCTTATTTTATCCATGGCATTTTTTACATGTACTCTGACTGTATTGACTGAAATATTATTTTTATCTGCAATCTCTTGAGGAGTCAGATTGGAATAAAGATATTGCTCAAAAATGAACCTGCATTTATCAGGCAAGGAAGACACTATATTTTGGACTGATTTTTCCAAATCAGCTAATTCCATTTCTTGCAAAGGCGAACACTCGGAAGCACAAAATTCTTCTTGATACTCAAGTAATGCTTCACGGTATTCATCTATAATTCTTTCACGGCTGTGAAGCGAACGGAGGTAATTCAAACACCCGTTCTGAATAGCACGTATCAAATAAGCATGAATAGGAAAAGATAACTCACCACGCCTATACCATATTTTAGCAAAAGTTTCATTAACTATATCTTGCGCTTCCACAGGGTTAAAGATATAAGAATTAGCACAAGCACAGAGATAGACAAAATAGCTATTATATAAAACCTCAAAAGCTTTTTCTTCTCCTTTGTTTATTCTTTCAATCAAATCTTTATCTACTATACTTGCATCCATCTTTATTAAGACTATTAATATTGCAAATATAGCATTTCTTAAAAACATCATGCCAATAAAACTATTTCTTATTAAAAAACTCTAGTAATAATCAACTGAAAAAAGAAATAAGTTCCAGCTCATAATCTGAAGAATAATACCTAACTTTGTTTCCGACGAAAATCAAACCCTAAATAAAATGAACAAAAAGCTATTATTCTCCCTGTTACTGGCAGGAACAGCTTTCACCGGACATGCCGATGAGGCTAGATTACTCCGTTTTCCCGCTACCAATGGCTCCGACATTGTCTTTTCTTACGCCGGAGATCTGTACAAAGCACCTTTGAATGGAGGAGAAGCACAAAAGCTGACTTCCCATATCGGTTATGAAATGTTCGCACGTTTTTCTCCGGATGGAAAATCAATTGCTTTCACCGGTCAATATGACGGTAACACTGAAGTATATCTGATTCCAACTGACGGAGGCGAACCCCAACGACTTACCTACACAGCAACAAACAACCGGGATGACTTAGGAGATCGAATGGGTCCCAATAACATAGTAATGACTTGGACGCCGGATGGAAAAAACATAGTCTACCGCAATCGTATCAGTGACGGTTTTGATGGCAAACTATGGAGCATATCGAAAAACGGAGGAATGCCCGAAGTGATTCCATTACCCGAAGGAGGTTTTTGCAGCTATTCTCCCGATGGAAAAAAGCTGGCTTACAA
>ERZ1504731.291-NODE-291-length-13605-cov-3.304723_pt1 | contig 13605 bp, 10 predicted proteins | sample MGYA00571815_ERZ1504731 | MGnify/ENA primary metagenome ERZ1504731 (study PRJEB39906, sample SAMEA3182046) | gut metagenome | biome: human; feature: gut; material: Stool; isolation source: human stools | place: Canada | collected 2011-11-15 ... | reverse complement strand
GGATGTTGGCATCGCGTGAACGTGGGTCGGGACGTTGAATCACGACATCGCGCAGGGAAAGTTGCGGCCAGAACGTATCCCACCGCGGCGAGACACGCCCGATGCTGACTTCGGCGTGCAGCGACTCGCTCAGGAAATGCGCTATGTCGTCCTTGTACTTGTCGACCTGAGGCAGCAGAACCCAGCGCGTTGTGAGCACAAGAGCACAAAAGAGGAAGTAGAAGAGAACGACGCCCCAAAAGAAAGAGATCCACGCCGCGCGTACTTTGGGGTGGCGCAGGTAGGCTCTGAATCTGACCGGGAGTATGGAAAACGTCGAACTCATGCCGCAGGAATTGCGAAGATCACGGACCTAGGAGGAAAAAACGACTCAGCGCGATTGCTCACACAGCTAAAATGAGCCGAACAGGCAAGCGCCGAAAACCGGTCGAGCTGTCACGCAAATGAAACGAAAAATTCACACAAGGCAATATAGCAAAGCTCGTTGCGGACAACTCGGGCGATTTTGTATCTCGCCGCAAATTGGTCTCGATTTGAAACAACTTTTTTACGCAGTTTTTATGTCATGGGCGAACTGAATTCAACCAAGCCGCGTTTGACTCCGCAGGAAGTTCCTCAATTTTCGCAATATGCCGCGCGCTCGCTCAATGCCATGGCGCTGCAGAGCGGGACCACCGTTCAGGATTTAATCGAGCGGTTTCAGAAGGAACCTGTGACGCGCGAGGCGATGCGAAGCCGTCTCGAAAAAATCGATGATCCGGAAATGCTCGACATGGTCATGCGTCAGTTGCGCCGGGAAGTGATGACGACGCTGATCGTTCGTGACCTGACCGCTCACGCCGATTTTCATGAAGTCGTGGGCACGGTGACAGCGTTGGCCGAAGAAACCGTTTCGGCGGCCGTGCGGGTGCACTCCCGAAAGCTTGCGCAGCGCTTCGGCGTGCCGGTGGGGGTCTCGGGTGAACCGCAGGATCTGCTTGTCGTCGGCATGGGCAAACTCGGCGGGGAGGAACTTAACGTCAGTTCCGACATTGATCTGGTCTTTGTATATGACGAAGGCGGCGAAACGCAGGCAATCGGAGAGTTCGCTTCGGCCCGCCGTCAGGTGACGAACCACGAGTTCTTTGACCGTCTGGCTCGACGTGTGATTGCTTCTATTAACGAAATCGACGGTACCGGTTTTGTGTTTCGCGTCGACATGCGTCTGCGCCCCTTCGGCGACAGCGGTCCATTGGTGATTTCCTCGGCAATGCTCGAAGAGTATCTCTACAGCGAAGGTCGCGACTGGGAGCGCTTTGCCTGGCTCAAAGGACGCGTTGTCAACCGCAGCGTTTTTGCGGGTGAAGAAAACTTTGCGCAGGCTGTTCGCAACCTCAGTTCTCTGGTGCGGCCGTTCGTGTTTCGCAAGTACGTTGACTTCGGCGCCATCAGTGCTCTTGCGAAGATTCATGAGATGATCCGTGCGGAAACGGCCCGTAAGGAAGCCGTCAAGGACCGCGGCACCAACATTAAGCTCGGAAGCGGCGGTATTCGCGAAATCGAATTCATTTGCCAGACTTTTCAAATCATCCGCGGAGGCCGCGAAGCTGAACTTCGAGGCAAGACCACGGGTCCCATGCTTGCTGCCTGTGCCGCAAGCGGCTGCATTGATGAGCAGACGGCCGAACGGCTCAATCGCAACTATGTATTCTTGCGCAATCTTGAACATTGCCTGCAGTATGTCGATGACAAGCAGACGCAGGTCTTGCCTAAGGATGATGCAGAGCGCGCACGCGTTGCCAAGATGATGGGAATGACGCTTGCCGAGCTCGATGCCGAAGTCGCCGAGATCAGAGCGTTTGTGACGACGACCTTTGACGGTGTTTTCCATACCAAGGCGCCCAGCGATCGCGTGAGCAACTGGCCTGTCGGGTGGTCGACGGGCGATCCGGCTCTTGAAAGTGAACTCACCGATGCGCTTGCCGACATCGGCTTTATTGAGGCCAACAAGCTCGCCGGCCGCATTCTCAAGATGATGCGTTCGCGCTATTTGAACGCGCGTACGCAACAGACGCGCGAACAGTTGGCGCGTTTTGTGCCCAAGGTTGCTCAAAAGGCGGCCGGTTGGGCGCAGCTGCGCGAAAGCTGCATTTCGGCCGATGAGGTGATGGAGCGCTACCTGACCATCTTGGAGATGGTGCTCGGGCGCTCAACCTATATCGCGCTGCTCAACCAGTATCCTGACGCGGCCGAACGTGTCGGACGGATGCTTGCCGTGTCCCGCTGGGCGGCCGACTACATCGCCGCGCATCCTTTGGTACTCGACGAACTGGTCGATGCGCGCAATCGAGTGATCGACGATTACACACCGGTGGATCGCAGCCGGTGGTTGGAAGAATTGCGTGCGCAAATGCGCTCGGCAGACGGCGATCGGGAGCGTCAGCTCAATCATCTGCGCGACGCTCACCACAGTGCGCTGTTTCAGCTGCTCACAGCCGATCTGGAAGGCCGTCTTACGGTGGAGCGCCTCGCAGACCATCTTTCGGCGCTGGCCGATGCCGTGCTTGCGGTGGTGATTGAACTTGCCTGGGACTCCATTGCAACGCGGCACCGCGAGTATCCCAAGTTTGCCGTGATCGGCTACGGCAAGTTGGGCGGCAAGGAGCTCGGCTACGCGTCCGACCTCGACTTGATTTTCCTATACGACGACGATGCGCCGGAGTCGGAGAGCAACTACGTGAAGCTCGTCAAGCGCATGCTGAGCTGGCTCACGCTGCAGACGAGTTCGGGCATTCTGTTTGATGTTGACATGCGCCTTCGTCCCAACGGACAGGACGGGCTGATTGCTTCCAATATTGAAATGTTCCGCAAGTATCAGCGCAACGCCGACGGACACGGAGCCTGGCCTTGGGAGCATCAGGCGCTCACGCGCGCCCGTTTCTGTGCGGGCGATCCGCAGGTGGGGCAGCAGTTTGAGGACGAACGCCGCTACATCCTCACGCTTGAGCGCGATGCCGCACAGGTGGCAAAGGACGTCATCGAGATGCGCGGCAAAATGCTCGACGGGCACCCGAACCGCACCGATCTCTTTGACGTGAAGCACGACCGCGGAGGCATGGTGGATCTGGAATTCATCGTGCAGTACCTGGTGCTTGCCAAGAGCTCCGTCTTCCCGGAACTCGTCAACAACTTCGGTACGATTCATCTCACGGAAATGGCCGCGCGACTGGGACTGCTTGATGAAGCAACGGCGGAGCAAGCCGTCAAGGCTTATCGTCACTATCGCAACATCCAACGCGAAATCCGTCTTGCCCATGGCGAAGACGTCCGCTGCCGTGTGGATCCGGAAAGTGTGGCCGATGAACGCCGAGCGGTTCTTAAGCTCTGGCAGGACGTGTTCGGAACCGACGCTCCGCAGCCTTGATCAAGCAAAACAGCGGCATCCCGGGAGGTTGCCGCCGTTTTTTTCAGACGCTCAGACAATGCCGCTGTGACGCAGCAGCGGTTCGATTGACGGATCGCGTCCGCGGAAAGCACGGAAGTTTTCGATTGCGTCGCGCGAAGAGCCGCGGCTTAACACCTCTTCGACCCAGCGCTTGCCGGTGGCCGGATTAAAGAGCCCTTCCTCCTCAAACGCACTGAAGGCGTCGGCTGAGAGTACTTCGGCCCACTTGTAGCTGTAGTAACCTGCACTGTAGCCGCCCGCAAAGATGTGGGCAAAGCTCTGTGCGAAGCGGGAATATTCGGCAGCCGGCACCACGGCGACTTCCTTGCGCACGTTATCTAAAACGGCTTGGAAGTCATCGGCGTGATCCGTGGAGTCATCATCGTGAATGCGCAGATCAAAGAGAGCAAACTCAAGCTGACGCAGGCAGAACATGCCGCTTTGGAAATTCTTGGCCGCCAGCATCTTGTCAAAAAGTTCCTTTGGCAGCACCTCGCCCGTATCAACGTGCGCGGAAAGCGTCTTTAAGGTGTCGTAGTTCCATGCCCAGTTTTCCATGAACTGGCTCGGCATTTCCACGGCATCCCATTCCACGCCGTTAATGCCTGAAAGTTGCGCCTGCGGTACGCGCGAGAGCATGTGATGCAGACCGTGGCCGAATTCGTGAAAGAGCGTCGTGACGTCGTCGTGCGTGAGAAGCGCCGGCTTGTCGCCGACGGGCTGCGAGAAGTTGCATACGAGGTAAGCAACCGGAGTTCTCACTGTCCCGTCGGGTAGCACGCAATAGGTGGTGTCGCTGTCCATCCAGGCGCCGCCGCGTTTGCTGGCGCGAGCGTAGAGGTCGGTGTAAAAACGCGCGATGAGATTGCCGGAAGCGTCTGAAATCCGCCACAGCTTGACGTCGTCGTGCCAAACCGGAGCCGAGTCTTCGCTGATGCGCACGTCAAAGAGCTTTTCGACCAAGCGGAACATGCCGCTGAAGACGGCCGGCAGCGTGAAATAGCGCTTCACTTCGTGATCGCTGTAGGCGTATTTGGCTCGGCGAAGTGACTCGGACACCCAAGCGGCGTCCCACGGATGCACTTCGTTGAGCCCCAGCTTTTCTTTGGCAAACGTTTTGACTTCTTCCCAATCGGCCTCGCCCTTGGCGCGGGCCTTCTGAGCGAGTTCCGTCAAGAACGCCTCAACTGCGGCCGGAGAATCAGCCATCTTGGGAACGAGCGAGACTTCGGCGTAGTTCTTAAATCCCAGCAACAGTGCCTCTTCGCGGCGGTTTTTGAGTAGGGATCGGATAAGTGGCGTGTTGTCGCGCTCAGCCGGGCCGAATTCAGAGGCGCGAGTCGAATAGGCGCGGTGAAGCTTTTCACGCAGTGCGGCGTTGTTGGCGTACTGCATGGCGGGCAAATAACTGGGCATATGCAGCGAAATGCGCCACTTGCCTTCAAGTCCCGCGGCTTTGGCTGAGGCGGCGTACATGTCGACGACATCCGACGGAATGCCATCGAGTTCGGAAACATCCTCTATGTCCAGCGCAAAGGCGTTGGTGGCGTCAAGGAGGTTTTCGCTGAACTTCTGGCTGTCGGCCGCGTCTTGTTGGCCGAGAGCTTTGAGGCGAGCCTTAGGTTCGGGGGCAAGTTCCGCACCCGAAAGACGGAAGTCACGGATTTCACGCTTGATGATGCGCTGACATCCTTCACTCAAGGCTGCAAAGCCTTCCGAGCTCTCAATCGCTTTGTATTTGGCAAAGAGAGCTTCGTTTTGAGAGAGCTCGATATAAAACTGCGTCATGCGCGGCAGGTTGGCGTTATATGCCTCGCGCAACGCTTCACTGTCCATGACGCCCGAGAGGTGGCCCACGGCCGACCAGGCGCGCGAGAGCTTTTCAAGCGCCTGTTCGAGCGGATCGACGACGTCGCTCCAGGTGGCGGGCGTCTCGGGTGCCGTGACCTTGGCAACGGCTTCGTTTGCCTTGGCGAGCAGCTCGTCCAAAGCCGGCGTTATGTGTTCGGTTTTGATGGCGGGCCAGTTTAAAAGAGAGCCCTGATCGATCAAGGGATTGGTCATGACAACTTAAAAAAACTAAAGGAACATCAAGACAAAGAAATGCCGCGGCGCATCTGAGCGGCGAGCACCGTGTTTTGCATCAGCATGGCAATCGTCATGGGACCGACGCCGCCCGGTACGGGGGTGATGCTGCCGGCGATTTCTTTTACTTCAGCAAAATCCACGTCCCCGCATAGCTTTCCGTTTTCATCGCGGTTCATGCCGACGTCAATCACGACGGCGCCGGGCTTGACCATATCGGCCTTGATGAGCTTGGCGCGGCCTGCGGCGGCCACCAGAATGTCGGCGTTGCGCGTGACGGCGCTCAGATCGGGTGTGCGGCTGTGCGCGACAGTGACGGTGGCGTCGGCAGCCAGAAGCAGCAAGGCCATGGGTTTGCCCACGATGTTGCTGCGCCCGACGATGACGCAATGCTTGCCGTCGGTCGTGATGCCGTATTCGCGCAGCATCGCCATTATTCCGGCGGGCGTGCACGGCCGATTTTTCAATCAAACGCATCACACCGAACGGCGTGCACGGGACAAAGCCCTGTTTGCCGGTGACGAGAGCACCCGCATTGGCCACGTGAAAGCCGTCGACGTCTTTGGCAGGGTCAATTGCCGAGATCACGGCGTCGGCATTGATCTGCTTGGGCAGCGGCAGCTGAACCAGGATGCCGTCGACGCTTCCGTCGGCGTTGAGCTCGGCAATCTTTGCCAGAAGCTGCTGCTGCGTCGTTTCGGCAGGCATTCGAAATTCGAGCGAACGGATGCCCGTATCCGCGCAAGCCTTGATTTTGTTGCGCACATAAACCTGGCTGGCGGAATCGTCGCCGACGAGAATCACGGCCAGCGCCGTGGAAACGCCCTTTTCGGCAAGCGTGGCAACCTGTGTTTTCACTTCGGAGCGGATTTCAGCGGCAAGAGCCTTGCCGTCGAGGATTTGTGCTGACATAGACGAAATTTCCTAAAAAAGCGAGCGGTCTTGCGACCGCCCGATGTTGAGATTCGGTTAGCGTTTGCCGGTAAGCTTGTTTCTCTCATCATGAGCGCGGCGGGAAGCATCGGCTTCGGGCAGTACCTCAGCAATCGCCTGAGCGGCTGCGGCGTTGAATTTCAAGCGGAAATCTGTGACCGGTTGGTTGTTGCGCACGATGCGAACAGGGACCACCTGCAGGCGTGACTGGCCTTTGTTGCCGCGCACGATTTCGGCAAAGCCCACGTCAATGCCGTCGTTGTTGATCGGCTGAATGCCGATGTCGGAACTTGGCACGTCGGCGTCTTCGGTGAGTTCAAGAACACGCGTTCCCTGAATGCGGCTTATCTTCCAGGAGCCGCCCTTTTGTGCGCCGTTCGGCAGCCGTTCACAGAACATATTGCTGCGCTGAACTTGCGAAAGAATGAAGCGTCCCTGAGGCGCCGACGCACGGTACTTGCCGCGCTGACGCACTGGACGCTCAAAGGACAGACCATAGGGCGTGGCTTCCAAATGGCTCACGTAGCTCATGCAGTAAGGCGTAGTCTTGGCCGTGTAGCGCGCAACCATGCTTTCGAGATTGCGGGCGCCCGTAAAGGCCGAGCGCGACGGCTGCACGATTTCATCGTCGCCGAGCCAGTAAGTGGCGAGATACGCTACGGAGCCCTGCGGGAACTTGGCGTCGGCCGGCACAAACCAGGCGAGCGAATCAGGCTGGTTGTTGCCGTTGCGAAGGAAGTGACGGATGGGTTTGCCTGAGATGTTGTAGGCGCGAAGTTCAACGGCAAGGTTAAAGACCGCCTGACCGGAATTCTGCAGAAGGATGCGGCCGTCGGGCAGGCGGGAGGCAACCATTGGTCCTTCGTTGTTGAGCACTCTGGAGTTACGGATGAGCTGCACGGCGCCCTGGCCCCAGGTAAAGCAGCGTTCCCCGGCCTGCGTTACGGTTTCACTGACGGTCCAGCTGCCCGTTTGAGCGGGTTGCAGTTGAAAAAAACTGCGGTGCGTGTCGTAGAAGGCGTAGATGCCTTCCTGCAGGGCTGCAACGGAGTCAACGGGAATTTCCGTGCTGCGGAAGGGCGGACGAATGTTCGATTCGGGGCGCCACGTTGCGTCGGTGAATTCCTTGTAGTTGGCTTTGGGCTGGTAGTCAACAGTATGCGTCGCACAACCGCTCAATAGGACGGCTGCGGCAAATGCAGCGGAAGTGGCTTTCAGAAAAAGGCGAGACGTCTTCATTTTTCTTCGCGCTCCGTAGCAAGATCAGTTTTAGGGCGACACAACGGCGCCCGGATTGAGTCGGTTGTCGGGGTCGAAAATGCGCTTCAATTTGCGCATCAACTGCAGTTCATCGGCCGGTTTTGTTTGCTCAATAAGGTCGCGTTTCATGCGCCCGACGCCGTGCTCGGCGGCAACCGAGCCGTTAAATCGCGCTACATGTTCGTAGACGATGGCGTTGATTTCCTTTTCAAAGGCAAAACAAAGCCGGGGATCCTGCCCCGGAACGACGCCCATATTGTAGTGGAGATTGCCGTCTCCGAAATGACCGAAAACACTCGGTTCGATCCAGGAAAAACGCTTTGCGAGCGCAGCATTGGTTTGTTCGACGAACTCCGCAAGACGGCTTCGCGGCACGCTGATGTCGTGCTTGACGTTGCCTCCGGTCTTCTTGTGCGCTTCAGGAACTGCTTCGCGCACTGCCCAAAGCGCCTCGCATTGGATCTCGCTTTGCGAGAGAACGGCGTCGGTGATGATTCCTTGTTCGAGAAGTCTTTCAAGCAGCGACTCGAGAAGGTCGGCACTTTGAGTTTCATCTTGGGTGTCGGAATAGGAAAGTTCAACGAGAACCGACCAGGGCGAGTGTGTATCGATTTTTTTGACTTTCTCGGGAAAGACCTGCGCAACACGCTGCAGCGGCGTTTGATGAACGATTTCAAAGGCGCTCAGGGCATGACCTGCCTGTTCTTGAAAGGCGCAGAAAAGCGGTTCGATTTTGCGCAGAGAATCCAGCGACAGCCAAAGCACCTTGCGCGAAGCCGGAAGCGGATGCAGTTTCAGTACTGCCTTTGTGATGATGCCAAGCGTTCCTTCGCTTCCGATGAAAAGCGACTTTAAGTCGTAGCCGGTGTTGTCCTTGCGCAGGCCTCGCATCAGGTCGAGCACGCGTCCATCGCAAAGAACGACTTCAAGTCCCAGACATAGGTCTCTGGCGTTGCCGTATCGCAGAACATGTACGCCGCCCGCGTTGGTCGCAAGAACGCCTCCCACGGTAGCCGTTCCGTCGCTGGCAAGGCTGAGTGCAAAAAGGCGCTTTTGCAGAGCGGCCGTTTCTCTGACGGCTGCGACCGGAACACCCGCTTGTACGACGACCGAGTCGTTGACGGTGTCGATTTTCTCGATGCGGCGCAGACGGGTTGTCGAGAGCAAAACGGTTCGCGAGACATCCGTGTCGCTCACGACGGGGGTAGCCGCCGCGGCGTTGCCCGTGTTGCCGCCTTGAGCAAACACGAGCGCATTGTGTCGGCAGGCGACGCGCATGATTTCCGAGACTTCTTCGGTTGTGGAGGGGAAGACGGCACACAGCGCGCGGCCCTGCCAGCGGCCGCGATTATCAAGCAAAAGCGGAGCTAGGGCCATTGCGTCGGTGAGAACGCGATCGGAGCCGAGACACGCCTGAAGGTCGGACAGAAGCGAAGCCATGTTTTTTCTGAGAAATCGAAACGAGACATAGTTTACGCGGCGCCGACCGTACGTTTGTCTTGAGAAATACGTACAAACAAAACAGGCGCTCCTTCGAAGAAAAGAGCGCCTGTGAATCAACGTCAGAAGACGGAGATTAGATCGTCAGCAGCGGCACGATGAGCAGAGCCACGATGTTGATGATCTTGATGAGCGGGTTGACGGCGGGGCCGGCGGTGTCCTTGTAGGGGTCGCCGACGGTGTCGCCCGTCACGGCAGCCTTGTGAGATTCGCTGCCCTTGCCGCCGAAGTGACCGTCTTCGATGTACTTCTTGGCGTTATCCCAAGCGCCGCCGCCCGTGGTCATGGAGATGGCCACGAAGATACCGGTGACGATCGTACCCATCAGCACGCCGCCGAGAGCCTTCGGGCCGAGGATGAGGCCGACGAGGATCGGGACGATGACCGGGAGAACGGACGGGATGATCATTTCCTTAATGGCAGCGCCGGTGAGCATGCCGACGGCCTTGGAATAATCGGGCTTGGCCTTGCCTTCCATGATGCCCTTGATTTCCTTGAACTGGCGACGGACTTCAATCACCACGGAGCCGGCAGCGCGGCCGACGGCTTCCATAGCCATTGCGCCGAAGAGGTAGGGAATCAGACCGCCGATGATCAGACCGGCAATCACATACGGGTCGGAAAGGTCAAATTGGAAGTCAATGTTGAACTGCTGCTTCAGAGCGTGCGTGTAATCGGCAAAGAGCACCAGAGCGGCCAGACCGGCCGAACCGATGGCGTAGCCCTTGGTGACGGCCTTGGTCGTGTTGCCGACTGCGTCAAGCGGGTCGGTCACGTTGCGGACCTTTTCATCGAGTTCGGACATTTCGGCAATACCGCCGGCGTTGTCCGTGATCGGGCCATAGGCGTCGAGAGCAACGATGATGCCGGCCATAGTCAGCATCGAGGTTGCGGCGATGGCAACACCGTAAAGACCGGCAAGCGAGAAGCTCACGAGAATGGCGATAACCACGGCGAGAACCGGAAGAGCGGTGGCCTTCATGGAGACGGCCAGACCGGCGATGATGTTGGTGCCGTGACCGGTGGTGGAAGCTTCGGCAACCGTCTGCACGGGCTTGTATTCCGTACCGGTGTAGTACTCGGTGATCACGACCATCAAGGCAGTCAGAACGAGGCCGATCAGAGCGGAACCGAACAGGTGCGTGGTCGTCACGCCTTCGGGCAGCATCTTGGGATCGGAGAAGACGAAGTCGCCGACGAACCAGAAGGCAACGGCGGCGATGACGCCGGCGACGATAAGGCCGCGGTACAGAGCCGTCATGATCTTCTTGCCGGGCAGGTACTTCACGAAGAACGTACCGATGATGGAAGCGACGATCGAGACAGCACCCAAGACGAGCGGGTATTCAACCATGCGCATGGTGTCGCCCGTTGCCGAAAGCGCGCCGATCATCATCGTGGCCACGATGGTCACGGCGTAGGTTTCGAACAAGTCGGCAGCCATACCGGCGCAGTCGCCCACGTTGTCGCCCACGTTGTCGGCGATCACGGCGGGGTTGCGGGGGTCGTCTTCGGGAATGCCGGCTTCAACCTTACCCACAAGGTCGGCACCGACGTCGGCGCCCTTGGTGAAGATGCCGCCGCCCAGACGAGCGAAGATGGAAATCAGACTCGAACCGAAAGCCAGACCGATCAACGGCTTGATCGTGTCGTAGAGGTTGGCGTCGGGAGCAGCCGTGCCGATCAGCACAGCCATGTAGCCGGCCACGCCGAGAAGGCCCAGACCGACCACGAGCATGCCCGTGATGGCGCCGCCCTTGAAGGCGACGTTAAGAGCTTCGGCGATGCCCTGGCTGGCTGCCTGAGCGGTGCGAACGTTGGCCTTGACGGAAACGTTCATGCCGATGAAGCCGCAAGCGCCGGAAAGGACGGCGCCGACGGCAAAGCCGCCTGCCGTCTTAAAGCCCAGTGCGGGAACGAAGGCGATGATAAGGAAAAGAACCACGCCGACGATGGCGATGGTCGTGTACTGCTTGGTCAGATAGGCCGTTGCACCCTGCTGAATGGCGTGCGAGATTTCCTGCATGCGGGGATTGCCGGGATCGCGGGCCAGAATCCAGCTACGGGAGACAAGACCGAAAATCACGGCGATGATGCCCGCGGCAATGGCGAGCCACAAAGCTGTAGTCATGATGTTGAAAGCTCCGGGTGTCGACTCAACGTCCGAGGAGGGTCAAGCCGACGCCAAAAGTGTTAAAGAAAAAACAAAAAAAGAAGGGAACACGGTGATTTCACACATCGTGTTCCCTTTTAATTTTTTACTTCAGCGCCTCGAAAATCGCATCGCGGATGTCCGTAATCGAACCGACGCCGTTGACCTTACGGTACTGCGGCACGTTGGGTTCGCCGGACGCTGCGAGCTTGCTGTAGAAGTCGACGAGTGCTTCGGTCTGAGCATGGTAGACAGACAGACGCTTCATCACGACTTCTTCGCGGTCATCGTCACGCTGTACGAGGTCTTCGCCCGTCACGTCATCCTTGCCGGCAACCTTGGGCGGGTTGTACTTGACGTGGTAGCTGCGACCCGAAGCGGGGTGCACGCGGCGGCCGGACATACGTTCGACAATTTCGGAGTCGGGCACGGCGATTTCGAGCACGAAGTCAATCGGCACGCCGGCGTCCTGCAGAGCCTGAGCCTGCGGGATGGTGCGCGGGAAGCCGTCGAAAAGAAAGCCGTTCTTGCAGTCGTCGGCAAGCAGACGTTCCTTGACAAGCCCGATGATGATGTCATCGCTCACGAGGCCGCCCTGATCCATGATCACCTTGGCGGCTTTGCCGAGTTCGGTACCGGCCTTGACGGCGGCGCGAAGCATGTCGCCCGTCGAGATCTGCGGAATGCCGAAGTGTTCTTTGATGTAGTTGGCTTGGGTGCCTTTACCGGCGCCGGGGGGTCCGATCAGGATCAAACGCATGAAAAATCTCCAATTAATTCAACGTAAAACCAGTAAAAGACAGATTTACGTCGGAAACTCTTTCAAGAAAAATTCGGCGAGTCCCGAAGGTCGCGCCGTTTTGCCCGCCGCATCGCGACAAGCTCACAATTTTTCTTGCACTGCGGAAATTGTAATTGAAACATTCTGCAAAACAATAGCGAAATCCTTGTTACATCTTTCGGACGAGGCAAAACGCGGCTTTTCGGAACCAAAAAAACTAGTTTTTGAGAGATTCGGCGTACACCGAACGTACGCGCTCCAGATCTTCGGCGGTGTCCACGCCCGAAGGCAGGTTCTCGTCGAGAATTAGTACGCTGATACGGTACCCGTGCCAGAGGGCTCGCAACTGTTCCAGCGACTCAAACTTTTCGATGGGGGCGGGAGCTAACTTAGGAAACGCCTTTAAAAAGCCTGCACGGTAGGCATAAAGCCCGATGTGGTGATAGGCGGGCAAACCTTCGGGCAGCACAGACTTGTCGCTACGAAATGCGTCGCGCGGCCAGGGAAGCGGCGCGCGGGAGAAGGTAAGCGCTCGACCCTTGGCATCGATTTCGACCTTGACTACGTTCGGATTGAAGAAGTGCTCGGCGTCGGATATCGGGTGTGCAGCGGTGGCAATGGCGCAATCGTCGTGCTTTTCAAGGTCTTCAGCAACGGCGCGTATGACATTGATGGGAATCAGAGGTTCATCGCCCTGGACATTGACGACGATCGTGTCGTCGGTTAGGCCCAGAGCCGCGGCGGCTTCGGCGAGACGATCGGTGCCGGTCGGACAGTTCGGATCCGTCAGAAGCGCCTTGATGTCGTGTTCTTCGCAGGCCTTGACGATGGCCGGTGAGTCGCAGGCGACGAAAACCGCATCGGCACCGCACCCGAGAGCGCGCTCGGCGGTACGCACAACCATCGGCTTGCCGCAGATGTCGGCAAGCGGCTTTTCCTTCAGGCGCGAAGACGACATGCGCGCCGGCACGATTACTACAAAGCCCATGGTAAGTCCTTCGTTAGTTGGCGGGTTTGATACGAGCGGCTTCTTGTTCCTCGGGCGTGAGTTCTCGCGCTTCCTTGGTGAGCATCACCGGGATTTCTCCGTCAAGCGGGAAGCCGAGCGCGCACTTGGCGCACTGCATTTCAGACTTCTGCTGATCAAAATGAAGAGGCCCCTTGCAGACGGGGCAGACCAAAACTTCGGTAAGGCGGCTGTCCATAATATTGTCGTTTCAATGTTCGGCTGACGAAGCGTTCGTCAGCGGGAGTTGTATTTGCTCGGAAGAGTGCGTGTGCCGGGAAGCATCTCATTGAGCAGCTGAAAGATCTTATCTTCCGTACTGATGAATTTCGAGATGTTGATTTCGTTTGTCGGCGCATCGTACTTGGCTTCGCTTACAAGCTTGCCGTGCTCCCAGTATTGCAGATGGATGTTGGAGGTGTAGTTGGCGATCTGCCAGCGGGAAATCGACTGACAGGAAAAGA
>ERZ1504731.290-NODE-290-length-13612-cov-3.445084_pt1 | contig 13612 bp, 10 predicted proteins | sample MGYA00571815_ERZ1504731 | MGnify/ENA primary metagenome ERZ1504731 (study PRJEB39906, sample SAMEA3182046) | gut metagenome | biome: human; feature: gut; material: Stool; isolation source: human stools | place: Canada | collected 2011-11-15 ... | reverse complement strand
TCAGATGTGTATAAGAGACAGGTGCATCATCAGTCTTGACCCGATGATGGGTTTGAACCAGTTTGCCAAGTCGATGACGAACAATTCGCTCATCATGGCAATCTGCGGTTCGATGGGCTTTGCCTTTACGGCTACTTACACGCAGTGCGACCGCTCGCTCGTGCACTACCTGGCCGCTCCGATTCGCGGCTTGGGCCTTTTCCTGGTCCCTGTCTCGACAGTGATCACGTTCTTCGTGAACATCGCCATTCCGTCGGCCGCGGGCTGCGCCGCCGCCGTGGGCTCCACGCTGATTCCGCTGATGCTGCGCGCGGGCATTAAGCCGCCGTTTTGGCCGGCACGATCGGCTCTTATCTCTCGCCGGGTACCTCGCACAACCCGTTCGTCGCCAAGATGGCCGGCATGGACGTGATGGAATTCATCGGCACGCACACCTACTACTCGCTGATGTGCGGCGCCATTCTGGTGGTCGGCACGGCCGTGGTCTGTTTCTTGATGGGCGACGGCAAGGGCGATACGAACGCCCAGGTTGACGAAACCAAGATCAAGAACGAAGACTTCACGCCGAATCCTCTCAAGGCTCTCGTGCCGCTCGTTCCGATCACGATTCTGGTCGTCGGCAACATGTGGGTTCCCGCCATCAAGATGGGCGTTGCTCAGGCTATGTTGATCGGTGCGATCTGCGCCCTGCTCGTTTCGCTCAGCAACCCGCAGGAATTCTCCAAGAAGTTCTTTGACGGTATGGGCAAGGGTTATGCTGACGTGCTCGGCATCATCATCGCCGCCGGTGTCTTTGCCGCCGGTCTGCGCGCCACGGGTCTGATCGACGCCTGCGTTGACGCTCTGAAGGACTCCAACGACATCGCTCGCTGGGGCGGTTCCCTCGGTCCCTGGATCATGGGTGTGATCACGGGTTCGGGCGACGCTGCCACGTTGGCCTTTAACGAAACGGTGACGCCGCACGCCAAGGACTTCGGCATGACGATTGAAGGTCTGGGCGGTTTGGCCTTCCTCACCGGCGCTCTTGGCCGTACGATGTCGCCTCTGGCTGGCGTGACGATTCTCGTCTCGGGTATTGCCATGGTCAACCCGATCGACGTGATCAAGCGCACCGCGATCCCCTGCATCATTGCCGTCTTTGCCTGCGCCTTCCTGATGGTTTAAAGGCGACGAAAGCAGCCGCCGCGAGACTGTGTTCAGAGCTCGCGGCCGGCTTGATGGAAAACCGGACCGACAAACGATGGATTTCGATCTTTTGTTTGCGGCCGGTTTTTTGTTGGACTGAAAACGCAAGGAGTGCCCGATTATGGAAAGACAGCCGAAAGCAGTGGTAGCACTTTTCGAGTCACTGCGCGTGGCGGATCTGTCGCATGTTGTCGACAACGCCACGAAGCCGTATCCCGGCGATCCGGCTCCGCGTTTGGAAACGGAGGCTGACAACACGCACGACGACTGCTGCGTGACGCGGATTTCCATGGCGACCCACACGGGGACGCACATTGATGCCGCGGCGCACGTCATGCACGGCGGCAAACGGCTCGGAGACTATCCGCTGACGGCATTTTCGGGGTCGGCCCGCGTGGCGGATCTGCGCGGCTTGGGTGAGGTTGATGCGACGGCGCTTGACGGCATCGAGCCTTGCGATTGGCTTTTGCTCTGTACGGGGCAAAGCGAGAAGTGGGGCAGCGACGCGTATTTCGGGACGGAACCGCGATTTACCGAAACCTTCGTCAAGACGGCCGCAAAGATCGCGCGCAAAGGCATCGGACTGGACTGCTCGGGGCTTGATCGAGAAGGCGTGGCTTTGCACCGGTTGTGGTTTCTGAGCGGCGGCGGACTGATGGTGGAAAACCTCACGGGTTTGGAAATGTTGCTTTCCGAATCCCGAATCCTTTTTGCGGCCTATCCTTTGAAGCTTGCCGCCGGTGACGGCGCTCCGGTGCGTGCCGTTGCGTTGATCGGCTAAAGAAAGGCCCGCGCCTTCAGCAGAAAGACGCGGGCCGAGACAGACCGGTGAGAGCTGCGGATTAACGCAGACGCATACCGGGCTGAGCGCCTTCAAACGGCGTGATCAGATAGACGCCGGCGCCCTTGTCGGACTGATAGCTTGCCGCCAGAACCATGCCTTCGCTCAGGCCGAAGCGCATCTTGCGCGGAGCGAGGTTGGCGATCATCACAATAAGTTTGCCTACGAGTTCTTCTGGCTTGTAGTAGGCCTTGAGACCGGCAAAAACCTGGCGATTGCGGCCGTCGCCGATGTCGAGCTCGAGACGGATGAGCTTGTCGGCGCCTTCGACATGATCGGCCTTGACGACACGCGCTACGCGCAGATCAATCTTGGCAAAATCGTCGATGGTGCAGATGTCGGCCACCGCTTCCACTTCGGGAGCACTGACGACGGTTGCCTCAATGGGTTTGGCTTCGACGGCAGGCTTTGCTTCAGCCTTCTTTGCAGGTTTCTGTACCTTGGCTTCGGCTTTGTCGGGATCGGGCAGCAGTACGTCGAGTTGCTTTTCGCGATCCACGCGTCCCATCAGATGTTCGAACTTCGAGATCGGACGTTCGCTTGAAAGCGTCTGATTGACACTGTCCCATTGCATGGAGCCGCAGTTGAGGAACTTCTCGACACGTTCGGCTGTTGCCGGCAGCACGGGCTTGAGGTAGAGCGTAAGCAAGCGGAAGCCTTCGAGCGCAACGGACGCAACGTACTGAAGCTTGTCGGCGGTTTCCGGATTCTTGGCAAGTTCCCAGGGTTTTTCGCGATCGACGTATTCGTTGATGACGTCGGCGAGTTCCATCACACGACGCATGGCGCGAGCGTATTCGCGGTTTTCGTAATCGTTGCGGATGTCCTCGGCCGCAGCGCGAATACCCGTGAGGATTTCGTCATTCATTGCGGCATCGGACACGCGGCCTTCAAAGCGCTTGAAGATGAAGCCGGCGGCGCGGCTGGCGATGTTGACGTACTTGCCGATCAGGTCGGAGTTGACGCGGGCCTGGAAGTCATCCTTAGTGAAGTCGACGTCTTCGACGCGGCTGTTGAGCTTGGCGGCGAGGTAGTAGCGCATCCATTCGGCGTTCATGCCGAGGCCCAGGTAGTCCATCGGGCTGATGCCGGTGCCGCGCGACTTGCTCATCTTCTGACCGCTGACGGTCATAAAGCCGTGCACATTGACGTGATCGGGAACACGGTAGGGGGTGCCTGCAAAGTGCAGCATGGCCGGCCAGAAGAGCGTGTGGAAGTAGATGATGTCCTTGCCGATGAAGTGAATCTGTTCGGTGTCCGGACGCGACAGTTCCTGCACGAAATCGAGTCCCTTCTTGGCGCAATAGGCTTTGAAGCTGGCCAGGTAGCCGATCGGCGCATCAAGCCAAACGTAGAAGTACTTGCCGGGTGCATCCGGAATTTCAATGCCGAAATAGGGCGCATCGCGAGAAATGTCCCAGTCGGCAAGATTGCCGTCGAGCCATTCGTTATCTTTGGCGAGCACTTCAGCTTGTACGCGGGGTTTGCCGTCGGCGCCATTTCCCATCGTCCAGTCTTTGAGGAAGGCCTGAGCACGCGGATCCGACAAGCGGAAGAAGTAGTGCGTGGAGGTCTTCAGAACCGGTACGGAACCCGAGATGGCGCTGTAGGGATTGATCAGGTCGGTCGGCGAATACACCGAGCTGCACTTTTCGCACGAGTCGCCGTACTGATCAGGCGCGCCGCACTTCGGGCAGGTGCCCTTAATGAAGCGGTCGGCGAGGAACATGCCGACTTCTTCGTCGTAGAACTGCTCGATGTCAGTGGTGTAGATGAGACCGGCATCCTTCAGACGGCGATAGATGTCCTGCGAGAGTTCGGTGTTTTCCGGGCTTTCGGTGCAGTGCCAGTGATCAAAGTTGATGTAAAAGTTGTCGAGATACTGCTGGCGACCGGCAGAGATCTTGGCGACAAATTCCTGCGGCGTAACACCCTGTTTGCTCGCCGCAATCATAATCGGGGCACCGTGAGCGTCGTCAGCGCATACAAAATGCACGTTGTTGCCGCACATTCGCTCGTGGCGCACCCAGATGTCGGCCTGGATGTATTCCAGAATATGGCCGAAATGGAAGGCGCCGTTTGCATAAGGCAGAGCGGTGGTCACGAAAATATTGCGCTTGGCGTTGCTCATTGTTTATCAGAAAAATCGGTTAAAAAAAGAAGGCCGCGAACGTAGGGAGTCGCGGTGCAATCCGACATTTTACTGCGCTAGACGGTGCGCCGAAAAGAGAGGACAAAAGCACAGCGAAGAGACATGTGTTCGTCTGCGTCATTTGTTGACGCACCATGCTGTAGGCTGACCTGTGCGGACGACCCAACAAAAGAAAAAAGAGAAGAGAAATGCCAATCAAGCAGATCATTGAATCGTCGCGCGTGCCCGTCAAAATATGGACAAACGACGTCGACGAAGGTTCCGTCAGACAGCTCAAGAACGTGGCTGATCTGCCGTTTGTATTTCATCATGTCGCTGCTATGCCGGACGTTCATGTTGGCATGGGCGCGACCATCGGAAGCGTGATTGCCACCAAAGGAGCCGTGATTCCGGCTGCCGTCGGCGTGGACATCGGATGCGGTATGGCCGCCGTCAAACTCAATCTCGAGCGAAGCGAACTCACAGAAAAACAGCTTGTCGCCGCATTTCAGGCGATTTTGCGTCGCACGCCGGTGGGCCTGACACAGCACAGAGAGAAGAACTGCCGCACGGAAATGTGCCTGCCGTTTTCCGACGAGATGGCAGAAATCGAATCCAAAAATCCCGGCATTCTCGATCCGATGCAAAACATGAACTGGCGGCTTCAGATGGGTACGCTCGGTTCGGGCAACCACTTCATTGAGCTTGAGGTTGACGAAGAAGGCGGCGTGTGGGTGATGCTGCACTCGGGTTCTCGCGGTGCCGGCAACGTTATGGCGTCGCGTTTCATTAAGGAAGCAAAGACGCTGACGGCAGCCAAAGGCATCGAACTTGTTGATGGCGCGCTTTCTTACTTTGAGGAAGGCGAAGAGGCGTTCGACCGATACATGCAGGCGGTGCACTGGGCACAGAACTATGCACGCGCCAACCGCCGCACGATGGTCGACGACGTCATCAAGTCGCTTGAAGACGTATGGCCGCATGTTGAACCCGTCGGTGAATTGATTGACTGCCACCACAACTACGTCGAAAAGGAAACGCACTTCGGAGAAGAGGTTTACGTCACGCGCAAGGGAGCCATTCGTGCTGGTATTGGCGAACTTGGTCTCGTGCCGGGCAGCATGGGTGACGCGTCTTACTTGGTCGAAGGACTGGGCAATGAGGAGTCCTTTATGAGCTCTGCGCACGGTGCCGGTCGCCGCTACGGAAGACAGGATGCCAAGAGACGCTTTACCGTTGAGGACCTCAAGGCGCAGACCGAAGGCATCGTGTGTCGCAAGGATCCCGGTGTGCTTGATGAAATTCCTGCTGCCTACAAGCGCATCGACTCCGTGATGGAAAACCAAAACGATCTCGTACGCGTGATCCACAAGTTCCGTCAGGTTCTGTGCGTCAAAGGCTGATTCGTTCTCCTCAGAAGAGCTTTGGTCAAATGTCCGACTAGATAGCTCGGACTTTTCCTTGTAAACTCCAACTCCATGCGCGGGTGCGACGCGTGCCTGCGCATTGTTTACGCAACCGGCGACGAACTGTGAAGCGCTTGTCGCCACCATTAAGAAAGAACACTATCCCATGCTGACCAAAGAACAAGTGCAGGAGATTGCAGGTGCAGTGCTTGATCCGGTACTCAACCTGCCGCTTTCGGAATTTAAGGCCATCAAGAATGTCGTCGTCGACGGCGATGCCGTTGCCGTGACCGTGTGTCCCGGTTACCCCGTCAAGAGTGTTGCCGACGAATTGGCTTCCCGTGTCAAGACGGCGCTCACGCAGGCCGGTGCGGCTTCCGCGCTTGTGACGGTTTCGGGCGAAATCATTGCTCACCGTGTGCAGCGCACGCTCAAGACGATGGCGGGTGTCAAGAACATTATTGCCATCAGCTCCGGCAAGGGCGGCGTGGGCAAGTCCACGGTGTCAGCCAACTTTGCTCTGGCGCTTGCTGCCGAAGGCGCTCGCGTGGGCATGCTCGACGCCGATATCTATGGTCCCTCGCAACCCACGATGTTGGGTGCCAAAGGTCAGCCGACGAGCCGCGACGGCGTCAACATGGATCCGATCGAAAGCCTGGGTCTGCAGATCAACTCCGTGGGCTTCATGATTGATCCGGAAGAGCCGATGATCTGGCGCGGTCCGCTGGTCGCGCAGGCGCTCACCCAGCTTCTCAATCAGACTGCTTGGGATAACCTCGACTACCTCGTGATCGACATGCCCCCGGGAACGGGTGATGTGCAGCTTACGCTCTCGCAGTCTGTTCCGGTCACAGGGGCCGTTGTAGTGACGACGCCTCAGGACATCGCGCTTCTGGACGCCAAGAAGGGCCTTCGTATGTTTGAAAAGGTCTCGGTGCCGGTGCTCGGTATCGTGGAAAACATGGCGCTCTTCCGCTGCCCCAAGTGCGGGCACCTCGAACACATCTTTGGAGAAGGCGGTGCCAAGCGCATGAGCGAACAGTACAAGGTTCCTGTTTTGGGCCAGTTGCCGCTTGATTCGCGCATCCGCGAACAGGCCGACTCGGGGCTGCCCACCGTGGCGGCTGATCCCGATGGTGAAATCGCTTCGATTTATCGTCAGATCGCCTTGCGTGCGGCTGCTTACGTGGCGCGTACTGCCAAGGACATGAGTCAGGTGATGCCTTCCGTGAAGGTCGTCAACGACTAAAAACACAATGCCCCGGCATCAAGGTCGGGGCAAAGTTTGAGGAGCGGGAAGGTCGGAGACGATTTTCTCGCTTAATTTTTCTCAAAGGTCTCGTCGGCCCGTTTTGCGCTCTCGATAAGTTCCTGCGCGGCCTTGAGCGTAGCATCGGTGATCTGCAGGCCACCGGCCATACGGGCAATTTCGCGGATGCGCTCTTCCTCCGAAAGGGGTTTCAGAGAACTCGTCGTCACGTCGTTGAGCGTTTCTTTTTGCACAAGCCACTGGTTGTTGGCGCAGGCTGCAACCTGAGGAAGGTGAGTGACGCAAAGCACCTGCCGAGTCTGACCGAGACGGCGCAGCAGACGCCCGACGACCTCGGCTACGGCTCCGCCGATGCCGCTGTCGACCTCATCGAAAATAAGCGTGGGTACCGGCGTGATCTGTGCGGTGATCACGGCAATGGCAAGCGAAATGCGGGCCAGCTCGCCGCCGGAGGCCACTTTGGTGAGCGGTCGCGGCGTGGCTCCGGCGTGCCCTGACACCAGGAATTCACAGCGCTCCAAGCCGCCTGCCCAGGGTTCGCACTTCGGGAGCGTGATCTGCAGACAACCTCCGGTCATGGACAGGTGCTGCATTTCATCAGTCACTGCTTTTGAGAGGTCCTGAGCGGCCTTCATGCGCGCTTGGGTGAGCGCTGCTGCGCGTTTCAGAAAAACTTCTTTGGCGCGCTTTTCGTTCTCTTTCAAAAGCTCGATGTCGGCGTTCTCAGCGAGTTCCTCGAGCCGTGCCTTGACTTCCAGGCGGTACGCAAAAAGATCTTCGGGAGCGCGGTGCAGTTTGCGCGAGAGCTTCCAGTACATCGAAAGACGTTCGTCGATTTCTGCAAAGCGCGATTCGTCGACGTTGAAACGATCGAGGTGGTGTGAAAGGTCGCGCGAAATGTCTTCGAGAATAGCGCTTGCTTCTGATAAAGACTCTTCGTACTGCGCAAGCTCCGGATCGAATTTGGCTGCGGCGCTCAGATCGGCCTGCGCCTGCATCGTCAATCCGACGGCCGTCACGTCTCCCTGTGAGAGAGCGTCGGCTGCGGCACGAATGTGGCTGACGATTTCTGCGCCGTTTGAAAGCAGGCTGTGTTCCTTGGAGAGTTCCTCCCATTGACCTTCCCGGGGATCGAGTTCGTCAAAGAGTTCGTTGATCCAGCCCAGCCGCTCGGCCTCTGCCTGCTGCTGTTCGACGTTTTGTGTGGCCTGATTGAGAAGTCTCACGCGCTCTTGCCATTCGAGCCAGGCTTCGCGCACTGCTAGCCGTAGCGGTTGAGTGCCGCCGAAGCCGTCGACGAGCTGCAGTTGGTACGAGGTCTTCAGAAGCGATTGGTGCGCGTGCTGCCCATGGATGTCGACCAGGCGTTCGCCCAGTTCACGAATTTGAGAAACGGTTACCGGAGTGGCGTTGATCCAGGCGCGCGACCGCCCTTTGATATCAACCGTGCGACGCAGAATCACGATGTCGGTTTCGTCGAGACCGGCCGAGGAGAGCCATTTTTTCACGCGCGGCGTGACATCAAATTCGGCGCATACTTCGGTGCGCTGTGCACCTTCGCGAATGAGCCCTGTGTCGCTGCGGGCACCCAAAACGAGTTCCAGCGCGTCGATCAGAATGGATTTGCCCGCACCGGTTTCACCGGTCAGGCACGTTAGCCCCGAGGAGGCTTCCACAACAAGCGAGGGGACGATCACAAAATCTTTAAGGGACAACAACTGAAGCATGCTTAACTCTCGAAAGCAAAGTACAAGTCCGGACGTTTGTCGATGGGATCAAATGGGTTGAAATGTTAGTCTGACGATTTTTCTGAGGTTGTCGGATGAGGAATCTGAACCGGCGTGGTCTGATCCTGCAAGGGTGTGTGAATCGGATGTTCGGATTGCGGCAGGTAGTTCCACTTGAGCTTGCGGCGTAGCAAATCGAAGTGGTTGTAGCCGACCGGGTGAAGCATGGTGAAGCGCTCTTTGCTTACTTTGACGCGCAACACGTCACCAGCCTGTACGTCGATGAGTACTTGAGCGTCGAAACTTGCCACGGCGCTGCGGGTTTCGTTTACCTCAATGTCAATCTTCGTGTGCGAGCCGAGCACGATCGGGCGGTTGGAGAGGGTGTGCGGCGCAATTGGCACCAGGAGCATGCTGGAAACGGACGGATGCATGATGGGACCGCCCGCGGCCATCGCGTAGGCGGTCGATCCGGTTGAGGTGCTCACCAGAACGCCGTCGGCGCGCTGCACTGCCATCTGGAGACCGTCAACGTAGACGGTGTACTCGACCATACCCAGAGCGCGGCCGTGGCTGATACCGATGTCGTTGACGGCCAGTCCCTCAAAGAGCATATTGCCTTCGCGCCAGACGCTGCCTTCAAGCATGCTGCGCTCGTCGGCGACGTATTGACCGAGCAGCATGGCAGGAAGCAGCCGATTCATGTCTTCGAGCACGATGTCGGTGATAAAGCCCAGGCGCCCGGCGTTGATGCCGATCACGGGAACTTTGTAGGCCGCCATGGCGCGTGCGGCGCCGAGCATGGTGCCGTCGCCACCAATGGCAACGGCCACGTCGCATACGCGGGCAATCTCTTCGGCTGATCCCGACTCGAAAGGACAGTCGCTCGGCATGTGGGCCGCGGCGTTTTCGTCCAGATAGGGCGTGCAGCCCGTGCGGGTGATGAGATCCGTCAGCTCTCGAACATAGCGGGAGATGGCGCCCTGAGGCTTGGCGATGACGGCAACGCGCTCAAATTTTTGCATCGATTCAAAGCTCAAAGAATGGTTCGATCGAGAGTGTAGCAATTTGCGCCGGACAGAAAAAACCGGCCGAAGTCGGTTGACCGCGGCCGGCGTCGGATTCTGTCGAAGTAACGTCAGACGAATCAGTCGTCGAAGGTGGGCGTTTCAACGCCGAGCACCTTGTGCAGCTTCGGACTCGTCGTGGTGTACTGCAGGAACACCTTCTTTTCCGGGAAGACGTACTTGGACGCGCCGAAGGCAGCCAGTGCGCATTCATGGAAGCCAGACAGGATGAGCTTCTTCTTGCCCGGATAGGTGTTGATGTCACCCACGGCGAAGATGCCCGGGATGGAGCTTTCGAACTTTTCCGTGTCCACAACGATCTGCTTGCGGTCAAGTTCCAGACCCCATTCGGCGATCGGACCGATCTTGGGCTGAAGGCCGAAGAACACGAGCAGGTGGTCCAGAGGCATGCGGCGCACAACGCCGTCGCCGCCGGTGACGCGGATTTCGGTCATCTTGCCGTCTTTTTCTTCAAAGCCCGTCACCTGACCGACTTCGAACTGCATTTCCCAGTTTTCGCACAGCTCGCGCATACGGGCCACGGACGAGGCAGCAGCGCGGAAGCCGTCGCGGCGGTGCAGCAGCACGACACTTTCGGCCTTGCCCACGAGGTTGAGCGTCCAGTCGAGAGCCGAGTCGCCGCCACCGCAGATCACGACGTTTTTGCCGGCGAAGAGTTCGGGGTCACGCACGCGGTAGTGCAGCTGGGTGCCTTCGAACTTTTCGATGCCGGGCACGCGCAGCGGGCGGGCCTGGAAGGAGCCCACGCCGGCGGCGATGATTACGACCTTGCAGAGGAACTTGGTGCCCTTGTCGGTTTCAACGTCAAAAAGGCCGTCTTCGCGCTTTTTCACCACGCTGACTTCCTCACCGAGGTGGAAGGTGGGGTTGAAGGGGTGAATTTGCTTGAGAAGGTTTTCCGTGAGTTCGTAGGAGGAATACACGGGCACGGCCGGGATGTCATAGATCGGCTTGGTGGGATACAGTTCCATGCACTGGCCGCCGACGTTTTTCAGCGAGTCGACGACGTGAGCCTTGATTTCGAGAAGGCCGAGCTCGAAAACCTGAAAAAGACCCACGGGGCCGGCACCGACGATCACGGCGTCGGTTTCAATGACCTGGTCGGTGGGTTCGGCAACGTTCAGATAATCTTCAATAGCCATAGTTGTCGTTTAAGTCTGTCAAATATTCGTTGAGCATAGGGCGGCGTCAGCTTGACGCGCGCAAAAAACCGGCGCGCAAAAACCCCGTCTTGCACGCAGGCGAATCGTTGGGCGTATTTTCGCACACGATCCCGCTGTTTTGAATAAGGAAAAAAGACGACTTCGCCGGTTCGTAGCGGATAATCAATCCTTTTTCTGGTCGAGCACTTTCTGGCGAAGTTCACGCAGTTTGGCGTCAATTTCGCTCATGATGTAGAAGTCGCCGTCGTTGGCTTTCTGTGCGAGCTCAAACTGATAGACCGCGGCGCGCGGGTTGTCCAAAAGCGCGTACATATCACCTGTGGCGGCAAAGGCCATCGACTTTTTGCCGAGAGCTTCGTAGCTGCGCGCGAGGTACGTGTGATAGTCGGGGTTGGTGCGCGAAAGGGCCGACTGCTTGCGCAGGTAGTCGACGAGCTCCTGATGCTTGCCGCTTTGAAAGAGCAGTTCGACGTAGTTGGATGCGGCCAGTCCCGAGTAGGGATACTGCTCGCACGTTCCCTTGGCAACGGCAAGTGCCTGGTCTTTCTGAGCCTGCGTTTTAGCGACCTGATAGGTGAGTTCCGACAGGTGTTTATCCAGAATGACGCTTTTTTCTTTGCTCGCGGCTTTGGCGGCGCGGATGGCGGCAAGCGCTTTGTCCTTCTGGTTCATCTTCGCGTAGGCAACCGACAGGCCGTATTGCGTTGCCACAAGACTGTAGCCCGTGGGATGGCGCTTGAGTTCGTTTTCAAAGCTCTTCGAGACCTTAAGCCAGCCGTCGTACGTTGTTTCCTGCAGCACGCGTGCGCGCGCCTTCACAAGGAAGAAGTCCATGCTGTCGCGATGTGTGACCGGGGCCATGTTGCGGGTGCGGTTTTGCATGTCGCTCATACGCTCGGTCGTCATCGGGTGGGTGGAGATGTACGCGGTGCTTGTCGTTTCGTACCAGCGGTTGTTCTGCTGCAGCCGCTCGAAGAACGCTTCCATGCCGAGAGGATCGAATCCGGCGTTTTGCAGCGTTGAAAGTCCGAAGCGGTCGGCTTCGCGTTCTGCATCGCGCGAGTAGCCGAGCTGTTTGCTCAGCATTGCCGCTTGGGTGCCCAACATCACGCCCATGGCGGCATCGCCGCCCGAGCTGCCGCCGGCACGTGCCGCAAGCAGCGCGAGCAGAATCGAGCCGATGGTCATCGCAAGCGATCCTTTGCTCGACTCGATCATTCGGGCGATGTGTCGCTGCGTGACGTGGCCGATTTCGTGACCGATGACGCCCGCAAGTTCGCTTTCGGTCTGCGCGGCGACGATCAGGCCCGTATGCACGGCAATAAACCCGCCCGGCAGTGCGAAGGCGTTTAACGATTTGTCACGGATCGGAAAGAAAAAGAAATCGTAGGGCGAGGGGTTGGCGGCCGCCACAAGCCGATAACCCAACCGATTGATGAAGTCGGTGATCTCGGGGTCCGGCATATAGGACCTGTCCGCGCGCACGCGGCGCATGAGCTGTTCGCCGAGATTGCGCTCTTCGAGCACGGTGAGGTCGGCGCCGGCTACATTGCCCAGACTCGGAAGGTTAAATTCGCCCACGCCGCCCGCAAGCTGCGCGTATGCGCCTGCCGGCGGAAGGGCAAGCGAACAACTGACGGCAAGAACGGTAAGCGTTTTAAGAAAGCGCACGGAATTGAAAACCTATAAGTCGGACGGCGGCAAGCCGTCGGCAGGATGTCGATTGAATCGAAGCCGAGAACTTCGGTTGTGTATCATAGCGGCCTGCGGCCGAGGCGTGGTTTCTTCGGACGACTCAAAACGCAATCTATTGCTACGAAAGATGACAGAACTCACTCATTTTGACCAAGCCGGCAACGCGCATATGGTTGACGTCGGCGCCAAGGATCAGACGCATCGCGTGGCGCGTGCGCAAGGCTACATCCGTATGAAGTCCGAAACCTTTGCCATGATCTCTCAGGGAACGGCCAAAAAGGGCGATGTGATCGGCATTGCCCGCGTGGCGGCCATTATGGCGAGCAAAAAGACGTCGGACCTGATCCCGTTGTGTCATCCGATTGCGCTCACGCGCGTGGCCGTTGATTTCGAGTTTGACGAGGCAAAGAGCACCGTGCGATGCGTTGCAACCTGCGAAACGCGAGGGCAGACGGGTGTGGAAATGGAAGCTCTCACCGCCGTGCAGGTTGGGCTTCTCACGATTTACGACATGTGTAAGGCCGTTGATCGCTTCATGGAAATCGGCGGTGTCAAGTTGCTCGAGAAATCCGGCGGCAAATCCGGTCATTGGATTGCTCCGCAGTAACCAATTCTTTATCTGATCGATACGCGACGGCAGGCTGATTTGCGTCAGGCCTGTCCGTTTGTTTTTTGAGGAAAATGCATTTCGACTCCGAACTTCGAGACTCGGTGCTGACGGCTTTTCGCGACTCCATTCCTGTGATGATGGGGTATCTGCCGCTGGGCTTTGTCTTCGGTTTCTTGTTTGCTCAGGCAGGTGCCGCCGCTTGGATGGCGCCGGTATGTTCGATCATTGTCTACGGCGGCGCCTCGCAGTACATGATGGTGCCGATGGTCGCGGCCGGCGCTTCGGTGCCGGCGATCGCCTTCGCAACGCTTGTGATCAACCTGCGACACATCTTCTACGGCGTGTCGCTGCTGCAGAAGGTCCCTTCCAAGGGCTGGGCGCGTTGGTACATCGCCTATACACTCACCGACGAGACGTACTCGCTGCTCTCGATCATGCCTGTCGGTACGCCTTTGGCGCGCATGCTTTTCGTGTGTTTTTTCAATCACCTGTGGTG
>ERZ1504731.281-NODE-281-length-13888-cov-4.314538_pt1 | contig 13888 bp, 7 predicted proteins | sample MGYA00571815_ERZ1504731 | MGnify/ENA primary metagenome ERZ1504731 (study PRJEB39906, sample SAMEA3182046) | gut metagenome | biome: human; feature: gut; material: Stool; isolation source: human stools | place: Canada | collected 2011-11-15 ... | reverse complement strand
CCTTAAAACTTATTGTAAGATAAACACAACCGAACAGGTGCGGGCAGCATCCTGCCCGCACCTTTCTTATTTCTAATGATATGAAACTTAAAAAACTGATATATAGCAGTCTGCTATGCCTTGTCGGCATACAGGCGGCAAATGCCGTAGAATGGCAAATGAAACAGGGGCCGATGATGACCCCGTGGAGCGAAACCATAGACGCCAACAACGTACTCGGCGAATATCCCCGTCCGCAAATGGAACGGGAAGAATGGCTCAACCTAAACGGAGTCTGGGACTTGAGAAAGGCCGTAGAGGGAGAAGCATACCAAGCAGGCTTTACGTACGACAAGAAGATTCTGGTGCCTTTCCCGATCGAATCCGCCCTCTCCGGCATCATGGAAGAAAGCGACAACCAATGTTATTGGTACAAGCGAACCCTGACCATACCGGAAAGCATGAAAGGGAAAAACATCCTATTGCATTTCGATGCCGTGGACTGGGAAGCCACGGTCTACGTGAACGGTAAGAAAGTGGGCAGCCATACCGGAGGCTACGACCCGTTCTATTTCGACATCACCTCTGCTTTAACGGACGGAGGCGAACAGGAAATAGCCGTTTATATCCATGACAATACGGGAGCAGAAGGCCAACCTAAAGGCAAACAAGCCTTGAACAAGTGGGGATGCTGGTACACTCCGGTCAGCGGCATCTGGCAGACGGTTTGGCTCGAACCGGTGAATCCGGTACACATAACCCGACTGTCTATCGAACCGGACGTGGACAAATCCTGCTTCAAACTGCAAGTGAACGCCACCGGAGACAGCGAAGCCACTGCCGACATCCGGTTGTCAGACCCAGACGGTAACACTGTGGCTTCATTGCAAGGCGTAGCCACAGGCACCCCATGCACCTTGCCTGTAAACGCTCCGGAACTGTGGTCGCCGGAACATCCCTACCTTTACGACCTCAACATCACACTATCCTCGGGAGGACAACAAACCGATGCCGTAAAAAGCTATTGCGGCATGCGCAAAATTGAAGTGAAAAACGTAGACGGCACACCGCGTATCTTCCTGAACGGTACACAAATCTTCCAAATGGGACCGCTGGATCAAGGTTGGTGGCCCGACGGACTGTACACGGCACCCAGTGACGAAGCCCTCCTGTTCGACATCAAAGCGATGAAAGAACTCGGCTTCAACATGATACGCAAACACATCAAAGTGGAGCCGTCACGCTGGTACATGCATTGCGACCGTGAAGGAATTCTGGTATGGCAAGACCTGCCCAGTCCGAACCTTCCAGAAGGACACGAAGCCTTCGCAAGGCAAAACTTCGAAGAGGAAGCCGTCCGCATCATAGATGCTTTCGAAAACCATCCGAGCATCGTGCAATGGGTCGTATTCAATGAGGGGTGGGGACAGTTCGACACCGAACGGATGACGCAAGTAGTCATCGACAAAGTCAGTCCGCAAAGCCTTGTCTGCTGTGCCAGCGGATGGAACGATGCCGAAATCGGTGACATAAAGGACTCTCACAGCTATCCTTATCCATCTTGTCCGATCGACCAAAAACGTGCCTGCGTCAACGGCGAATACGGGGGCATCACACTAAAAGTACCCGGACATATCTGGCCGGGCGGTGACTTCGGCTACACGACAGTGGAAACACCGGAAGACTTTACTGTCATGTTCAACGACTTGGCAGACAAAATCAAAGACCATTATTATTATGGGCTTAATGCGGCCGTTTACACACAGTTGTCGGACGTGGAAATTGAGAAAAACGGCATCTACACTTATGACCGGCGCATATTGAAACCATATTCACCCACAGGAGAATTGAAAGATAAAATCTTGGAATGCATCAATATGCCGCAAAGCGACGTAAAGATACAACCCGTCGTATCGACTGCCAAGAAACATAAATACAAATGGAAGTTCATCACCGAAGACAATGCACCTCGCCACTGGTTTGCCAAAGGGTTCGACGACAGCCTATGGCCCAAAGGGACTGCCGCATTCGGAAAGAGTTCATTATGGAATACGCAAGGACTTATCTCCATACCTTGGACCACACCGCAAATTTACATGCGCCGTTGGTTCTACTTGGGCGACGTAACCCAAGAAATGATCGACTGCATGCGCTTCATGATTTATCATGACGACGACATCTTCATCTATATCAACGGAGTTTGGGCTGCCACGAAAAAAGGTTCTGTTTCCAATTACATTCCTTACGACATTTCCGACGAAGCACGCCAGACCCTCAAACCGAACAGTTGGAACCTGATAGCCGTAAAATGTATACAAGGCAGCGGAGAGCAAATCGTAGACGTGGGCATCTCGGCGTTTTCAGCCACAGATTTCCATTATAAAGAGGTGTACGACGAATTCACGAACAAAGACTTTACCGAGTTTCCGGAACCGGGCAATCCGACAGAACCGGTATTTGAAAAAGTGAAATACCCCGTGCCGGACGAACAAGCGGCCACGGCCATCGTCCGCGGACAGTTCCTTCACTCCACCGACCGCTCTGACGCGGCTTGGGGCGACTATGACAACGACGGATTCCTGGAAGTCACTTATTCCGGCAACAACGAACACCAACGGATAACCTCGCGGAAAAAGTTCTCCGCCCTGTATGACTATCAAGAAGACGGAACATTCAAGAAGCTGGACAGTCCCTTCGATGTGGTATATTATGCTTGCCCCACATGGTTCGACTACAACAACGACGGCTTAATGGACTTGTTCGTACCCGGAGTAAAATCTATGGACTATGAAAACGACCTCGACGATGTGGTCGCCTACCTGTACGAGAACAAAGGAATCGGACCGGACGGAAAATATGTCTTTGAAGAAGTAAACCAAGCCACACCAGAAAGCAATCTCATGGGAATCTCTCCTATCTACGGCTCGTTGGACGGCGGACGGTCGCGCCACTACGTCTCCGTGGGCGATTATGACAAAGACGGTTATCTTGACCTCGTCATCGCCGGACTGGACGACTACGAAGACACAGACGGAATCACGGATGAGAACGGTAAGCCCGTCGTACACCACGACCGGCGCGTGCTTTACCTCTATAAAAACAACAAAGGGAAAGGGTTCATCCGACAAGAAACCCCTTTGGACGGCGACAAACCCTTCACGGGGCTATCAAGAGGTTCGGTACATTTTGCCGATATGGACAACGACGGTTGGCTGGATATCATTTCATCCGGTTACGGCCCGGGCGAAGGTAATCTCCGCATCTACTGGAACAATGGCGACGGTACTTTCTCTGAAAACGGGCAATACCTGTACGGATCATACGATTCGTCTTGTTTCCCCTGCGACCTGAACGCAGACGGGTGGGCGGACATCGTGGTCACCGGGTACTCTGCCACGAAAGGGCAAAATGCCAAATCATTCTATGTGTACCGCAATAAAGGCGGACGGACATTTGAAATGTTGGACGATTTGTTCTGCGGATTTGAAGGAGTGGACGGAGCTACCCCCTCGTTCGGCGACGTGAACCATGACGGACTGCCGGACATCTTAGCAGGCGGACACGGCGAAAGCCATGAAATCACGACTTGGCTTTATCTGAACCGGGGAGATTTCTGCTTCAAGCCTTGCGGCGGATGGTATGATACGGCATCTCCTTGGACATTCGATCGTGTAACCCATGGTAATAACCACTTGATAGATTTCGACAACGACGGTTATCTGGATGCCTGGAACATGGGATGGGCGCATAGCGACGTATGTTCACGCGAATGCGCCACCGAACTTTACCGGAACACGTCGTCCGACGAGGGAGCCGTCCCCAACGAAGCCCCCACCGCTCCCCAAAACCTGAAAGCCGTCTACGACCGAGCCACAAAGATGGTTACTTTCAGTTGGGACGCAGCTTCGGACGACGTCACTCCCCAAGAAGCCTTGCAGTACAACCTGTATTTGAAAAAGTCGGGTTCAGACAAATTCTTCATGACCGTGCCGGCAGACGTGCAGACCGGTTTCATCAAAACTGGGGAAATCTCGGGACAAATCTCGACGACCGTCTACTCCATGTACATAGATGACGAGGAAGCCACGTATGAATGGGGCGTACAGGCCATCGACAACGGTAAGAGGGGCGGAACGTTCACACTGTCCCGTTTCGACCCGTCCGGCAGCTCCGTAGAGGAACATATGCTCCCCGGCGTCCGGATATATGGTGCAAACGGCAAACTGCATTACCATGTGAACGAAAGTACAACCCTGACCGTCATGGACGAAACCGGCACCACCATTTCACACATGACAGTCGACGACAGCGGAACAATCGATATTCCCCGATGCGGGGTCTATCTCATAAAAGCCGATATAGGACATAAGACACAAACTTTCAAAGTAATCTTATAACCGCTTTCACAAACAAATTTACGTACACTTCCGCAGATAAAACCACATTATCCAACAGCCGGAAGTGTACGTTTCTTTTTCTCTTCCCCCGTTTTGGTGCAGCTATTACATTATTTGAAGCATCCATCAACTTTTTGAAAGCCTCGGAATACATACCTTTGCTTTTATAAAGAAACTATTTTTTATAACCATTAAAAACATTCATCATTTATGTACAAAAGTTTAAGAAGCATGCTGCTCATGTTGGCCTGTACGGTGTGTGGCTCGGTCCTTGCCCAAGACAACCTGAAAGCCATGCAACAGAAATTCGTCAACGAGAAGTTCGGCATGTTCATTCATTTCAACATGCCCTCATTTGTGGACGAAGACTGGCCCGACCCCGACATGCCGGCCGAAACCTTCTACCCGAAGAAACTGGACTGTAACCAATGGGCCGAAGCGGCCCTTAGTGCGGGAATGAAGTTCGGATGCCTGACCACAAAGCACCACAGTGGTTATTGCATCTGGGACACGAAGACTACGGAATACAACGTCATGAACGGCCCCCTGAAACGTGACGTGGTACGGGAATACGTAGACGCTTTCCGTAAAAAAGGGTTGGACGTGATGTTATATTATTCCATCCTCGACACGCACCATCGTCTACGTCCGGGATTTATCAACCGCAATCATATAGATTTGATTAAAAACCAGTTGAAGGAGCTGCTGACTAACTACGGCCCCATTTCCGCCCTCATCATCGACGGTTGGGACGCTCCTTGGTCGCGCATTTCATACGAAGAAGTTCCGTTCGACGACATCTATCACTTCATCAAACAGCTCCAGCCGAACTGCCTCGTCATGGACTTGAACTCTGCCAAATACCCACAGGACGCATTGTTCTACACCGACATCAAGTCCTTCGAACAGAATGCCGGACAACACATCTCCAAAGACACCAACCGGATGCCGGCCCTGTCGTGCCTGCCGCTGAACTCGTCGTGGTTCTGGAAAAGCGACTTCCCCACAACGGACGTGAAATCGCCCGAATGGATCGTTAACGAGAACCTGATACCTTTCAACAAAGCATACTGCACCTTCATCCTCAACGTGTCACCCAACCGGGACGGACTGATTGACGACAATGCCTTGGAGGCGTTGAAGGAAATCGGCCGCCTTTGGAAAGGAAAAGAAGGTGGCGAAATGACGTTGGGCGAATACGAACGTCCGATTACGGCAGAAAACATCGCCAAACACCGTCCGGTCAATTCCAGTTGGAGTTACGATTCTTTCATTATGGATTTCGGAAACGACGACAACTTCGGCTCGGCCTGGCATTCCAATCCGAGAATCAAAGAACCATGGTACGAAGTGGAATTTGAACGCACGCGCCCGTTCAACATGATTTCATTGGTGGATGACAACCAAAGTTTCAGCAGCTATCGCGTACACTACCTCAAAGACGGAGTTTGGCATGAGATTCCCGTGACTCCGAAAGACGGAAAAGTAAAAGTGCACCGCTTCGATGAAGTCTGGGGAAACAAAGTCAAAGTCACTTTCACCAAGAAGAACGAAAACGAACGCATGTACCTGAATGAAATAGGCGTGTATAACGAACGCCGCGACTAAAAAAAGATCCCCTTATTCCATCCTCTCCAATCCGGAAAGGAAAAGAATAAGGGAATTATTATACGTGTACGGCATCTAAAGCCGATACGTCTTAACTTATTTCACCCACAAACGGAAAGCACCCTTTTGGGTCTTCACGATGTATAATGTATTGGTACGCAAGGCTACCGGAATAACAGCGCCTTCATACCGACCGACCAAAGCTCCTGTCAGGGCGTATATTTCCACGCGTCCGCCGCAAGGAACGTAAAGGTTGCCATTGGCATAAGTCACATTCGTGCTTTCTTTGTCTACCGAAGCCACGCCGCTGCCTTTTTCTACTGTCAGCGTACCATCCACGGTCTTCACTTCATAGTTCTCAGGCATCGTCTCTACTTTCACCACGATAGGATACGTACCGGGCACAAGTTCGGCCGGAAGTTCAGGTTGAGCCACAGGTGCCACCTCGAAGACAGTCTCCACCGTATCTTTGCCTATCCAACCCTCGTAGACTAATTCGTAGGTGGCAGGCAGTTCGTCGTCCATCGTAATCTTCACATCCTTTGCCGTAACCGTAAGCGGCGCTTTCTCTACGTCGAACGACACGTTTGTGGCAGTAGCTCCGTACTCGGTATCGTCTACTGTCTTGGCAGTCGTCGTTACCACCAACTCGGCCTTGCCTGCCTTCTTTGCCGTAACCACGCCTTTGCTCGTCATGCTCACCACTCCGGCTGTCAAGACCGTGCTACCATACGTAATCCCATGTTCGTTGGAAACCAACGTGAATTCATCTCCATAAACGACTTTCTCGGGCACAGTCACCGTAATACCGGGATTAGCCGCCATAACCAGTTTGGCCGTCTCGGGCACTATGCTAATGAGATCGAAGTTCTCAAAAGAGGTTCCTTCCGGAAGTTTGACAGAAACGGGGAATTCCGCACCGATGGCAGCGTCCTTGTTCACATCGCACACCGCTTCCGGCAGAACTTCCATGCCGGCCAACACCTCTTCGTCATCGTACACAGCATCAGCATATCCCACAGTAAAAGAATACTCATCTTGCCCCACCGCAACTTTGACTGTACGGTATCGTTCACTGTCATAAGCCGATGACAAAGTGTTGTTACCATATTTGAGATATACGCCCACTTTGTTCTTCACCACCTTGATCTTCGCAGTTTCCGGCAGTTTAAGTTCATAGTTTGCGGCTTCACCGCCACTCAACTTTGCCGCACGTTCACTACCGACAGCCTCGGCTTCCTTAGGTGCAGAAGCCGATACCGTAGGCACCTTGGACAAAATCTCAGAAGCGTCTTTCTCGGCATCGTTCCATTTCCACCCGTCATAAACGAAAGCATAGTGGCATTTGCCATCTTCCATATTGTACGAGGACACATTTATACCACGCCAAGTCCATGAATCTTCAGCCAACGACACTTGAAGAGGAGCCTTGGCCACCGTCAACGTCATGGGTTCGGATTCAGCCGGAGTGAAATCGTCGCTGCCCGGTTGGCTGGCGGTCACTACGACCTCGCCCGCACCGACAGCACGAAGCTTTCCGTCTTCGCCCACTTCGAGCACGCCTTCCTTGGAGAAACTGTACGCCAAAGCGTCCTTAGTATTATTGGAAATAAAGCCCAAACCATCCACCTCGTCGCCATAAGTCAACGCCGGAATCTCGGCAGGCAACTGGATTTCGGCACTCACTCCCTTAAACGTCAAAGTGTAAGTGTTTACCTTCTCACCCATAGCCGTTTCATCCTTCACCGTAACGGTCGTCACATTGCCTTCCGTAACGGTTTCCACTGTCGCGTCCTTACCGAAAGCCGTAGCCACGATGTCCTTACCCTGCAAGTCGGCAGGCAGTTGGTAATCGAACACACCGTCGGAGAATCCGTTCACTTCCTTGCCGTCTACTACGAGAGATTTCAGACGTGAATTGTACACCAACTGCACATCATCTACATAAAGGGCATTACCCGTACCCAATTCCGAACGATTGAAATAATCGGAAGCCGAGAATATGATGTTCATCTTTTCCGGATTCCCATCCGACTTATAATCAATAGCCACAGACTGACGCGTCCAATTCTCAATGTTTTCCTCTATATAATATTCATTGAATGCTACTAATTTGGCATCACCTGTCACGCCTTCAGTAACCATACCGAGGATATCTTTCTCGCGATCTACCATATCAACTTCTATCTTATCCGTGCTCAAACCGGTAGTAACCTTCGATGTTGTGCTTCCCGTCCAAGAATAGAACAATACGGACGCTTTCTCATCAGGGTTAAATGGGCCTTTATTAGGAGCCTCTGCCACATGCGTGCGTTTAACCCAAAACACCAAAGAATCTGGACGAGACGTAAATTCCACACCTCCGTACGCACCACCGTCACTAGTATCTTCCAACTCGGGATTCAACGTGGCCTCAATATCTCCATAAGCCCAAGATTTACCCAATGTAATATACCCGGGAGCGGTGGCACCTATACCAAAAGAACCAACAAACTCATTTGTCATTACCACAGAATGCCCGTTCGCGTCTTCCGTACGGTCTTTATCAGGCTTCACTAACTCACCTTTTACAGACGTAAGAAAGAACTTGTACACATTGGATGCCATCCAGCCTTTCGGTTGCAAACCAACGGCGTTTACCCCATCAGGATAACAAGTTTCCCAAGGCTCGTTGAACGAACCGTCAAAACCCTGCGCTGCCATCGAAGCCGAAGCCAGCAACAAAGTGGATAAAAGTAGATTTCTCTTCATTATTATTCTCTTTCTTTTTTTGGAATTATAAATACTATTAATACACTTGGCAATTAGTGAAGACAAAGTTACCATAGTCCGTATGAAAACCAAAGAAAATACGGTAAAAAGAGGACTTTTACCGAAATATATACCGAAAAATCCACTTTAAGATGTCACTTACCTGCTTTCACAGCTTCCCAGAGCATGGAATAGTCGATGCCGTCTTCCAAAACACATTTCCCCGTCCGCGCCTGTAAAGTCTCGTCCCCTGTCCCTGTTTCCGGCTTTCCGCCTGTATCCGGCGAACGGGTGCAGTTTCTTCGGCTCCGTTTGCCTTTCTCCCCGACCTGCCATGATGCGACTTTGCTTTCGGGACGAACGGAATAAACCGTGTCACGCACGACCTCGCGGCGTATCACCGTATCTATCACCTGCGACACCTGCTGCAACGAAGATTCACCGGACATCCGTCCCAACTCCACTCCCCACAACAGACCGGCCACGGCGGCCACCGGCGTAGCCACCCATCCCCAGGAAACGCCGCCGGACCGACGTGGATTCCCCGGTACACGCAAACGGCTGTTTTCTTCATTCCGCAGCCGTGCGGCTGCCTGTGAGACTTGTTCCTCAAAGTGTTTCATAAACCTTCAATTTCTTTCTTAAGTATTGCAATAAATAATGAAGACGCGATTTCACCGTACCCTCCGGAATACCCATTACCTCGGCCAGTTGCGGTACCGTAAGTTCCTCTTCATAACGCAAAGCAAACAACACACGTTGTTCCGGAGGCAACTTGTCCAACAATGCGGAAAGTTCACGGTCGAACATCCGGACATCCATCCGAAGTTCCGGCTGTTCCTCATACGTCTCCGGCCCGCCACGCACTTCTTCCGCAAAACCGACCGCAATATTCCGGAAACGGTATTCATTCCGGCACAGATTATAGGCCATCGTGAAAAACCAAGGACATAACTCCCGTCCGCATTCATACCGCCCCCTTGCCGCCCATACACGCAAGAACAGCTCCTGCGTGAAGTCCGCTGCCAACTGCTCTTCCCGTCCCAGCATACGGAAGAAAAAGCCGTGCAGGCGTCGGGCATAACGACGGTAAAGTTCATCGAAAGCCTTTTCGTCACCCGTTCGCCGCACACGTCCCATCAATTCCTCGTCCGATAGTTTTCGCAACGACGGCCTGAAGTTTATTTTTACCGCCATTTCTCCAAATAGTCCAAATACTCCTTTTTTTTCGCGGCTGAAAACCCGCCGTTCTCCACCGAAGCTTTCAATATCCGGTAAAGCCAGTCGGCACGCTCCCGATTACCCGATTCCCTATACGACTGCACCAACGGGCCCAACATGACTGTGTAGTTCAGCAGCAACATCTCGCTCCCCGACCACCATGACTCCAAACGGAAAGCAGGCTCGGTCAGGTAATCGAAATGATAATCCCACTCCACATGACGTTTAGCTGCCGAAACATTGTCATAAGGCTCCTCACTGTACCGATACACCAATCCCTCATTATAAAGTTTGCGGGCTATGCCCTGCACGGCCCACTGCGAACCCGGCGAGAAGTAAGCCGGACGACCGGATTCGCGGATGACGTATTCCACCATCTCTTGCACAGCCGCCTTGAACTCTTCTTCCGTTCTGACCTCGCGCCCGGGAAAGGGAGGAATCCCCAACTGCCGACACAAAGCGTCGCGATAGGACCGCATGGACAGAAAAGGAATCACGACCACCACCTTGTCCGTATGCACACGCATCGCACGCTGCAACATGAGCTTGTCGAAAAGCTCCGCGTCGCCGTTGCCAAAGAAAAGCCCGCCTTCGGCCATACCTTGCAACTGGTTGTAACCGAAACGAAGGATAAACGAAGGATATTTGCCATGCTCATACTGGCGACGCAGGATGTCATTGAAAAGCCCGGCCTTCCATCCTGTCCCGTCCGTTTCCCCCATCATCCAAAGATATCCCAGCACGGCATCGTATCCACGGTCTGAAATATCGTCCGGCAACTGGGTCATCGCCTTCTCCGCAAACTTGTTGTCAGGCCCCTGGGAGGCGCGGTAAGCACATATATTATAGGTATAAGTCTCCGGAATAGCCCGTTCCATACGCTCCAGGATACGGGGTATTCCTCCATCGTTCTTTCCACGGGAACAAGAATTCAGCCCCCAGGCAGCCTCAAACAGGTTGCGCCATGCCTTTTCATCCTGCTCGTCTGCGTCCACCTCTCTTTGCCAAGCCTTAACCTGGCCAGCATACCAGAGCGAGTCGTGCGCCTCTTCCACGATTCCTTTTATCTCCTGCGGTTTCTGTGCCGACGCGCAAAGCACCACGGCCACCGCCCACGAAACAATCAACGTCCTTTTCATATTTTTTCTGTTTCTACCATGAATAATGTTTGTACTTGCAACACGTGTCATAAGGATATACACGCCACAAGACATTTCGTTCAAAGAAAAAACAAGGCATGCCACGTCCATCATCCTACAATACGATAGAAACGGTTTCGGGCAGTGGAGTTCCCCCGAAAATCACCCGGCTGACATCGGAAAATCAATCTCAGGCGAACGAAAAATCGGGCCGCTTTTTCCCGTGGAAAAAACAGCCCCTTGATCCATATACACGTCCTCCATCCCGGCCTTGCACCGAACTAAGGAGCTTGCCAGAAATAACGGTCGTCATAGGTAGTATGTCCGGATAACGGCCAGAATCCCTCCGGCACCAAATACATTCGAGGACTTCCCGACCCGTCAGCAGGCTCCGTCTCAAACCGGCTTTCAAGGTGGGCATCAAGCATATAAAGGTTCTTGGCCATGTAATTCTCCAAATATCCTTCTTTGGTCTGCTTGGTCTTATGGTTCCAGTTCGCATCCTCGTTCAATACCAAAGGGAGTCCCTTGATCAGCCGCTCACGCACCTCGCCAGGATGCAACAACAGACCGTTTTCGTCGGTGACGTAAGCTGCAAAAGACGCGTCCATCCATATCCATTTCCCCAACTGGCGGCTCCACACCATATTGATGACATGGCAATCGGTGTCGGTATCATACGCTTTCGACTGGCACGTCACGAAGCGTGACGGGAATCCCATGGCCAGATACATCTCACTGAGCACCTGTGCCAGAAAACGGCAATTCAGTCCGCGCCCTTCCCGCTTGCACAATTCATACATGGCTATCGAGTTCCGTGCACAGTCCGGCCACATCGAACCTCCGTCGTGACGGATGGCATCATGTAACCAATACATCAGATTCTTGATTTGGCTGATTTCGTCACCGGCACCGGCAATACTGTCCAAATTGAAATAGCGGCGCACACGTACCAAATTACTGTCCGTGGCCGATTGGTACGTAAATGCAGGCATCGGACGGGCATCTTCCCGATAGGCCGGGGACTTCTTCAACACATAAAGGTAGTCCCCCACTTCACGCACCTTTTCCACAAGGGCTTGAAACTCCGGATTTCCGCGCAGGGCATCCCACTTCTTGCCGCCTTTTATCAGGTCATACTTGGCAAATCCCAACTTTATTGCGATGTCCAAATGCGCCAAAGCCTCCTCGTCTCTCCCCTCAGATGCCCAAGCGCAGGCCGAATGATAAAACCAAGGGGCTGAGGTCTTCTTCATGTAGCCCATCACCTCTCCGCCGTGTGCCCAAATCCGGCGTACAACCGGCGCGAACCGGCTCATGAAGTCGGCCAAACCGCGTCCCTCCAGACGTTCTTCATCCGATACTTGCGGAACGAAGTCTTTATGCTGGCTGCGCAGAACCTTTCCTTTCACGGTATATCCTTCAAACAAAGGACAATGCTCTGCCGCGCCGAGACCCGTACTCAATATATCGCCATGGAACACCACCTGTTCCAACCGGGGACAGTCCGCCAGCAACGTGGGGCCTCCCGTTCCCAAGACTACGCCATGGAAATCCACACGCTTCAACTGCGGGCATTCGGCAAAAGTGCGCCACCCGTCGAGTTGTCCCACGTCTCCGTTCACTTCTATCCGCTCCACAGCCGGCATCTTCTGGAAAGCACCTCCACTGATAAAGTCCACATGATTCAACGACAAGGTTTTCAATTGGGCACATCCTTCGAAAGCACCCTTCCAGACGCCCCTCGCCTGCCGGGGGAAAACCACTTCCACCAATTCGCTGCTCCCATAAAAGGCAGAAGCACCCACAAACACATTTTCCGGCAATACGATCCTACTGATCCGTGTGGCTCCCAAAGCCCCTTCCGCGATGGTGTCCAACCGTTCGGGCAAATCGATATGCGTCAATCCACATTCGCTGAACAAATAAGGCGGAAGCGTATGCTCTCCCTGCACTTCTCTCCATTCCCCGTGTCTTACGTACCCTCCTCCGCCACGAGCAAAAGAAACGTACCGCATGTCCAACACGCGCAAACGTCCCGGTGTGGATTGCCGCTCTTTGTCCCTCCCGGCCATTTCGCGCAGGAAGCACAAATCCCTCCCGTTCAATGTTCCTTTCAGCGTCAGGTCCGTCACCTTGTATTTGGCTTTCTTCCCCACCAGTTCCGGTAACGTCCCGGGCGTTTCCACTTCCACTTTCAAACGTTTTGCCACGACATGGCCCACTTGTCCCAAAAGACAAAACCACACGAACAATATCCGGGCATAATACAAAACATTCTCACTGCTACAGTTTCCTTTCCGTTCCATGGTATTTCACTTTTTAATAGTCCTTCATACATAAATACGCAGGATTCGGAATTTTGTGACAAGAAAATCGTGTTTTTTTCAAAAACCAGTTAAAAAAAGTATCTCATTCATCAAAAAACGGCTTTACAGACCTCAAATACTTGTCCCGTGAAATCGCACGGTTGCATCCGCTCCGGTCGGCCCTGTAATTCGTACATCCCAAAAACGGTTCTCCCCATCCTTCTTTCACTATCAAATAACCGTCCTTGCAACAGTCGCATTTCAGGATAGGCAAATCACCGCCCTTCAGGTTGTTGGTCATGAAATCGCAAATCTCCGGTTCATTGGAACAAATCCACAACTTCAACCCGTATGCCTTCTTGTACCTCAACTGCATGGGATAACCGCAGACGGGACACCGTTTCATTTCAGTGCGCGTCTCCCGGCAATCGTCCAATTCTCCATTTACCGTCACGCCGGGATAGTCTTTCACGAGTTCCCGCAC
>ERZ1504731.246-NODE-246-length-14973-cov-3.078630_pt1 | contig 14973 bp, 7 predicted proteins | sample MGYA00571815_ERZ1504731 | MGnify/ENA primary metagenome ERZ1504731 (study PRJEB39906, sample SAMEA3182046) | gut metagenome | biome: human; feature: gut; material: Stool; isolation source: human stools | place: Canada | collected 2011-11-15 ... | reverse complement strand
TAGATCGCTCGTCGGCAGCGTCAGATGTGTATAAGAGACAGGTACATCATTATCGGGTTTGGTTATACGTACATAGATGGTACGTTCACCGTTTTCGGCGGTTATATTCTTCACGACCGTGAAACTGATGGCTAACTTCACCACGTCTTTCACTTTCTTCGCCACTTTACCACGTTTATTGCGTGGTTCGATACGAATATTAGTTGCATCGAGTTGTGCGGCTAGCGTCACCTTCTTATTCAGATTCTTCTTTTCTTCAGAAAGGTTATCGATCTGTCGTGAAGCCTGATTATACTTTTGAGTCACTTCAGCTATGACCTGTTTCTGCTGTGCAGTCAGTTTATTCAGAGAGTCGATCTGATTAATATACCCAATCATTACCTTACGCAAAGTAGCCAACTCATTCTTTAAACGACGGATCTCTGTAGCATTCGAGCTCTTCACTGTACGAAGCTCTTCCAAAAGGCGTTGAGTTTTCAATTGTTCCTGTTCCAGTAATTGAGATAAAGAGTCATTAGAAATCGTCATCTTTAACTCATCATATTGTTGTACGAAACGGGTATATTCGTTTTCCAGATCTTCCTTATCTAATTGGAATTCCTGCACTAACTCCCGGTTAGCTTGTTTTTCGGTAAACAATAAATAAGTAATACCAATAATAGCTATCACCAAGATAGCCACGGCCGCAATAAGAAGGCTTTTTTTACTCATAGTTTCAGTTGTGAATTGATAACGTGCGCAAAAGTAATCATTTCGCAACAGAAGTCAAGCAGAAAAGCAGAGAGTTTTTTGATAACCCTCTGCTAATCCATACAATTTTAACTTATTTGCTTGCTAACTTATTCAGTTCAGCAGGTGTTACTACTGTAACTAATAAACATCTTGCAACTTTTTCTTAAAAGAATGAAAGACAAGTCCCGGAATATTATTCGTTACTAGTTTAAGATCACCCATATTTAAATACAATGCATTCTTACATTGAGTCTGATATTGTTTTACCCCAATCTGTTCCACTATATTCTGTACAACCTCTTCACAAGGAGAATTTATTCCATCGGATAGGTTCCACAATTCTTCCACATTATCTTTGCGCTTAGTAACAAACCGAAATCCCCTTTTCTTTAGTTCCTGCACCAACTCTTCTTTCCCGATACGTGCATTCACATGTACGGTTTTATTCTCTAGGAGAATACCTTTTTCATAAACATCCACCACTTTCTGTATATCACGTTTTATCCTGTCGATCGTTGATACAGGAGGGACAAACTGCCAAAACAATAATGGAATATATCCTTGAGTCAACTCATACAAAGGTTGTGATATTAAATATTCATTTAAATAAGTCCCCTGTACGGAAACCTTTGTTTGCTCCCGATTCTTATACATAAAATACATACCCATATTTGCACCGAGATTATACATATCCATCATATCATGAGTAGCAATCAAAGAATAAACTTGTGCCGGAGTATGTTCATAAATACCTTTTGATATATTATCAATCTGCCTGTTGACAACACCGCTCTCCCAATCGGCCAAGTCCTTACCTTTTTCAAGAGATAACGTATCATAGTCCACGACATTTCTTGATATCGTTTTGATGTCATGCTCTGAACCGGATTGGGTATATAAAATATAAAGAGAGCCGTCTGCATACTCCTGACCATCCACTCCGGTTTTACTAAGTTTCCGACAATAAGATTCACTTTTCACGTCTTCCCCTATGCCTGCGATAATTACATTTTCTACTTCATGTTCTATTATAAACTTCCGATATTCATCAGGCAAAGCCAATAATTTTATCCAGGCAACTCCGACATCATCCATGGAAGCATCATATCCCAATGTCGCATAACAAGGTACTCCAGCTTGCGAGGAATATTCTAATATGGAAGAAATTTCTTTGGTAGAATTGACAGAAACCAAAAAATGTAATGGCAATACAGGAGCCTCCATAGCTGCAGAAAGATAAGGTACCGTCGGTACTCCCGTAGCTATTATCACAGTTTTAAGTTTCTTCGACTTACCCAAATACTCATTATATAAATCTACTGTATGCTGAACGGATTGTTGAAGGAAATCAGGTGTCCCCCATACCGGTTTGGGACCTCCTCCCGGACCAATCTGCCATGTATGGCTCACACCTGCCGTCAGATTAGCTAAAGATTTTTGGACAGTATATTCCGCACTCATTCCACCATTGAGCATAAACACATTCAAACCTTTATATTCCTCTTTAGCGATCTGATAGGTAGTCAACATTCCGGGAATTACCACCCTAAAATAAGAAGAATATGTCAACTGTCCCTCCTCTTTTTGATAAACACCTACGGCTGCAGGCGTAAATTCTGAAGGAACTTCCCAAACAAATGGTTCTCCACCAATCTCCGCAAGAACCGGTTCTCCTTTCTTGGAGAGATATTTCAGTATAATCGTTTTACCTTCTGACTTCCCATCAAAAGTAAACACAACCTTCTCCCCTTGTGAATAAACGAATTTATCCGTCAGCACACGAGCTCCAATCTCTCCTCCTACCAATAGTGCAATGAAGAAAGTTACCATCAATTGTTTTATATTCATTTCGTTAGTTTAAATCTTAAATCCGATGTTATATCAATGTTCTACTAATCTCATATTTCCAACCTGTGCACAAATAGTACGAAGCTCCTCCAATGTCAGGTACTCCATCGACTTAACCGTATTCCGATACTTCTGCACTCCAATACGTTCAATTATATCATAAGCAAATTCTTCAGCCGAACCTATTTTATGATTAATGCGTCCCAAATACTCTTCCGTTTCTCCATCATCTTCCGGATTCCATTTATCTACACTCTGCCTAATTCTAATATTCTCCGAAGTGACACCTCTTGCTATCAGCTCGTCATAAAACTCATAGCGTCTCATATTAGAATTCAGATAGAAAGATCCCTCATACAGATGATCGACAACATCAGGAAAATACCCGGCAATAGCTGGCTTCAGATAACCATCAATACGTTCTACTGTAGAAGCCGCCGAATTAAATTGCCAATATAATAAAGGTACATATCCAACAAACGCTTCATATTGAGGGTGATTCGTAAGATACTCGTTAAAAATAACTCCATTCACAAAAGGTGCCTGCAACTTGCTTTGATTCTTTTTTATATATTGAAGCGTCAGGAAAGAAGATATATTGTACAAAGCCATCATATCATCAGTCTCAATCGTATAAGCTTTCACATTTGCCATCGCTTGCGCAGAGCCGGATATATTGGTTATCTGATCATCAACAATTCCGCTTTCCCAATCAGATATATACTGTCCTTCACCCAATTTTAACTGATTATAGTCATACAACCGATGTTTCAGTGCGTCAATATCGGCATCCGAACCAAAGTTAGTATACAATATATATAAAGAACCAGGTGCATATTCATCGGTAATTGTATTCTGCGTCAAAACCCTTCGGGAATAAGACTCTCCATGTCCTTCCTGACCTACTCCATAAATATAAACTTCTTCCACCTGATGGTCTTTTATAAATTGCTTATATTCTTCCGGCAAATCCAATAATTTTATCCAGGCAACTCCCACTCCAGGCATAGAACCGTCATAACCCAATGTGGCATAAGAGGCATATCCATTTTGATTGGAATAATCGAGTATAGCTTGTACTTCAGAAGCAGAATTAGCCGATACCAGATAATGAATAGGTAAATAGGCTGCCCCCATCATTGTTGCAAAGTAAGAAACAGATGCGATCCCCGTTCCAACCACCACTCTCTTTATCTTTGTGGCAGCTCCGATCTCCGAATTGTAAAGCTCAACAGTTTTGCGAACGGAACGTTGCAAAAACTCCGGAGTAGGCGCAACCGGATAAGTACCACCCTGCGGAGCCTCCTCCATGGTGGCAGCTATTCCCTGGTCGAAAGCAACTATCGTTTTTAATACACCGAACCCGGCACTCATATCTCCTATCTGACGATAAACAGGAAGTCCCTGATAATCTAACTTTTGAATATCGTAAGTCAACAGCGACTGCTCGTTGACAGCTCTGAAATATGTTCCGTCAATTGTAGTGGTTATCCCATCTTCAAAATCTAACAGGAACCTGACAGCACAAAAGGAAGAAGGCTTTAATGCAGCTGGAAGGGTATACAGTGTCCCGGCATCCACAGGAACAGATTGTCCCGGTTCTATTTGAATATGGGAAGCAACAGACTTTTCTATCAATACACACCCTCCATCATCCAAGTTCTGAATCACCACTTTTACTTCACGAATATCCATCGGATAGTTCGTTTCATTTTTCAAGGTAAAAGAGCAATTTACAGGATCTCCCGGCCAATAGGCAACTTTATTTAATTTCACATCAGAGGCTTTAGCCATTGTTGTACGAAAGCCGTCATCAACAACTTCCGAATCTTTGCATCCGCTCATGATAGCCAATGCAGAAACAGTGATGATTATACTTGAAATATAACTAATTATTCTCATTGTGTTTTTCTTTTAAAATTGAATCCTTGTATTTATTCATCAATAAAGTAGCAATCTCAACAGCATTACCAACCGGTTCGGAAGGATAACGTTCATGTGACTTGACCCAGTCAATTTCAAACTGCGTCACTCTTTGATGAAAAGCATCAGCATTAAACGGCTGCTTGTTAGAAACAGAGCGAATAACTTCATCTATAAACATTTCCCAACGAGGCGCATAATATCCCGATACCAAACCTCCCCAAGTACGATTTGCATAATCGTTTAAACTTTGATCTTTATCTCCCCAGGTTGAAACGATAGTACGGGCATTTTCTTCGTAATAATTTTTAGAGGCTTCGTCTATACCTAATGAACGGGCATCTTCAATCCATTTTCCCAGTAAAAAAGAAGATTGTGTACTTAATAAAGTATCAACATCACGCAGTAGTTGTTTCATTTCAGCTCCTTTTTGTTTTAATAGCGGTAATTGCTTCCGGGAATAAGTTTCCGCAAATTCATCGCGAAGCTTCCCGAAATAATTCCCCAGCACTTGCCTTCCTATATTAACAACATCATATTCATAAGTAGAATGTCGATGTTCTCCGGCTTTCAACAACATCTCCCATACCTCAAACAAAGTTTCATTGGAATACGCTACCGTAGGCGTAGTCGTCCAATTGCCATTTCCTTTTAAACAAGGACGCGCATTCATCAATGTCCCCTGTCCCAAAGCAGCTGGTGCTGTATAAATACTGTCATAAAGCAATTTCCATGCCCGACGCATTTGTTGGTTTCTCAAGCCAATTCGCCTGTCTGCCAGTTGTTCTATCCATACAGAGTCCGGCAGATTACAATCCCATGCTTTACTGAAAACATATTCATACATGAAAGGATTTACATCAAACCCCTCCAAAGTAGAACCCAGTCCCGAAAAGTTTTCTCCACCATTGGTATATACATTTTCGATTCGTTTCCCCACTTCTTTGGTGTTTCCGGCAAGCATTGTATTTCCTCCGAAATTTCCTAAATAGCACCATAAATATGGTTGCCCGAAATACCGATCTGTCTGCTTCCAAACTTCAGTATTCTCACAATAATAGTCCAGTAGCAACAGTTTATTTTGAGGGACTGCTTTCAAGAAAGCTTCTACCCGTTCGTTTGTCCATAAATGTCGGTCAATATAGAATAACCATGTCATTTGTAACCAAGTAGCATCCGGATCGACATGCGTCATCGATTGATAAATATGCTTCGAGCAATTGGCTAAAAATTCCGGTTCCCAACTTGGAGGGGCTACTTCATTAAAAGGATCTGCCCCATAAATATGGTCTGTTCCGAACAACTTAGTTTGTTCTTCCAGAAACTCTTTCTGTATGGTTGCAAACAATGGGTCAAGCGGATCCAGAAAGTGGCTTCTGTATTTATCCTCGAAACCTCCCCAAGAGCTCATCCGGCTAATCTTAGCTTCCGGATAGATTCTTTTAAGTTCCGACGGTACATGTCCGGCAAATGCAGGAAGTATGGGGCGCATATTAAATTGACGTTCACGGGCTACGATTTGTTTCTGCAATGCTTCTTGTGTATCCAGCCATTCTTTAGGCAGAGGCCCCTGCCAATAATCCAGGTTAGACATACGATGCCAAGGCAAGTGAGCAGGCCCTGTGAAATAGTTCCGTATTTCCTCATCCGTCAATCCTAATTTCGTCCATACGCGATACCAGACAGATTCTTGTCCGGTGATTGCTAAAGGCATATTGATTCCATTTAAAGCCATCCAGTCTATCAACCGTTCCCAATCCTTCCATGTCCACCATGGCATTGTATAACCGAAGGTACAGTAATTAAGAAAGAATCGGTTCTTGCAACGGGCAGTCGAAATTATTTTTGCCGGTGGCATGGGTAATACTTCCGGCATCTCCACCGTATCGTTCACATACCAGGAAACAGAGGTAAGGCAGTAATGATTCAGATAATAGTTCAGCCCTACAGCCATCGAATTTGCGTTATTTCCCCGTATTCGTACTGTTCCTCCTTGCGCTTCTATTTCATACCAATCTTTATCAATCTTTTCCGATTGTTCAAAACTAAATTGGGAAGCATACTCCGGAAATAAACGTTCCACCATCTGTTGCATCGCTTTTTCATCTTCTGTACTTTCTTTGCAGGAAGAACACAATACGATCAACATCAGTAGAAATAAACATTTAATCTTACACATACTATTTATATTTTCATTTATATATTTCTTTTAAAAAACGAATGTATCCGATGTTACCCACTAGACACATTCGCTTGTCAAAGGGAGTAGTGTGATTACCGACCTAGTTGGTAATCGTCAGATGTGTAAGTCCCGCATCATCAAAATTCTTTTTAGTAAGCGGCACATCCGGTCCTATAATAACTGTGTTAAGTTTCTTCAGTTTCTTCAGAACTGTCAGGTCCACTTTCGGATTAATCGTTTTATCCACCGAGAAGCCTTTACCCTTTATGATAGAAAGTGTTTCCAGATTAACAAAAGGTAAAATATCAACCAATGTTTGTATTTCTCCCTGAATCGTCAGTGATTTAAAGTTCTCTATATCCTGGCAAGCAGGCATACGGTCGGCAAATCCTATCAACCATGTGTCCCACCAATCGAAATATTCAAAACGTAAATCGGTAGTGGACCAGTCTTCGCCGATTGTAGGACCATATATCAATGCCCATTCACCTGATAATGATTTTTTAAATTCCGAATCATTGTAGAAAGGAACATTTTCCGGACGAGTGTTTGAGGCAGGTACATATTTATCCGTCAAAGATTTAGTCTGTACTTCAATCGTTTGTTCCGGACCGGCAACTCCTTTCGCCAGAAGTTGTACTTTGATTGTACTCTTTTGATTATGAGGTAAATTGGCAACGTATGAATAATCCGTAGGTTTAAATTTATCCATCACCTCTTCACCATCCCGATCCGTATAAGAAACCTTTATCTCGTCAACAACGGGAGGAAATGCCCACTGCAAAACAGCAGAAGTGGCACTACTTACTCCGACAGCGGCTTCAATCGGTAAGGAAGACAAATCAATATCTGTCGTATTAATCACAGTCTGTTCTGAATAATTCCAGTAATCTCCTGCTGATTCCGTACGTCCCAAAGCTCTTAAATAATATGTGCTGTTAGGGTTTAAGAACAGAGTCTCCGTAAATTCTCCCGACAATTCTGTCAAATTCTTCTTTATTCGCTTGTAAGTATGTGAACCGCTTTCGCTTTCATTCATAGCCGTACGTTGTCCGGGATATTGCTCTTTGCCATATACCAATCCTATTTCCTGATTCTTGGAGCGTTCGTCATTTACCTGATAAGTAAAAGTGACGTTCGCTGTAATGCCGTACAACACTTCCACCTTCTTAATTTTCAATGTTACGTTGGGGGTAACAATCAAGTCCATTTTCTTAAAACTACGAATATCACCATAAATGGTATCCAACTCAAAGAACGGTCCGTTCGCCCATACTTTATAGCGGGAAGGATATACTTTGGTATTGCGATATGTTCCTTCAGGAAGTGTGTTATACTCCAAGGGAACCGCTACATTTCCATACTCCAGATCAAGTAACTTTAATTTAGCTCCATAATATTCGGTAGCCACCTTTTCACCGGTCAGCCTGTCAATAAAAGCGCCTTCGTAGCCACCGGTCAAGTCATCCACACGTTCGTCAAGTTCACACCCTGACAGATTCAGTGTTAACACTGCTAAAAGTAACAGTTTGATATTTATATATAATCTAGCTCTATTCATATTCTTTTCTTTTAGGGTTATCAATTCCAACCGTCATTCTGCACGATACCCGGGCTTTTGCTTAAAGGAAGCGGACAATAATAGTCTCTTTCCTCGAACCATTTCACTCTCGTAGCCAAATCCGGTGCTTCTACTTTCTCCAACGTATAATAAACGGAGGCAGGAGAAGTTGTTTCATCGATATGAAGAATGGGATAGAGAGCCTTCAACGTTTTATTGTGCATCTTTTCTTCCCCAATGCGCCAACGCTTCAAGTCCCAATAACGGAATCCTTCATACATCAAGTCTATCCGGCGTTCATGCCGTACAACCTCCAAGTCCATCGTTTTGGCAGGCAATCCTCCATGTATACTACGCAATAGGTCAAAAGCGACTTGGGCAACCGCTAAATAGTCATTCACTCCATAGGTTGAAAGCTCAACGGCAGCTTCAGCCAAATTTAAAATAACCTCGCCATACCGAATAACGACAGCATCCTGATCGTTTTCTTGTATAAGATAATCATCCAACCTCTTCACTCCATACAGTGTTTTTTTCAGAAAAAATCCCCAGTTAGTAGTTCCTGCGGCGGAAAGGTTCAAGAAGATACCATCTGCTCCACTTTTCATGTATTTTTCGTGACCGGGCACTTTCCCCGCTCCCATCCAATCTTCAGATTTTTCATAAGAATATTCTTCAGTAGTTCCATCTGTCCTTTTTACGAGTGTTTTCCGGTAAATAGAGAAACGTTCTCCCAAGAACTCTCCTCCCGGATAAATAACAGTGGCATCCAGACGTTTATCACGATTTGCAAAAAAATCTTCGGGATTATTCTTTGAAGCGGCATAATCCAATGGCTGAATCTTACCGTCTAATGTTTCAAATTGTTCGACAACATCTAAAGGAGGAACCATAAAGGCACAGTAACCGGCCCGTTTAATACGATAAGACTGATACCAGTAATCCTCATATACAGCCACTCCTGTCTTGGCAACATTAGCAAAACGGAAAATTATCTCATTATTATTTTCATCTTTTCCATTAAACAAATCGCCAAATTCAGTAGAGAGCGCATACTTACCATCATCAACGATTTCCTTTGCTGCTTTTGCCGCTTCCAATAAATATGTTTTCGCCATTTCTTTGCGGATTCCCTGGAAACTATTATTTGAAACTTTTCCATACTTAGCAATAGTCCCCGCATACAACATAGCCCTCGACTTCAACGCCAAAGCTGTATACCGATTGGCACGGTCACGATCTTCTGATGCAATACGCTGTACTTTCGGAAGCAATACAAGAGCCGAGTCCAAGTTATCTTTTATATAATCCCAGGATTTTTCCTCTGTAGAACGATTGTTGATGGAGCTTACATCATCCAACGGACTTGAATACAAAGGCACACCCCCATATCGTTTCACCATCTCAAAATACAGATAAGCACGAATAAAATAAGCCTCACCGACTGTACTCAACACCCCTTCATTATCCGAATTCTTATAAGTGGCGATAAACTTATTTACAACATTGATTGTCTTATAATTCCATACCGCCTCAAATATTTCACCTTTGCTTTGAGAAAAGACTCCTCCAAAAACAGTACCCGGAGTGTTATTTCTCATGACCCCATTCTCGTAGGTAATATTGCTCGCTCCATCATCGGTAAAAGCATCCAGATGATGTTGCCTGTACGACATTGCTCCGTCACCGATACAATGAATTGATTTACGTAATTCCGCATAATTGGATAAGAACTGTGCTTCTGCCAGTTCGGGATATTTGGCAATGTCCTCTTCACTAAGAATGGTTTTCGAATCGACAGTAAGCCAATCGCTACATCCACAGCACAAGCTCAATGCCAATACCATATATATGATAGATTTTACTTTCATAACCTGTTAGAATTTAAGATTTATACCTACATTAAATGACATGATTTGCGGATAGCTGGCAAACGAATACTGACTTTCAAGCTGTTCCGGATCAAAGAATTTCTGTGAGGAAAAGGTCAGGCAGTTATAAAGATTCGCATAAATCCTCAACTGTTTGATATTAGCCTTCTGGGTAATTCGTTGTGGCAAAGTATATCCCAATTCCACATTTTTCAGACGAATGTAACTTCCATTCCACATCCAAAAATTAGAACTTAGACGATTGATCGTTACTGATGTAAAATCTCGGACTGCCGGAAAATACCCGGGTATCCATTCAGAATTCGGATCAGTATAATCGGCACGATGCCAACGATCGCCAAAATATTCCCAAGTGTTCAGGTTGGTAGCTCCTTCCTGGAAAGCATCCATATCGAAAGCACCGATCTGGAAGTCCGACAATGCCCCTCCCTGCCAGAACATGGAGAAATCAACTCCCTTCCAGGAAAGTCCCAGATTAATACCATATACCAACTCCGGATAAGCATTTCTTCCGATAGGACGTTGATCATAATTGTCAATATAGCCATCGCCATTCCAGTCTTCATACTTTAAGTCACCCGGCAATATGGCACTGTTATTATTCGAATTATTATGCATGGGTGCATTGGCTATTTCTCCATACGACTGATAACGTCCAATACAGTTATATCCCCAACGTACGTTATTCCAATGTCCTTCAGTGTTCCATTTCCATTCGTCATAACCGCTTGTAAATCTTCCGTGCTCAATGTTCCCTTTCCGGGTTCTGGACCACGACATGTTTCCTCCGACAAAATAGTTGACTTCTCCTATTTTATATTGATGATTCAATGAGAACTCAAAACCGCGGGTGTTGTCATGGTCTAAGTTATACCAAGTAGCCAATGCTCCTGCATTATCATTGGCCTTTTGTGCCGGAAGTCCCTTACGCTGACGATAGAACACATCTGCCGATCCGCTAAGCAAGCCATTCCACAACTTAAAATCAACACCCGCATTTATCATTGACGAGGTAGCCCATGTAAAATCCGGATTAGGATTCAAGGTGGGATTTAATCCATAAATGGTGCGGTCACCAAAATTCATCGGAGTACCCGGATATTGATAGCCGCTTTGAAAATAGTATTGCTCATTATTAGCATAATATTGACTGGCAGCCGACAAGTCACCCAATTCTCCCCAGGAGGCACGAATTTTAAACTCATTCAAGACTTTCTTCAACGGGTTCATAAACTCTTCGTTTGTCAGCATCCATCCTACAGAGGCAGAGGGAAAGAAACCCCACTTATCGGCAAAATACTGGGCACCATCATATCGAAAGTTGAAATCGACAAAATACTTGGAACGGTAATCATAAGAGAAACGACCGATGAAAGAAGCCGTCCTGTATTTACGGAAAACTTCACTATTTGTCACTTGTTTATTGGCAATTCCACCCGCCATCATATCCAACACAGTAGAAGGAAATTCTCCACGAGACGTAACAGTAGAACGGTTTTCCGCATCCGAAAATTCAAAGACCAGTCCGCTGTTTATATTATGATTCCCGAACGAACGGATATAATTGATAAAACCTTGTCCGGTTATATTATAGGAAAAACCATCTTCCAAACTCAAACTTGCTTTATTGGCATTAGAGGCGGAAGCACTCTCATAATATTCCTGCGCATCCTCCCGATAGCCCATATAAACGATATTCATATTCCAGTTCTTATTCCACGAATCAGATTGCGTATATCCCATCGTAGCCTTCAAAGAAAGCCCCTCTACAAAGGGAACCTTATACTCTAAAGAAAAATCCACATTCAGATTCTTGGCTATTTTCTTGGAATATCCGGATGCCTCTTTATCCGCCAATGCCATCGGATTCACCGTACCTTCCCCACCAAAAGCATAATAGTCGTCATGCCCCGGCCACTTTACCGGAATATTCGGAGCCATATCTTTCATTTTGCGGGCTATCTCATACGAAGCGGATCTCGGATAATTCAGACTGTTAATGACAGCTCCCACTCCGACAGATAACTTCAAGTTTTTCAGTATATCCGCATCCAAATTACTACGGAAATTGAAACGATTCTTATCAGTAGAATTTGTTGACCAAATACCTCCCTGATATAAATAGCCGGCTGAAATAAAATAACTGACTTTATCTGTGCCTCCCGAAATATTGATATTGGACTGGGTGATGGGAGCGTTCTTTATCATTTCCTCATACCAATTGGTATTATAAGCATAGTCACGCGTAGCCATATCAGCGGGAGTAATTACCGCGTTCTTATCATTAATCAATTTCATATTAGCATAATATTCACCAACTAATGTCTGCCACAGCGGGGTTGATGCAGGCTGTGGATAGTTATGAGGCATTTGCAATCCGAAGCGCGTATTGATATCCAATGTCGTCGGTTTGTTTTTTCCTCCTCTTTTAGTCGTTACAAGAATAACTCCATTTGCTCCCTGCATCCCATAAACAGCGGCAGCCGATGCATCTTTCAATACGGAAACGGATTCAATTTCGGAAGGATCGATATCACTGTAATTTCTTCCCGGAATACCATCTACTACCACCAAAGCAGAACCAAAACCGCGAATTTTCAAATCGGCACCATCTGAACCCGGTTCAGCACTAGTCTGACGGGAAAAGACTCCGGACACACGCCCTGTCAACGCATTCTCCAGATTGGGGACTGTGGACTTAACTAATTCCTGATTGTTTATAGTCGAGACGGAACTGATTAATTTCTCACGTGTACGGGTCGTATATCCTACCACAACCACTTCATCAATTGTTTTTGTATCTTCAACTAACACCACTTCTGACAGCTTATTCATTTCTTTTGCCGAATAAGTCACAGGAGCGAAACCTATATAGGAGAAAATAATCTTCGAATCATCCGAAGGCACATGAATGGAATAAGCTCCATTAAGATCACTGACGGTCCCGATATTAGTACCTTGCACTACAATACTAACTCCGGGCAACGGTTCACGAGACTGGTCGAATACCACTCCTTTTACAATAGAGCTTTGACCTTCTTTCTTCGTTTTTTCCTGCAATACTTTCTTTTTAATAGTTATCTGTTTTTTATTAATGCTATAGGCAAGCTCCATGTTAGCAAAAACTTTATCCAGAATTTGCTCTACTGTCATGTTTTTGAAACGTGCAGGAACCTTCACATCCTTATCTATCAATACGTCATAGTAGAAAAAGACATAATCACTCTTTTCTTCTATCTTCTTAAAAAGTTCCATTAGTCCCAACTCTTTATAGTCCAAAGTAATTGTTTTCTTCTGGGCATACAATTCAGTAGGAAAAGCGGATAGCAGAAACACACCCAATGCTAGAAAAAAGCATATAAAGGGCCTTCTCACACTTAGGCAAGTGTGATTCTTTTTTTGATGTTTTTCATTCATCTGTTTAAGAATTAAAATTATACTTCAATATTTTAAGGCTATTCTATTACGAATAAAACTGGCTGGTATCCTTTCTCTCTCAAAAGGATAAATTAGAGTATGGTTTTTCACATATTAATCATAGGCTATTTTTTCTTTATTGTTACTTTATAAACATTGTTTTCCTTACTTATTATCACAGGAGCCGTTTCTGTGATAGTATTCAATATCTGTTCGATCGTATCGTCCAAATTCAGTTTTCCGCTACAAGTGATTTGTTGTTGTTTATCATAATCAATTCTTACGTTATAGTATCTGGACAGTTGTTTGAGTATTCCGCCAAGCTCTGTGTTTTTAAACGATAATCGTCCCTCCTTCCACGACACATAATCCTCCACATTCACTTTATCTACCACATATTTATCAGTGGATTGCCTGAACCGGTCATTGGGTAAAATACGTACAGATTCTCCATTAGATGCTGTTACCTCCACTTTACCTGTAACCAGCACAACACTTTTCTCTACATCTTCCCGATAAGCCGAAACATTGAAAGAAGTCCCCAACACTTTTACTCCCATATCCGACGTCTTAATAATAAAAGGTTTCTCCGGATTAGGAGTCACGTCAATATATATTTCTCCATCTACATATATTTCACGCTTCTTATCCTCAAAATGTGTTGGATATAGAAGCACCGTTCCTGCATTCGCCCATATTTTCGTACCATCGCAAAGAGTGACACGGGCACGTTTGCCATACGAAACAACTAATTTATTAAATTCCCCTTCACCAGCATCTGTCGCCATTTGATCGTAAGCCAAATCCGGATTACCTTCAAAAGTTTCTTTCAACTGATCGTCAACAAAAAGCTGCGTTTTACCACTCATAAACACAGAGTCATTCACTTGCAACAAAGCTAGATAATCAATTGCCGGAGCACTTTTCCAAATAACCTCTACCGAAACAAACAGGATAAGAATAGCTGCCGCAACTGAAGCGCTCCACCATCTCATCTTATACAATCGATATTTACGTTGAGACATTTTCCGATTTTGAATGGCTTGTTCCAGTTTCAAACAAGCATTATCCACTTCTTTTGGGGGTAAAACCGGCTTTTCCCACTTTAACGCCGCCAGTCTCTCCATCGCTTCTTTTAAATACGGCTCACGATCGGGACAATCGGCAATGATTTTTCGATAATAATCTCCTTCTCCGGAATAATACCAGAAAAGAAATAAATCATCGTTCAAAAAATCAGCTGTAGTATATGATGAATATTCTTTCATTATTTATTTCAATTAAAGACCTGTTTACTATATATACGAGATTCGTATGCCTTTCATCTCCTTTTTTCCTCAAAAAAATAAATAAAAAAGCAGAGAGGTATAGGTTTACGCTCCCCGCCTTCCGTATACAATACTCTTTTTCAATTATTT
>ERZ1504731.241-NODE-241-length-15162-cov-3.199775_pt1 | contig 15162 bp, 13 predicted proteins | sample MGYA00571815_ERZ1504731 | MGnify/ENA primary metagenome ERZ1504731 (study PRJEB39906, sample SAMEA3182046) | gut metagenome | biome: human; feature: gut; material: Stool; isolation source: human stools | place: Canada | collected 2011-11-15 ... | reverse complement strand
CGGCTTGACGGTACGCGGATTTCCGCCGGTATTAACTACAAAAAGTTGAGGCTGCAGGAACCTCGAACCACCTACTTAACAGAATTTAGAATGGAGGCGGCGCTTCCTCCCCTGCATGAATGCAGGGGTTTCCGCGCCGAATTTCTATGATCGATAGCCCGTTCGTATACCTGGCCCAGACCAATCCTGTTGCCTGCGATTTGGAGGGCAACGCCAAACAGATCCTTGACGCCGCTAAAACGGCTCACGAACTCGGTGCGTCTATCTGCGTGACGCCTGCCATGTCGCTCACCGGATGGCCGCTTGAAGGGTGGCTCGAGCGCGAGGACTTCTGGATGTCCCTTGAAGAGGCGATCAATGGGCTCGCGCAAGCGCTCCACCGCCAGTCGCGGGACGGAAAAATCGTGCTTGTCGGTGCGCCGAGTCGATCCGAAGGAAAAATCAATCGCTCGATCTACGTTTTGGGAAGCGGCGAGATTTTCAAACGTATCGATAAACCGCTGCAGGGAGGCTGTGTTCTTGAGAACGCTCGCTCCATACTTAATCACTCCGGAGTGGAGGTGAATTACTGCTTTGCGGATGATCTGACGGATGAATCCTTTGTGCGTGCGCTTAAGGCCGGCGACGTTGGACTCGTCTGCGCGCTGGACTTCGGTCTGTTTGACTCGGGCGACTGCGCAAAGCGTCGGGAATTGATGATGGACAACTGTGCTCGCGAGGGGATTGCGTTTGCCGTTGCCAATCAGGCTGGGGGCCAGGACGACGTCATTTACGAAGGTCGCAGTTTTGCCGTCAATTGCAAAGGTCGTGAGACGGTGCGTCTCAAGGCCTTCGAGGCTGATGAAGGGGCGGTAACAGTCTCTAATCTCTTTGAGGACAAGGCGACGACACTTGCTCGGGAGTCCGGTCGATACGAAACGCTTTTTTCCGCACTGGTGTGTGCCGTGCGCGACTACGCCAGCAAAAACCGTTTTACCGATGCCGTATTGGGGCTTTCCGGGGGCGCCGACAGTGCCTTGGTGGCGGCCATTGCCGTCGAAGCACTCGGTAAAGAACACGTTCACGCCGTGATGATGCCCACGCGCTACACCTCGGACTTGAGCCTGAAATTGGCTAAGGATTGTGCAGAGAACCTGGGCATCGACTACCGTGTGCGTCCGATCGGTGCCATCTACGATGCAGCCAAGTCTATTCTTGCGGATGACTTTGCGGGAACTGACGAAGGTCTTGCCGAAGAAAACCTGCAGGCCAGAAGCCGAGGGCTTCTCCTGATGGCTCTTTCCAACAAGTTCGGGTGGCTGACACTTGCCACCGGCAACAAGTCCGAAAGTGCCACGGGATACTGCACGCTATACGGTGATACGGTCGGCGGCTACGCTCCCATCAAGGATGTGTTGAAGACGGATGTATGGGAGATGCTGCGTACCTACAACGTTATGAAGGGCAGAGAAGTGATCCCAGAGGAAATTATCACGCGTCCGCCTTCTGCAGAATTAAAGGAAGGGCAGACGGACGAATCGGCGCTGATGCCCTATGCCGAGCTTGACGCGATTTTGCGCGGATTGCTCGAAGAGGGGAAAAGCGCGGCTGAACTGCAAGCTCTGGGCCACAACGCCGACAACGTGCGTCGCGTCATCAAGCTTTGGCTTCGCAGTGAGTACAAGCGGGCGCAGTGCCCGGTCGGCCCCAAAGTGAGCCGCGCGATGCTCGGACGAGACGTGAGACTTCCGATTACGAGCCGCCCGATCCTACAGTAAATGGTAAAGTTACGCATCGAAGCGCAAAAGCGCTGGCACGAATGGATTTAGCCGCTGAAGAAGGATAGGAAGTCTCATGAAACTCGTTACCGCAATCGTCAAGCCCTTTAAATTGGATGAAGTTCGCGAAGCGTTGGCTGAACTCGGCGTCAACGGCCTTACCGTGACCGAAGTCAAGGGATTCGGCCGTCAGAAGGGGCACACGGAGCTCTATCGAGGTGCCGAATACGTGGTGGACTTCCTCCCCAAGGTCAAGATCGAAGCGGCAGTTCCCGATGATCTGCTCGAACAGTGCCTCGAAGCGATTCAAAAGAGTGCCCGCACCGGCAAGATCGGTGACGGCAAGATCTTCGTCTTTGACATTGAACAGGCCATTCGCATCCGTACCGGTGAAACGGGCGACGCAGCTGTGTAACGAGGCAGAAAAACGGCACAAAAAAAGCCCCGTCGGAGAAATCCTTCGGGGCTTTTTCGGCCTGACGCAGCGCGCTGCGTCAGGTTTCAGATCAAATGCCGATTACTGAACGGTACGGGTGCCGATCACTTCGATCACGGCACGACGGTTCGGGGCGAGGCACTTGATGAGGTCCTGCATATTGCGGATCTGGCTGCCGGCTGCGGGCTTCGGGCAGTTCACGACAGGATCGGCGGCACCACGGCCTTCGGTCTGGATCAGTCCGCTGTCAACACCCTTTTCGGTCAGGTAGGTCTTGACGGATTCTGCACGGCGTTCGGACAGCTGCTGGTTGTAGGCGTCCTTGCCGAGGCGGTCAGCGTAGCCGGTCGTGAGGATCACTTCAACGTCCATGCCGGCCATACGGCTCACGAGCTGATCGAGCATGTTGCGGCCGTCAGCGGAGAGCTTGTCGCTGTCAAAGGCAAACAGCGTATCGGCAGCGAGCGTCACCTTGGCAACGCGCGGTTCTTCAACGGGAGCAGCCTTCGTGCAGGCGGCGGCAGACAGGATGTCCTTGTCGCAGGTGCAACCGTAGCCGTCCGGACCGCCCTGTTCAGCCAGAGCCGGGGTCCAGAAGCTGGTGCGCCAGCAAAGACCGGTGGAGTTCGTCACAACCTTGTTCTGGGAGTCCAGAACGTAGGGAATGACGGTGTCGGAAGCCATTGCGCTACCGGCAGTGGCCATCAACACAGCAGCGGCGAGGCCGCAAAGCTTGATCGAAGTCTTCATATTTACGCTTCCTTTCTTGGTATGCAAAGACGGGCACTGCACTGTTTCGTCGGTGTGTCCCGCGTCTGCCGGGGTTGTATCCGGCGCGGTTGGGGTCAAAGGCCCAAAATCAACTTTTGCGAAAGCTCCTTTTCAAGAGCATACGCAAGCCGCTTCCGTCTCCGAAAAGACGGAACTTTGTCCGTATTGTGCCGCATATTGAATGAAAAGGAGAAGAGTCAGGCAACAAAATTTGCGAAAACCCCGATTTTTGTCGCAAAAATGTTCTGATAAGCAGACGGTTATGCGGAAATTGCACCATCCGACCTCGTCCGAGAGGGCCTAAATCGCTTCACACGCCGTTTTGATGCCTTGGCGCGCGTTTTCTGGAAACCGGACTTGAAGCCGTCCGAGTCGAAGATCGCCGCAAACGCGTTTTTTGAGATCTGAAACTGTAAAATGCCAAAGGTTCTGCCGCGGGGATCAAGGGGTGCTGTGCGCCTTGCTTTGTCCTGCGGCGAAAATCAAATTGCAAGCGCATGGCGAATAAACGCGCAGGCGCTTTGATCTATCGGGTTACCATGGATACGAACGACGACAACAAGCTTAATCAGGACAATGCCCAGGGCGAAGCCAACGGCATGCCGATTTCCTATTCTCTGGAAACGCTGCCGGTTTCTCTTGAAACCGAAATGAAGCGCTCCTACCTTGATTACGCCATGAGCGTGATCGTTGGGCGTGCGCTGCCCGACGTGCGCGACGGCTTTAAGCCCGTGCACCGCCGCGTGCTCTTTTCCATGCACGAACTGGGCAACGACTTCTCGCACGCCACGAAGAAGTGCGCCCGTATTGTGGGTGACGTCATCGGTAAATATCACCCGCACGGCGATCAGGCTGTCTATCAGACGTTGGTGCGTTTGGCTCAGGACTTCTCCATGCGCTATCCGCTCGTTTGGGGCCAGGGCAACTTCGGTTCGATCGACGGCGACGGCGCGGCGGCCATGCGTTACACCGAATGCCGCCTGGCTCGCATTGCCGACGCGATGCTCGACGACCTGGAAGAGGATACGGTCGATTTCGTTCCCAACTTCGACAATTCCGAAAAAGAACCCTCCGTTTTGCCCGCACGTCTGCCCAATCTTCTCGTGAACGGTTCGGCCGGCATTGCCGTGGGCATGGCAACCAACATCCCGCCGCATAACCTGCGCGAGACGATCGACGCGTGCCGACACCTGCTGCACAATCCCGATGCGAGCATCGACGAACTCATCGCCCGTATGCCGGCGCCCGACTTCCCGACCGGCGCTATCATCTATGGTTTGAAGGGCGTGCACGAGGGCTACCGCACCGGTCGCGGCCGCGTGATCATGCGCGCGCACACGCATTTTGAGGAAACGAAGTCCGGCCGACAGATGCTCGTCGTCGACGACATTCCCTATCAGGTCAACAAGAAGGTGCTCGTCGAATCGATCGCCCGCCTGATGCGCGACAAGAAAATCGAAGGCATCAGCGAGCTGCGCGACGAATCGAGCAAGTCCGTGCGCATCGTGATGGAACTCAAGGCCGGTACGTTCGGCGAAGTGGTGCGCAACAACCTCTTTAAGCTCACGCAGCTGCAGTGGACGTTCGGCATCAACATGGTGGCGCTCGTCGACGGCCGCCCGCGCGTGCTCAACCTGCGCGAAATCATCGAAGCCTTCCTGCGTCATCGCCGAGAAGTCATCAATCGCCGCACGATCTTCCGTCTGAACAAGAACCGCATGCGCGGCCATATTCTCGAAGGTCAGGCCGTGGCGCTTTCAAACCTCGACGAATTCCTGCGCATCATCCGCAACGCTCCCAATCCGCCGATTGCCCGCGAACAGCTCATGTCGCGCGGCTGGAAGTCGGATCTGGTCTCGGGCCTTCTGAACGCCGCCTTCAATCCTCAGGACTACCGCCCGCAGGACATTGATGCCTGCTATGGTCTGCTCTCCGACGGCTTGTATCACCTGAGTCCCGTGCAAGCCGACAAGATTCTGCAGATGGCTCTGCAAAAACTCACCGGTCTGGAACAGGACAAGATCAACGAAGAGTATCGTCAGGCCAACGCTCAGATCACCGACTTGCTCGACATCCTTGCCCGTCCCGAGCGCGTCGTGCAGATCATGGACGCGGAACTTGCCGAGCTCAAGGACAAGTTCGGCGACGAACGCCGCTCGGAAATCGATCCGTCGGGCGATCCGAACTTCAATCCGCTCGACTTCGTGCCGGAAGAAACGATGGTGGTGACGCTTTCCCGTGAAGGCTACATCAAGCGCCAGTCGCTTACCGAATACCGCAGCCAGCGTCGCGGCGGTCAGGGCAAGGCCGCTGCCAAGCTCAAGGAAGGCGACGAGATCGACCGCATCATTACGGCCAGCAGCCACGACCAGGCCCTGTGCTTCAGCAACTTCGGCCGCGTCTACGCCTTGCCGATCTATCAGATTCCGGAAGGCTCCCGTACGAGCAAGGGCAAGGCGATCGTGAACTTGCTCGACATCGCCGAAGGCGAATCGATCATGACGATTCTGCCGGTGAGCCGCTTTGACGAATCGCACTACGTGTTCCTTGCAACCGTCAACGGCGTGATGAAGAAGACATCGCTTAAGGAATTTGCGGTGATCAAGCGCATGGGCAAGGCCGCCATTACGCTTGACGATAACGACAGCATCCTTACGGCTGTGATCACGGACGGAACGCAGGACATCATGGTCTTCGGCAGCAACGGCAAGGTGCTTCGCTTTGACGAAAACGAAGTGCGTCCGATGGGGCGTACCGCCCGCGGCGTGCTCACGATGAAGCTGCCCGAAGGTCACAAGTGCGTCAGCATGTTTGCCGTGCACGCCGATACGAACATGGAAGTGCTCACGGTCTGCGCCAACGGCTACGGCAAGCGCACGCCGCTGGCAGATCATCCCAAGCACGGCCGCCGCAGTCAGGGGCAGATCGCGATCATGACGAGCGAACGCAACGGTGAGCTTGTGTCCGCCACGCTTGTGAACGTTGAAGACACCGTGTTGGTGCTCACCAACAACGGCCGCATGATTCGCACGACCGTCGAGTCGATTCGACAGTCGGGCCGTGCCACGCAGGGCGTCAAGCTCATGGAAACGCTTGACGAAACGGTTGTGAGCGTAACCCGTGTGGCCAACGAAGACGCAGAGGACGTTTCGACGGACGCCGAATCGCACGGAGCCTCGGCACTTGCCGGTGAAGCGACTGTCGCCTCAGGTGAATTACCTGTACCGTCAGACGACGAGAACGGCGAAAATGAGTAACCGATAACAAGGCGCCCTGTGCGGTTGTCGTTCCGTGCAGGGCGTTTTTTCAGTGATCGGTGACATGGCGCTCCGACAGCGGACATCGTTTGGAATAACAACTCATCAGGAGCGCGGCGTCGAACCACCCCTCGGAGTTCGAGAGCCGCGGAAAGTGAAAAAATGAATCGCGTATATAACTTTTCGGCAGGCCCCGGCGTGCTGCCGGTTCCCGTTCTCGAAGAAGTCGCCAAGGAGTTTCCTGACTATCACGGCACAGGCATGAGTCTGGTGGAGATGAGCCACCGCGGTCAGATTTTTTCGCAGATCATCCGCGAAACGCGAGACCTGTTGCGCGAACTTTTGAGCGTGCCGGAGACCCATGACATTCTCTTTTTGCAGGGCGGCGGGCATATGCAGTTTGCGATGGTGCCCTTAAATCTTCTGGGTGCCGCGGCGGAAGCCTCGTACATCGTGAACGGCGTCTGGTCGAAAAAGGCTGCGGCCGAAGCCGGCAAGTTCTGCCGCGTGAGCGTGATCGGAACGCCTTCGCGCGCTCAGGTGCCGCATCCCGACAGCATCAATGTTCCCAACGATGCCGCTTATCTCTATTACTGCATGAACGAGACCGTCAACGGTTTGGAGTTCAACTACATTCCCCAGTGTCCGGACTGCGTACCGCTGGTCAGTGACGTGAGCAGCAACTTCCTGTCGCGCTCGATCGACTTCCAGCGCCATGCCCTTGTTTTTGCGGGGGCTCAGAAAAACTTCGGTCCGGCCGGTCTCACGGTCGTGATCGTGCGCCGAGATCTCCTGGGCCTTGCCGGAGAAACCTGTCCCACGATGCTCAACTACGAGGTGCACAGCCAAGCGGGCAGCATGTACAACACGCCGCCCACCTTCGCGATCTGGGTTGCCAACCTTGTGTGCAAGTGGCTCTTGAGCGAAGGCGGAGTGGAGGTGATGAACGAGCGCGCCCGCATGCGCTCGCAGATGATCTATAAAGCCATTGACGGCAGCGACGGTTTCTACACGAATACGATTCCGCCCAACGCCCGCTCGCGCATGAACGTGGTGTTCAACCTGCGCGAAGAGGCGCTCACCGACTTGTTCGTCAAGGAGGCGGCCGACGCCGGGCTCGTCAATCTCAAGGGGCACCGTCTGGTCGGCGGACTGCGTGCTTCGCTCTACAACGCGCTGCCAGTGCAGGCCGCGCAGGTCTTGGCCGATTTCATGGCGGACTTTGCGTCCCGCCACGCCTAAGAGAAGAACGAAAAAAAGAAAAAAATAGGGAGTACAAAAATGACCGAACCCACCGTGAGCAACGGCAGCATCGAAGAACTGCGCAAGGTGATCGATGCGACCGACGCCGAGCTCTTCGGACTTCTGGAAAAACGCGCCAAGCTTGCGCGATCAATCGGAAAACTCAAGGCTGCCGGGGCCGCGTACAAGCCCGAGCGCGAGCGCGAGATTTTTGAGCGCACCGTGGCGAGAGCCAAGACCGAGGGCACGCTGATGAGCGAAGAGGCGATCCGCAGCATCGTGCGCGAAATCATTTCTGCCTGCCGTGCCGTCGAGGCGATGCCGCGCGTGGCTTTTCTGGGGCCTCGGGGCACCTTCACCGAAGAGGCTGTGATCCGTCAGTTCGGGTCGAGCGTCAAGGCTCTGCCCTGCGGAAGTCTCGACGAGGTGTTTCATGAGGCCGCAAGCGGCACCGCTGATTTTGCCGTCGTACCGGTGGAAAACAGTACCGAAGGCATCGTGACACGCACGGCCGATTTGCTTCTCACCACGCCCCTGAAGGTAATCGGTGAGGTCAACGTGGCGGTTCACCACAATCTGATGAACCGCTCGGGCAAGCGCGAAGACATCGTCGAGGTGCATGCGCACCCGCAGGCGCTTGCGCAATGCCGCCTGTGGCTGATGACGCATCTGCCGCAGGCAAAGCTTGTGCCTTCGAGCTCCAACGCACAGGCCGCCAAAGAAGCGACAGCTGACCCGAAGGTGGCGGCTTTGGCAGCCGAACGCGCTGCCGCGCTCTATGAACTTCACATCGCCGCGCACGCCGTTGAAGACGATCCGCGCAACTGCACGCGCTTTTTGGTGCTCGGCAAAGAATCCTGCGGCAAGGCGCAAAACGTGCTGCATAAGACCAGCCTCATTTTCTCGGTGCCCAACCGCGCGGGTGCGCTTCTGGACGCTCTCGCGCCCTTTGCCAAGTACAAGGTTTCGATGGTGCGTCTCGAAAGCCGCCCGGCACGAAACGGTGCCTGGGACTATAACTTCTACGTGGATGTCGACGGACATATCGAAGACGAACCCATTTCCAAGGCTGTTGAAGAGCTCGGACAGATCGCTTTGTACTTAAAGATTCTCGGTTCCTACACGGCGGCCTATTGATCGGAAAAGCGCCCGGAACAAACAGAAGGGGAAAATAGACATGCAAGGTTTTGTGGCCAGAAAGGCGCTTGAGGCGATCAGCCCATACGTCGCAGGCAAACCCATTGAAGAGACGGCGCGTGAATACGGACTGGATCCCGCGCGCATCGTCAAGCTCGCAAGTAACGAAAATCCGCTCGGAATGTCGCCTAAGGCAAAGAACGCCGCGATGCAGGCGCTCGTAAACGGCACTCGTTACCCGGATGGTGCTGCGCAGGTCGTGCGTGAAGCGGCTGCGGTCTTTGCGGGCGTCTCGCCCGATGAAGTGATCGTCGGAAACGGCTCCGATGAAATTTTGGGGCTGATTGCCCGCACGGTATTGGCGCCCGGCGATCGCTGCGTTTATTCACAGTATTCCTTCTCCGTTTATGAGCTCAGCGCTCAAGAGTGCGCAGCCCAATGTGTGGAAGTGCCCGCCAAGGATTTCCACGTGGATTTGGATGGCCTGCTGGCAGCGACTGACGTCAACACGCGTCTGATCTACATCACCAATCCCAATAACCCGACGGGACTGCCCCTGGAGCCGGCGGCGCTCTTTAATTTTCTGGAGCGCGTCCCCGAGAAGTGCGTCGTGGTGCTCGATGAAGCCTATACGGATTTCATGGACGAAAAACTCAGGACAGACAGTTTCGCTTGGGTCAAAAAATTCCCGAATCTGCTGGTGACGCGCACCTTCTCCAAGGCTTACGGTTTGGCGGGGCTGCGTGCGGGTTTCGGAGTGGCGAACAAGGAACTCATCGAAATGATGAACCGCATTCGTCCGCCCTTTAACATGAATTCGGCTGCACAGGCAGCGGCTGTGGCCGCGCTCGAAGATCAGGCGTTTTTAAAGACCGTTGTGGACAGCAATACTAAAGAACGCGCTCGCCTGGCGGCGTTTTTCAATGAACTGGGATTGGATCAGCTGCCGTCGCAAGCCAATTTCATCATGGTGCGCGTCGGCCCCAAGGCAGCTGAAATCAACGAGGCGATGCTGCGCCGCGGCGTGATTCTGCGTCCGCTCAAGAGCTATGGGTTGCCCGAATACATGCGTATCTCAGTGGGTTCGCGCGAAGAAAACGATATTTTCATGAAGGCGTTTCGCGAGGCGCTTTCAGTGAAATAAGCAGTAAAGAAAGGAAGTTTCAACAATGCGTTTGGCCTTGATTGGCGTGGGTTTGATCGGCGCTTCTGCAGCTTGGGCCATGAAGCGCGGCGGCGTTTTCGAGACGGTGTCGGCGTTTGACCTGTCGGCTCAAAGTGCGCGCAAAGCAGTGGAAATGGGTATTGCCGATACGGCGGCCGATACGCTTGAAGCGTGCGTTCAGGGAGCCGATGCTGTACTGGTTGCCGTGCCTGTCCTCGCCATTGAAAAGGTCATGGCGCAGATCGAGCCTTTCCTGAGAGACGAGACGCTTGTGACCGACGTCGGCTCAGTGCGCGGGGTTGTGATCGAGGGCGCTCGCCGTGCGCTCAAGGAAAAGTTCGTCAACTACGCGCCCGTTCACCCCATCGCGGGCGGAGAAATGCCTGGAGTGGACTACGCCGACGCCGATCTTTTCGTGGGTGCCAAAGCGATTTCCACGCCTGTTGCAGACATCGGCGATCGTGCCGTGCAGTTCTGGGAGAATGCCTGGAAGACGGCGGGCAGCGACTTGCTGCGCATGACGCCCGAAGAGCACGACGCCGTGTTTGCTTCCGTTTCGCATTTGCCGCATCTGCTCTCCTACGCGATGGTTGATTCCATCCTCAACACGGGCAGCGCCGAGCGCAAATTGTCTCTGGCCGGGGCCGGTTTCCGGGACTTCACTCGCATTGCGGCGTCCAGTCCGGAAATGTGGGTGGATATTTTCCGGGCCAACAAAAAGGCCGTGCTCGAAGCTCTGTCCTATTTCGAAAAGGATCTGGCGCTGCTGCGCCAAGCCGTTGAAGACGATGAAGTCGAGGTGACGCGCGCGATCTTTGCGCGTGCGGCCGAAGCACGGCGCCGCATTGCTCCCCATTTGCCTCCCAAACGAAAGTAAAAGGTAGTCATGACGCAGTCCTGTGAAGTTTCTCGTCGCCCAGAAAGCATCAAGATCGAACCGGTGAGCGCCGCTTCGGGAACGGTGCGGCTGCCGGGCAGCAAATCAATCTCCAACCGCGCTCTTTTTCTGGCGGCAATGGCGCAGGGGAAAACAACGCTTACCGGACTGCTCCGAGCCGACGACACCGAGCGTATGATCGAAGCGCTGCAAGCGTTGGGGATCGAGGTTGCGTTTGAGGCCGACACGCAAGTGACGGTCACGGGATGCGGCGGACGCATTCCCGTCAAAAGCGGGGAGCTTTTTATCGGTAACGCCGGCACCGCCGCACGCACTTTGACGGCGCTTTTGGCTTTTGCGGGGGGCACCTATCGGCTCGACGGCATCGCGCGCATGCGCGAGCGCCCGATCGGCGATCTGCTTGAAGCTTTGCGCAGCCTCGGCGCCAAGGTCACGTGCGAGATAAACGACGGTTTTCTGCCGCTTCGGTTTGAGCCCGCACGTTGTGAAGGTAATCGCGTGAGCGTGCGCGGCAACGTGTCGAGCCAATACCTGACGGCGCTTTTGATGTTGGCGCCTTTGGTTGCCTCCGACGAGGGCTTTTGGATCGACATCGAAGGCGAACTCATCAGCCGCCCTTACGTTGCGATGACTGTGCGCATGATGCGCGACTTCGGGATTGAGGCCAAGGAAACGTCGACGGGCTTTTGGGTGCCGCGCGGCACCTATCGGGCTCAATCCTCCTATAAGGTGGAAGCCGATGCGTCGGCGGCCAGTTACTTTCTGGCGTTGGGGGCTCTGACGGGCGGCCCCGTGACGATCACGGGTGTCGGCAAGGATTCCATGCAAGGGGATGTGGCTTTTGCCGATGCCCTGGAAACCATGGGAGCAGTCGTCGAAAAAACGGACGATTCGATCACGGTCCGGCGCGATAAAAAACAACCGCTCAAAGGCTTGAGACTGGATTGCACCGCCATTCCCGATGCGGCCATGACGTTTGTGCCGATGGCGCTCATGACGCAGGGCGCCGTGCAGCTGACCGGCATCGGCAGCTGGCGCGTAAAGGAAACCGACCGCCTTGCCGCCATGGCCTGCGAAATGCGCAAGTTCGGGGCCGTGGTGCAGGAGGGGTCAGACTTCATCGTTGTGAGTCGTTCTGAGGAAGGAATGTTGAAAAACGCCACGGTCGACACCTACGACGACCACCGCATGGCCATGAGCCTAGCGCTGGCCGCCTGTGCGGGGGTGACCGTGACCGTCAACGATCCGGGCTGTACGGCCAAGACCTATCCGGACTATTTCGAAGCGTTCGGGCGGCTCACCGCGCATCGTTGAGAGCCGAAGACAAAAAAGGCGTCGGCTCGTAGAATATCGCCTTTCGAACCTCGCTCAAAGGTGTTGAAGTGACACAAGCAAATCCGATTCCCGTCATTGCCATCGACGGTCCGAGCTCGAGCGGCAAAGGTACGGTGGCAGCGGCTTTGGCCGAAAAACTGGGCTTTCATTATCTGGACAGCGGTGCTTTGTATCGGCTCACGGCGCTCTCGGTTCTCAAGGCCGGAGTCAATCCGGACGATGAATCCGCATGCGAAACCGTTGCCCGCGCCATGAAGCCCGTTTTTAAGGAAGGCAGGATTTTCCTTGAGGGCGAGGATGTCACGCAGGCCATTCGAGCCGAGGAAGTGGGTTTGACTGCTAGCCGTGTGGCCGCTTTGCCCGCCGTGCGGCAGGCGCTGACCGACCTGCAGGGTTGGTTGCCGACGGTCGCGACATGGCAAGCGTCATCTTCCCGGATGCGGTTTTGAAAGTCTTTTTGACGGCTACGCCCGAAGCGCGCGCAAAAAGACGCTTTAATCAGTTGATTGTCAAGGGAATTTCTGCTAACCTAAGCGACCTTACTCGTGATCTGGCCGAGCGAGATCGCCGCGACCGGGAGCGCAAGGCTGCGCCTTGTGTGCCGGCGCCGGACGCAAAAGTTCTCGACAACTCCGATCTGAACATCGAGCAGACGCTCGAGACGGTCTATCGGTGGTACCGGGAGCTGTGCGCCTGATTTTCGCTTTGCCGCCGCGAAGTAAGACAGAATTTTTTTTCGGAATGCCGGGACGGGGCTCGGCATTCTTTAATTTTGCAAACACCACCGACTGACGGCTTAAAAACCGGTACCCCGGGTCGGTGAGATTTCAACGTTTTTTTTATTTTCATGTCCAACACTACCAATACCGAATCTTTTGCCCAGCTTTTTGAGGAAAGCCTCGCTAAGCAGGAAATGCGTCAGGGTGAAGTCATCACCGCCGAAGTGCTGCGCGTCGAACACAACTTCGTGGTTGTGAACGCCGGCCTGAAGTCCGAAGCCTATGTGCCCATCGAAGAATTCAAGGACGACCTCGGTGAAGTGACCGTTCAGCCCGGCGACTTCGTTTCCGTGGCAATCGAATCGGCCGAAAACGGTTTCGGCGAAACGGTTCTCTCCCGCGACAAGGCCAAGCGCCTGGCCGCCTGGATGAACCTCGAACAGGCTCTGGAATCCGGCGAACTCGTCACCGGTACCATCACCGGCAAGGTCAAGGGCGGCCTCACCGTCATGACCAACGGCATCCGTGCCTTCCTGCCGGGCTCTCTCGTCGACACCCGTCCTGTCAAGGACACCACCCCGTTCGAAGGCAAGACCCTCGAATTCAAGGTGATCAAGCTCGACCGCAAGCGCAACAACGTGGTGGTTTCCCGCCGCGCTGTCGTGGAAGCCAGCATGGGCGAAGAACGCGCCAAGCTGCTCGCCACGCTCAAGGAAGGCGCCATCGTCAAGGGCATCGTCAAGAACATCACCGACTACGGTGCGTTCGTTGACCTCGGCGGCATCGACGGCCTGCTGCACATCACCGACCTCGCATGGCGCCGCGTGCGTCACCCGAGCGAAGTGGTGACCGTCGGTCAGGAAATCGAAGCCAAGGTCCTCAAGTTCGACCAGGAAAAGAGCCGCGTTTCCCTCGGCCTCAAGCAGTTGGGCGAAGATCCGTGGATCGGCATTGCTCGCCGCTACCCGCAGAACACCCGTCTGTTCGGCAAGGTGACCAACATCACCGACTACGGTGCCTTCGTTGAAATCGAAACCGGCATCGAAGGTCTCGTGCACGTGTCCGAAATGGATTGGACCAACAAGAACGTTGATCCGAAGAAGATCGTTCAGCTCGGCGAAGAAGTCGAAGTCATGGTTCTCGACATCGATGAAGACCGTCGCCGCATCAGCCTCGGCATGAAGCAGTGCAAGGCCAACCCCTGGGAAGAATTCAACCAGAGCTTCAAGAAGGGCGACAAGGTCAAGGGCCAGGTTAAGTCGATCACCGACTTCGGCGTGTTCATCGGCCTGCCCGGCGGCATCGACGGTCTGGTGCACCTCTCCGACCTCTCCTGGAACGAACAGGGTGAAGACGCCGTGCGCAAGTACAAGAAGGGCGACGAACTCGAAGCCGTGGTTCTCGGCATCGACACCGAACGTGAACGCATCAGCCTGGGCATCAAGCAGCTCTCCGGCGACCCGTTCACCGACTTTGCCGGTTCCCACGAACGCAACACGATCGTCAAGGGTACTGTCAAGAGCGTTGACGCCAAGGGCGCCGTGATCGATCTCGGCAACGACACCGAAGGCTACCTGCGCGCTTCCGAAATCTCTTCCGAACGCGTTGAAGACGCCACCACCCAACTCACGGTTGGTCAGGAAGTCGAAGCTCTGATCACTAGCGTGGATCGCAAGAACCGTTCGATCCAGCTCTCGATCAAGGCCAAGGACGCCGCCGAAGCCCGCAAGGCTCTCGATCGCGTTAACTCCGACGCCAGCGCCGGTACGACCAACTTGGGCGCTCTGCTCAAGGCCAAGCTCGAGCAGAAGTAATCGGGGGTTCGTATGCGAGCCTTGACGAAATCAGAGTTGATTTCGCGGGTTTTCGGACGCCATCCGATGCTTTCCGGCCGCAACGCCGACGAAGCCGTCAACATCGTTCTGCGATCGATGGTTTGCGCTCTGAGCCGCGGTATGCGAGTCGAAGTTCGCGGATTCGGTAGCTTCTCCGTGAAGTACCGCCCCGCGCGCGACGGCCGCAATCCGCGGACCGGTGAAGCGGTTAAGGTGCCGGGCAAGTACGTTCCGTACTTCCGCGCCGGCAAAGAAATCCGCGACCAGCTCAACGCGGAAATCTTGAAGAACCAGTAAGAAATTTTTCTTTTCGGTTCGTTAAGAGCTTCGCACAAAGCCCTGTCTTTTCCTTGTGAAGAGGCGGGGCTTTTTCATGTGTGCTTTTCTACCATTGTCTTTCTTGCGCTATCCTCACCGCCAATGACGCAAGGAGGAACTCATGAGCTTTCTGCAGGATCCCGCGACTGCTCTGATCGTGGTGGATATTCAAAACGATTTTCTGCCGGGCGGTGCTTTGCCAGTGCCGCAGGGCGACGAAGTCATTGCTCCGATCAATCGACTCATAGAAAACGCTTTAACCGTGGTGCTTACGGCCGACTGGCATCCGAGC
>ERZ1504731.132-NODE-132-length-24892-cov-4.288038_pt1 | contig 24892 bp, 16 predicted proteins | sample MGYA00571815_ERZ1504731 | MGnify/ENA primary metagenome ERZ1504731 (study PRJEB39906, sample SAMEA3182046) | gut metagenome | biome: human; feature: gut; material: Stool; isolation source: human stools | place: Canada | collected 2011-11-15 ... | reverse complement strand
GAGCACGTGATTTGTAATCTCGGGGTCGTTGGTTCGAATCCGACAAGAGGCTCAAAAAGCACAAAGGCGAAACCGGAAAAGTTTCGCCTTTTTATTTTATCGGGCTTATGGCGTATGGAAAATATTATAATCCGTTGATTTTAGCACGTCTTGAATCCTATTTCGAGGCGGGCGACTGGGACGGATTGGCTGTGTATCTGGACAGCTTGTCCCATCGCGAGTTCCGTATGGCCGGTGAAATCATCAGCGTACAAATCATGCCTCGTGTGCCGGATACGGTGTTTTGGGAGGCGTTTCGTTTCCTGTTGGTGCACCATTCCAAAGCTTTTCTGGTGACTTTGCTCAAGTCCGTTCCCCTTCGGAAGCAAAAATCCGGTTTTACATTGCGGCAAGACGGCTATGTGCCGGTAGCGAAGTTCCTGAACGATACCGGGACGGAATTGGATCGTGCCAAATTTATCCGGTTTATGGTGGAAATATTCGGGGAAGATACGGAGGAATTGTCTTATTTATTCGGAAGCCTTCATGTAGATATGCCGCGCGAACGTGTGCAATATTTGTTGCAGGGCCGAGGAATGGCCTGTTATTATTTATTGTTCCAGTGTATGCGTCAGTTGGAGCATGAACGTGATTTCTTAGTGCGTTGTTGCCAGTTCCTGATGAAAAAAGGTGATGCCTTGTCGTTCAATCTGGCCAGCGTGGCCAAGCTATATTTCGACCTGACATCGGTGAAGGGTACCTTCTCCTTGCATCTCGCTCCTTATCAGTTGGGATGCCTCGATGCTTCGTTCGAGAGTTTCTGTAGGGTCATGAAGAGCATATCGTGAAAAAATAAAGACATCCGCCCAAGGGATGTCTTTTATTATGTAATTTATGAATGATAACCTCACAGATATTCTTTTGTGCTAAAAACAATTGTTAGAATGTGTAGCTCGTGCCGAGACTGACCTTGGCCACTACGTCATTGAACGGTGACAACACTTCACCGCCGATGAAACCGTTTTTCAAGTAATAATGGACTTCCGGTTCGAGTAGCAGGCTCCATTGGTCGTTGATACGGTATTGCGCCACGGCACCGAGCAACAATGCAGGTGCTCCGCCAGGGTTCGCGGCGGACAGGGGACGGGGGGAGGAACCCACTTCGAGTTCGCCGCTGTATATCCGGGCATTGTCCGACATGCACTTGCTGTACAAGGCACCGCCTTCCACGAAGAGGTTGAACTTCCGGTTTAAGTCATATTTCTGGTAGACGTTGGATAAATTAAGCATATAGGCCATTTTGATGTTCAGCAGGTTGTAGCGGTATTGCCATAGTGCGGTGAATTGTTTCTCCATGCCCATGAAATCCACCACATAACTCCCATACTTGTTTTCGTTGAGGGTTTCATACTCTATGGCAGCCTTGAGCGAGACGTAAGGCCCGAGGTGGTAGCCTACGTAAAACTGTCCCGAGTAGTTCAGGGCGAAGTCACCCACGGTGTTCACCGAACGCATGTGTTTTAACCCTCCTACTTGCACGCCGGAGAACAGGCGTGGCTCGAAGATATAAGGGGGCCACGAGGCGCGTTCTTTCCGGTTGGCTGCACAGACGCGCACGCCGAGCGATATGGAGGCCGAAGTTTCGGTGAAGGATGCTTCGCGGGCCACATTCACGTATGGTTCACGGAAATTGGCCACAACCACACGGGGCTCCACGAAAAAAGAAGTCTCTTTGTCCATGCTGTACAGGAAAGTGGCGGCACCCGTGAAACCGGCGTAGTTGCATTTCAGGCCGTTATCCGTTCCCGGGATGTATTTGGTCAGCCAACCGTATTCGCCTCCCACGGCGATGTTCATCTCAAACGGATGGCGTACTTGCCGCCAATAGGGGAAGAAGTTGAGAGGATTGACTAATCCTTCGAGCCGTCCGGCAAACATGCTGCCTTTGTAACGTGTCTCGTAGGAGGGGCGGGCTTCGGTGGCCGCTGTGGTGTTGTAGCTCCAATAATATTCGGAAGCCGTGGCCGAGAGGCGGAGTCCCACGATGGGGTCGAACCACCGGCCCACGGAAATCTTGTAGCCCGTACCGGTCGTTTTGAAGAAGCCCAAGTCATCGCTGTCATAAAAAGTCACACCCTGTGCCAGTTCGTAGAAAAATCCGCGTGTATAGACCACATCGCTGTTATAAAAGTCATTGGTATTGTCCATATTGACTGTCAGACCGGCTTTCACGCCATATTGTATGTCATACTTTGACACGTTCGTATGGCCGGAATGGTCGGCTTGGTCGGTCAGTGCGGAAAAGAACGGTTCTATGAAGAATTTGGCATTGCGTCCGAGACCTATACCGACGTTTATGCCTGCCTGTCCTTTAAAAATGGAAGCGCGCTCTCCTTGGAAAACGGAATGTATATAGCCCACGCCGAGAGTAGGAGAGATGCGGAATATGCGTCGTTTGTCGTAGCCATAAAGGTAATCGGACAGATGGAATACATAGTCTATATCGGTTTCCCATTGTTTCACGGTGCCATCGCCGTCCTTCATGTCATAGTTCGTGTGCAATAGCGTGGCGCGTAGGCCGTGTAGCCGGTTGAAGTCATATCCGGCCACACCGCCGAAAGGTATTCCGTTCTTCATGGCCCGTCGGCCTTTCGGGGCGACTTGCGAGAAGCCTGTCGTGAATCCTACGTACAGATGGTCTAGGAAACGGTTGCGGAAAGTATCGCCTTTTTCCACATAACGGTCCGGGTACAGGTAGTCCAAGGGGTTGAAGTCCACGGTGTGGTCCAGTTTGGGTTTGGAGGAGGTGGATACCGCTGTGGAAACCGGAGTTTCCTCGACGGGCTGTACCGCTGTGGTGTCGGCTGCTTCCGGTGTGGAGGATGTCGCCGTGCTGTCCGGTGTTTCCACAACAGGCCGTACCGCTGTCACCATCATGTGCGCCTGTCCCGGTGACATGTACCATAGGCACAGGCATGTGCATATTATTTTATATTTTCCGTACATCATCTTGTCTTGTATTCGTTATATTGTTTTGCCTCGGTTTTTATGCCGGCTTATTCTTCACCGACTGTCCGCGCCAAAAGTTTCCATAGCCGTTCGCGACGTTCGGTGTCCTGTTCCGTAGCCGTGACGCGGTAGGGCCTGCAGCAACCGTGCCATCCGAAGCACACGCTCCAGACGAGCTTGCAAGCTTGGCTGCAAAGTCCTGCCCTGCATAAGATGGCGGCATGCAGCCAGACAAAATCTTCATCGTTGTACCATCCGGCCCACCGTATGTTTCCGTAGTAGTCCATATTCAATTTGTGCCAATCCAATGCCCCTTGCACGTCGATGTAAGGTTTGAGTAGATTGGTGTCTGCCACGCCGAGTTGCAACTTCGCCTTCGCCAGTTCGTAAGCGGCCAATGGCCATGGACGCTCCACAGTCTCGTCACGGACGAACCCCATGGCGGCTTGGGCTATCACAGCTTTTTCTTCCGGTGTTTCGAGCATGTCCAATAATTCATATAACTCGTAGGATAATTGTTTACGTCCGCTGCGGTAGCCGGGGGCGGTCTGGTACTCGCCCCATATCTCCTCTCGTGTTTTTACACGTAAGACGGAGTCGCGTGTTAGCCCGCCCGGACTGGATTTCATCAACACGGCACGTCCACGGCGTGCGTAGCGTTCCCGTTTTATGTCTGTTTCGTCGAGCACGGTGTTGACAAAAGAGTCTATCGCTTCCGGGTAAGAGACATCCTGCCCTACGGCCTTCAATGGAGCAGCCAAAAGCAGGCCACTCCACCATGCCATATATAATGCCTTTTTCATATTCATTTCATTCCTCCATGGGTGTTGCGGCGGGTTGTTGTACCGGCACGGGTGTCGGCACGACTGGCGGACTGGCCGTGGCAGCACTGTCGGTCGGGCTTTCCGTTCCGGATGCCGGACCGGCAGATGGGGTGGTGGCGGGTGCGCCGGCATCTCCGGATGCTGCGGGCTGCACTGCTTGCTGAGGGGCTGCGGACTTCTCCAAATCAGCCAATATCTTGCGGCATTGTTCCGGGTCGGCTTTGAGTTTTTTCCAGTATTTTTTGAACGCTTTGCGGTAGTCCTTGTTGAATGTGCCGTCGTTGAGCATGTGTTTCAGGTTGCGCTCATCCTTCAGGCAGCATTGCACCATCGGTAACCCCCAGTCCATACGTTTATCACCGAAACTGTTCACCGTGGGGTCATCGGCCGATGGTTCGAAGAACTCATCGAACATGAAATTGTCGTCCATGTATCCCGTCGTGGTGCGTTTAGGTGCATCCAAGTTAAAGCGTAGTTGTGCCTTGAGGTAAAGCGCCCTTGGGTCGGCGGGGTCTACTTGTGTGGCATCGTCCAGCATGTAGAGCGCAGTGCCCCAGCATCCGGGGTCTTCCTGCGCCGCCAATATGACGATTTTGTTCCAATATGAGGAGTTTGATACGGTGTCCATGACCTCCGGGTCGTTCCATTCGCAGTTCAGGCAGCGAAGGAACATTTTCAGTCTGCGATATTCCGGTTTGCCGTCAGGCAGGAGCATTTCCGCTACGCGGTAGGCCGAGGCGAAGGCACCGGCGTTGGCCAGCATCTTGATGTGAGATGTGACGATGGCTTCGTCGTTGTACCATCCCTGCCAGCTTGCGTTGCCGAAGTCGTCTATTTTTTGTTTGTGGTATTCCAGATTCTGTTGCACGTCGATGTAAGGTTTGAGCAGATTGGTGTCCGCCACGCCGCGTTGGGCGTAACACCGGGCCAGTTCGTAGGCGGCCAACGGCCATTGGCGCAGTTTGTCCTCGTCTTTGACCGACGTGTAGGCGGCCCGGGCTATGGTCTCCTTTTCCTTCGGGTCTTTAACCATGTCGAGCAGTTCGTAGAACTCGTAAGGTACTTGTTTTTGCCCGGCGCGGTATCCGGGGTCGGTCTGGTAGAGTTCCCATATCTCTTCGCGTGTTTTCACGCGGTTGGTGTAGTATTGGTATTCGATGTCCACGATGCGCAATTGCGGCAGGATCTGCTGTTCGATGATGCTCCAGCACGGCAGTTTGCGGATGGCGGCCTCCTGCCGCCCCATGTCTTTCGTCGTGGAGAGTACGGCCCGCACACTGGCAGCCTCTTCTTTTAGCGAGTCGGCTTCCAAGAGGTTCGCCACATCAGTCCATGTGGCCACCTTGTGGGTGGTTTTGATCTCGCCCGTGCGGCGGGCATCCTGCAAGGCAGGGAAACGGCTCAATTCGCCGCGCAGGTATTCCGCACGTTCGCGGCAGAGCCGGGCATTGATGGCTTGTCCTCCTTCGGGCGAGGCCGACCCGTGGATGACCGCACTGGTGATGCCCGCATCGGCACCCATATAGCGCGACATGTTGTCTTTGAGTTGGTTCATTTGTTTGAAGTTCAACGTGTCTGTCGGGTCGAGGCGTGCTTCTCCCACCACGAATTTCAAATCGAGCTTTTCGTGGTCTTTACTGAATTCCGCCCGTCCTCTATATGCATAACGCTCGCGGTTGATGGGAAGCTCGATGAGGCTGTAATCCAGGAAGCGCATAGGGTCTTTTACGTAACCCTCGCTCAGGCAGACGCTGTCCTGCCGGTAGGGGGTGTTGGAGTTCATGCCGTAGGCCTGAAGGGCATCCACCCGGTAACGCGTATTGCGGTCTACGGGTTCCAGAACGAAGTGGATGAGCAGGGAATCTTCCACATGGGAACGCATGAACGTCCCTTCGCGGTATTTGAACAAGGGGTCGCGGGTTTCGTCGAAGCCCATGCGGCGCAGGTTGCCTCTCTGGAACTCTTCGCCGTCTTTCACGAAGGGAACCAGATGACCCACTATCTCGCCGTTGCCTTCTTCCTCATTCTCGTCCAGGTTCACCTCTTCGCTGATGGGAATCGCCTTGACCACGGGGCTGACGATGATGCGTGATTTGTCGTCCGTGTCGTCGGCCGACAGATAATAGTAGAAAGGACCGACCACCATGCGGTTGCCGCACATGTTGGGGATTTGCGGCTCATTCTTCCGCTTGCGTTTGGCGGTTTTGGTCACCGTGCCCATCTGCTTGGCGGCCAGGCAGGTCACTTTGATGTCCATCATGCCGCGCAATTCCCGCTTCACGAGGGTGGCCCCTTCCGGTTTCACGATGATATAGCCCGTCAGAGGAAGCTGCATCAGGCAGTAGCCGTCCTGGTCGGTCTCGCCCAAGGCGTCGTACTCCGATTCCGATTGTGGGGCATAGGTCATGCCCTTGGCTTCCTCTTCTTGGCATTTCTTCATGAAAGCGTTGGCCTTGCTCGCATTGAAGAAGCCATATACGATGACACCCGGCCAAGGGGCGGCATCCTTGCTGTTCAAGTCTTCCGTGCGGCGAACCGTGATATTGATGTTCTTCACCTGGGCTTCTGCGGGGATATGGACCGCTACGATGAGCAGCAGGAACAGCAGGCGGCGTATAATCATATAGAAATTAGTTTTATACATGGTGATATGCAAGTTGTGGGTTTACTTGATGATATAGGCGAAGGAAACGCCGAGTTTGAACGGGATGAAGGCGTAGCCGTGCGCTGTGCGGCGGTTTTCGGAATAATGGTCGTCGCGGTAGTAATGCTTGTGGTCGTAGTAGACGGCACCCACACTCCCGTAACATTCTATGTTCCAATGGGGCGAGAGGAAGAAAGCGTAGCCGAAAGTCAGTCCGCCGCCCCAGGCGTCGCCCTTATAGGTCTCGCTGCCCCACGTGATGTCGTAAGACGTGCCAAGGGCTGCCACTCCGATGAATTCGCGCATCATGGGGCGTCCGCCGAACCAATAGCGGAATTCGGGGATGGCACCCACCATTTTCATGTCCATACCCCACGGTTTGTAGTTGCCGAACACGGACAAGCCGAAGCTGGTCTTGTTGCCCGTAACGATTTCCATGCCTAAGTTAGGGGTCATCAGTCCATCCCACAGTGCGTCGGTCTTCAGGGCCAATAGCTGCGCTTTCAGTCCGGCTGTTACAGCTACGGTTATGATTGTTGATAAAAGGCGTTTCATTCGTTCTTTTCGATTGGTTTGTTCTTTTTTGAAAAAACATCCTCCGGCGCACACGGTTGCGAGGCATGCGGCCGGAAGATGTGCCGTCGGGCTTTTATGCCAGAAGGGAGGGGCATGTCATAGCTCGACGGAGGGGCCGTTGACGGAATCCTGCCAATCGGTGAGGCTGGCATTTGCTTTCACTTCTTCTATGTCGTTCACCGTGATGGTCACCATGTAAGAGATTCCTTGGCGGAACAGGTTGGTGTCGCTTTCGGAAGCACCGTAAGGAGGCCCTACGGTGAGCCATTCTTCCGTAGTGATGTCGAAACCGTCTTCCGGGGCTTCTCCATCTTTGTGTAGCGTGATTTCAAGACGGTATTTCTTTTCCGGGTACAGCATCAGGCTGCCGCCCACTCTCGTGGCCTGGTCCAAGGTCGTACCGATGGCTACAGGCTGCAAGTCTCCGTCTTGCGCATCCTTGAGCGTGAAATCTGCCCTTGTTTCGTCGGCCGATGGTTGGATTCTTTCAGCCAACGTGAGTCTCTTGCTCGGATCCTCGCCCCATTGTTCGCGCTTTTCCAAGTCGGCCACGATGAGGTCTACTTTGGAATGCGCATCGAGGATCTTGATGGACTTCACGGAAATCTTGCCTGCATCCTCGAATACGGAACCTTTGTTTAGCGGATCCTCTCCGGGTTTCACTTGGAACTGTAAACGTGTCAGCATGTGCTGCAAGCCGATTAAGGGCATGGCTGCGTCCTTGTTCTCCCGGAAGTAGCGTGCGCTGTAAGCATACTTGTCCTGGAGTGTGGCTCTTCCCCAGATGATGTCCTGCGTGCCGTCTATCGTATAATGCACTGTGGCGCGATGACGCGGGCCACCGGCACCGTCTCCGTCTGCTGACGCTTCATACGTGATATAGGCATCCTCTGCATACGGATAGTAGCCGTAGAACTCATACATGTAGAATTGGCTGATGGGGTAGAAGTAGTGTCCCTCCCACGACACGTTTCTGCCTTCCTTCTTCGCTTTCACGTTTTTCATCAGGCAGGAAGCGTAGTTGTCTTCAGGGTCGAACCACGAAATATCGGGTGCGCCATCGTTTTTCTCCTGTTTCCCACGTGCGAGACAGAACACCCCCATTTCGTCCAGATTGCCGTCTTCGTCCACTGTGGTCCGCTTGTCCACGGAAGTGGATACCTCATCCGAATGGGCGGCGAAGCGGATTTCCACTTCGCTGTTTCCGGGGATGAATACGGGGGCGGCCGCATGATCTGACAGGTCTTCGTTGGAACAGCCGGGCAGCAGCATGCAAGCTGCCGCCACGGCCCAAAGATAATGATGTAACTTCATCTGTCTCATGATTTGTTACTTGGAAATTAAAATTGTCCTTATCAGGTTTACGGTTCTACCGGTTCTTCCACGTCTTCTTCCGGCTCTTCTGTTGCCCCGCCGTCGAGGTTGGTGTCCACGTCAATGTCACCACCCTCTTTCCAAGCTTCAAGAGTAGCTTCCACTTCGATCTTCGCCATGCCGTAGACCTTGACCTTCACATTGTAAGAAGTACCTTCGGCTGCTGCGGCACTCTCCGGAATCACGATGGGACGCGTTATTGTGGTCTTGCCCGCCGGATTGGTGGTTCCGTCATCGGTCTTGAAGGTCTGCTTCAGGGTGATTACCATTTCATATTCCTTTTCGCCGGGGGCTACCATCAGGCAATGACCTATGTTCTGGTAAGTCTCACCCCAGTTTCCTTCACCTTTTACCAAGGCTACGGATTCCAAAGGCTTTGTTGTGCTTGTTTCTTCATTGTAGTCTGTCAGCACGAGGGCTGCTTCCTGTGCTTCTACGCTACCGGTCGGGAGTTCGAAGAACAAGGTTTGTGTAGGAGCAACGGCCTCTCCACCCATGTCATAAGCCACAATCATTTTACCTGTGGTCTTGGATTTCACCGTGATTTTCTCCACTGACACGTCACTACAATCTTCATTCATACCCACAACTTGGAACGTGAAACGTGTCAACCTGTGCTTCATGACGATGTTCGGGATTACGCCTGCACGTGCCGTAGCGGCGGAGAAACCTGTACCAGCTTCTGCAAGCTCGTCAGCGTCTGTCTTCTTGACCGCCATGCCCGTCATCAAATCTTGCGAACCGTCTATTTTAAACCACACATACTTCTGGGTGGCATGACTGTTGGGGGTTATGACGGTATCCTTCACGATGAACTTGGAGTTGTCACCCTCCTGGACGTAAGCATTTGCAGGGTCATATATGTAGTTCGCGTTGTCCAAATGATAGGCGAAGAAGTCGTGTAAGCCTTCGTTGGGATAATAACGAGGCTTATCTTGTACAGTCCACGTCAATTTGTTGTCAGTCTCCACCTTGGTTTGTTTGGGGGTGCTCACTTCGTCGTTGGCGGAATTGACAACGAGTACTTCTTCATCATCTTCAGCATCCTGGTAGCGCCACTGGGAGTAATTCCAACCGTTACCGTCGCCATTTGCGGAACGCTCCATCATGAGTACGCGGAGTTTCTCGCCGTTCCACCAATTACCGCGTTCACCGAAGTCGCCCACGGAACCGATGCCACGCTTTTCCACGGAAACCGACGGACCGGCCACAGCCAGTTCCACGGGTACCAACCCGTCATTTGCGCTTCCGGGTACGTTGCCGCCTGTGGCGACCACATCGTCATTGGAGCATCCGCTCCACATGCCCATTCCAGCCACTAAGGCTGAAGCAAAAAATAACTTTTTCATCTTACGATAAATTTAAATTAAACAATATATAAAACTACACAAAATTGTGTCTTCTGCCTTTTTCCTTATTCCGGGATTTCGACATCGCCTCCGTCAATCCACCCCGGGAGGCCGTCTATTTCGAGATCCACCCTTTGCGGTCCGTAAACTTTCAGCAGCACTTCGTGCTGTTTGCCGGCTTGGAAGCCGCCTTCGAAGTGCAGGTTGGCATAACGCGTCGTGAACAACGAGCCCGACGGAATGAGGTCATCCGGGCGTGTGGTGATGAGGCGGTAGTGTATGATTACGCCCATTTCGTCTACCGGCGGGACGAGCAGTTGCGTTCCTATTTTCATGGGTTCGGCCTTAGGGTCGCTCACGCCCGGTTCGGGGTTGAACATGGCATTTTCCATCTGGTAGGTCGAGCCGAATTCCTCCGGTGTGTTTTCGTGGGGCAGGTAAACCGTGTCGCGTTCCGTTTCCCATACGATGCCCGTCGGGGGAACGTTGGTCTCGTCCGTCCAGTCATGGGACACCCCCGCCCAGTCGGCGGCCACGGTGAATTGCGCCTTCGTGGGGATGACTAAGGCCACGGCCTGTATGCGTATCTCGCGCCCTTGGGCGGCCAGGTCGTCGAACGCCTGCACCTTGAAGTTGACTTGTGCCATTTCGTGTTTCACGCGAAGATGCGGTTCGACGTGCAGGCGTGCACTTTTCGTGCTGTATACCAAATCCCCGGCATGATTCATGAGATATTTGGTTTCATCATTGTCCGGCAGCCTTTCGGCATCTTCTGTACCGGGACGGGCGTATGCCGAAATCAGGTCTTGTGTGCCGTCAATCCGGAAGAACTTGGTGATGCTGCCTTGTGTTCGTTGTTCCGGGGCATATTCTTCTGCATCTCCTTTATAATAAAGGAAGAAATTGTATTTATGCTCCGGGTAAACCGCGCTGTAATACGGCGGCTCGCCGTCGGCCCATAACAGTTCGCAGGCGGCTGAAATCCGTGCTTTGCGGTCGTTTACTAGGCAAAGGGGTGCACCGCCCCCAGTGGAAGTTTCGTCGGCTGTGAGGTCAGGAGTTCCGTCGTACACATGGTTGCGCGTCAGGAATGCGTAGACGCCGAATTCCGATGCCATCCATTTGGCACGTTCCTCTTCGTCGTCCCAAAAGCCGAAAGACCCTTGGCCCCGTTTACCCGTCACTAAGGCATAGGCCGGGTCGGTGAGCGACAGGGTGACGGGGATACTGTCCGCCGTCATTTCCGGGTTCGGGTTGTCTGCGTCGTAGACGGGCGCATACAGTCCGGGGTAGGATTCGTTGCAGGCTGCGAGCGCGCAGCACAAACCTATTCCTGCGATGTATCTTTTCATTTCAGTATGTTTGCTTTTCCTCTTCATACGTTTCACACTTCAATTTCAAACGTTTCGCCGGGTATCCATTGGTCCAGTCCGGTCGAGGTGCTGCCACCGTTCAGGATACCGTCTTTGTCGATATTCAGTGGTGAGCCGATTTCCACTGTGATGCTTCGGCTGGCTTGCCGGTAGCCGTTCTCCTCTTCGTCCCATTGCAGCGACTTGCGCTCTTTCAAGGTATGGTAGAGGTTGATGCCTGCATGGAACACTTTGGCTGCTTTCCTTTGCGTTCCTTCCTCTTCGTAGTCGTAGTGGGTGTAAATGGCAATTTGCAGGATGCCCGGCCCCGTGACCATGTCTTCGGTATGGCTCCGTACGATACCGGGAATGTTGACGGAGGCTTCACAGCGTAACGTTTCCGCCGAGGCGCTGTCGGCCGCTGAAGGCAGGGCGGCGTATGTCGGCCTGAACAACAGTTTGTAGGTCTTTTGGGCCAGAATCAGTCCCGTGGTCAGTTCCATGGTGGATGGTATGCCGGAGATTTCGGCCGTAAGGCTGTCCACTACCACGTCTGCCGTCTTTTCGATGTGGAATACGAACGACACGTCCTGTGTGAGCGGTTCGGGCGTGAAGTCCACTACCACCTGGCCTGTCCCTTCTTGGGTCAAAGGGACGGACACATGGTCTACCCGGGCATAGAACACGGGGACACCCTCACTGGAGATGAAGTCGGAGTAAGCGTTGTAATCCTTCCATTCACCATACGCCCCCGCCACTTTCGGATCGTCCACGGGGTAGTGGCGGTAGGTAAGGTAGAGTGGGGTCAGGCCGCTTCCCAATGTCGCCGCGTCGCCTTGCGCGTCCACGATGTCGGTGGCGTCTACCAGTTCACCTTCATCCCATCCGAATGTGGCGAAGTTATATTCACCACTGCGTACCCATAGGTTGTGCGTTCCGGCCGGAGCTAATGTGTCGGCCGAAGGCTGTCTTTCCGTTTCGGGCTGCATGAGGATGCCGTTGTTGTGGCTTTCCTCAGCGGTTATCCGGAATTCATACCGCAGGATGTTGACCGGACGCACGGCTATTACTCCCATGCTGTCGGGACGGTTTCCTTGGTATTCCTCTTTCCAATGGAAACGGAAATCCATGAAGGAACGGTGAGGGTGTTCCGCCTGGCATAAGTCCACTTCTGTACATGAAGCCATGGCGCAGAGGAGCGGGAGTACGGCAATCAGACTGCTACATGGTTTCATACGCGTCCCTCCTTTCTTGTTTCCTCGGGGATACTGTGCCGTAGTCTTCCTTTGTCGGCCCGATATCCGCCGGATGGTCTGCCTTTTATGTGAAAATAGGTTTCCACGGGGTCTTCTTCTTTGGATTCTTTATTTTTCTTCTTACGTCTTTTTTCTTTCCGGCTTGCTTTTTTCTTGTCGCCGGTGTCTTCGGGCGTGTCGGCCTTGGCGCTTCCGGATGGTGTTTCGGAGGTGCCGTTGCCCGTTGCGGCTTGGGGCGTAGCCGTCACTTGTTCTTCCCCTTCCGTTTTCTTTCCTTTCCTCTTACGGCGGGACTTGCCCTTCTCCCCGGCCTCTGCCTTGGCTTTTTCTTCAGCCTTGGCCTTCTCCTTTGCTACATCTTCTAATGAGTCGTTCAGCTCCAGTGTGCGGCGGAGCGAGTCGCGTGAGAATTTCTCAGCTTCCGCTTCTTTGCGGCGCACCTTGTACATGGAGTCGCGGATTTCCCAATTGCGTTGCCGTACGCGTGAGCGTTCATTGCGTTTTTCTTTTTGCCGGGTATCCCATTCATCGTAACGTTCGGCACCCCCCTGTACCTTCTTTCCGATAGAGCGGAAGCGAAAGACGAATGAAAGATGTATGTCCTGTACCACCGGAAAAGGTACGATATGCCGTCCCTTCGAACCTTGGTAAGTGTAACATCCGTATTCTTCGTCATAGCCGAATTTGTCGTACGCCGTCATTTTGGCACCGACGGCCAAGCCTAAGTCCAAGTCTACACTTCGGCCATCCTTGAAAGGATAAAGGGGAACACTCCATCCCCCGGTGAAACCGAAGTTATAACTGTCGCCCTGTTTGCCTTTCCGTCCCAGGCTGATGGTGTATTTCTCATAACCGGCATACACGCCCACGTAGTAGGCACGCCAAACCCGGGGATTCATGAAGGTACGTCCCGAGAGCACGTTGCGCCTGAAACGTCTGAAGCCCCAGAGCGGCAGGGAGATGGTGGTGTCGCGGTTATCTTTCGTGTAGCGTTCCATGGCTCCTCTGATAGAACCGCCCGTACGCCAATACTTCCGGGCTTCCACACTCCCGACCGCTACGTTGTACACAATGCGCGGCTGTATGGAATGGTGGGTATTCCAATTATATTTGCCGTTCATAAGTATAGAGAAACGGGTCTTTTCATTGCCAGCCAAGTCAAACTCCACTCCGAGGTTGGGAGTGGCTACTACCCAGTCCACGGCGTTGGTCATGATAGACCAACGTTTAAGAAAGGGCACGGTGTCATGTTTTACGTCCTTTGTTCCGGATAAGGCTTGCCCGTAAAGAATAGCGGGTGTCAAACAAACCCACATCAAGAGTGTCCTAATGATCAACTTTTGCATTCAAACAATATCGTACAATTCGGTTATCAACACTTTTTTAGCCTTTTACAAGGTCTATCTCTTACTAAGAGAGCGTACAGACTACGTAACTCCTTATGTTACAGTTATTATTATTGGAAAATGTTTTGTAAAAGGTTTGCGTATTTTGTTATTCATTTTAAAAAAAGGTGATTTTTAACAAAAGAAACTTGTTCATTTGCTTCCTTTTACCTATTTTAGCGGTCGAAAATCGCTCTCTTAGTAAGAGATAAACCGGATACATATATTTTTAACCGGTGTTGTCATGACAACTTGTGGAAGGGGAATATCAGGCTTCTGTTGTCGGCAAAGTTGAATCGGAATTACGTTAATTTAAATCAAACGTTTTTTGCAGTGTTTTGATAGGGGCGTAAAAACTTTGTGGGAACATCCCCTACACAGGGATTTTACAAAAATATCCTTCATCTTTCAGGTTGTATGGTAATTCTCTCATAATATTGATGTTACAAGCTGAAGGATGTTTCAGGTATCTTTCAGTCACGTTTCATTCCGTTCGCCAGAGATTGGGAAATCATTCGCCTGAGACTGAAAAATCGTTTGGCGCAGAACTTTTTATGGGTCTCTACAATGAAAGGAAACTGAAAGATGAGTTTCCTATCTTTCATTCCATAATATATTATGTGAGAGGTAGTTGGCCTACGGCCTGAAGGATGAAAGGGCTTTTCTGAAAAACTCCGGGGAGGGGAAACGTGTAATTGAAAAATGGGAGGAAAGCTTGTCTTGCGTTCCTCCCATTCTTGTTTATTTCTGTTGCGGTGAGAATATCAGGTCGATGATATCCGCATCCTTGAAGAATTTCTTGGCGAATTTCTGTACGTCCTTCGGTTGGATGGAAGCCACAAGGGTTTCCATGTTTTTCGGGTCGTTCAGGTTCACTCCGGTCTTATAATATGTAACTAAGGTGGTCAGCCAATAAGCATTGTGCTGTTTGCTTTGTTCAGCTTCTTTCAGCGTGTTCTTGACCACTTTGCTGAGCTCTTCTTCCGTAACCCCCTCACGGATGATATTGTCCACTTCCTTATAAAGCAAGGGTTTCAGTTCATTCGCCTTCTCTGGGTCACATTCGAAGGTCATATACATATTATAGTTGTTGTATGGTTCGCGTGAGGCTGAGCCGCTTACCCCTACGCCGTAGGTTCCGCCTTGTTCTTCGCGGATGGTCTTGGTATAGCGGTTGGTGAGGATATTGCCCAGTATGTTGATGGTATAAGCCTCTTTCAAGGTGTACTTCATTTCCCTGTTGAACAGGACTATGACTGTGGACTTCGGAACTTCCAACGGAATTTCTATGTTCTTTTCTACCTTGCCTTTTGGTGCCCTGACCTGACGGTCCACCCACTTCTCATTCCGGTAGAGGGAGGGGAGAGAACCGATGTATTTCTGAGCCATGACCCGCGCCGTGTCTTTGTCCACGTTCCCGACGATGAAGAAAGTAAAATCGCTGGCGTCGCAGATACGGTCACGGTAAGCCTTTTCGATACGGTCGAGCGTCAACCGGTCTACGTATGCGTCGTTGAACAATTGTACGCGCGGACTGTAGTTGGCGGAAATCAATGAGAGAGAATCGCGCATGATGGTCTGCGGTTGCCCGGCAATCTGCTTGGCATAGATATGGTTGCGTTCGATGATGACTTTATGTGCCAGTGTATCGAAGCGAGGTTCCATAAAACGGAGGTACATCAGTTGCATCATCGTTTCGAAGTCTTTGGGCGTAGAACTTCCGTTGACGTTCTCATACAATCCGCTGATAGAAACCTCACATCCGGCCTTTTTACCTGTCAGCAGCTTGCCCAATGCGATTTCGTCGTAGGTACCCAAACCGTAGTTCGACGCAAATTGTCCGGCATTGGATGCCGCAGGAAGGAAATTGACATCCGTATATAAAGAAGAACCGCCGGGACTGTAAGCGGCCAGTGCCACTTCGTCTTTTTCATAATCGGCCTTGCGGTAGATTACTTTAGCCCCGTTGCTTAAAGTCCATTCTTCGGCTTGGAATTGCGGCAGCTCCTTCACTTTTGTGATCGTTCCGGCTGTGGGTTCTTTTTCGATGAGATTGCCTTTTACGCTATTGTCTTCGTATGCAGAGACTTCCTTTCCTTCCATTTCGGCAAGGATGTCCCGGGCCTCTTGTTCCGTCAGGTGTGTGACGCCTTCGCTTGGGCCGCTGATGACGATGGTACGGTTGTCTGTCTTCCACCATCTTTTGGCTTGTTCGGAAACTTCTTCTGCTGTGATGGTCGGAAGGATTTCCTTGACTGCCTCGGCATAATCCTCTATGTTGATGATGGCTTCATTGCCTAAGAAATGGGATTGCATTTCTTCAGCATAGGTGTCATTGGATGTTTTGTCCTTGTCTTTCACCATGGATTCGAGGCTGGTCAGCATATTGGCTTTCGCACGGTTCAGTTCATCTTCGGTGAACCCATGCTGGAATATACGTTCGTGCTCCTCTAAGGCTCCGATAAGCGCTTCTCTTTCCTGATTCGGTTTGGCTGTAGCACTGACGGAATAAGCATAGTATCCTTTTACCATACCGAAAAAGCCGACCGAAGCTTTTACGTAAGGGGCTTGTCCGCGTTGAATAATCTCTCCGATACGTTCACCCACCATACTGTTGTAAAAGCCGATCATCAGACCGTTTTTCACGTCTTGGTACGTGGCATATCCTTTGCCGTCGTATTCTTTGTCGCGGAAGATACGGATAACCTGTACGTTGGACGAAGTGGCTTCCTTGTCGGTGGCCAGACAGAAATAAGTTTCGTCATGGGAAGGAATTTCAAAAAACGGACGTGGTTCCGGATTAGGGATAACGGGAATGGACGAAAAGACTTTCTTTATCTTTTCCTCCATATTCTTGATGTCGAAGTCTCCTACGATAGCAATGGCTTCCAAGTCCGTGCGGTACCATTTGTGGTAAAAGTCGCGCAAGGTTTCGGGCTTGAACGTCCGGATGACATCCATGTCGCCGATGACATCGCGCTCGGCATATTTCGAGCCTTTGTAGAGTACAGGTCTTTTCTGGTTATAGATACGGGTTGCGCTGTTGTTGCGCGTACGCCACTCCTCGGTGATGACCCCACGTTCCTCGTCGATGTCTTTCGGGTCGAGGGTCAGGTAATAAGACCAGTCGTGCAGAATAAGCAGGCACGTGTCCGTCAGGCTTTCGTCTGCCATCGGCACATCGCTGATGTTATAAACCGTTTCGTTCTGTGTGGTGTAGGCATTCAGGTTCCCACCGAAAGAGATTCCATGACGTTCGAGTGTGGAAATCATGCTGTTGCCCGGGAAGTTCTTACTGCCGTTAAAGGCCATGTGTTCCAAGAAGTGGGCCAAGCCGTCCTGATCGTCATTCTCAAGCAATGCGCCTGCGTTGCGGATGATGAAGAAACTGGCCCGGTCTTTAGGTTCTTCGTTATGCCGGAGGTAATAGGTGATACCGTTCGGTAGCTTGCCGATCAGGACATTCGGGTCTGCCGGAAGTTTCTTGTTCCAGTCGATGGGTTGTGCATACCCTATCAGGCTGAGAAACAGGAATGACAGCAATAGAATTTTTTGTTTCATAATTTAAAAGTATAAAATCAGACTGTATGAGCAGCCTGTGATTAAGATTTCTGATTGTCTTTGTTGCGGATTTCCACCCTTCGGATTTTTCCACTGATGGTTTTGGGCAGTTCGTCTACAAACTCGATGACTCTCGGGTATTTATAAGGTGCAGTGACTTGCTTGACGTGGTTTTGCAGGGTCTTGACCAAATGTTCTTTGTCTACATCCTTATAGTCTTTTGCCAATACGATGGTAGCTTTTACGATTTGTCCGCGAATCTCGTCGGGTACGCCTGTGATGGCGCATTCCACTACGGCAGGATGCGTCATCAATGCGCTCTCCACCTCGAAGGGGCCGATGCGGTAGCCGGAACTTTTGATGACATCGTCTACCCGTCCTACAAACCAGAAATAACCGTCTTCGTCTTTCCAGGCTACGTCGCCTGTATAATATATGCCGTCATGCCATACTTCACGGGTGAGATCCGGGTTACGGTAGTATTCCTTGAACAATCCCAATGGTTTGCCTTGGGAGGTACGGATGACTATCTGACCCTGCTCGCCCGGTGCGGCCGACGTACCGTCTGTCTTGAGCAAGTCTACCACGTATTCCGGATTGGGCACTCCCATGGAACCCGGTTTGGGTTCCATCCAAGGGAAAGTGGCGATGGTCAGGGTCGTTTCCGTCTGTCCGAAGCCTTCCATCAGTTTGATGCCTGTCAACTTGCGGAAGGTTTCGTATACGGCCGGGTTCAGTGCCTCGCCTGCGATCGTGCAGTATTGCAGGGAAGAAAGGTCGTAATGCGTCAGATCCTCCCGAATCAGGAAGCGGAAGACGGTGGGGGGAGCGCAGAGCGATGTGATATGATAATTTTGTATCATTTGCAGGATGTCGGCCGGATGGAACTTTTCATGGTCGTATACGAAAACCGTAGCTCCGGCAATCCATTGACCGTACAGTTTTCCCCACACGGCCTTTCCCCATCCCGTGTCGGCCACGGTCAGATGCAGGCTGTTTTCGTGCAGGTTATGCCAATAACATCCGGTAGCGATATGTCCGAGCGGATAGGTGAAATCATGAGCCACCATCTTTGGTTCACCGGTAGTTCCCGAAGTGAAATACATCAGGGATATGTCGTCGTTCCGGTTGGGATGTTCCGGTTTGACAAACGGTGCGGCTCCTAAAACGCCTTTCTGAAAGTCTTCAAAACCATGGGGCACGATCGGTCCGGCTGAGACGAGGTGTTTGACGGAGGGTGAATAGGGGAGAGCGTCTTTGACGTGGTTCAGGATGACTTCTTCGCCGGCACAGACAATCATTTTGATGTCGGCGGCATTGTTACGGTAGATAATGTCTTTTCCGGTCAGCAAATGGGTGGCCGGGATAGCCACAGCTCCAATCTTGTGTAAGGCAATGATGGAGAACCAAAATTCATACCGGCGTTTCAATATAAGCATGACCATGTCTCCGTGTCCGATGCCTAACGATTGGAAATAGGAAGCCGTGCGGTCGGTGTAGTCTTTCAGTTCGGAAAAAGTGAAATCGTGGTGTACGCCGTGGTCGTTCGTCCAACATAAGGCTATCTTGTCTGGGGCTTCTGCGGCCCATGCATCTACTACATCGTATCCGAAATTGAAGTTTTCCGGTACTTTTACATGGAAATTTTGGATGAAGTCGTCTTGCGACGTGAACGTCGTTTGACTTAAAAATCTCTCCAGCATAATCTTTTTCTTAAAGTCTAAAAAGTCGCAATATGTACTTAATTGGGTACAAAGGTAATAAATAATGGTCTATTTAGTCCTTGTCCCGTTGGAAAAATAACATGTAATTTCGGTTTACAGTGCATATTTGCCGGTCTGAAGTCAGGCCAAATCCACTACGGTGATGCCTGCCCCTCCAAACTGTACGTGTTCGTCCTTGAAATCTTTTACGCCGGGCACCGTGTGCAGATACTGGCGAATCAGCGTGCGTAAGATGCCCGAACCCGTTCCGTGCAGGATGCGTACCCTGGATATTCCCAATAATATGGCATCGTCGATGAAATAAGTGACGGCATGGATGGCTTCGTCTCCCCTCATGCCCCGTACGTCGATATCCTGCTTGAAATTCAGTTTTTTCTCGTACACGCTGTCTTGCGTCTGTTTGCTGACGAAGGTGGCGGCCTGGTTCCGTGCCGGGGGATCGGGGGCTGCGGCACGTTCCAACCGTTCCGGTTTCACGTTGGTGCGCATCATGCCGAAAGTGACGATGGCGTTCTTTCCGTCTATCTCCTCTATCGTGCCTACGGTGGTCTGCCCTTTGATGCGTACGGTCTCACCGGGTTGCAGGGGACGGTTGCGTACCTCCGCTTCCTGCGCGGCTTGCAGCAAGGCATCGGGCTGCGCTTTCCGCATGGCGGCTTCGGATGCTTTTTTCTCTTTCCGTTCGGCCTGTCTTTTTTTCCGTTCCTGCAGTTGTTGCATTTTACGGGCTATCTTGTCCGCTTCGTGTTGCTTTTCGATGTCGTCCAAGGTCTTTTTAAAATCATCCAATTCCTGGCGTACGTTGCGGGTCTTTTCTTTTTCAGCCTGAGCCTCCCTGATGGTTTTAATGGTGTTCTCTATCTTGGCATTCGATTCCCGGAGCAGTTGTTCGGCATCTTCTTTGGCTTTGCGCAAGATTTCTTTCCGGCTGCGTTGCAACTCTGCGATTTCCGTTTCGTAACGGGCTATGGTCTTCTCCATTTCCTTTTCCCGGAGGTGGATGTTCTGCCGTTTGTTTTCCCAATACCGCTTGTCTCTTACGATGTCTTGCAGGTACTTGTCCGCGTTGATGTACTCTTTGCCCACCAATTCGGAAGCATCGGCTATTACTTCCTCCGGAATACCTATCTTGCGGGCGATTTCCACGGCGAAAGAACTGCCCGGATTGCCGATTTGCAGTTGGAACAGGGCCTGCATGTGTTGGCGGTCGTAGAGCATGGCTCCGTTCACTACGCCCTCATGGTCCTCGGCGAAGTGTTTCAGGTTCTGGTAGTGTGTCGTGATGATGCCGAAGGTCTTTTTTTGGTTGAACCGTTTCAGGACGGCTTCGGCTATGGCACCGCCGATTTGCGGTTCCGTGCCGCCTCCGAATTCGTCGATGAGCAGAAGACTGGTGCCACAGCAAGCTTTCATCATGTTTTTCATGTTGAGCAAATGGCTGGAATAGGTACTCAAGTCATCCTCTATACTCTGTTCGTCCCCGATGTCGATGAAGATGCTGCCGAAAATGCCGGTGCGTGAGTTTTCCCCGATCGGAACGGGAAGTCCGCATTGCAACATGTATTGGATGAGGCCTACGGTCTTCAGGCATACGGATTTTCCACCCGCGTTGGGACCGGAGATGATGAGAATACGTTGGCGCCCGTTCAGTTCGATGTCGAGCGGTACTATTTTTTTCCCGTGACGGGTCAAGGACAGGTATAGCAAGGGATGGCGGGCCAGCGTCCAGTCTATCAGCGGTGCCCCTTTGATGTCCGGTGTCGTAGCATTGAACTGGCGAGCCAGTCCGGCTTTGGCATGGATGAAGTCTATTTCGGCCAGAAACTCATAGGATTGCAATATTTCCTGATAATGAGGCCGGACCTCAGCCGTGAATTCCTGTAATATGCGTATGATTTCCCGTCGTTCTTCCCCCTCCAGCTCACGGATGCGGTTGTTGGCTTCCACCACTTCGGCCGGTTCGATGAAGACCGTACGCCCCGTGGCAGATTCGTCGTGGACGATTCCTTTTATTTTCCGCTTTAAAGCCGGTGCCACAGGAATGACCAGTCGCCCGTCGCGCATGGTGGGAGTGACATCCTTGTCCACCACGCCGTCTTGTTGCGCGTTCCGCAAGATGGCGTGCAGTGTGCGCGAGATTCCGCTTTCGGCAGCGACAAGTTCGCGGCGGATGTGCAACAGTTCGGCGGATGCCGAGTCTTTGATTTTGCCGTATTTGTCGAGTATGCTCTCAATGCGGCGTACCAGTTGGGGGTAGACGGAGACCCCTTGCGTCAGGCGGCGTAAGGCCGGATAGGGGACGGAGGCATCATCGCCGGGGCGGTTTTCCTCCGTGCCGTTATCTTCTTCGGTATCCTTGTTGAGAAACCGTACGATGTTGATAATCGTGCAAAGCGAGCGTTTCAGATCGAACAGTTCCGTTTCGTCGAGATAAGTACCTTCTATTCTGATGCGTTTGATGGCCGGGCGTACATCATAGAAGTCCTGCTCCGGAAAGTCCTCTTCTTCTTCCTGAATGCGCAGGAATTCCCGTGTCTGTTCTTGCAATTCGCGCAATAGATGCAAATCCGTCAGGAATTTCATCTGTCCGACGCGCTCTATGCCAAGCGTACTCAGGCAATGTCCCGTCAATAAAGTACGTATCTCGTCAAATCCTATTTTCTGTTCAAAATTCTGTGGATAAATCATATTTCATTTGGATTAGCGGGTGCAAAGTTAAGAAAAAGCGGCATAAAAGTTTCTTTGTCCGGGGCTTTTCTGTCTTTCTCCGTTGTAAGTGTCAGTGGAGAGTATTATAAGTCTGTTATAGGATAGTTTTAATGTTATTCAGAACACTCTTTGTGAATAATCAGGTCAGTTTATAAGAATGAAGATATTTATTTTGCAATCGGAAAATAACAGTAGAAAATGGAAAGTGACGTATTGTTAGTTAGTGATGATTTTATGATAGTACGTGAGAAGGATGCTCTCATGTATGGCTTGGAGGCTGGGAGGAATCTGTCTCGGATGACGTCAGATACGATAAAAGGAGAATGGGGGATTGTTTCTATTGTCGTTTCGGGAGAAGCCGAATGTACCATCAATGGAAAGAATTATAACGTCAAGGCACATGATATAATCATGTCCTTGCCCAATTATGTATTGGAACGGCAGAAAAAGACGGATGATTTGTCTGTAAACAGTCTTTGTATCTCTCGTTCTTTATTTCAAAAAGCCATTTCATTTTCTTCATATAATTGGGATGTGGTTTCATTTCTGATAGCTCATCCGATACTGTCGCTCACGGATATGGAATATACTTGTTTATCATTGTATTATTCTTTGATATCTGTCAAGATTGGGGATAAGAACAAGTTGGGATATAGGGAATCCATGCAGTGTCTGTTGAAATCGTTTATGTGTGAATTGTATGGCGTGATAGGACGTTATATTTCGGTCGGTGCGGTCAATTACTCTCAAGGACATAATCTGTTCAAAGGATTTTTGGATTTGCTTACATCGGTCTATCCTAAACCTCGTTCCGTATCTTTTTATGCGGAGACATTGAATGTAACGTCTAAGTATTTGTCTTCTGTCTGTAAAGCGACTTGTGGCGAAACAGCTTCGATGCTGATTCATAAAGCGGTGACGAAAGACATCGCGGATTTGTTGTCTTATTCAAACAAAAGCATTAAAGAAATTATGGTGGAGTTGGATTTTCCTTCTCTTTCTTTCTTCGGCAAATATGTGAAAAAGCATTTTGGTGTCGGGCCTAAAGAATATCGCTCCAAACGTTTATCCTAATACGACGTCCAGAATCATCATTAATACGAAGCCCAGTGCAAAGCCTACCGTTCCTACGTTGGAATGTTTTCCTTGAGAAGCCTCCGGAATCAACTCCTCTACGACCACATAAATCATAGCGCCAGCGGCAAACGACAGTAAATATGGCAATATGGGGGTGATGTAGGCTGCCAACAGAATCGTCAGGATAGCTCCGATAGGTTCTACGACACCGCTCAATGTACCGATGCCGAAAGCGCGCAATCTGCTGTTTCCCTCACTACGCAGAGGCATGGAGACAATGGCGCCTTCCGGGAAATTCTGTATGGCGATTCCCAAAGATAAAGCCAATGCACCGGCCATGGGAAGATAAGTGCTGTGTTCCATGGCGGCGGCTAATGCTACTCCTATAGCCATTCCCTCCGGAATATTGTGCAAGGTGACGGCCAATACCAACATGCTTGTCCGTGACAATTTGCTGTGCGGTCCTTCGGGTGAAGGGCTGCCTAAATGGAGGTGCGGAGTGATCCGGTCCATCAGCAAGAGAAATGCAATACCCGCTATGAAGCCGCTTACGGCCGGGATAACCCGGGTAGCATCTTCCGTACCGCTCATTTCTATAGAAGGTATCAGCAGCGACCATACGGAAGCCGCTACCATGACACCGGAAGCGAATCCCAATAAGGTTTTCTGCACTAAGTCCGGCATTTGTTTTTTCATCAGAAAAACGCAGGCGGCACCTAAAGTAGTACCGGCAAAAGGTAATAATAATCCTATGATTAGTCCGTCCATAATTTTATATTTGTCGTTTGTGGGTATTATTCCAACGTGATTTCACCGGCCAGGTTGGTATTCATGAGACGCCTGACCTCTTCGGGGGACAGGTCATGGCCCAAAAGAAACATCAATTTGGTCAATGCGCATTCCGGGGTGCTGTCATATCCGCTGATCACTCCGGCTTCCAGTAGCTGACGGCCTGTTTCATAACGTTCCATTTCTACACTTCCCGACTGGCATTGGGTGATGTTGATAATAATGATGTTACGTTCTGCAGCCTCTTTGATGAGTTTGATAAACCAGGGTTTCTGTGGGGCGTTGCCCGAGCCGAAGGTTTTCATAACTACGGCTTTCAATCCTTTAATGTTGAAGACAGAAGTAATGATGCTTTCCTGTATCCCCGGAAAAAGCGTGAGAACCACTACATTGGTATCGAACAGGTAGTGTGCCTTCAGGGGGCGTGACGCGTCAGGCCGGCGTATGCGTTCCGGTTTGATTTTAATGTCGATGGCACTATGCCCCAGACACGGATAATTATACGACTTGAAAGCATTGAATTTCTCTGCATTGATTTTCGTGGTACGGTTGCCCCTCATCAAGTCTCTTTCGAAGTAGATACAGACTTCCGGCACCATGGCCGTACTGTCCGGATGTTTGGCCGCAGCAATCTCTATGGCGGTAATCAGGTTTTCTTTGCCGTCTGTCCGCAACATACCCATCGGAAGTTGTGAACCGGTCAATACAACCGGTTTAGACAGGTTTTCCAACATAAAACTCAATGCAGAAGCCGTATAAGCCATGGTGTCAGTTCCATGTAGAATGACAAAACCATCGTATTGTTCGTAATTCCGTTCTACAATTCGTGCCAATCTTGCCCAATGGTAAGGTTCCATATCGGAAGAATCAATGGGGGGATCGAAAGAATAGGTGTTGATATGATAATTAAAACGTTTCAACTCCGGAACGAAGTTCAGCAAGTGGTCGAAGTTGAAGCTTTCCAATGCTCCTGTTTCCGGGTTTTCTATCATTCCGATAGTTCCACCTGTATAAATCAGCAATACGGAGGGGGCAAAGTCTGTCATATATCCATGGTTTTGCGGTTCATTTGCAAATATAACGATAAATTCTGGAATTTGAGGTGGAGTGAATTGCTTTTGTTCGTGTTTTCTAAAAAATCTTAAACTTGGAAAGTTTTCCGCTGGAAATTTGTTTCGCTGTAAATTAAAGGCGTTCTTTGCAAAAGTTTCTATTGGAAAATAATGATAATATAAAATAAGAAGGAAGAATATGAAGTATGTAATTGTGGGAGGAGTGGCTGGT
>ERZ1504731.47-NODE-47-length-51561-cov-13.977789_pt1 | contig 51561 bp, 48 predicted proteins | sample MGYA00571815_ERZ1504731 | MGnify/ENA primary metagenome ERZ1504731 (study PRJEB39906, sample SAMEA3182046) | gut metagenome | biome: human; feature: gut; material: Stool; isolation source: human stools | place: Canada | collected 2011-11-15 ... | reverse complement strand
TAGAGCAACTGACTCTTAATCAGTGGGTCCAGGGTTCGAATCCCTGAGGGTGTACCAGGCCGTGAGGCAAAACATTGAGAAGTCCTGAAAACTTGACCGGTTTTCAGGACTTTTTTTATTATTCCTATCATTCCGATACACTATCGTTTTTCAGTTAAAGTTTATTATGCCTTATTTTAAAGAAGGGAAAAGAGGAAGCTTTTCTGATATAATCTTATACATTTGTAGCAGAAAACTGGTAAAGCAGGAAACTGCATAAGAAGAGAGGCAGTTTTTAGAAAACGATCGTAAGAAATAAATGTAATGAAATCAAAGCGATTGATAGGACTATTGCTGTATACAGCATTGCCGGTTTGGGCCTTTAGTCAGATAAAAGGAACAATAGTAGACATCCATCAACAACCGGTAGAAGGTGCGACCATTGTCATGCAACTACCGGATTCAACCTATTTAGAGGCTACTATCTCTGCGGCCGACGGTACATTTATGCTTAAACCGGAGCCGGAGAGTTATCAGCTTATTGTCCAGCACTTACTTTATCAGACCAGACAAATAAAAGGTCGGGCTCATGATGTCGGCATCATTACACTGGAGCCGAAAGACTATAATCTGGAGGAAGTAGTAATTAAGGGAGAAAGACCATTGGTTAAAGTAGAAGACGGGCGGCTTGGATATGATCTTTCGGTTCTTTCTGAGAAACGGGCTGTAAACAATGCATACGAGGCTATATCCAAACTACCGGGGGTACAGGAGAGTAACGGGACTCTTTCTCTTGCAGGAGCTAGTTCTCTTACAATTGTGATGAACGGCAAGCCTACGACTATGAGAGCAGATCAGTTGGAAACATTGCTGCGCAATACACCGGTAGATCGTGTAGAGAAAGCAGAAGTCATATACAGTGCCCCTCCTGAACTCCATGTGCGTGGAGCTGTCATCAATGTGGTGATGAAACGCTCAAATGACTATTCATTTCAGGGAGAGTTGAGCACATATTATCAGAACAGGTATTTCAGTAGTGGCGGTGCGAATGGTAATTTCCGATCATCTACGCCTAAAGTAACTCTGGATGTAATGTATGGGGCCGACAATGCCAAAATAATGGAATATACGGACTTGTTCTCCAGACATACATTAGGCGATAAGGTTTATGAAATAACTCAAAATGAGAAACTAAGTACCAAAAGCTGGATGCATAATGTAAGAACGGCTCTGGAATACAATATCAATGAAAAGAATCGTCTGAATATTGCTTATACCGGAAGTTTTACTCCCGACAGAAACGGTCGTAGTATAGCAGACGGAAGTTTTCAGCAATCCACTCTCGATAAATTTACAGAAAATAAGATGCATAACATAGCTGTACAATACAGTTCCGGTTTCGGACTCGAATTAGGCGGTGATTATACCCGATTCACTTCTGATAATAACCAGACAATGTTAACACAGCTTACAGATAATAGTGAAAACGCATATACCCTGACCGGCGGCCAGCGTATTGACCGTTACTCTGTTTATGCAGACCAGAAACATAGTCTGCCCAATAATTGGGGTATAGGTTACGGTGTTTCCTATCTCTATACAAAAAACTACGATTTTCAGACTTATAATAATGTGACAGGTAATATAAAACCTGAAAATACTGATGCTAAGCTGGAAGAGCAGACAACTAATTTCTATTTCTCGCTGAGCAAGAATTGGGCAACAGGGACTTCGTTCACTGTTTCGGCTACTGGGGAATATTATACTATTGGCAATTATCACAAATGGGCAGTCTATCCGCAAGCCTCGTTGACATATCTGAAAAGTCCGCAACATATTTTCCAGCTATCCCTGTCAACAGACAAGACATATCCTGGTTACTGGGATATGCAGTCTTCAGTCACCTATCTGAATGGATATTCTGAAATTCAGGGAACGCCTGGTTTAAGACCTATGACGAACTATAATCTGAATGGAAACTATATATTGAAACAGAAGTATATCGTTGGCCTGTTCTATAAACATACATCCGATTACTTTGCTCAGTCTCCTTATCAGGCAACCGACCGGCTGGCATTGATATACAAGAACACTAACTGGAACTATATGCGTATGATAGGAGCCAATATCATTGTACCGTTCAGTATGGGGAGCTGGTATGATGCAAGGCTTACACTTGTAGGAATGCAGGCACGACAGAAATGTGACCAATTTTTTGACATACCTTTTGATCGTAAGAAATGGATATTTGTCGGAACACTTGATAATACTTTCAAGATTGGAAAGAACCTTTCGTTTGAGTTGACAGGGAACGTACAAACACCTTTCATTCAGGGAACGTTGGATCTTGCAAGCACATTCAATCTTACAGCCGGAATGAAGTGGAACTTTGCCAAAGACAAATGTACGCTTACGGCACGTTGCAGTGACATCTTTAATTCCAGCATGCCGGATATGAAGGTTCGCTTCAAAGGTCAGTATTTGGATATGAACAGTTCTTTCTACACCCGTACAGTATCTCTGAACTTTACATACCGTTTTGGCGGATATAAAAAGCAGGAGGTAAAAGAAGTAGACACTTCACGGTTCGGGCATTAAAAAATAATCGACTTACTACATTAAAGACTTGTTATAGTCAAATATTAGGAACTAATTGATTAATTAAAGATGCTGAATATTTTCAGTATCCAAAGGTTAAGAGTAGGTTTATTATCTATTTGTGTAGTTTAAGCTCGGATTGAAGTCATACAATAGGAAAAATAATTAACATGAATGCTGGAAATATAATACGCTTCTAGCTACAATTTTTGAATAAGATTATTGTGTAAATTTAGCCAATGAGAACAACGGTTTTAGGTATAATAGGCAGTTTCATCATAATGCCTGTCTATGGTCAGTATTTTGTTAAAGGAAAAATCATAGATTCAGAAAATGCAGTAATGCCGATGGTAAATGTGGCATTTCTGAATCAGTCAGACAGTACGCTTGTAACAGGTGCGGTATCAGACTCTTGCGGTATATATAGCACATCACTCGATGGTGGCAGCTATATTATCCGCTATTCCTATCTGGGCTATGAGACGCTGTATAAGAATATACTTGTTAATGCGGACATTACCCTGCCGATAGCTCGGATGGAGCTCTCACAAACTGAACTCGAAGGAGTGGAGATTACAGCGTACAGGAAACCTTTCAAACTGAACCGGGATGGAATTACTGCTGATGTGCCGAACACTATTCTTGCCAAACAAACCTCTCTGAATGATCTGCTTTGTAAGATACCAGGTATACAGCAGCGGGGTGACGCCATTGAAGTGATAGGAAAAGGTACACCTACGTATTATATCAATGGCAGAGAGGTTACAGATCAAACAGAACTGAATAATCTGGCTATTGACCAGATTCAGTCTGTCAGACTGATGACGAATCCTGACGTACGTTATCATTCGGAGCAGCGTGCGGTAATTGAAATCAAGACCAAACGTCTGGGAGAAGGACTTGCCTTTAATGTCAGCGGTAATCTGTTGCAGGGAAATCATTTCAGCCAGAATTACCGGATGAATGGAAGCTACAACTATAAAAACTGGGATTTCTTTTTTTCTTACAATTATGATCGTGGAAAGAAGGATTCGGATCTTGATATTTATCAGCAGACTCAAAGTGATACTATCTGGAATCTTACTAATTTGAGTCAAAAGCAGATTTTTAACGAAAGCCATGCTTATACGGGTGGTGTTTCTTATCATTTTTCACCAGAATCGGAGGTTGGATTGAAATATGAAGGCAAATACAGCGAAGGTAATACATCCTCAAATGAAACTCTTTCCATGATACCGGATAAGGGTGTTTCTACTTTTATTAAGAATCTCAGTGATGTGTCCGACAAGTCCGTCAGCAACCATTTTAATCTGTATTATATAAACGATTGGAAGAATGGTTGGAAAATGAATGTATTCGGTGATTATCTTCACAAGACTGATCGTAGCCGGGGGAATATTCGTGAATGGGAAAGCGACGATGCAGAAACATCTATGGACTATCACCGTAAAGCAGACTGGGATTTGTTTGCTGCCAAATTCAGTTTGTCGTATGAAACCGAGAAAGCGGGAACTTTCAGCTTGGGATATGATTTTAGCCATACAAGCGGAACGGACTATATAGAATATATCCGTGCGTTGAATAATGGCCGTACTCGTAATACAGAGTTGAAGAATTCTCTCTACCTGTCATACGATTATACATGGAATAATCTGTCGCTGGGAGCAGGCTTGCGTTACGAACACATACGAAGTGACCTGAGGGAAACCAATGATAGCAAAAGTCAGAACCAGACCTATCACAATTTTCTGCCTTCTGTTTCGTTAAGTTATAATACGGAGAGCCTGCAACAGTCTCTTACTTACTCCATTCATACGGAGCGTCCTCCTTTTGGTGTAATGAATGATAATGCCGTGTATACAGACCGGTTTACCTATCAGAAAGGAAATCTTTACCTGAAACAGGCTCTGACTCATGACTTGAACTATATGCTGTTTTATAAGTTCCTGTTCTTTAACCTGAATTATACCTGTACGCACAATCCGCTGGTAACGGCATTTTACAGTATGCCGGGAAATTCGGCAGTTACGGTCAGCTACATGGATAATTTTGACAAACTGCATAATCTGACGGGTATGATAAACCTGCAATATCCGGTGAAGTGGTGGATACCTTCACTCACGCTTACCTGTCTGAAAACATTCTTCAATTATCCTGGACCGGATGGAAGTATGCTGAAATCGGGTCGTCCTTTGATGATACTGAATTTCAACAATAGCTTCACTCTTCCTTCCGGATTTTTGTTATCTGCCGATTTTAATTATGGTTCCAGAGGTTATTATCAGCTGTACGAATCGAAGAGTTACACGTCTCTGAATCTGAGTCTGAAAAAATCATTCCTGGATGACAGGCTTCAGCTTTCGCTTGATGGGTATGACCTTTTCAATAAGAACAAAATACGCAGTGCAGCCCGTCTGAATGATATTATCATGAACAGTATCGGAAAGGAAGACACGCGGAAGGTTGGCTTTACTGTTACATACCGCTTCCGGACAGAACGTACAATGAATAACCGTAGTGCGGCTGAAAATGAAATGTCACGATTGAACATGAGTGAATAAAAAATGCAGAATGAACTGTATCCGGCGATATATGGTATTGAAACTCCTTTTGCTGATAATAATGCCTGTTATGGGACAGCAGAAGGAAGATAAGGAAATTAAGCTGAATGAGGAAGCTGTAAAACTCATTCAGTTTGATTTCCTTCCGGGCGGCATGGATTATAATAAACCTCAGGAAGCTCCGCTTGAAAAGAAATGGATGGAGTTTAAGAATCCTTTTGACGAAGGAATACCTCGAAATCTGACGGATACTTTTATGGTAAAGAAGCCGAAGAAATATATCCGTATGTGTCCTTATTCTATTTGGACTAAACGAGGAGAAGATCCTGTTTATGATGTGACAATGGAAGGTCGTCCTCCTGAACTCATCATGAAAGAAGGACCAGATTTCAGTAAAAGGCTTCAGACAGACTACGGACGCACTCTTAAACCACCATCAGCGGGTAGAACGTATGATATGCTGAATAATTCAACTACCATTGAAGTGGGAAAAATTTTCAAGAAATATATTAAACCTATTTTCAAAAAGGATAAAAAGTAGAGCCTCAAATAATGGGATATGTATTCTAATGAGTTTTGAGATAAATGTCAGTCTATTTGATATATTGCTTTTCGGGTATTAAAATAGATTAAGATCTGGCTGTTATATGAATTATTTCATCTATATTTGAATTCATAACTCAAACTATGAAGAATATGAAGTGGAGAAACATCATGCTATTATCACTTCTTTGTTTGTCTTGTGCAGGACTTTATGCTCAGGAAAACATGAAAGTAAATAGTATTAAGCAAGAAAAAGACAGTCTGAAAATATTGTCTGAGGGTGCTGTCGTTTTTCCACAACCGGGTGGATATGCTGCCGATTTCAAGGAAAACACACTGAGTGATCCGGTAAATGAGATACCGGACGAACAGAAAATAGAAATTAAATTGCGCAAGCCTTTCTATATACCTCCTTATTATACAAATCCTTCTCCCAGATTTTATGGAGATTATGCGACGGGTGGACAAATCCTTCCTAATTTTTATGGCAGTGGCATGCAGGAAACATTGCCTGGTCTGGGAAGAGTAAATCAGGCCTCGTTCTTTTATCGTTATGACCTGAATGATTATTTTTCTATTCAGGCGGGAGTGGATGCGGTAAAGTATAATTTCCCGAAGAGTGTAGGACAGTCTTTGGGAGTTTCCGGTATCGTAACATACCGTCCTGCTGACAGACTCCATATAAATGTTTTCGGCTCATATTCTCCGGATAACCGTTATGGTTTTAACAGGAGCGCATTCGGAGCTACTGTGGGCTATGATTTTACCGACCGGTTTGGTATGGAGGTAGGAGCACAGAGATATTACGATCCCCAACGGGGATGGCAGACTGTTCCGATTGTTACACCTTACTATAAATTCAATAAATTCGATTTAGGCATCGATGTTGGTGGGATTCTCTATGAAGTATTAAGAAGTGTCATGATTGACAAGCGGGGCGGATCACCGGTTATCATGCCTCCCGGGAGATAAGTTTGCAGGCTGTATGTAAGGTTGGAAATATTCATGTAGAGATAAAAAATGAAAAATATACAGAAAATATTGTGGTTGGGCTTATTGGTATCTGCCGTCGGATGTAATAGCGGAGTCTTTATAGACGATTATTTGCCTGAAGTTCCGGTGGTGCAGTTGTCGGAAACAGATTCTGTTGCCAGAATAAATTTTAAGTCGGATAACTGGGATATCCTGAATATATATGGAGCCTCTGAAAATGTGTGGGGAGTAGTTTGTGACCTTGAGGGAAAACCTGATGGAAGAAACCTGCCTTTGGAGAATGGAGCCAATGCCGTTATAAAGTTGGGTTATGAATATTGCAACTTCAGGGTAGAGAAGAGGAATGGCAGAGAACTTTGTATTTATGCGGGAGAAAACATGAACAGGTCGGCTCTTGACGTTGAAATAATTGTCGGCAATGAATATGAGATGAAATCTATTCCAGTGTCGTTGGCCCAAACCTCAAAATACGAAGTAGACAGTATTGTATATGATTGGAAAAGCTTGTTATATTCTGACAATACGCTGGAACCTGACTATTCGCTGGTAGTGAATAACAGCAAATCCGATCAGCCGACAAGCTGGCACTTCACTCCGTTGGAAACATCTTTTTCGCGTGAAGTTTCTTTTAGAAATAAAGATGGAGTAAATGAAGAGGAACTGTATAAACGCTTTTTGGGAACTCCTTTGCCATTGGTAGTCATACCCGATTTCGTAGATAAACAACCGGTTCTGGGAAGTACAAAGGCAGAGGTCGGAATCAATTCTCAGGAAATTAAAACTTCCATCGAATCCGATCTGGCAGGTAAGGAATATGTCATTCCTCCCGGTGAAAAATGGAAAATTTCAGTCTATTATATGATTGAGCAATATTGGATAGATTATAAGCTGTACATTTCCATTCCTTCTACAGGAAGAAAGCGGACTTTTGAAGGGAAACTTTATAGCAAGGGGCTGTACGACTTTTGTATAATTCCTGAAAAAATAGAATGAGATGAGTGGAAAAACTAGCAGACTTATACTTCTGTGTCTGTTTCTGTGCCTGTCTGTTTGTGCGGTGGCAGGCGAAAAAGACAGTACAGACAGAAAGATGATTCATATGGTAGGAGTTGATTTTCGTCCTGCCTATACATTTCCTACAAACGGATTCTTTAAAGGCGTGAATGCAGCTCAGACTCCGGTCAGAAAGACCTTTTCCGGACATGTGAAGTATGGATTCAAGTTTTCGCCCGACACTTATTGGGGGAAAATATACCCGCATGCCATACAGGGAATCGGAGTGGGGTATAATACTTTCTTCAATTCTAAAGAAATAGGAAATCCTCTGGCTGTTTATGCATTCCAGACTTCCCGGATAATGAGTATAACCCCTCGTTTGTCTTTCGACTATGAGTGGAATTTTGGAGCGTCTTTCGGATGGAAGAAATATGATGAGGAAACGAATCCTATGAACAATGTAGTTGGTTCGAAAATAAATGCGTATATCAACTTTGGTCTGCTGCTTAACTGGCAGATTGATGCCCGTACGAATCTGCGGGCAGGAGTAGGTGTAACACATTACTCAAACGGCAATACGGGATATCCCAATTCCGGAGTCAATACGATAGGCGGAAGTATCGGATTGATACGTTATTTCGGCAGTAAGGAGAAACTTGAGTTGTATGACAAGGCTTATACTTCCTGCCGGAACAGGAAAACGTTTGATCCGTATATAAGTTATGACCTTATTGTGTACGGTGCGCTAAAGAAAAAGGGAGTATTCCCTACAGAAAGTTCTGCGGTGCTTGTTCCCGGTTCTTTTGCTGTTGGCGGATTGAATTTTAATCCAATGTATAATTTCAGTCATTACTTTCGTGCCGGTCTGTCGCTGGATGCGCAGTACGATGAGAGTGCTAACATAGCCGACCACATTGCCAATACGATAAGTGGTCCTGATGCAGAGAATATTCGCTTTCATCGTCCTCCTTTCAAAGAACAGTTTGCAGTGGGTGTTTCCCTCCGTGCTGAGATTGTAATGCCTGTCTTTTCCATTAATTTAGGTGTAGGGCGGAACGTCGTCTGCAAAGGAGCAGATACGGATTCGTTTTATCAGGTAGTAGCCTTGAAAACGGATATTACCAGAAATCTGTTTTTGCACGTAGGATACCAACTCTATAAATTTAAAGACCCTAATAACCTGATGCTGGGATTGGGGTTCAGATTTAATGCGAAAAGATAATCGACTTGGATATAATTGCTACTGATTTAAATCTCTATTATACTATGAAAAAACTGTTTTTGCCGATAGGTGCTTTGGCTTTGTATTCATCGGCTGTTGCACAGCAGCAGTCCGATCGTCCGAATGTACTGCTTATTTATGCTGACGATATAGGTTATGGTGACTTGAGCTGTAACGGTACTTCAGCAGTGCGTACACCCAATGTTGAAAAACTGGCCTCTGAAGGAATCCGTTTTACAAATGCCCATTGTGCTGCGGCTACAAGTACTCCTTCGCGCTATGCCATGCTTACGGGAGAATATGCCTGGCGTAGAAAGGGAACCGGAATTGCAGCCGGCAATGCTGCCATGATCATTACTCCCGACCGTTATACCATGGCCGACATGTTTAAGGAAGCCGGCTACCAGACTGGAGTGGTAGGAAAATGGCATCTCGGGCTTGGAAATGAAACAGGAAAGCAAGATTGGAATGGAGTGGTAAAACCTAATCCAGCTGATATCGGTTTCGATTATTCTTATATTATGGCTGCTACGGCAGACCGTACTCCTTGTATCTTTATGGAAAATGGTAGAGGGGTAGGGCTCGATCCTGATGATCCTGTATATGTAAGCTATACCGAGAATTTCCCCGGTGAACCTACAGGAAAAGATAATCCGGAGCTTTTACGTATGCATCCGTCACACGGACACGATCAGTCTATCGTGAATGGTATTTCTCGTATCGGATACATGAAAGGTGGTAAGAGTGCTTTATGGCGAGATGAAGACATAGCTGATAGCATAACAACTCATGCTATCCGGTTTATAGAAAACAGCAAGAGGTCGGGAGAACCTTTCTTCCTCTATCTGGCAACCAATGATATTCATGTACCTCGTGTACCTCATGAACGTTTTGCCGGAAAGAGTGGATTAGGACCTCGTGGAGATGCTTTGTTGTCTTTCGACTGGACTGTAGGACAGGTGATGGAAACATTGAAAAAACTGAATCTGGATGATAATACTATTGTAATTCTGTCCAGTGACAACGGTGCTGTTATTGATGACGGATATAAAGATCAGGCAGTAGAGCTGCTGGGAAATCATCAGGCTACCGGGGTATATAGAGGTGGTAAGTATAGCAGTTATGAGGGAGGTACAAGAGTACCTTGCGTTATTCGCTGGAAGGGAAAGATTCCTGCTGGAGTATCAGACAATCTGGTAAGTCAGATCGACTGGTTTGCATCGTTTGCTTCGATGTGTGGAGTAAATTTACCGGAAGGTAGTGCGCCCGATAGTGAAAATCATCTGGATTCATGGCTTAAAGCTGATGTGAAAGGTCGTTCTTGGGCTGTGGAACAGAACTTGCATAACAATTTATCGATAACGGATGGTGTGTGGAAGTATATTCCTGCGGCAAACGGTCCTGCTGTCAATAAGCAGACCAATACAGAATTGGGGAATAATCCAAAGGCTGATCAGCTATATAATTTGTTATCCGATCCGGGAGAGCATTCTAATGTAGCAGAAGAAAATAAGGAACTTGTTCAGAAAATGCGTGATGAGCTTATACGCATTGTAGAAAGCGGGTTGCATATTCAGCCGGGGTATTTCATTTCTAAATAAGTAAGTTCTCTTGTTTCCTACATTTCGCATTACTCCTTCCACAGAAGGCAGTGCGATGAGTTTGCCGTTTCCGGTGGTGTGGTCGATGGTGACGATGTGGTTGTATTTTTATTCTCTATATCTCACTTAATGTGTCAGCTTATGGCAAGATGTTTCAAGCCAGTACGGTTTACTGGTGAGAGAATCGTTTACCATACAAGGAAAAAAATATTTTATCGGTTGGCTGTTTGCCTGTACGTGATATTTGTTATATATCTTTCCTTTGCAGGTTCTTTTCCATCTTCTTGTCGTACGCCTGACCTCTGGGCACCAGATAGAGAAACATGACGCAGTCATCCACTATCTGGACATGATAGCTGAAGAAGGCACGGTAACTGCCTATTCTCAGACGGTAGATAAATTCGTAATCCACCAGTTTCTTGCAGTCCGTCAGTTCCTCGATGTTTCCGGCATTGATAACTTCCTGTACTGCCTGACGCACTGAATCCAGCATTTTGCCGGAGAGTTTGCGGACTGCCTTTTCAAACTCCTTTGAAAATTCAACCCTCATTTCTCAACCACTCCAAGCCAGTCCATAAATTCCTTACGCTCGTTCTTATCCAGCTTGACCTTTCCGTCCGGGTAATTCTCGGTCATATAGCGGTAGGCTTCGCTGTCATCGTACTCTTCCGCTGTCTTGTCGAGCAGGTTTTCTATGAGTTTTTTCAAGTTTGTACCCTGGCGTGCTGCCATGACTGAAAGAGCCTTGAAAGTGTCCTCTTTCAGGTCGATAATCTTTTTCTTGTATGTTACTGTTGCTTCCATTGTTTCGTCTTTTGTGCAAATATACAAAATATATATGATATATACGGTATATATGTTGTTTTTTATATTTTGGGCTTTCTCTTGCAATCCCTAATGCTATATGTGCAAATGTACGAAGCCCCCGGCAGTCACCCCGCCGGAGGCTATTCTCTTATCTCACTTTTCAATAACCGCAGATACAACTGTTATACTTCGGTTATTTTCCGTTACGGGCGGAATTTTTCCCGCCCGACGGTTTACTGTTTCTTCAATGTAGGCAATGCTCCGGTGAGTTCGTACTGCCAGCCTTTACCGCTCAGGGCGGCGTTCATCTGTGTAACGGCATTCTGCCAGTCGCCGTCCGTCACTTTGGTGGTTTCGATGGTGGTGCTGCCTCCCTCATTGTAGCCGATGCCTGTGTCGGGATTGCTTCTCCAGTAGCAGGCGGTGATGACAGGGTCATTGAAAAATTTATAGTTCCGTCCCGTTACGCCGCCTGTGGTTCCGGCCGGGCCGCTGACAGTCCCATTGGCATGATAGCAGGCGGTCAGGGTACCCTCATCATTGGTTCCCGTTACGCCGCCTACATAGATGGTGCCGCTTCCGCTACCGGTCACGCTGCCCCAGGCATAGCAGGCTTTGAGGGTGCAGGATGTGTTACTTCCCACCACGCCGCCGACAAAGTTGCCGCCTGAGTTGATACTTTCAAGGGTCACATCGCCCGTGGCATAGCAAGCGGTCAGGGTGGCACCACTATCTGTCAGACCTGCCACGCCGCCGGCTACACCCCCGGCATTCACTGTGGCCGAGGAGCTACACCCGGTAAGGAAACCGCCCGATTGGTAGCCTACTACACCGCCAGCAATGCCGCTGCCGCTGACGCTGCCCGACACCGAGTAGTTTTCAAGGGTGCCATAGCTGCGTCCCGCCACGCCGCCGACAGCGCTCATATCGTTATTGCTTTCTATCTTCACCTCCTCCAGCGTCACATCCTTCACCGTGCCGCCGGAGCCGATGTGGCCGAACAGACCCACATATTGGTCACTTCCCGTAACGGTCAGCCCCGTAATGGTATGGCCGCCGCCGTTGAAGGTGCCGGTGTATTGGTGGTTATAGTCTATGCCTATCGGCGTCCAGTCCATATCTGTGAGATTGATGTTTTCAGTCAAAGTAATGTTGATACCGAGATTACCGTTGTTGGCTATGTCTGCCACAGCCTTCAATCCCTCGGCGGAGGTCACGGTGTAGTTGCCCTGTCCGTTGTCGGTATATCCCTTGTCCTTATCCAGCGTGATGTTGTAGAGTACGCCCGCCTTGGGGGTGAAGGTGGTGGAGAGGGTGCGTTCCTCGGTGCCGTTCGCCCGCAGCTTGGTTATTGTGTAGCCGGGCACCACGTTCGCCTCCCAGCAGTTGATGACGTTGCCGTTTTCGGTGTATTCGCACTTCTTCATCTCTATCCAGCCCTCTTGCGAGCCTTGCACTACCTCACCTTTTTCATAAGTACACTGTGTATAGGTATAGAGCTGGAGACTCTGCACCTCGCCGAGTGCATCGGCTGTGGGCGTGACGCGCACCTTGGCCAGTTGGTGGGTGAAGGTCAGCGTGACGGGTGTCTGGTAGTTGCCGCTGCCTGTGCCGTACAGCAGGTAGGCAAGACTTTGGCTTTGGTCGCTGAGGTCGAGGGTGCCGCCCGTGGCGGGGTACCAGGCGGTGACGGTATGTTCGCCGGTGTCGCTCCAGTACAGGGGTGTTTCGGCTTTGACGGTGTTGTTGTCCTGCACGATGTAGATGCCCTCCTCGCCGTTTATCTGCACGGCAAACCGGTCGCCCGCGCTGAACACGCTGCCCGTGCCGTCCCCGGCCTCGCCGACGCGCGTCGCCGGTGCGCCCCAGGGCTGCGCCTCGCCGCCCTCCACGCCGAGGGTGATGCGGGCTATCTCAACGGGGTATTGTCCTTCGGGCAGACGGTCGCCGTCCGCCAGTTCGTCCTTCGTGCAGGCTGCCGTGGCAAGGAGCAGGGCGGCTGCGGCAAGAAGCAGATGGATGGAATGTCTTTTCTTCATATCGGGTTGTCTTTTTATTTGTTTCCGTTTAGTGCTGCCGCCGCCTGCGAAGGCGGCCGTCGCACCATTCTGTCTATGGGCAGCTCCGGCTTGACGCTTGCGCCGGGGCAGCGGTGTGCGGGGATTACAACTCTGCACTTGCATCGTTCGAATCTCCGGATTCCCACGGGTTAATTGTGGGGTCGCTCACCTCGATGTCCTTATTGTTGAGCGTTATGTTGTAGGTGTAGGCATAGCCTGCTGTGTAGAAATTGGCTGTGGGTGTAGCAGGCAGTTTCAGTTGGGCGTTGTAGCTCTGTCCGTTGTAAGACACTTTAAGGTTAAGAGAGGAGGTCACTTCCTGCGGGAGAATGATGACTTGCGAAGTGGTGGCACCGCCCAGCTGCATGGTAATCGGCGATTCGGAGGCTGCGGTTACGGCAGTCGTGCCGGTAGCCGTGTCGAATGTGCCTTCGTGCTTCAGCCCCTCCAACGTGTAGCCGGCAGGTTCCGTTTCGTTGAAAATGAGACCATCGCCTGCCTTGAAGGTGAATTTGATGAGACTCATGCGGTGGTGGAACGCATGGTCGCCGGTGAAGCTCACCGTCGGGTTCTTGACATCGCCTGTGGCTCCCGAGGCAAAGAGGAAGTCGATGCCCGTGCCCTGTTTGTCGGCTGCGGTGCTGACGGTCACCGTTCCGCCCTCAGCCTGATACGGATAGTAGGCATGGAAGGTATGCGTTTCGGTGTCATTGAAATAGATGGTCGTACCGTCGGTTACGAACTTACCGTTCTCTCTCTTGTAGAGCACGTTGGTAAAGCCGGCGCCGGTGACGCCGATGCGGTCGCCTTCGGTCCAGTCGGTTCCTTCCGAATTGACGCGGGTAGCGGGCGTAATGTCGGCGATAAACTGGGCGGCTACCGGGCCGTCATTCAGGTTCTCATTGTCGTTGTTACAGGCGGCAAGTGTCAATGCCAGCGCTGCGAAAGCAAAAAGTCTTGTCTTCATCTTATTCATTATTAATTATTCATTATTAATTTTCTTACATTTCCGCACTGGCATCACCACCTTCTACCGTTTCCCATCCGGTAATTTCGCCCTTGCCTTCTTCCATGCCGACGGGGGTTTCCAGTGTTCCGGTCACACGGTAGGCGGTGGTCATATCGCCGTTAAAGCCCTCAAGGGCTTCCGTCAGGTCGACTTCCGTGCGCTGTGTGCGTCCGCCATCGGTAAAGACGATGTCCAGCACCAGCGCCTGCACGTCTCCCATCGTACCCAGCAGGCGGGCGTCGGCCGTGAGCTTGCTGCCGTCACGGGTGAAGGAGAAGACCGTGGAGGTCGGTTCGCCGATGGTCTGTCCCTTCTCCATATCAAAAATTCCGGCTATGCCGCTGAGGGTGGCGGTCACGCTCTGTATCAGTTCGGGGCGTCCCTGCGTCACTTCCAGTTCCAGTTGCAGGTCACGTACACGCTGTTGCGGAACAGGGTTGACACGCAGCGTGTCGTCAGCTGTTACGGTTATCTCCTGACTGACGGTCTTCAGATAGCCCGGCAGGGGGATTACGGATGCACCGTCCGCACGGCTCTTGCCATCAGGGGCATTGACCCGTGCCATTCGTCCGTCGAAAGTGAAACCTTCCGCACGGTTGTAGATTACCATACTGTGTGTTCCCGGATTGAGCAGGTCGGGATTGGTGAATGGCGAACCTGTAATGTCGGCCACCTTCCCGTCCATGTCGAGTACATAGTTATCGTCTGCCGACAGTCCCGTCAGGCTGATGGTGACAGCTCCCTTGTCGGGATGCGGCGTGTCATAAAGCGTGTCCTTCACGCAGGAAGAGAGCAGCACGGCGGCTGCCATTCCCATCATATTTATATATTGTCTTGCTTTCATATTCGATTCCTCTCAGTTAAGATTTTCAATCTTCAATAAACGCTGCGCCTCGGCATAACCGGAACAGGTTCCGTTCTGCTCTCGGCTTGCAGTTTATTTAGAATAACTTCCATACCAATGTCACACCGGCATTGATGGGGCCCCACCAGTCTTTTGTCTCGTTGCCGCGGCGTACTCGCACACCGTCAATGACTTCATATTTCTCATAGTCGGCATTCAGGTAGCCCAGACCGAGGTTGAAATCAAGATCTAATGCCTTGTTCAGCCGCAGCTGGTAGCCGGCAGTGATGCCGCCACCCATCAGGTCGCCCTGCTTGCCTGTTTCGGAGAGCTTGTAGTTGAACTGTCCGGCCTTGAACATCGCACCCAGATACCAGGCTTTCTTCTCGCCCATGTAGTAACGCACTTCGGGAGCCACTTCCCAGAGGGCATAGCGGCGATCTTTGTCGCTCCAGCTCCATGAAGTCCACGAGCCGTTTACGCCAATGCCCCACGACGGGCAGATGCGCCATTCAAGCCCTAAATCGGGTGTCAGGGTAGCCCAGCGCAACAGGTTGGCACGCAGGGAGAGATGATAATCATTTGTGATTTTGGTTTCCGACGGAGTGTCGGCAAGAGTATTGGGTCGGGCTTCTTCCGCTTTGCGCTGCTCTTCGGCAAGCCGTTCCTGTTTGGCACGTTTCTCGGCTTCCAGCCGTTCGGCTTCCGCCTTGCGTCGTGCTTCCGTATCAGCATCCGTCGCGGCTGTTTCCTTTACCGGTACCGTCAGGCGCACGGTGACAAAATCACCCTCAGTCGCATGGTTGCGGGTGATGAAATTCTCCTCTTTTATTTCCGCGCGTATAATCAGTTCGGATTTCACACGGTTGGCGCGGATCTTCGCCGTGGCAAGGTTCTCGGCTTCACTGCCCAGCGAGTTGCAGTAGCCATCGACATAAAGCGGCAGCTTGCCGTCAAGAATTGTTGCTTTGTTGCTTTCTATACATTCCAACAGGCGGGCAAGCTCTGTGTCATTGCCATTCCAAGGCACGTAGAACATGTCCTCCTCTGCCATGAACCGGAAGGTGTAGGTCGTGTCTGCTTTCTGCTGTGCCATTGTTGGGCAAAACAGCGCAGACATTAATAAAATAGTAGTTGCTAACCTCTTTAATAGAATCATAAATTTATTGATTTTTAATATAGCCTAACTGAATTTGTCAGGTAAAGTAAAATATAAAAAGAATAATATCCTCTATTTCAAAAGATAAAAATTTTATATTTTGTCTGATTAGCTAATTTTTGCTGTTTAAGCAACCCGCCGGTTGTTGTTTAGGCTATTTTTTGTGATTTAGGATATAGGCGCTTTGTAAAATTGTTTTATTCCTATATCTTCGATTTTTTCCATTTTGCAGGCGAAAGACCTTCTTTTTCTTTAAAGATTCTAATGAAATGACTTAAGGATAAAAAGCCTGATTTCTCGGATACTTCGGCAATGCTTTGTTCTGGAAATTGAAGCATTATACGCTTGGCATACTCTATGCGATAAGTGGTTATCCAATCGCGGAATGACTGATGGTATGTGGCTTTTATATAACTTGAAAGATATGTACGGTTTGTATGAAGTATTTCAGAAAGTTCTTTGATTGTGAGTCCCTGACGTATAAATCCGTCTTCTTCCAGCCATTTTTTTATATTTTCTGCAATGTCGATGTAACAGGAGGGAGTTAAAGTTTCTTTATCTTCCGCTTCTTCTTCCAGTACGCGTTCTACCGGTTCATAGAACAACAGGTAGTTCATATATGAATGATACAGGTATATATAGAAAGGAATGGACGAAAGAATCCATATGAAAATATACCGGTCTGGCAGGAATGTAAGCAGTCCGCAACCGACACCGAAAATGACCGCCCAGTATGTAAAGATGGAAAGCCAGCGTATGTACGCGCCGATATCGTCGGAATGTGTGTCGTCGAAAAATCTGACAGCATGCCGGTATGCCAGAATTAAACGGCGTGCCAGCCGGATGCCATAAACGAACAGCCATGTCGCCATGCATAGCAGTGCAGAGTTTTGTATGATTCCACAGGGTAGATAAAACAGTACGCATCCTGAAAGAATTGTGAACAGACACCATAAGGTTATGTGTTGTATAAGACGCCGGCGCGTGATGTAAAAGCGGTCGAGCAGTGAAGTAAGAGCTGAGCTGAAAAGCCAGTAGCACAAGAAGTAAGTCGATAAGTTCATCAGGATAGCCGCATTGTGGTTGGTAAACCGGATGCCGCAGAACAGATGTACCGCATAATTAGCCGAAAGTACAAGAAGTGCCGCACCCATTGTGCGGCGTGAGCGGAGGTAATTATTGAAAATAGATTTGTCGGGCGTCTGTGCCAGGATGAAATAAAATCCGAAAAATAGCATCAGCGCCAATGCTGTGCAAAGTGAATATTCGTATAACAGGTGGTTCATGCTGTTTGATTTATGCTTTTTCGGGCTTGCTCACCGGGCGTTTTTTATAGGTGCGCTTTTTGCCTTTATTTTTTCCGGAAAAATTTCTCTTGCGTGCTTCCCGTGGTGCATATTCCGGAGCTTCTCCCAGTTCGTAAGGAACAGGAATCTTATAGATATCTTTTTCCAGGAAGTTCTCTATCTGCTTGAATTTGGACTGTTCTGTTTCACTGACAAAAGTAATGGCGCATCCGTCGTTATTGGCGCGTGCTGTACGTCCGATGCGGTGTACATAATCTTCGCTATCATTAGGAACATCGTAATTGATAACCAGTCGGATATCATCTATATCGATACCGCGCGCTACAATGTCGGTTGCTACCAGCATACTGATACGTCCGTTGCGGAATTCATGCATAATGGCGTCTCGCTGATTCTGTTCCAGATCGGAATGCATTTCTCCTACGTTCAGATTCATGCGCTTCAGTGACTTGGCAACTTCCTTAACTTTCAGCTTGGAGGAAGCAAATATAATTACGCGCTCTGGCTTTTGCTGGCTGAAGAGGCTTTCTATTATACCCAGCTTTTGGGCTTCATAGCAGATATAGGCTGCCTGAATAATTTTTTCTGCAGGTTTTGATACGGCCAGCTTGACTTCTACTGGATTTTGCAGGATGGTTTTGGCCAGTTGCTGTATTTTAGCCGGCATGGTAGCCGAAAACATGATGGTCTGCCGTTTCTTGGGCAGATATTTTACTATCTGCATAATATCATCGGCAAATCCCATATCGAGCATACGGTCGGCTTCGTCGAGTATGAAGAACGAAACTTTCGACAGGTCTACATAGCCTAAGCTCAGGTGACTGATCAGGCGGCCTGGTGTAGCGATCACTACGTCTGCTCCAAGTGTGAGCCCTTTTTTCTCCTGCTCGAAGCGGATTCCATCGTTTCCACCATAGATAGCAACACTCGATACAGGCATGAAGTAGGAGAAGCCTTCCATCTGCTGGTCTATTTGCTGCGCCAGCTCACGGGTGGGTGACATGATTATGCAGTTGATTGCATCGGCAGGATATCCTCCTTTACTCAGTTCATTTATAACCGGCAACAGATAGGCTGCCGTTTTTCCTGTTCCGGTTTGTGCTACACCTATAAGGTCTTTTCCTTCCAGGATAACCGGAATGGTGTGTTCCTGAACGGGAGTGCACTCCCGGAAATTCATGGCATCAAGTGCTTGTAGTACACTGTCTTCTAAGTTCAGTTCTGAAAACTTCATATATATTGTTTCTTCAAAAAATCAACTGTTACCTCGTTCGTCGAGATATGAATCCTTAAATCCTAAAAAGTATAATACTCCGTCCAGTCCGATGGTATTTATCGACTGTTTGGCATTGGCTTTTACCTTGGGTTTGGCATGAAAGGCAATGCCAAGTCCGGCTACAGAGAGCATAGGAAGATCGTTTGCTCCATCTCCCACGGCAATGGTCTGTGCGATATCTACATTTTCTACTTGTGCGATGAGTTGCAGTAATTCGGCCTTGCGCTTTCCGTCTACGATATCACCAACATAACGTCCGGTGAGTTTGCCGTCTACTATTTCCAGATTGTTGGCATATACATAGTCGATGCCGAAACGTTCTTTCAGGTAGTTGCCGAAATAAGTGAATCCTCCCGACAGGATAGCTATCTTGTAGCCGTAACGTTTCAGTACATACATCAGTCGCTCTACTCCTTCAGTGATAGGCAGATTCTCGGCAATGTCTTTCATTACACTTTCGTCCAGTCCTTTCAGCAAAGCTACGCGCTCTTTGAAGCTTTCGCGGAAGTCTATTTCTCCACGCATAGCACGTTCGGTGATTTCCTGTACCTGTTCACCCACACCGGCACGTTTCGCCAGTTCGTCTATTACTTCTGTTTCGATAAGCGTGGAATCCATATCAAAGCAAATCAGTCTTCGCATACGGCGGTACATAGTATCTTTCTGGAAAGAAAAGTCCATTTCGAGCGTACTGCTTAAACGCATCAGTTCTCCCTGAAGCTCGTCAATGTTACGGGGAGTTCCACGTACGGAGAATTCAATACATGCACGTACACGGGCTTTTTGTTCATCCAGAGGAACACGACCTGTCAGACGACGGATGGCATCGATGTTCAATCCCTGGTTCGCTAGGATTTTGGTTGCGCCTGCTATTTGTTGGGCAGTCAGTTTTCTTCCCAACAAGGTGAGAATATATCTGTTTTTACCCTGCATGCTTACCCATTCTTCGTATTCTTCGCGTGAAATAGGGTAGAACCGGATGTTTATTCCCAATTCGGAAGCCTTGAACAACAGGTTTTTCATGATGTTACCCGAATCTTGTTCGCTGCATTTAAAAAGAATACCCAGCGAAAGAGTGCTGTGAATGTCTGCCTGACCGATATCCATTATGTCTACATCATATCCTGAAAGGATATCTGTTATGGAGGCAGTAAGCCCCGGACGGTCCAGACCGCTGATACGTATTAATACGAGTTCGGTATTTGTCTTATCCATGTATATAATGCTGATATTAGTTGCAAATATACTGTTTTCTCATAAACTTGCATAGATATTTGTGAAGATTCTAGACAACCTGAAATATGAAAATATGTTGCAAAACATAAAATATAGCATTTTTATTAGGTCATAAAATAAAAAGTGCTTATCTTTGCGGCAGATTTCTCAAAAATATGATATGAATCTTCGTTAGTAAGATGCATTTCATCAAGCAATGTTCCGGGTAGAAATCACTGTGAAAGGGCAGTCCCGGATAGTATTAACTAAAATCAAATTACATGATTAAAAGTGTAAAATGGTTTTTTGTTGTATTAGTTATTGGTTCCCTAATCTCTCTTGGCTTTAGTAAAGAGAGTATCCCTGCAGAGAAACTGAAGTTGGGTGATGCAGCCCCTCAGTTGATGCTTTGCGATTCAGTGCAGCTGCTCGACCTGCACGATGCCCGTGAGGGTTATACGTTGTTGAGCTTCTGGGCAAGTTACGATGCGGCGTCCAGAGAAAAAAATGCCGCATTGGCGCATCTGGCAGATAAACATAGCCAGATAAAGATGATTTCTGTTTCTTTCGACCGTTATGTTTCGGTTTTCAACGCAACGGTAAAGCAAGACGGACTTTTGAAGAACGACTGCTATGTGGAAACAGATGGTTCCGATTCGGAAATATTCCGGGCATACGACCTGGAGCGCGGTTTTAAGAATTATCTGATAGATAGCCGCGGAATTATTGTGGCAAAAAACGTAACCGCAACCGAATTGGCTTCTTACCTAAATTAATGATAAGGTGGGAAGGTGGAGTAGATGAATTTTGAATACAACAAAAAGCAAAAAGTTGTCCTGATTTCAGATTTTTCTGAAGCGGGCAACTTATTTTTTTGTACATATTTTCAGAAAACATCGAGAATTATTGTATAAAAGATGCTGATGTTTTTCCCCTTATTACGTGTTGTTTTTTTATAGCCTTTTTGCCCTTTACGTATGGATCGTTTTTATCTGCTTTAGCAAACATCTTTTCGATGAGATGTAAAGGCAGCGTAGATGACGTAAAGGGCTAAAAGATACAACGTTTCTTTATTTTGGAGCTTTGCGGTACAAATAAATGGCAATAAACAGATACAGTATGTTTGGAATCCATACAGCAATGGCAGGCATCATGTTTCCGTTTATGGCAAAGGTAGATGAAATGGTCTGGAACAGAATATACGAGAAACTGAGTCCCAGTCCGATACCTAAGTGCAAGCCCATTCCTCCTTTTACTTTTCGTGAAGACAGTGACAAGCCGATGGAAGTCAGAATAAATGCAGCAAACGACATAGCTATACGTCGGTGGTATTCTACCTCAAACTCCTTGATATTGGCAAAACCTCGCTGTTTCTGTTTACTGATGTATTCTTTAAGCTGAGGGCTGGTCATTGTTTCCTGCTGTCCGCGTGTGATAAGAAAATCCTGAGGTTCCATGTTTATGATAGAATCCAGGCGGTCGCCTCGCGTAATATATTCACGCATGCCTCTCATTTCACGTATCATGTAATCTCTGATAATCCAGCGGTGATACATAGTGGTGTCGTATGTAGCACGGCGCGCGGTAAGGTGTGATACCAGTTTATGGTCTTCAAACTTGTCAAGAGAGAAGTGGTAGCCGCTTTTACTGTAAGCATCGTATCGCTCCATGTAGGCAACTACTCCGCTGTCTACTTCAAGCTGAATGTTTCGTGCATAGTCGGCTGATTTCTTTTTTTTGTAGCGCTCTTCGAATTTCAAACGGGTGACGCTTCCGGTAGGAATGACTTCCGTACCTAATACGAATGTTACGGCAGAAATGATTCCTGCCGAAATCATATAAGGGACCATAAGGCGCTTGAAACTCATTCCGGTAGAAAACATGGCAATGATTTCAGAGTTTTCCGCCAGTTTGGATGTGAAGAAGATAACCGCAATGAAGACGAACAACGGACTGAACAAGTTTGTATAATAAGGTATGAAGTTCAGGTAGTAGTCGAATACAATAGCCTTCAGCGGTGCCTTGTTATTGATGAAGTGGTCGATATTTTCGTTTACATCGAAAACTACGGCAATAGAAATAATCAAAGCAATGGCGAAAAAGTACGTTCCCAAAAACTTGACAATAATATAACGGTCAAGTCGTTTCAGCCATTTCTTCTTAAACAGTTCTTTCAGTTGGAATTTGCTTATCTGTTTCATTACCATGATTCTTTTTATAATCGTGTAGAAATGCGTTTCACCATAGCAGGCTTCCAGGTAGAGAAGTCGCCGGCGATGATGTGTTTGCGCGCTTCGCCTACCAGCCACAGGTAGAAAGCCAGATTATGTATGGAAGCAATCTGCAAGGCAAGCAACTCTTGAGCATGGAACAAATGACGCAGATAAGCTCGGCTATACATCGTATCTACATACGAAGCTCCGTCGGCTTCGATAGGAGAGAAGTCGTTTTCCCATTTCTTATTACGCATGTTCATGATGCCGTCTTTGGTGAAAAGCATACCGTTTCGTCCGTTACGGGTAGGCATTACACAGTCGAACATGTCAACTCCCCGTTCGATACCTTCCAGTATGTTTACCGGGGTTCCTACACCCATCAGATAACGTGGCTTGTCGGTAGGTAGTATTTCGTTGACTACCTCAATCATTTCGTACATCTTTTCAGTAGGTTCTCCTACGGCAAGCCCACCGATAGCGTTTCCGTCAGCGTTTTTTGAGGCAATGTATTCAGCCGAACGCCGGCGCAGATCGGGATACACACATCCCTGTACAATCGGGAAGAGTGACTGCTGGTAACCATATTTAGGTTCGGTTTCATTAAAACGGGTAATGCAACGGTCCAGCCAGCGGTGAGTTAGCTCCATTGACTTCTTGGCATAATTGTAGTCAGCTGTACCTGGAGTACATTCATCGAATGCCATCATGATGTCAGCTCCGATAGTACGTTCGATGTCCATTACACGTTCGGGAGTAAACAGATGTTTAGATCCATCGATGTGTGAACGAAATTCCACTCCTTCTTCTTTCATCTTACGGATGCCGGCAAGAGAAAATACCTGAAAACCTCCACTGTCTGTCAGCATCGGACGGTCGAAGCCGTTGAATTTATGTAGTCCACCGGCTTTTTCCAGTGTGTCAAGTCCGGGACGAAGGTACAAATGATAGGTATTTCCCAAAATAATTTGTGCCTTAATGTCTTCTTTCAGTTCGTGCAGATGAACGGCTTTCACACTGCCCAGTGTTCCCACAGGCATGAAGATAGGCGTTTCTATCTGCCCGTGGTCGGTTGTAATCAGTCCGGCACGGGCGTTGGAACGCGGGTCTGTATATTGTAATTCAAATTTCATGTTATAAGCGAGCTTTTACTTTTCTTCTTTTTTCTCGTCAGTCACGGTAAAATCTATGGCATCAGCTACTTTTTCGTCTGTCAGTGCCAGTGTAAGGACTTCTTTTATATCCTTTACATAGTGGAAGTTCAATCCTTTCAGGTACAATGGCTGAATCTCTTCTATGTCCTTGCGGTTTTCTTCGCAGAGAATAATATCAGTGATTCCAGCACGTTTGGCTGCCAGGATTTTTTCTCTGATTCCACCTACCGGCAATACTTTTCCACGAAGCGTAATCTCACCTGTCATAGCCAGGTTTGCCTTTACTTTCCGCTGGGTAAGTGCCGAAGCCAACGAGGTAACCATTGTGATACCAGCAGAAGGACCGTCTTTAGGAATTGCTCCTTCTGGCACGTGTATATGAATATTCCAGTTGTCGAAAATGCCTTCAGGCAGATCGAGCAGATGGGTATGTGCTTTCAGATACTCCAGAGCCAGCATAGCTGATTCTTTCATGACATCTCCTAAGTTACCAGTCAGGGTAAGTCGTCCACCTTTTCCCTTGCTCAAGCTGGTTTCTACGAACAGGATTTCTCCTCCTACGGCAGTCCATGCAAGGCCCGTTACTACACCTGCATATTCATTTCCCTGATACTTGTCGCGTGAATATTCCGGAACTCCCAGATATTGTCTGATATCGGCAGGTTTCAGTTCATGCAGACCTTCGAACTTGTCGCTGGCAATCTCGAGAGCTATTTTGCGCATTACCTTGCTGATTTTCTTTTCCAGTTCACGTACTCCGCTTTCGCGTGTATAGTTTTCTATGATATACTCAATGGCAGGTTTGGTAAACTTTACATGTTCACGCTTTAAACCTGTAGCCTCCATTTCTTTCGGGATAAGATGGCGGCGGGCAATTTCTATTTTCTCTTCGGTGATATATCCACTTACTTCAATCAGCTCCATACGGTCGAGCAATGGAGTCGGAATCGTACCCAGATTGTTTGCCGTAGCAATGAACATGACTTTCGACAAATCGTAGTCGAGATCAATGTAATTGTCGTGGAACGAGTTATTTTGTTCCGGATCGAGAACTTCAAGCATAGCTGAAGCTGGATCTCCCTGACGGTCACTGCTTAATTTATCTATCTCATCGAGGATGATAACCGGATTTGAGGCTTCTGCCTTGATAAGACTTTTAATGATACGTCCTGGCATTGCTCCGATGTATGTTTTGCGATGTCCGCGTATTTCAGCTTCATCATGTACGCCTCCTAGCGACATACGTATGTATTTGCGCTTGAGGGCGGCAGCGATAGAGCGTCCCAACGATGTCTTACCAACTCCCGGAGGGCCGTACAGACAAATGATCGGTGATTTCAGGTCACCTTTCAGCTTTAAGACTGCAAGATGTTCCAATATACGTTCTTTTACCTTTTCCAGTCCGTAATGATCTTTATTCAGAACTTTTTCCGCGTTGGGTATGTTCAGGACGTCTGTAGTATAGACCTCCCATGGCAATGCCAATAACGTTTGCAGGTAGTTGAGCTGTACGTTGTAGTCGGGCGACTGTGGATTGATGCGCTCCAGTTTCGAAACTTCGCGTTCGAAAACTTCGGCTACTTCTTTTTTCCACTTTTTTCCCTTTCCTTTCTTGCGGAGTTCTTCTATTTCATCATCCTGTCCGTGTCCCAACTCATCCTGAATATTCTTTATCTGTTGTTGCAAGAAATATTCACGCTGCTGTTTGTCAAGTTCTTCCCGTGTACGCATCTGAATATCTTGCTTCAGATTTGCCAACTTGGTTTCGCGGTTGAGCACTTGTATTAGATTGTACAAGCGGTCTTTCAGTGTATTCTGGTTGAGCAAATGAAACTTGTCTTCTATCGAAAGAGGGAAGTTTGTACAGATATAATCTACAAGAATGTGGTTCTTTGGTAAATTCTTTAAAGCGAAAGTGATATCCGGGCTTATCTGTTCTGATGCTTCGATATAATTATTGCTTAACTCGATGCAGGTGTCCATCAAAGCCTTGAATTCGTCAGAATCTGTCGGTTCCATCTGCTCTTCTATCAGGCTTACTTTTCCTCTCAGGTAGGGGCGTGTACCTGTTGCTTCATCAAGATGTACCTTGATGTTGCTTGCCTGAAGGATGACAGTTGTGTTTCCACCAGGCATTTCGAATACGCGTAATACGCGTCCGATAACAGCAACAGGATGCAAGTCTGATATTCCGGGATCTTCTACTTCTGCAACTTTTTGTGTGGCAATGATAATATGTCTTTTATCTTTCATCGCGTCATGCACAAGTTTCAGTGTAGTACGTCGGCCAGCAGTGACAGGCATGACTACGCTGGGAAACATTACCATGTTGCGTAAAGTCATGATGGGGAATTCCTTCTCCAGTTCATCTGCTGACAGATTTTCGGGAGCAGTTTCTATTTCTGTTACCATTGAAAGTTCATCATTTCCAGTTTTTATCGAACTGTCCGTTTCTATTTTCTTTCTTCTTACCATATTCGCGTTTTGTGTATTTTTAATAAGAGCATGTTTGAAAGCTCAAAAACGAGTACAAAGTTAATCATTCCACTTCGAATACGGAAGCGGATTTGTCGTAAATGCAATGTGTCAAACAAAATAAATGACACTTTTATACTGAAAAGCCATGTATTTTATTTATTTTTGACGGAAAATAAGAAATATAAGTAATATGCCTAATCCATATTTTAAGTTCAAGCAGTTCACGGTTTTTCACGATCGTTGCGCCATGAAGGTTGGTACAGACGGTGTGCTTCTCGGAGCATGGGTGCAAGTCGATACGGCAAAAAGGGTGCTTGATATAGGGACGGGGACAGGTTTGATTGCCCTGATGGTGGCCCAGCGTTCTGCTGCTTGTGTCGTAGGAACTGATATTGACGGGGAGGCTGTAGAGCAGGCAATGGAAAATGTAAATGCATCACCGTGGAAAAATCGGATCTGTATCTGCTGGAAAGATGTTATGCAGATGAATGGAGAGGAATATGGAAGTTTCGATGTAATAGTGTCTAATCCTCCCTATTTTGTGGAAGAAGTACGTTGCCCGGATGAACGACGGGATACGGCACGGCATACGGGAAACCTTACATTTGGAAATTTGTTGACTGCGGTAGAAAAGCTTTTGACGGAAGATGGAGTTTTTTCTGTGATTATTCCGGCAGATGCTGGCGATTTCTTCGTTTCCCTTGCTGCGGAGAAACATCTTTATATACAACGGAAGACGTTGGTTCATACTAAACCTGGGGCTGAGCCTAAACGTGTGTTACTGGCTTTTGGTCGGAAGATATGTGCCTATGATACAGAGCATCTGGTTGTAGAACTGGATCGTCATGTGTACAGCAAAGACTATATTGAACTGACGAAAGATTTTTATTTGAATATGTAGATACTTTTACGCCCTATACCTGAACGGAATAGGGCGTGATCTGGTTAAAATCTTTAATTTCTTTTGGATAGCCTGCGTAATAAGTTGTGGTTTATCTGCAAAAGTTCTTTGTGCTTACGCGTAATGGCTGATGTAATCGGGCGGCTACCTATAAAATCGGTAAAATGTTGAAGTACATTAAATGCCTCTACACCCGACTTCGTTTTCTGTGGAGCTATTACTTTAAGTCCTTTTGAAATAACTTCCACCTCAAGGTCTTTTCCACCCATAGCGGGATCTCCGTCGAAATGGAATACTCCTTCCTTCGTGCGATGTATGGTAATCTTTTTTTCTTTCAGTGTCTTAATGCGGCTGTTTTGGTCAATTGTCTTGTTGAACAGCTGGAAAGAAAGTGCCGGGACATCCAGGACAGTGAAAGGCTCAAGTATAGTGATATCCATCATGCCATCCGTAAGTGACGCCTGAGGAGCTATATAGGCGTTGTTACCGTATTGTGAAGCATTGGCACATGCTATTAAAAAGGCCTTATAACGTACAGTGCCCGAAGAATTTTCTATCTCGTATGTTTCTGGCCGATAGGTAAGACTTTCGTGCAAGGTATTTTCAAGATAGGTGAGTAGTCCTCTCTTTCCTGAATCGGCGAATTTAAGGCTTACGAAAGCATCGAAACCAACTCCGCAGGTGCAGAAGAAAGGACGACTGTCTATCGTTCCGTAATCGATGGTTTTAATATAGCCTTGATTTAAGACATCAATAGCTCCGCGTGCTTCCAGAGGAATGTGCAAATGTCTTGCCAATCCGTTGCCCGATCCGCAAGGAATAATTCCCATGGCCGTGTCAGTATGTATAAGTGAGCGTCCTATTTCATTGATAGTTCCGTCTCCTCCTATAGCTACTACGATGTCTTTTTTCTCTTCGGCAGCCTGGCGGGCTATTTCGATAGCATGTCCGGCATATTCGGTTTTACGTATCGTATAATTATATAATGAGTGGTCTAGTCTTTTCTCTATCTGGTGCAAGATAAACTCTTTGCTGTGAGTGCCTGATATAGGATTGACTATAAATACTATTTCTTTTTTTGAATCCATTTTGCGGGTGGGTTGGTGTTTTAAGTAAACAAAAGTACGACTATTTTGTTTATCAGATGGTATTTTTTATGTATAAATGATGTCAGAGAAGTTTTTTTTGCTTTAACGAGCACATGAAATAATGAAAATTATTATCTTTGCACACTCTTTTTTGAAATTGCCGGCATGAAGCGTCCGGTTAATATAAATAATGTAAGTCGTTCAGGGCTTACCAGCTATTAGAATATGGGATTATTACAAGACAAACTAAGTAAATTCAGAACACCTCAGATGTACATGGAGAGAGGTGTGTATCCTTACTTCCGCGAAATTGACAGTGCTCAAGACACAGAGGTAATTATGGATGGAAAAAAGGTTTTGATGTTCGGATCTAATTCTTACATGGGACTGACTCACGACCAGCGCATTATCGATGCAGCTATTGCTGCTACCCGCAAGTATGGAACCGGATGTGCCGGTTCGCGTTTGTTGAACGGAACTCTTGATATCCATGTGGAACTGGAAAAGGAGTTGGCAGAATTTGTGGGAAAAGATGAAGCGTTGTGTTTTTCTACCGGTTTCACTGTAAATGAAGGTGTTATCCCACAGCTTGCCGGACGCGGTGACTATATTATTTGTGATGACCGCGACCATGCTTCTATTGTCGACGGACGTCGCCTTTCTTTTGCTACTCAGCTGAAGTACAAACACAATGACATGGAAGCGCTGGAAAAAGAGCTTCAAAAATGTGAACCTGATGCTATCAAACTGATTGTCGTAGATAGCGTATTCTCTATGGAAGGTGATTTGGCAAATCTGCCTGAAATCGTTCGCCTGAAGAAGAAATACAATGCTACTGTATATGTAGACGAAGCTCACGGTCTTGGTGTATTCGGAAGAAACGGACGCGGTGTATGCGATCATTTTGGAGTAACTGAAGATATTGATTTGATTATGGGTACATTCTCTAAGTCATTGGCTTCTATCGGAGGTTTTGTTGCTGGTGATAAGGATGTAATCAACTGGTTGCGCCACAATGCACGTTCTTACATATTCCAGGCTAGTAATACTCCTGCTGCTACTGCTGCGGCAATGGAAGCTCTGCATATTTTCAAGACAGAGCCGGAACGTCAGGAAAACTTGTGGAAAATTACAAATTATGCATTGAAGCGTTTCCGTGAAACTGGCTTTGAAATCGGAGAAACGGAAAGTCCTATTATTCCGTTGTATGTGCGTGATACAGATAAAACTTTTGAGGTAACTAAACTTGCTTTCGATGAAGGTGTGTTTATAAATCCTGTTATTCCGCCTGCATGTGCACCTCAGGATACATTAGTGCGTTTTGCATTGATGGCTACTCACACAAAGGAACAAGTGGACTTTGCAATAGAAAAGTTGACTAAATGTTTCAAACAACTGGATATATTGAAATAACAATTATATTCGACTTTTTTAAGGACTTTTGAAAGGAGGTTTTTACTATGGGAGCTGCTGGTAATAAAAAACCGAAAGGCATGCATAAAAAACATGCTCCGGCTTATCAAGTAGAAGAGGCCATTCATGAAAATGACCTGAAAAAAGGAAAAAAGAAATAAATCGTTTTGACGGTTTGTTTTAGAAAAAGGGTTATATTTAGAGCGTCCGATGCTTTGCAGAGGAGCTCGGATATAACCCTTTTGTTATTATTATGTTTTAACTTTAATGTGATATGATACTGAATGAAAGAGACAGTCGCCATGAGCAGGTGTTACAGATTGCTCAACAGATGATGATTGCTGCACGTACTGCTCCGAAAGCGAAAGGAGTAGATATCATTGAGGTGGCAATGGTGACGGAAAGTAATATTCGTATTCTTTCGGATACGATGAAACAGATGTATGAGGAGAACGGGTTTAAGTTTTTCTTGCGCGATGCTGATAATATTCTGGAAGCTGAGTGTGTGGTACTGATTGGTACGCACGACCATCCGCATGGGATGAACTGCGGGCATTGTGGTTTCGCAACTTGTGGAGAAAGAGAAGATGGTGTTCCGTGTGCTATCAATAGTGTAGATGTAGGTATTGCAATAGGTTCGGCTTGTTCTGTTGCAGCCGATAACAGAGTAGATACTCGTGTTATGTTTTCTGCGGGACTTGCCGCACAGCAACTTGACTGGCTGGATGGATGTACGCAAGTGTATGCTATTCCAGTAAGTGCGTCCTCTAAAAATCCTTTTTTTGACCGGAAACCTAAAAATCCGTAATAAGTTTTGCCGCAGGAAGAGCATGCTTACTTCCTGCGGTGATTTCTTTAAGCTAAAATAAATTTTTCTACTACAGCTGCTACACCATCTTCATCGTTCGATAGAGTAATATAGTCAGCATTTTCACGTACAACAGGTTGAGCATTTGCCATTGCGACTCCTAAACCTGCGTATTGTATCATAGAGAGATCGTTGAAGCCATCACCTACAGCAATCATCTCTTCTTTTTTCATATTTATTTCTTTCAGCAGGACAGAAAGGGAGCGTGCTTTATCGATACCTTTGGGAACCAGTTCCAAAAAATAAGGTTCGGAACGGAATACGCCCATCTGGTCTTTCAAGTGGTCGTACATTTCTTTTTCCAATACAGCCAGTCGGGTAGGATCTCCGACTATCAGACACTTGGCGATAGGATGATTTATTGCTTTAAGAAAATTGTCTACTTTCTTAATTTTCATAACATTAAGCAATGCTTCCTTGAGAACGTACTCGTCGTCTGGATGCTCTGTCAGTACGTATTCGTTCTCGTAGCTGACGATGGCGAAATTATTGTCTTTGGCGTACTGGTATAAATAGGGAAGCACTTCGGGGTCCAGTAGGTTTTTATACATCATTTCACCGGTTTTCCAGTCGATGATTTCTCCTCCATTATAAGAAAGAATATATCCCTCATACTTGTCCAGTTCCAACTGGTTTGCCAATGGGGCAACTCCGTAGGTTGGTCTTCCTGATGCAAGGACTATTTTGAGTCCGCGTTTTTGTGCTTCAATCAAAGTGGTACGTGTATGTTCGGTAATGACCTTTTTAGAATTGGTCAGTGTTCCGTCAAGATCGAGTACTAAAAGTTTATATTTCATAATTTGTAAAAGGTGTTTTTTATCTGTGCAAAGATAGCATAAATCGAATTTTATTCTTATATTTCGAATTAGAATCTGTAAAAAAGCTTCAGCTTTTTAGTTAGGTTTTTGGAGAGATTTTCTTGTTTAAAAGTATTGCAGTATAATAATATAAGGAGATTGGTGTTATGGATATCTTTTGGGATTTTGCTTTACGGCTTTTTGTTGCTGGTGCAATGGGAGTTTTAATAGGCTTGGAACGTGAGTATCGTGCAAAGGAAGCTGGTTATCGTACTCATTTTCTAGTAGCTTTGGGAAGTGCATTGATGATGATTGTTTCTCAATATGGATTTATGGAAGTGCTGAAAACGGATTTGATTCGTCTGGATCCGAGTCGGATTGCTGCACAGGTAGTGAGTGGAATTGGTTTTATCGGTGCTGGAACAATTATTTTGCAGAAGCAGATTGTTAGGGGATTGACTACAGCGGCAGGTATCTGGGCGACCTCGGGAATTGGGCTTGCAGTAGGGGCTGGGATGTATGCGGTCGGGATATCGGCTACACTGTTGGTCTTGTTGGGCTTGGAAACGCTAAGCTATTTTTTTAAAAGCATAGGCTTACGTAATATGATGATTGATTTCTCTACAGATGACAAAGAAGCTATCAAAAGAGTATCTAAAAAGTTTAATACACGAAATTATGTGGTAGTATCTTATGAGATGACAGAAGTATATACAAACGGAAAGAATGTTTATCACGTAAGTATGGTAGTGAAAGCTAAAAGGATGAATGAGGAAGGGTTGTTACTGATGTTTTTACAGGATTTTCCGGATATAACAGTTACTCGGATTATCTGATTGGTAGGCCGTTCATAAAAAACAACAGGTTGCATCTATATATAAAAAAGATGCAACCTGTTGTTTTTATGAACCCTAATTGAATTTTAACCGATGAATACATTAACGGTCAGAAATATGCGATCGCCTTCCTGATTCATATCAAAATCAATTTTATCTTCTCTTGCCAACCAGCCTATGGCTGCATTCAACTCTCTATCCGACAAGCCGGAAATTTCTTTTAATTGTTCATATTCCCAGTGATTATTGTCCTTTAATATGTTCCAAACAATGCCTGCGTTTTCGCCAATTTGCGTTTTGTTCATGTGGTTGTGATTTAAATGGTTTATATTAGGTTTTTAAAATGGTCTGTAGCAAAAATAAGCTAATTCCGAGAATATCGTATGTCTTTTTGATGAATTGTTTTCAAAATGTTCGGCTTTTAACTTTAATTATACTCTGAATGTTTTTTGCTCCTGTAGAGTGGTATTTTTTTGTTTGATTAATCGGATTTTCTATTTTTTTTCTGTTAACTTTGCAAAACGTAAAAAGAAAGATAAAAATTATGAGGAGGAATAAGGTAAATTGGGTGGTCCCTAAAGGGGCGGAATTGACCGAGTTGGACAAAAAAGTGCTTTATTATCAGAATAAAGGCCATGAGGTTCCTACCCGCAAATTGATTAAAACTCCTGAACAGATAGAAGGTATTCGCAGGAGCGGTATGCTGAATACGGCAGTATTGGATAAAGTGGCAGAGGTGATTCGTGAAGGAATGAGTACCGCCGAAATCGATAAGATAGTATATGATTATACTGTAAGCCATGGAGGAATACCTGCTCCTCTGAACTATGAAGGATTCCCGAAAAGTGTGTGTACTTCTGTAAATGAAGTCGTATGTCACGGTATACCTTCGGAAGAAGAGATTTTGGAAGAAGGGGATATTGTCAATGTAGATGTTACTACTATTTTAAACGGATATTACGCAGATGCATCTCGCATGTTTATTATAGGTAAGACTACTCCGGAGAAAGAAAAACTAGTTCGTGTTGCTAAAGAGTGTTTGGAAATAGGCATAAATGCTGCGCAACCTTTTTCTTTTGTCGGAGATATTGGAAATGCAATAGAAAAACATGCTAAAAAGAACGGATTTTCTGTAGTTCGCGATTTGTGTGGACATGGAACTGGTGTTGAGTTTCATGAAGAGCCGGATGTATTGCATTATGGAAGAAAAGGAACTGGTATGTTGCTGGTTCCAGGTATGGTTTTCACTATCGAACCTATGATTAATATGGGTACATGGGAAGTTTTTATAGATGAAGAAGACGGATGGACGGTAGTGACTGAAGATGAATTGCCTTCTGCGCAGTGGGAACATACGTTTGTTATGACCGACAATGGTCTGGAAATATTGACATATTAATAATGAATATATATTATGGATACTATTATATTAGGTATAGAGTCTTCTTGTGATGATACTTCGGCTGCTGTCATAAAAAATGGCGTTTTGTTGTCGAGTGTTATAGCGAGTCAGGCTGTACATGAATCTTATGGAGGAGTAGTTCCTGAACTTGCTTCCCGTGCCCATCAGCAAAATATTGTGCCGGTAGTGCATGAAGCTTTAAAGCGTGCTGGTGTAACAAAGGAGCAGCTTAGTGCTATTGCTTTTACTCGTGGTCCAGGATTGATGGGGTCTTTGCTGGTAGGTGTGTCGTTCGCAAAAGGTTTGGCGCGCTCTTTAAATATTCCGATGATTGATGTTAATCATCTGCAAGGACATGTGTTAGCTCATTTCATTAAAGAATCAGAAGAAGATGCTGATCAACCCAAATTCCCTTTTATTTGCTTATTGGTTTCCGGTGGAAATTCGCAGATTATCCGTGTGAATGCGTACAACGATATGCAGGTTTTGGGGCAGACTATTGATGATGCTGCGGGTGAAGCAATTGATAAATGCTCTAAAGTAATGGGATTGGGGTATCCGGGTGGTCCTATTATTGATAAGCTGGCGCGACAGGGAAATCCTCTTGCATATACTTTTAGCAAACCTCATATTCCAGGGTATGATTACAGCTTTAGCGGATTGAAAACATCATTCCTTTATTCATTACGCGATTGGTTAAAAGAGGATCCTGATTTTATAGAGCATCATAAAACAGATTTGGCTGCTTCGCTGGAAAAAACGATTGTAGATATCCTTATGGATAAACTGCGTAAAGTAGTAAAAGATACAGGTATAAATGAAGTGGCTGTGGCGGGAGGAGTATCAGCAAACAATGGTTTGCGTAATGCTTACCGCGAGCATGCGGCAAAATATGGATGGAAGATATATATTCCTAAGTTTGGTTATACGACAGACAATGCTGCTATGATTGCCATTACTGGATATTATAAGTTTTTGGACAAGGATTTTTGCACAATAGACAAACCCGCATATTCACGGGTTACAATTAAGTAACATTAATCAAAGAAATTATTATGTCAGTAGAAACTAAAACACTAAGCAAGGAAATTAGTGAAATATTTTGGCGGGAAGGTTTTACATTGGCTACAGCAGAAAGTTGTACCGCAGGAAATGTAGCTGCAATAATAACAGCTATTCCTGGAAGTTCTCGTTTTTATAAAGGGGGAATTGTTGCTTATGACAATAAAGTAAAGCAGGATTTACTTCATGTAAAAGCTGAAACTTTGGAACAATGTGGAGCTGTAAGTGAAGAAACTGTTGTAGAAATGGTAAAGGGCGCAATGCAGACACTTGAGGTTGATTACGCAATGGCTACATCAGGTATAGCTGGGCCGGCAGGAGGAACCCCAGAAAAACCGGTCGGTACAATTTGGATTGCTGCAGGTAATAGCGAAAAAGTAATTACTGCAAAGTTGACAGAGGACGAGGGAAGAGAGAAAAATATACAGGCTGCAACTAAAAAAGCCCTGCAATTATTGCTTGAACTCTGCCAAAATCAAGAAAATGAGTGATAAAACGATAATTAGTTACAGAAAAGCTTGTGTATATAAAATAAAATCACTTATTTTGCACTCCGTTTGAGAGAAATAGGAATAAAACTATAAAAACTAGATAGAAATGTCGAAAATTTGTCAAATTACCGGAAAAAAAGCCATGATTGGCAACAATGTTTCACACTCAAAGAGAAGAACTAAAAGAACTTTCGATGTGAACTTGTTTACTAAGAAATTCTACTATGTAGAACAGGATTGCTGGATTAGCCTGAATATCTGTGCTAACGGCTTGCGAGTTATTAACAAAAAAGGCCTGGACGCTGCGCTGAATGAAGCTGTTGCTAAAGGTTACTGTGATTGGAAAACTATCAAAATTATTGGTTAATTAAAAGGAGAGAAAGACTATGGCTAAGAAAGCTAAGGGTAATAGAGTACAGGTAATCCTTGAATGCACAGAAATGAAGGATAGCGGTATGCCGGGAACTTCTCGTTATATTACTACAAAAAACAGAAAAAATACCGCTGAAAGATTGGAATTGAAAAAGTACAATCCTATTTTGAAAAGAGTAACAGTACATAAAGAAATTAAATAATAAGAAACCATGGCAAAGAAAACAGTCGCAACCCTTCAGACAGGTAAAGAAGGACGTTCTTATACTAAGGTTATCAAAATGGTTAAGTCACCTAAGACTGGTGCTTATGTTTTTGATGAACAAATGGTTCCTAACGAAAAAGTTCAGGACTTCTTTAAGAAATAATATTATTTTCTGATAGATAAAAAAGTTCCTTTTGTCGGAAGACAAAGGGAACTTTTTTTATTGTTTCTATTCTCTTGTGAGGATGGATAATATGCTTTACAGGATCTGGTGTCGTAAATAATGATATAATATTTATTTGTGAGTGAACAAGAATAGTTATATCTTTGTATCATAAATAGATAATAAACATAAGCCGTATGGGATTTTTTAGTTTTTTTTCGAAGGAAAAGAAGGAAACTTTGGACAAAGGTTTATCCAAAACAAAAGAAAGTGTTTTTGGTAAGATAGCTCGTGCTGTTGCCGGAAAGTCTAAAGTGGACGATGAAGTGTTGGATAATCTGGAAGAGGTTCTGATAACTTCTGATGTTGGAGTGGAAACAACGCTGAAGATTATTAAACGCATCGAAAAAAGAGTTGCTCAAGATAAATATGTAAATACGCAAGAGCTTAATAATATTTTGCGTGAAGAAATTGCTGCTCTGCTTACTGAAAACAATACGGTCGATTCAGAAGAATTTACTGTTCCCGAAGGGAAAAAGCCTTACGTGATAATGGTAGTCGGAGTGAATGGAGTAGGAAAGACTACCACCATCGGTAAACTGGCTTATCAGTTTAAAAAAGCAGGGAAGTCTGTTTATCTGGGTGCTGCCGATACTTTCCGTGCCGCTGCCGTAGAACAGTTGGTGATTTGGGGAGAGCGTGTAGGAGTTCCTGTTATTAAACAAAAAATGGGATCTGATCCTGCTTCTGTCGCTTTTGATACTTTAAGCTCTGCTGTTGCCAATAATGCCGATGTGGTTATTATTGATACAGCCGGACGTTTGCATAATAAAATAGGCCTGATGAACGAGCTGACTAAGATTAAAAATGTAATGCAGAAAGTTGTTCCAGATGCTCCGCATGAAATATTGTTGGTGCTGGATGGTTCTACAGGACAGAATGCTTTTGAACAAGCCAAGCAGTTTACACTGGCAACAGAGGTGAATGCAATGGCGATAACAAAGCTTGACGGTACAGCGAAGGGAGGAGTTGTAATTGGTATCTCTGATCAGTTTAAGATACCTGTTAAATATATTGGCTTGGGCGAAGGTATAGAAGATTTACAGATCTTCCGTCGTCGAGAATTTGTTGATTCATTGTTTGGTACAGCTAACAAATGAGAAAAAATACAATAGACATTATTACGCTAGGATGCTCCAAGAATCTTGTTGATTCGGAGAAGCTGATGAAGCAGCTTGAAGCAAATGGATATAAAGTTACTCATGACAGTGAAAATCCTCAAGGAGAAATTGCAGTCATAAATACGTGCGGATTCATAGGTGATGCTAAGGAGGAATCAATAAATATGATTCTTGAGTTCTGCCAGGCTAAGGAAGAAGGACGTTTGAAGAAGCTTTATGTGATGGGATGTCTTTCGGAACGGTACTTGAAAGAACTGCAGGTAGAAATTCCTCAAGTAGATAAATTCTATGGTAAGTTTAACTGGAATGAACTATTGGCAGATTTAGGTAAGACATATCATTCAGATTTTGCTATAGAGCGTCATCTGACAACACCTAAGCATTATGCCTATTTGAAAATATCAGAAGGCTGTGACCGTAAATGTTCATATTGTGCGATTCCTATTATAACAGGAAAGCATGTATCCCGTCCTATGGAGGAAATATTGGACGAGGTACGTTTGCTCGTTTCAGAGGGCGTAAAAGAGTTTCAGGTTATCGCTCAGGAATTAACCTACTATGGCGTTGACCTGTATAAAAAGCAAATGCTTCCGGAACTCATAGAGCGTATGGCTGAAATTCCAGGTGTGAAATGGATACGTTTGCATTATGCTTATCCTGCACATTTTCCAAAAGAACTGTTCCGTGTGATGCGCGAACATGATAATGTGTGCAAATACATGGATATTGCTTTACAGCATATCAGTGATAATATGTTGTCGAAGATGCGTCGTCACGTAACAAAAGAGGAAACATATCAGTTGATAGAGGAGTTTCGTAAAGAGGTTCCGGGAATTCATCTGCGCACAACGTTGATGGTAGGCCATCCGGGAGAAACAGATCAGGATTTTGAGGAGCTTAAAGAGTTTGTCCGTAAAGCGCGTTTTGATCGTATGGGAGCATTTGCCTATTCGGAAGAAGAAGGAACTTACTCTGCAAAACATTATAAAGATGATATTCCACAAGACGTGAAACAGAAGCGTCTGGATGAACTGATGGAAATACAGCAGGAAATATCAAATGAATTGAGCCATAATAAAATTGGAAAGGAATTTAAAGTAATCATTGATCGCAAGGAAGGTGATTATTACATTGGCCGTACAGAGTTTGATTCGCCTGAAGTGGATCCGGAAGTCTTGATCAAAGATGAAGGCAGAATGCTTCGTACAGGATCATTCCATCAGGTGAAGGTTTATGATGCAGACGATTTTGATTTATATGCAACGTTAGTATAGTTTTTAAATAATTAAGCGGAAGACATGAACAATAAAGAGTTGATAGGCGAATTGTCACGCCGCTTGGGATATACCAACAAGGATGCGGCACGGTTGCTGACATCAGTTACTGGAATAATGGGTGAAGAGTTACAAGAAGGGAAAGTAATCGCTATTCAGGACTTTGGAACATTTGAAGTCAAGAAGAAAATGGAGCGAATTACTGTAAATCCTGTTACTAAACAGCGCTTCCTTGTTCCTCCTAAATTGATTTTGAATTTCAGACCTAGTAATCTCTGGAAAGAACGATTAAAGAAAATCTCCGATAATGAGTGATAAATTCACACAGCAGGACTTGGCTGATTTGCTAGCGCAACGCCATGAAATGAATCCGGCAGATGCAGAAGCATTTGTAAGGACTCTTTTTGCTCTTGTCGAAGAATCTGTAATATCTGATAAATATGTAAAGATTAAGGGACTGGGGACTTTTAAACTGATAGAGGTTGATACCTGTGAAAGTATCGACATAAATACGGGGGAGAGGATTGAAATACGAGAACACTCACGTATTTCGTTTACTCCAGATTCAACGATGAGGGAAACCGTAAACAAGCCTTTTAGTCATTTTGAAACAGTTTTGCTTAATGAAAATACTCATTTTGATGATTTAGAGGAAACTTCTGAGTTGGAAGATGATAATACTGAAGGGCAAGAGGAAGAAACTGTTGAAACAGCTTTTGTAGAAGCTGAAGAAGCATCTCATTCTTGTTTAGAGGGTAGTGCACAAACATCTCCCGAAGTAGCAGTGGAAGCTGTTGCTGTAGAAGAAAAATCTGATAAGCAGGAAGATGTTTCGGAAAATGTTATGCAAATGCCTCAAAATGAACTTCCGGAGATTAAGGAGGAACCAGTTCGAAAGAATATATTTCGTTTACCATGGTGCATGTTGGCTACAGTTTTGTTGGCTGGAGTTATTTTAGGAGGTATTGTCGTATGGAGTATGTTTTCAGGAAGAAGGTATATTCCTGAATCTGTAGTTGGGATTCTTATGGAGAAGCAGGCCTCTGACTTGAAGCAAGATACTGTTGTTCGTAAACCAATCCAGAAGGATTCGGTAATTCAAACTCAGCAGATTCCACATGCAAAGGAAGACACAGTGCGTGAATCTGTAGTAATGAGCCCGATACCAGAAAAAACAATCACTCCAGTTGTAAAACGGGAAACCTTGGCAGATACGGTTGAGTATGCTATTACAGGTACAAAAACCACTTATACCATCAGACCGGGAGAAAGTCTGGTGCGTGTCGCATTCAAATTTTATGGAAATAAAAAATTATGGCCTTATTTGGTACAACATAATAAAGATATAATTAAAAATGCAGATGTGGTTCCTGTTGGAACTACGATTAAAATACCGGAATTGTCACCTAAGGCTGATAAGAAATAACGGCATACGTTTCGATATTATTTAAATATCTTTAATCCAATAAGACTTAAACGATAGAAGCAACTAGTTTTTTTAATAAAAATTAGTTGCTTCTGTTAATATAATGCCGTACTTTTGGCTTCGATAAAAAAAGGTCAGTTGACCGGTAGTTAAAATGTATATTTGAAAACATAAAAATAAAGAAATTATGGCTGAAGCTATTGACATTCGTGAATTAAACGAGCGCATTGAACGCCAGAGTGCATTCGTGACCAACCTGATGGCTGGTATGGATCAGGTGATTGTTGGTCAAAAACATTTGGTTGAATCATTATTAATCGGTTTATTGGCCGACGGACATATTTTGCTGGAAGGTGTTCCTGGATTGGCAAAAACATTGGCAATCAAAACACTGGCATCGTTAATCGACTCTAAATACAGTCGTATTCAGTTTACCCCAGACTTGCTTCCTGCCGATGTGTTGGGTACGATGATATACAGCCAGCGAGATGAGCAGTTCGTGACAAACAAAGGTCCTATTTTTGCTAATTTTGTTCTTGCTGATGAAATTAACCGTGCTCCTGCGAAAGTACAGAGTGCTTTGCTGGAAGCTATGCAGGAACGTCAGGTTACATTAAGTAAAGAAACTTTCCGCTTGCCTGAACCATTTTTGGTAATGGCAACTCAAAACCCGATCGAACAAGAAGGTACTTATCCATTGCCTGAAGCACAGGTGGACCGTTTCATGTTGAAGGTAATCATTGACTATCCGAAGCTGGAAGAAGAAAAGAAAATTATTCGCCAGAATATATCAGGTGATAAAATTAAGATTTCTCCAATTTTGAAGGCAGAAGATATCATGGAAGCTCGTAAGGTTGTTCATCAGGTTTATCTGGATGAAAAGATTGAGCAGTATATTGCAGACATTGTATTTGCTACTCGTTATCCGGAGAAATATGATTTGAAGGATCTGAAAGGCCTGATAGGTTTCGGAGGATCTCCTCGTGCATCTATTAATCTGGCACTGGCCGCACGAAGCTATGCTTTCATCAAACGTCGTGGATATGTGATTCCGGAAGATGTTCGTGCTGTTGCTCATGACGTGCTTCGTCATCGTATTGGCTTGACTTATGAAGCCGAAGCTACAAATGTTACTTCTGATGAGATTGTAAGCAAGATCTTGAATAAAGTAGAAGTGCCCTAATCATTTATCGGAACGATAAAGAATACTTTGCCTGAGCAATTTGGATTCAGATTGCTCAGGTTGGAGAAGAAAGCATATCATTAAGTAAATGATATGTAATATTTGGTGTATTTTGCTTTGGAAATACAAAGCGTAATCCGAAAATAGAATGGAAACAAGTGAACTATTAAAACGCGTTCGTCAGATAGAAATTAAGACACGAGGGCTTTCCAGCAATATTTTTGCCGGCCAGTATCACTCGGCTTTTAAGGGCAGGGGAATGGCCTTTTCCGAGGTACGTGAATATCAGTATGGCGATGATGTGCGCGATATAGACTGGAATGTAACCGCTCGCTTTGACAAGCCATTCGTAAAGGTTTTCGAGGAAGAACGTGAACTGACTGTCATGTTGCTGGTCGATGTTTCGAACAGTTTGGATTTTGGTACAGTGAAGCAGCTGAAGAAAAATATGGTTGCGGAAATTGCGGCTACCCTGGCTTTCTCGGCTATCCAGAATAACGATAAGATTGGTGTGATTTTCTTTTCAGACCGTATCGAGAAATTTATTCCTCCGAAAAAAGGACGTAAACACATTTTGTATATCATTCGTGAATTGCTGGACTTTAAGCCAGAGAGTACACGTACAAATATTCAGTGTGCCATTGAGTATCTGACAAACGTTTTGAAGAAACGTTGTACGGCATTCATGTTGAGCGACTTTATAGATGACCGTGATTTTCAGAATGCATTAACGATTGCCAACAGAAAACATGACGTAGTAGCTCTGCAGGTATACGACCGTCGTTTGGAAGAGCTACCGGATGTAGGTCTTATGAAAGTAAGAGATGCTGAAACTGGCCACGAGCAATGGATTGATACCTCATCAAAATCTTTACGGAAAACTCATCACGAATGGTGGAAATCTCGTCAGCAAAAGCTTCATGAGATATTCACTCATAGCAATGTGGATGCTGTATCGGTACGTACTGATCAGGATTATGTGAAAGCATTGCTTAATTTATTTGCGAAACGAAACTAAAATAATTATGAAATACAATAGTAGCAAGAGATATGTGAAGGCATTATGGTGTGCGTTGCTTTTGTTTATTGCAGCTCCAGCTGTAAAAGCACAAGTTACGGTAGAAGCTACCATCGACTCTTTACAGCTTCTTATCGGCGAGCAAGCAAAAATAAAACTTCAGGTAAGCATGGATGCTAATCAGAAGTTGCGTTTGCCGTTACTTCGTGATACATTGGTTACAGGTGTTGAAATTCTGGATGTTGCAAAGCCTGATACTCAGCTGCTGAATAATGATAAGCGCTGGCTGATCTCACAAGAGTATACGATTACTTCATTTGACTCTGCATTGTATTATCTTCCTCCTTTTGAGGTTCTGGTAAACGATCAGGCATACCGCTCGAAAGCTTTGGCGTTGAAAGTTTATTCGATTCCGGTAGATACTTTACATCCGGATCAGTTCTTTGGACCAAAAGATATTCGGGAAGTGCCTATAACTTGGAATGATCTTGCTCCGTTGGTTTATTCAGCACTTGCTATGCTGATATTGGGTGCGGCAGCTGTGTTCTTTATCATTCGTTACCGCGATAACAAGCCTATTATCAAGATTATTAAGATTGAACCTAAATTACCTCCTCATCAAGCTGCCATGAAGAAGATTGAGGAGATTAAGGCTGACAAACAAGTGCGACGTGAAGATCCGAAACTGTATTATACGGAGTTGACCGAGGTACTTCGTACATATATAAAAGATCGCTTTGGATTCAATGCGCTGGAAATGACATCTTCGGAAATCATTGAACATTTGTTGGAAGTAAAAGATCAACAGTCAATCAGTGACTTGAAGACTCTGTTTATGACGGCCGATCTTGTAAAATTTGCTAAGCATGCACCTATGATGAATGAAAATGACATGAATCTGGTGAATGCCATTGATTTTATTAATCAAACCAAAGTGGAAGAAGATCCGAATGTGAAGAAAGAACCAACAGAAATCAGGGTAGAAGAGAAGCGTTCAAAACAAGGTAGAATTGCGCTTCTATGCAGTATTTCAGTGGTAAGTATTGGTGCTGTAGTTTGCCTGTATTTGGTTATTTGCCACATAATCGACCTCTTTTTTTAACATTTAACTTGTGTAAGAACTATGATTTTTGCAAATCTGGAATATCTGTTTTTGTTGCTTCTGCTGATACCATATATCGTATGGTACTTCATGCGTAGAAAGAAAACAGAGCCTACTATGCAGGTATCTTCTACCCGCATGTATATGAATGCGCCGAAGAGCTGGAAGATTTATCTTCTTCATGCCCCTTTTGTTTTGAGAATTGTAGCCTTTGTCATGATTGTATTAGTGTTGGCGCGTCCTCAGACAACTGATAACTGGCAAAATACAGAAATAGAAGGTATCGATATCATGCTGGCAGTGGACGTATCAACCAGTATGCTTGCTGAAGATTTGAAACCCAACCGTTTGGAGGCTGCTAAACAAGTAGCTGCTGAATTTATAAATGGACGTCCAAATGATAACATCGGTCTGACTGTCTTTGCTGGAGAAGCATTTACCCAATGTCCGCTTACGGTAGATCATGGGGTATTATTGAATTTATTTAATAGTATCAAAGGTGATATCGCTCAGCGTGGAATGATAGAAGATGGTACTGCTATCGGTATGGGACTTGCCAATGCAATTAGCCGACTGAAAGACAGTAAGGCTAAATCGAAAGTCATCATTTTGCTGACAGATGGTAGTAATAACCGCGGAGATATTTCTCCACTGACTGCGGCTGAAATAGCTAAACAGTTTGGTATCCGTGTTTATACTATCGGAGTGGGTACGAACGGAACAGCTCCTTATCCAATGCAGACCTATGCAGGAGTTCAGTATGTCAATGTTCCAGTAGAGATTGACGAACAAACACTGACCCAAATTGCCGGAACAACAAACGGAAATTATTTCCGTGCTACCAGCAATTCAAAACTGGAGGAAGTCTACAGAGAAATAGATAAGCTGGAAAAAACAAAACTGAACGTCAAAGAATTCAGTAAGCGGGAAGAAGCTTATGCTACTTTTGCTTTGATTGCTTTCTTCTGTATTTTATTGGAAATTTTGCTGCGTAATACAGTATTAAAGAAAATACCTTAAATTCAAGAATAATTATGTTTCGATTTGGAGAACCTGTTTATTTATATCTACTTATCATATTGCCGATATTGGTAGGGCTATATCTCTATTCCAATTATCGCCGACGTAAAAAGATTGCCCAATATGGTGATCCGGAGTTGTTGGCGCATCTTATGCCTGATGTATCGAAATACCGTCCGGATGTAAAGTTCTGGCTTGTTTTTGCTGCACTGGCTATGGTTATTTTTATGCTGGCCCGTCCTCAGTTCGGATCAAAAATGGAAACTGTAAAACGTCAGGGAGTTGAAACTGTTGTAGCACTCGATATATCCAATTCTATGCTGGCTCAGGATGTTACTCCCAGCCGTCTGGAAAAATCGAAGAAATTAATTTCCCGTTTGGTGGAAACTTTCAATAATGATAAAGTTGCCATGATTGTGTTTGCGGGAGAGGCTTTTACCCAGTTGCCTATCACAAGCGATTATATTTCTGCCAAAATGTTTTTGGAAACCATTAATCCTTCGCTTATCTCAACACAAGGAACTGATATCGCCGGAGCCATTAATCTGGCTATGAAAAGTTTTACTCCAAATGAAGGAGTCGGTCGTGCCATTGTACTTATAACTGATGGAGAAAACCATGAAGGTGGAGCTGTCGAAGCAGCGCAGGAAGCAGCCAAGAAAGGTGTTCGCGTATTTGTGTTGGGAGTTGGTTCTCCTGATGGAGCGCCCATTCCGGCAGAAGGAACGAATGAGTTCCGTAGAGATAAGGATGGCAATGTTATTGTAACCCGCTTGAATGAACAGATGTGTCAGGAGATAGCAAAAGCAGGTAATGGCATCTATGTTCGGGTAGATAATACAAATAATGCAGAACGGGCATTGAATGCAGAAATAAGCAAATTGGCTAAGGCTGATGTGGAGACTCAGGTCTTTACAGAGTTTGATGAGCAGTTCCAGGTATTGGCATGGCTCGCCTTGATTTTGCTTGCAGCAGATTTAATGTTGTTGGAGCGTAAGAATCCACTATTCAAGAATATAAAACTCTTTAAACAGAATTGATTTTATGTTGCGGAAAAAATATATGATGCTGGGACTCATGTTTGTTTCTGTTGCAGTTTACGGACAGAAAACAGAACGTGACTATTTGCGCAGTGGAAATAAGCTATATAAAGACAGCACTTTTGTAAAAGCGGAAGTCGATTATCGTAAAGCACTGGAGCTTGAACCGAAGTCTACGGATGCGATGTACAATCTGGGAAATGCTCTCTTGATGCAGCAGAAGGCAAAGGAAGCTATGGAACAGTTTGAAGCAGCATCGCGTGTAGAGAAAGACAAGGCTAAACTGGCTCAGATTTATCATAATATGGGAGTGATTCTGCAATCTTCGAAGCAGTTGCCTCAATGTATCGAAGCATATAAACAGGCTCTGAGGAATAATCCGAAAGATGATGAAACCCGATATAATCTGGCACTTGCTCAAAAGCAGCTGAAAGACCAGCAACAGCAGCAAGATCAGAATCAGGATCAGAAGCAAGATCAGAAAAAAGACGAACAACAACAGAATAAAGACCAGCAGGAACAAGATAAGAAAGACCAACAGCAGAACAACCAGCAACAGCAGCAGAATGAAAACCAAATGTCGAAAGAAAATGCGGAACAACTGTTGAAAGCTGCCATGCAGGACGAAAAGAATGTACAGGACAAGGTGAAGAAAGCTGTTCAGGTTCAAGGACGTAAATTGGAAAAAGACTGGTAATTTTAGGTGAATAATTATATAAACGAAATAAGGAAATGATGAGGAAATTTACTTTCTTTCTACTGTTGATTCTTACTACAGTATATGCATGGGCAGACAAAAAAGCGACTTTGACGGCTGAAGCTCCCGATGTGGTAGTAAGCGGGGATCAATTTCGCTTGACATTTACAGTCAACACACAAAAAGTGAAGGATTTTCGTGCTCCTTCTATAACAAAAGGATTTGATGTGCTGATGGGGCCGAGCCGTTCTCAGCAGAGTAGTACGCAAATTATTAATGGCAAGGTATCTTCAAGCAGTTCTATTACGTATACTTACATATTGATGGCAGGTGATGCGGGAACTTACACGATACCGGCAGCCAGTATCGAAGCTGAAGGTGAGAAGATATTTTCTAATGCCATAACTATAAAGGTTCTTCCTCCCGATCAGTCGGCTGGAAATGCTAAAAGCAGCCAGGGAAGTTCTTCTCAGAGTGCAAGTCAAGTTGCGAGCGGACGTATAACTAACAATGATTTGTTTATTACAGCAACTGCCAGCAAGACCACTGTACACGAACAGGAAGCTATCTTGCTGACTTATAAAGTATATACGCTTGTAAATCTTCGTCAGCTGTTTGGTAAAATGCCGGACTTGAAAGGGTTCCATACGCAAGAAATAGAATTGCCTCAGCAAAAGACTTTCTCATTGGAACACTATAAAGGACGTAACTATAACACGACAGTCTGGAGTCAGTATATATTGTTCCCACAGCAGACAGGTAAGCTGGAGATACCTTCAATAACTTTCGAAGGAGTTGTAGCTGTACAGACAATTTCAGATGATCCGTTTGATGCTTTCTTCAACGGAGGTGGTTATCGGGAAGTGAAGAAGAAAATTGTAACTCCTAAACTGACTATAAACGTGCAGCCTCTTCCGGCAAAGCCTGAAAACTTCTCAGGAGGTGTAGGTGAATTTACTCTTTCATCTTCTATCAATGCAAAAGATGTAAAGACGAATGATGCTGTTACTATTAAACTGACTATCAACGGATCTGGAAATATGAAACTGATAAGCACTCCGGAAGTGAAATTCCCTGAAGACTTTGAAGTTTACGATCCTAAGGTAACAAATAATTTCGATGTATCACGAAGCGGGCTTACCGGCAGTCAGACAATAGAATATCTGGCCATTCCGCGCCATGCTGGAAACTTTACGATTCCACCTGTTGAGTTTACATATTTCGATTTAAAGACGAATTCGTATAAAACGCTGAAAACTGAGGCTTACAATATTAATGTAGCAAAAGGTAAAGGAAATGCCGATCAGGTAATAGCTGATTTTACGAATAAGGAAAATGTAAAGGTATTGGGCCAAGATATCCGATTTATAAAGTTGGGCGATACGAAGCTTATGCCAAAGGGTGATGTCTTCTTCGGAACAATCAGTTACTATTTATGGTATATCATACCATTTGTTTTGTTCGTGGGACTGGTGGTATTTTTCCGTAAGCAGGCGGCCGAGAATGCAAATGTGGCTAAAGTAAAGACCAAGAAAGCAAATAAAGTGGCAACCAAGAGAATGAAGCTTGCCGGAAAACTATTGGCAGAAAATCGTAAAAATGAGTTCTATGATGAAGTATTGAAAGCTTTGTGGGGATATATCAGTGACAAGCTGAGTATTCCGGTTTCACAACTTTCGAAAGATAATATAGAAGCCGAGCTGGCGAAATACGGAGTTGCTGATGATGTAATAAAAGACTTTATCAATGCCTTGAATGAATGTGAATTTGCTCGTTATGCTCCGGGAGATGAAAACGAAGCAATGGATAAAGTTTATACTACATCGGTAGAAGCTATCAGTAAAATGGAGAATAGTATCAAACATTAACAACAGACCGAACAACAAAAATTGATATGAAAAGACTATCTATAATAATAGCATTCCTGATCGGACTCTTTCAGTTTGCTTCTGCCTCTGTTACAAAGGCTGAAGCAGACAAAGATTATCAGGAAAATAAGTTTGCGGATGCGATAGAAAAATATGAAGCTATTTTGGCTTCAGAAGGTGAGTCGGCTGATATTTATTATAATTTGGGAAACAGTTATTATAAGAATAAAAATATCGCTAAGGCCGTATTAAACTATGAACGTGCGCTACTGATGAATCCAGGAGATGCAGATATTCGTTTCAATCTGGAAATGGCAAGAAGTAAAACAGTTGATCAGGTTACTCCTACAAGTGAAGTTTTTATTGTGACATGGGTAAAATCGCTGACTAACTGCATGAGTGAAAGCGGATGGGGGGTAACTGCTATCATAGCGTTTCTTCTCCTTTTGGCTGGACTGGCACTGTATATATTTGGTAATAGAATTGTATTCAAGAAGATAGGTTTCATTGCAGCTATCATATTTTTAGTCGTAGCTGTATGTGCAAACTTCTTCGCAAGCGAACAGAAAGACGAATTGCTGAACCGTACAGGAGCTATCGTTATGTCGCCAAGCATTACAGTTAAAAGTACTCCCAACGAGAGTGGAACAGACCTGTTTGTACTGCATGAAGGTACTAAGGTATATATAGAAGACAATTCCATGAAAGGATGGAAAGAAATCCGTCTGGAAGATGGAAAAAAAGGATGGCTTCCTGTTTCGGCAATAGAAGTTATCTGATTATTTTCTGTAATAACAGATATTTATGATTGATATACAGCAACTGATTGAAGCAGATAAAGAATTGTTATTAACTCTGAACGGAAGTTCTTCCTTGTTCTGGGACGGATTTATGTGGACTGTTTCTGGAACAAAGATATGGATTCCGGTTGGTGCTATGTTGCTGTATATCATATTCAAGAATACCAAATTTACTCAAGGGTTGCTTATACTCGTGATGCTGGTTTTGACTGTAACGCTTGCCGATCAGTTCTCTTCAGGGCTTTGCAAACCCTTGTTTATGCGTTTCCGTCCGGCTCAGGATCCGGAAATAATGTATATGGTGAATGTCGTGAATGGCTACAGGGGAGGAGCATATGGATTTATATCAAGCCATGCTGCCAATACATTTGCTGTAGCTACCTTTGTAGCTTTGCTCATACGTAATTGTTGGATGACTGTCATTATGTATATATGGGCACTGATACCATCTTTTTCACGTATATATTTAGGAGTACATTATCCGGGAGATATTATTTGTGGTGCTGTTGCAGGATGTGTAATAGCTTCATTGGTTTACTGGCTGTATGCATTTATCGAGAAAAAATATTTCGATCAGGCCCAATATGTTTCTGGACAATATACTATCACGGGTTTTGAGATAACTGATATCAAAGTGTTTCATACCGTTCTGTTATTGACTTATTTCTATGCAGTAGTGGCTGCATTAGTTGTTTGCAAATCCTTTTATTTCTGAGCAAAATAATTGCAGGTATAGCAAAAAAGTTAAATTTTTGTTTGCTTATTCATTTTCTTTCATTACATTTATATCGTGAATTAACAAAAGATTTTGTCTAACACTTTAAATTTTGATTACTATGAACAGAACGATAACATTCAATGAACTTCGTAAAATTAAGGATTCATTACCCAGCGGAAGCATGCATCGCATTGCCGATGAATTAAACTTGAGTGTAGAAACCGTACGTAACTTCTTCGGTGGACATAATTTTAAGGATGGCAAAAGCGTAGGTATCCATCTGGAACCCGGTCCAGACGGTGGGTTGGTGATGTTGGACGATACGACCGTGCTTGATAAAGCAATAGCAATTCTGAAAGAGCAAACAGCCTAAAGCTGACAATAAGTGCAAAATCCTAATCGGTATGTATTTTACTGATTAGGATTTTTTGTTAAGTATGATTCTGTGTGAAACCTTTTAAAACTTTAGTCTATGGAAGATAAACTCATTACATTATCCATTCTTACCTATTCGAAAGCACAAATCCTGAAATCTGTACTCGAAAGTGAAGGTATAGAATCGTACATTCATAATGTGAATCTCATCCAGCCGGTAATTTCATCGGGAGTAAGAGTACGTATTAAGGAAAGTGATTTGCCTCGTGCCTTGAAAATTATAGAAAGTTCTTCGTGGCTGTCTTCTGAGATTCTGGAAGAGAAATCTGCTGACTCCGACTCTGAAAAAGTTCCTAAAGTGCTGATTCCTGTTGATTTTTCAGCTTATTCTCTTAAAGCATGTGATTTTGGCTTCAATGTAGCTTCGCGTATGCATGCAGAAGTTGTTTTATTGCATGTTCATTTCACACCGATTTATATTCCTAGTTTGCAGTATGACATAGAAAACTATCAGGTTCCGTCAGGAAATGATGTGACAACGGTTAAAGGAATGATAGAAAACATACATAAACAGTTGAATAAATTATCGGAGAATATAAATGAAAAGATACAGAACGGAGATTATCCGAATGTAAAATATACATGTGTGTTGCGTGAAGGAATACCGGAAGAAGAAATATTATATTACATTCGTCAGGAGAAACCTTTGATTGTCGTCATGGGTACCCGTGGTGAGCATCAGAAAGATCTGGATCTGATAGGAAGTGTGACCGCTGAAGTTATTGAACGGAGCCGTTCATTTGTGTATGCAATTCCAGAGAATGCACCGGAGAAATCTCTTGAGAATATTCATAAGATTGCTTTGTTTACCAGTTTCGACCAGCGTGACTTGATCGCTTTCGATTCATTGATAACTACTTTTAAAGACAATAAGTTTGAGATTTCCTTTATCCATGTGAATTCTCACGAAGAAAAGCGTACATGGAATGAAATTAAACTGGCGGGTATCAAAGAGTATTTTAAGAAACAATATCCACAGCTTGAGTTTACTTACTTGAATATTGATGAAGATCATTTGCTGGGCAATCTGGATCAGTTTGTGCAGGAAAATGGTATAGATGTGATATGTACTTCGAATTATAAACGTAATATCTTTGCCCGCTTGTTTAATCCTAGCATTGCACGAAAGATGCTTTTCCATTCTAATACACCTATTCTTATTATTAAATAAGAATAAAATAATAAAGAGGCTGTCTCAAAATAAATTTGAGATGGCCTCTATTGTTTCATTTCAGATTGAAGTCATTTGTATTTTTTTTCAAAAAGAGGAGTTTACAAGCTTGTTTTTGAAGATTTTATCCATTCAAACTGTTTTTTCGTTACCATAAGCCTTCTAAGAGGCTACTTTTGCAAGATTATGTGCAATGGCCAGCAAGCCGAACTCAATTTCAACCTTCTTAAGTCCACGAAGATGGAACCTCTTGAAGTGCTTGTTGTTCTTGAGGTTTCCAAATACGGCTTCTACATCCTGCGGTCGCTGACTGCGATATCTCAGACCTTCATCAGAGAGCAGCTTTTCACGTTCTCTTGCCTTGATTTTCCTCAGACGGTGATTTACCTGTACAATTCTTTCCGAGCGGCTTCTGTGACACCGGCATTTCAGCGGGCAGCCCTTGCAGTTACGTGCCCTGTATCTGGAGATGGTCTGTACAAAACCGTTGTCTGTCGTCCGCTTTACATCGGAGAGTCTTTCCATTCTCTGTCCCATAGGACAATACATGCCGTCGGTTTCTTCATTATAATAAAAGTTGGCAGACAGAAACGGGTCATTTCTGAAGTTCCTTTTCTGTTCCTTATGGAAATAATTGTACTTTATAAAGGTTTCAATGCCATGTCTGAAAGCATACAGGTAGTTCTCTTCGCTTCCGTATCCGGCATCGCAGACAGATACGTCAGGGTATCTGCCGTAAAGGGCATGGAAATCATCCATATGCTGAGGATAGGTGGAGGTATCATCCGCACACTGGTGGATGGTATAGTTCAGAATGAACTGCTTGTTGGTACTGATCTGTGGGTTATATCCGGGTTTAAGCTGCCCATTTCTCATGTGGTCCTCTTTCATGCGCATGAAAGTTGCGTCTTTGTCCGTCTTTGAGTAACTGTTGCGTCCGTCAAGTATCTTTCCCTGTGATTCATATTTTCTGAGCTGTTCAGGCCATGACTTCCTTACACGCCTTACCTTCGCT
>ERZ1504731.39-NODE-39-length-57035-cov-6.304809_pt1 | contig 57035 bp, 35 predicted proteins | sample MGYA00571815_ERZ1504731 | MGnify/ENA primary metagenome ERZ1504731 (study PRJEB39906, sample SAMEA3182046) | gut metagenome | biome: human; feature: gut; material: Stool; isolation source: human stools | place: Canada | collected 2011-11-15 ... | reverse complement strand
TGTCTCACTAGTACTATCACTATAAGTGACTCTTACTATTCCCTTATCTATTAGACTTCACCTCTTACTAAGAGGTTGTGTTTCTATTGTCTCACTAGTACTATCACTATAAGTGACTCTTACTATTCCCTTATCTATTAGACTTCACCTCTTACTAAGAGGTTGTGTTTCTATTGTCTCACTAGTACTATCACTATAAGTGACTCTTACTATTCCCTTATCTATTAGATTTAAATCTATTATGTTCTTTACTTTTTCTATTTCCATATCTTTTTAGTTTATCAGTTGGTTAGCTTCGCTTATCAGTTGTAGCATTTCGCTTATCAGGTGACTAGTGTCGTTTCCAATCCTTAGTGGCTTTGCCTGACGGCTGTGCCCGAAGGCTTTGCCGGACGGCGAGCATAAGTCGGTAGTATTGTCGAACACGTGCCGAATGGTGTATTCTTAGTTTAGTAGGAGAGATTTCTCTCTCCTACGTAACTGGTTAGGCTGCGCCCTCTGCATCAGGCTGGTATTTAGCCAACATGTCGGCTACGAGCATTTCGTCCGCAAGGGACAAACTACGCATACTTAGTTCGTATGGGAAATACTCGTAACGGTCGTGTTCATTAACACGTTCGTCTTTAGCTGGTTTGGCAGCATACGGATTCACGAACACTTCGCCCTGTGCAAGCACGTGTCCAAGCACGCTAATACGTGCCTTCTTGAAGATAACGTGCAGCACTGATAACGGTGCAGTCATAACAGCATTGGCAAGCATTGGTTCGCCTTGACCTTTCAGTATTGCAGATAGCTGAATACGAGTGGTAAAGATATTACGAGTTACAGACTCGACATAATCACCACTTGCAGCATCTTTCACAAACTGTGGAAGGTTACGGTTAACAACAATGGTAAGAGCACCAGCATAACGACTACTATTATCAATGATATTAGTAATCATCAAGCTATCGTGATTCTCGAAATCAGGACGGTCAAGCAACAAACGAGTAACATCGTCTGCTTCCTTTCCGTGATATTCGGACAAATCAACGATACGTGCATCATTGTTAGCATCATTAGCGTTAGCATCATCATCATTAGCGTTAGCTTTAGCTTCTTCGGCAGCTTTCTTAGCTGCTTCTTCGGCAGCTTTTCTAGCTGCATCATTAACTCTTGTTCCCATAATACAAATAAATTAAATGTTATAAATCGGTTAGCAACTGTTCAACCAATGTGCATCCTAACCACACACACAATGGCAATATGTTTATAGTCATTTGGTTTGATAGTAACTGCAATATGTTTATAGTCATTTGGTTTGACTAGTCCAATAGTTGTTTTACTATATCATTTATATCCAATATCAACACTAATACTACTAATAGTATTAGATAACTGTTCACATAATCATCATACAATTTAATGTAACTTAGATGTATGAATACTGGTACACCTAGCATACTTAATGCCAAGTGTACCACTTTAATCTTATCACGAGTACTTATACGTATCTAGTATAATAACGTGAACAAAATTGTTCATAAGTCTCGCCTGCACGACCATGTTCTCTCCAATCACGTCTCTGTTTATTAACAACAGAACGATAAGTCGCAGTAGTCATAACAACTGCAACCAATAACAATATCAAGAATATCATTGCTCTTTAATAACAGGTTTATTACTATTAATATTACCATTCTCTTCATCGAACAACTCTTTTAGTGCATTGTAGCACTCCTTCTCAATCTTATATGTCTTACCACTGTTACAGGTAATAGCAACATAAGCACATATGTCTTACCACTGTTACAGGTAATAGCAACATAAGCACATATGCTATCACTATCAGGTACAACAACAGTTGTGTTACTACCAATAATGGTAGTATTTGCATCATTAAAAATCTTCATAATCTTTATATTTTTAGTAATTAATAATCAATAGCAATATGTTTAAAGTCATTTGGTCTTGACGGGGGTATTGGAATTGGTTTGAGAGTAGGGGGCTTGTGTGGTAGGAGGTTCACCTTGATAAAAATATATTCATAAAAAATATATTTCTCCGGGGAGCAGTATCTACAATATAAGTCCTAAGCTCGCTGCAAATAGACTATACAACACTAATACTTCTAAGTTTACTATCTCTAAATCTCTTAGTATTGTTCCTAAGCCCTTTAAGTCTCTTATTGTATATTGTTGTTAGTAGTCTAATTCTTCTTACAGAAGAACTATCCTATTTTATTAATACCTATGATTCCTATAAGTCTTACTATTTTCTTTAAGTCCTCGATTAGACTTATCTATATTATATAGTATCAATTGTATTATTGGGTATTATTGGGTATTATTGGGTTTTATTGTGTAAGTCCTTTCTCCTATTCTATCGAATAGTTCGAAGATTGAGTAACAGAGTTGTAAAAATAGAATGGTAAGAATTAGTTGATATTTTAGCTTAGTATTAGGATTGCTAGGTTGTATATAATTGTTAACTAGTGTGAATGAAAGTGAAATTATACGGAGAATACAATTCTAAAGGTTTTTTAACGAGTTAGATATTGATGATATAGATATTATTCGTATACTTGTGCTATTAATGACTGACGGTTATATTACAGTCAGTAATGTTAGTCAACTTAATTAATAGTATTAATAATCTAATTAAAGTAATTATGCTACACTTAGAGAACAAAACTAAAGGAGAGACTTTCCTAGTTCCTCAACACATGGCAGAAATTGATTTCCAATATGTTTCTGAAAGAGTTAAGAATATTACTCCTTTCAAGCATTTTGGTATTGTTGCTATTATTCAGACTGCTAAACTTCGTGAAATTATTAATCCTGACTTAAAAGGTACTGGTAATACTAAGTTCATATTAGTTAAAGCTAATTATAGTGATGATGTTAAAGAAGGCGATAGAGCTTTGCTTAATCGTTTCTTATATGTCGCTCCTTCTGACGTATTTATGGGTATAGATTGTAATCCTCGTAGCAATGAACTTACTCCTTATAATCTTTCTGAATTTATTCGTAGTGACCAAGACTTAAATATAAGTATTGCTCGTGGTGAGATATTCCGTAAGGTTAGTACTGGTTCTGTTATTAGTTTGCTTGGTAATGAGGTAAGCCCTGCAACTGTTGAAAAGAAAGGTGATAATGGTAAATTGATTACTACTATTGCTGAAACAGTAGTTTGTGTTGGTTATAAGATTGTTCGTCTTTCTGATATTCAAGGACAGAATACTATTGAAGGTCTTATTCCTAATGGTAAACCTCAAAAGTTTATTGTTGCTACAAACTTATTACAAATATAATAGATGCCGACTATTGATTTAAAAGAGAAGAGAGAATTGATGCTTGATAGAGCTGATATTATTGCTCTATTAGGTGTCACTCCCCAAGATGCTCTTATTATTAATGATATTGTTGATGATATTGAAAGTCAAGTAGTCAATAGAATTAAGACTATGGGGAGAGTTACAATTCCTCGTATCGGTTCATTCTTTCCGAATGAAGGTAAACTTGATGCAATGGAGCATCATGCTTTAATGAAAGAGAAAAGGCAAGAGCTTACTCCCGAAGAATACAAAGAGTTTAGAAGAGGTCTTATATTGTCTAGAGTTGTTCAACGTCGTAGATTTAAAAGTAGAACTACTATAATATCTCGTACAATTAGACTTAATAAAGTTCTAGCTGGACGAAAACTTAGACAATTTGGTAGAGATGAACGTGGTTATAAACTATATATGTATTTCTTTAGTAAGATGAAACCAGTTAATGATTCTGATTACTATATTAATCTATTAAATAGAGAAGGTTATGATTGCGAAGATTTCTCCATTGGATTTAAGTGGTATGATTAGTGTTAATGAGCAAGGTTATCCCTATGCTCCTAACGTTTATCAGATACAGGATAAAGATGTGAGAGAATTATATCTTCGTGATAATAGTGAGGATAAACTTCGGTATATTAAAGAAGCCGGAGTTATCTTTTATGTAGCCGATCCTAAATCTCCACCTAATCAAATGGGATATAGTCGTTCTGAAGCATTAGCTTCTGCAAAGACTAATTATGGTCTTCCTGCTGATTGGAATCCTGATGCTCTTATTCTTCGTCTTATTGATAGATACCATGAGGATAAAATGGGTGTTGCAGGAGAAGCTCTTGAAAGTATTCTTAGAGCTGTTCATAATAGTTCTCGTGCAGCAAATATTATTAGTGAACAACTTACTAATAAACTTAACTCTGGTTTACAAGCCGAAGATGCTTTACCAGTTATTGACTTAGTAACAAAACTAAATGGTATTATTAATATCATTCCTAATCAAATTAAGGCTTTAGGTGAAGCTAAACAAGCTGCTGCTCTTGAAATAGAGCAAAAGAAAGCTAGAGGTGGTAAGGTTGTTACTATGTCTATGTCTGCAAAAGATGCTAGTGATTTGGAAGCTCAAGTAGAGGCTCAAAAGAGAGAGCTAGGATTAGTAAGTGATACAATTGTCAACACTCCTTTACGGGGGAAATACGAGAGTACAAAATGATACCTGTAAAATCTGAATATAAACAAACGAAGTTATACTTTGATGAACCTACTCATAAGTATACAGATAATTGTGGTAATTCTTATATTAGTGCTACTACAATTATTCATTCTTATGTTCCTAAGTTCGATTCTAATTATTGGGCTAAATATAAAGCTAAAGAAGAAAATACTTCTATTAAAGATATAAAGAATCAATGGGATAAGATAAGAGACAAGGCTTGTGATATGGGTAATGTTTATCATAATAGCTTTGAAGAAGGTATTCGTCAAAATAGTAAGTTTTTTAATGCTATTAAATATCTTAATAAGCAAGAGAGTAAACAAATGGTTACTGTTGCTGATTTAGATGTTGTTGATAGTCATACTAAACTTCTTGATGTTGATGCTTTTATTGACCATACCGAAAACAAATACCCAGAAATATATAAAGTATTTAAGTTCTATACTGAAAGAGATTATAAGATTTATTCAGAGATAGGAGCTTTTCTTCCGAAGCATTTGGTTAGCGGTACTATTGATATATTGCCTATAAGAGAGGACGGATTCGTTATTCTAGATTGGAAAACTAATCGTACTGGTCTTAGATTTCAGGCAGGTTATTATAAGAAAGACAAGAGTGTTAGACCTGTTCAAGAAACAGATGAATGGGTACATAAACCTGAAGATGTTCTTCTTCCACCTTTTGGTAGTCTTCCTAATTGTAATGGAACTACATATAGTTTACAATTAAACTTATATGCTAAAATGGTTCATCTTATTACTGGTTTACCATGTAAAGGTTTAGCTCTTTGTCATATTGAAGTTCCATTTATACTTAACCAATATGGTAGACCTCAAAGATTTAAAGACGGTTTTCATATTGATGAAAGTAGGACAGAAACAGCTAAATGGTATAAAATATCTAGGCTAGAACCTGAAATAGATACTATGCTTAATATTCGTTATCAAACTGTTAATGGAAGTCAGAAACAACAAATAAATTTATTTGTATAATAATTATGAGTGGTTTTAAATATAATGATGCATTAATAAATAAATGTCGACTAGTTGATTGGCAAAAGACATTGGAAAGTAAAGGATATGTTTATTTCTCTACTGGAAAGTATAATCTTAATCTTATTGGAGTTCGTGCTAAAGAACGTGATAATAATGAGTTTAATGATGCTTTTATAATTGATTATTGGACAGGTAATAGTAGAAGATATACTCCTATTTATCCTTGTACTACTGACCCAGGATTTAAAAGTCTTGAAAAACCTGTTAATTTTAAAGGTTGTGCAATTCTAGTTCCTGGTCAATATCGTGGTTGTTTTAAGAAAGGTTATCATAAAGGACAGTATGCTGCTCTAGTTCAACATAAACCTGTTAAAGTATTCCGTGATGCTAACAAGGATTTTTATATGGACTGTGATGAATCTTCTATTGAAGAAGGTATGTTTGGTATTAATATTCATAAGGCAGGTGAAGCTAGTGTTGTTGTTGACGGTTGGTCGGCAGGTTGTCAAGTTCTAGCAAGAGGTACTGATTTTAGAGAACTTATGAATATAGTTGAATTATCCATTCCTATTTACGGAGATATATTCAGTTATACGTTATTAGAAGAAAAAGATTTGATAATATGAAACTAAAGAGCATTGGAATAGGATTATTAGTAGTAATTATACTATTTATTGGAATTAGAGTATTCACCCATTTTGTTTCAAATAAGGAATATGTAGAAGTCCCACTTATCGTTCCTGATACTATATATCAGGATATAGAAACAAAGAGAGATAGTTTACAACTAGTAATAGATTCTATTCTCAATGCTCTTAATAATACTAATCAGTATGAGAAAGAATTTGATAAAGCAATTAGTGATACTGATAGTATTGCTATTCTCGAACGCTTCATATATCTTGTGTCAAAACCAGTCAGAGTTAAGAATCAAGAGACTAGAGACGAAGGTAGATAGTTTACAGCAATCACACTCCTTTATGGGGGATAGCGGAGCGAAGCGGAGCTTAGATAAAGAAGTATTAAGAATAGCCAATGCTAAGTTAATACTTTCAGAAGAGTACAAAAACCAATACGAATCCTACAAGAAGTTATATGAATTAAAAGTTCAAGATAGCTACTTGCAGGATTCTGTTATATCTAAGCAATGTGAAGAAATAAGAAGGATAACGTTAATAGGTAATGAAGCTATTACTAATCTTAATAAGGAGTATAAAAAGTCTAAGAGATATAAAAAACAACGTAATGGATTTATAGCTAGTACAAGTGTGCTAGCTATTCTTGTTGTCGTATTATTAAAATAATTATATAGATTATGCAATTGTCTGAATATCCATTTTTCATGTATTATATGGAAGAAGATAAAGGAAAGAAGTATAAACATGCTAGTGACTTTGGATATAAAGACCCATTTGACCATTTCTTAATAGGAGAAAGTGGAGGATTCTTAATGAACATTGACCCAAATAAGAGATTTGTTAATACAGAGCTTCTTCGTCCTGCTGCTATTGCTTATGAGAAAGATGGGGTTTATACTAAGTTTGCAGTAGATAGTATGCCTTATACTAACTTTCGTAAACAAGAAACTCTTCGTAGACTTGTAGGTTTTAAAGCTCCATGTCTTATGGATACTAGAACTGGTGAGATAGAAGAGGTTTATATTACTGGTGAACATTATAACTTTATCAATTATGGGCGTATTCTTAAACTAGATACTAAAACACTTCGTGTTGAAGAAGGTAAAGTTACTGGACGTAAGATAAGAGGATTTCCACGATTCATAGATTGTCAATGGTGGTACTTCTTGATTAAACAGTTCTGTCGAGATAATGGTTTATTCCTTATAAATGATAAAACTCGTCGTGGTGGATTTAGTTATATGGAAGCTATTGGTTCTGCAAACTTTATTAATCTTACTCCTAATCGTGCTGTTATTCATGCAGCCAGTGATAACAAGTTCTTAGTTCAGTCTGGTGGTTTATCAGACTTTATGAAGAAACAGATTATCTTCTATGAATCTAATACACCATTTGTAAGAGGTATAGCTAAGATTGATGCTAGTGATTTTATCTTAGGTTATAAAGACCCTAGTACAGCCATTATTGATGATAACAGTTGGAATAGTGCTTGTATATCTGTATCTACTAAGAATAATCCTTCTGCCGCTGTTGGTAAAGATGCCGGAGAAATTAAGTGTGAGGAAATGTCAGAGTTTGAAAACTTTGATGATTTTATGGATGTTACTGAACCTACACTAAAGACAGGTTCTGTTACTACTGGTTTTCTTAATGCTTGGGGTACTGCTGGTAAAGCTAATGCTGGTTGGGTTACATTTGAACAGAACTTCTATGACCCTAGAGGTAGAAACTTTATGGCATTTGAAAATGTATGGGATAAAGATAGTAGACCGGAAGTATGTGGTTATTTTAAACCTTATTGTTGGGGACTTGAAGGTTATAAGATTGGTGATGATAATCAGATTGCTACTCTTACATCTCTTGATGATGACGGTAATTCTGATATAGCTTTAGGTTTTCAGATAGCCGAAGAAGAACGTGCTATTGAAAAAGCTAAAAGTAAATCATTTGCTAAGTTTATTAGTTATTGTGGACAATATGCTAATATGCCTAGTGAATCATTTAGTTCTGTAAGTGAAAATATATTTAGTAGTGAGATATTAGATGAATGGGAACAAGAGCTAAAGATGTCTAATAAATATAACTTCTATATAGACGGTAAGTTTGTAGAATATGATTCTGAAAACTTTGAGTTTATTCCTAATGAACGTATTGCTGCAACTGGTGGTGTATATAGAAAAGACTTCTTTGATTATATTAAGAATGTTCCTCGTCATTCTAATGAAGACCCCGAAGGTTGTATTCGTAAGTGGTTTAATCCTATTAAAGTTGAATATGTAGATAAGAAAACTGGTCAGTTAACTAAAGGTACTCCTCCGGGAATATATAGTATTAGTTATGACCCTGTTGGTATTGATAAAGATAAGAAAGAACTTACTAACAAACATTCTCATAATAGTATTAAAGTATGGATGAATCCCTGTATATATAATGGTTATCGTCCTAGATTATGTGCTGTATATTATGGTCGTCCTGATGAACTAGAGAAGGCAGATAGAATATGCTATTACTTTGCAGTTACTTATAATTGTCTTGGTACAACTAATGTTGAAATCAATCGTGGTGAAACAGTAAGTAATTTTAAGAAGTGGAAAGCTGTTAAGTATCTAGGTTATCATCCTGTTCATCTTTGGGACACTAATATTAATAGTAAGAAGGTTAATACTATTGGTTATGATATTAGTAGTGAGACAGTGAAACTTGACGGTCTGCGTATGTTGAAGGAAATGTTGTATTCCCCCATAGGGAAGTTCGAAGACGGACGTGACATGCTTGTTCTTCATACTATATATGATTATCAGTCAATACTAGAGTTAAAGAAATGGTCTAATACTGGTAACTTTGACCGTGTATCAGAAATGATTGTTAGAGGTATTGAATGGGCTGCTAATGATAAGTTTGCTAAAAAGCAACTTGAACATAGACAAAGAGTTCAAACAGAAAAAGAAAATTTTTGGAATCGTAAACGTTATTAATTATGAGTTGGTTAACAGAAAGTAACAGGTTAAAACATTTCCTCTATGCAATTCCATGTGGATTGCTAGGAATAATGTTTGTGGCAGGTCTTGCCGTTGGTATGGAGTTTAAAGATAAAATGTCGGGAGGTAAGTTTGATTTCTTAGATATTTTAGCTACATTGCTTGGCGGAATGATAGGATTCGTGTTAATGCTTATTATAGTAATAGCTACGGGTGCTATTGATTGGTATATTAATATACTTATTAAACTAAGCGAATTATTATGATTGATGCAAAGCTAAATGTTAGACTTGGGGATATGCCTAAACAGCGTATCCCTAATTCTGAAAAGGATGAGTATTGGGCAGGCAGAACAATAGATTATTGTATTGCTGCCGGACTAGCTTGTAATGATAGAACTAAGACTGAACAACTTCTTGAAATACTTCATGGAGAAATGCCTGACGAGTTTTATCGTAAGACACTTAATCCTTATAATGCTACTAAGGAGAACTTTAAGAGGTTTCCTGCTACTCTAAGAAATCTTGATATTATTAATGATGTAGTTCGTCGTTATTTATCAGAATATGTTAAGTCTCAACATGAATTTATTGTTGGCGCTAATAATCCTGAAATTATTATGGCTCGCGATGCAGCTATTCGGGAAGATATAGTTAAGAGAGCTATGATAGCGTTTCAACAAGAAGTTCAAAAGAGAGTACAACAGCAACAAGCTGAAAATGCTCAACTAGAAGCTCAAGGGCAACCAATACAAGATGTTGACCCAGCACAACTTGCAGGTGATGCAGAAGAGTTTGAAAAGAATTTTATTGATAATTATATAGATGAGATAAGTGCACAAGCACAGCAACTATTAGAAGTTATTGATGATGTTCTTAATAATGAGACAATAATTCCGGTTGAGTATTTCAACTATATCACTACGGGGGAAGTTTATAGTTTCCATACTGTTCGTGGTAAGAAACTAATTAAAGAATATGTTCCTACTACTGATATGTATCCTGTTCCTAATGGAGAACAAATGGTATCTAAATATGATATTGTAGCTCGTAGAATGTTAATGAGTTACAATCAGGTAATAGACCAATTCTCCGATGAATTAACAGAGGAACAACTAGAATTTATAACTAAGTATTATAATCCTAGTACTGTTGGAGCTACTCGTACTCTTAGTCTTAATTCTTATACTTATTATTTTCCTGAAAAGTGTAAGAACTATAAAGAAAATACTGGTGAGATATTTCCGTCAGAAGGTTATGATTTAAGATTAAAGAACGGAGAATTGTTAGAAGTATGGCATGTTAATTGGAGAGGATATGCGCAAGTTAAGATATTAAAGTATATTAACGAAGTAGGTTTAGTTGATGAAATGATTGTTCCTGATGACTTTGAATTTAATCCTGAACTAGGTCATATTGAAATATCTGTTGTATATAAACCACAGATATATGAAGGTTATCGTATTGGAGGACAACGTTTCGGTATATATCCAGGTGGTGCTAAACCTATTCCTTTCCAAATAGACGATGATGCTAGATTGCAATATTGTGGACTTCAAGAAGTTCTTCCTCAAATGGGAAAGTTCTCCATTGTAGAGATACTTACTCCTTTCCAAATACTAATCAATATATTCTCTTATCATAGAGAAATGATGATAGCTAAAAATAAGATGTTTATTCTTGTTGCAGCTAAGTCTCTATTTGGAGAAGATGCAGAAGAAGCTATATATAATATAGCTGCTGAAGGTATATTTCCATACGATGATGCAGAAGATATTAATAGCACTAAAGCGCAATCTATTAAAATGCTCGATGCTAATATCTCTGGTTATATTACTGAAATATCTAATCTTATTGAATCTATTAAAGCCAGTGCACGTGAAATGGTAGATATGACACCACAACGTTATGGACAAATAGCTACTAGTGCTGGTAAAGGTACTACGGAAGAAGCAATTATTCGTGGTTCAATGGGAACTGTTATTATCAATTATATGTTTGATAAATTCCGTGAAGATGAATATATCGTAGACTTAAATAATTCTAAGCTAGCTTGGATTGACGGGTTAGATACTTCCTATTATGACAAGTCAGATAGAAAGCAATATATTTCTCTTAATGTAGAGAATCATACTCTTGGACAGTATGTAGTTAAAGCTAAGAACTCTGATAGAGAAACAGAGAAGTTCGAGCAACTCAAAGAGTGGGCTTTTAATGCTAGTCAGAATGGAGATTTAATGTCAGCTGTTGCAGCTATTACTTCAGGAAACATATCTAGTCTTAAACTAGCTATTAATCGTTATCAAGAGATTCGTCAGAAAAACGAAGAATCTCTTCGTCAACTAGACCAACAGTTAGAAGATGCTAAGAATAAAGCTGCTCTTGAACAGATAGCTGCAAAAGGTGAACAAGATGCTAGACTTGCTGAAATCAAAGGTTATTATGACCTTCTTGCTAAAGGAATGGATACGGAAGCTGCAATGGCTGCTCTAGCTAATCAGCCTGCACAAACTGTACTACAAGATAACTCTGCTGAATTATCTTTAAAACAAGCTGAACTCAATGAGAAGAAACGAGCTAAAGACTTGGATATGATTAATGCTGCATTAGATAGAGATAATCAACTAAAGATAGCTAAAGAGAATAAGAACAAATATGATAAACCAAAGTCTAGTAGTAGTTCTAGTAAGAAGTGAACACTAAGTCGTAATTAGCTATATACCTTTCTCTATGATTCAGACGTGCCCTACGGATGCTTCCGTAGGGTTTTTCGTACCCGTAAGATTGACGTAGACCGCATTTCTTTTGTCTCTATTGCATTTTCCCCCTTAAAGAGATGAACTGTATTAGAAAGCATTAAAATGTCGTAGCAAGCCTTAAAATGGTTTATTCTTTTGCCCTATGTTGAACGTTCGTTTTAGCCGATACTATTCAACTCTTATATTACTTAAATTCAAATACGGGCTTTTCTAAACCTAATAGTAATGTATTCAAACTAGCAAGAGTTGTGTTTCTCATATTATTAAACTACATTTGACTTGAAAGTAATAATTAAAACATATTTATTATGCCAACTTTTAATAATAATGATTCTCTCGATTTAAGTACTGCCAAAATAGATGATATATCTATTGTTGGTGGTGCAGGTCAAGGTGCTGGCTCTGGCAATAACGGTAATACTACTGGACAGGGACAACAAGGTGCTGGACAACAAGGTCAACAAGGTCAACAAGGTCAACAAGGTAATGGTAGTGGTAATCCTGATACTAATCCTGATACTAATGCTAATAACGGTAATGGTAATACTGGAAATCAAGGTCAGCAAGGTCAAGTGGATAATCAGCAACAAGACTCCTCTATGGGGGAAGTTAAGTTATCAGAAGGTGATACTATTAATGTAGACGGTGTAGATTATACTATTGATGCTGAAGGTAATGCTATTGCTGCTGACGGAACTGTATTCCGTACCGCTACTGAACTTGCTGAACTTATCGCTCAAAATGGTTCTGAACCAAGTGTTCTTAACCAATTACAAACTCGTTTCGGTTCTGACTTTAAAGATGAAAACGGTAATCCTATCGTATTTGATGATAATGAAGAAGGTATTGCTGCTTATGTTGAAACAGTAGTTCAGAGTAGAGTTAAAGAAGCTCAAGCTGCTGCTATTAATAACTTATTTGAAACTTATCCTCAAGTAGAACAAGTTATTAATCATCTTAAACTTAATGGTACTCTTGACGACTTCGTAGAAATACCTGATAGAAGTCAGATTACTGTTAGTAAAGATAACGAAGAACAACAAGCTACTTTTATTCGTGAAGAATGGAAACTTAGTGGTAAGAAAGGAGACGTAAATAAATTTATTGACTATTGTAAGAACGCTGGTATTCTTTATGATACTGCTGTTGAATCTAAAGAAGCTGTTGATAGCATATATGAATCTCGACTTGCTGAACAGAAAGCACAAGTAGAAGCTAAAGAAGCTGCTGCTGCTGCTGAAGAAAAAGCATATTGGGATAATGTAGAAAAGACTATTAGCAAAGGCGAACTATTAGGTTATAGTATTCCTGAACAAATCCAATGTAACAAAGACGGAAAGAAAGTAATGCTTAGTCGCAAAGACTTCTTGAAGTATGTGTCTACTCCTGTTGATAGTGAAGGTAATACAGCTTATATGTTAGACGAAGCTAAAGTTGATTCTGATGCTCGTATGCAGGATGATTTACTTAAAGCATTTCTAAGGTTTACTGGTGGCGATTATGCTAGTCTTGTTGGTATGGCTGTTAATAAACAAAAAGTTCTATCTATTAGAACTGCCGCAGCGCAAACTACTGGTAAAAGGACTGTTATTATCAATAGTAAAGGTAATAATTCTAAGACAGTTGATAATGACCAACTAGTCTTGAACTAACTAAATTAAAACTAATATGTACAGATTAAGAGAAGTCGAAAGAGGTAGATATGATGACAGAGGTTATTCTAATGAACAATCTCTTGCTGCCTTAATGATTCAAAAACCGGAGGAAATCAACAACTTCCTGACTTACACTTATGGTATGGAAGATAACCGATTCCCGCTAACTTTCCTTACTGAAGGACAAGGTGCTGCTGGTGTTCGTGACATTACTACTGTTGAGTGGACTTGGAAGACAATGGGTCGTCAAAGATTCAATGATTACATTGTTTGGGCTGACACTGGTGATACTACTCCTGGTATTGGTGGTAAACCTATTAAAGTCGAGTTTGCTACTGGTCTTATTATTGAACAGTATGGTTTGCTTGCTCCTGATGGTAAAACAACTGTTCGTGTAATGCGTGACCACGGTGCAGGTAATCATGGTGGACATCTGTATTCTTTGCAGCTAAAGAATCCAGATAAGAGTGCTTATGTCGACCCAGCTAACTTTGAGAAAGGTAAATACTGGTGTATGTTAGCTCCGTCTATTCCTGAATCTTATTCTAAGGGTAACAAGACTAATGTTATGGGTCCTGGTGTTATGAAATCCCAGTTAGGATTCAAACGTTATAGCAAGGAAATTGCAGGTAACATTAGTAATGTTATTGTTAGTTATGCTTTCAAGACAAAAGGCGGTGGTACTGATACTCGTTGGATTAATGAAGAAATGCGTCAGTTCGATGTTCAGATGCGTATCTCTAATGAGATTGACTTATGGACATCTCGTTACAATCGTACTGTTAATGGTACTATTGATATGAAGGATTGGGATAATGACCAACCTATTCCTGAAACTGCCGGAATGTTTGAAATCCTAGAAGAATCTAACTACGATACTTATGGTGAATACTTACCTCTTAGCAAGTTAAAAAGAACTATTGGTGATGTAGTTGATAAAGATACTGATACTGGTTCTATGGAGATTACTCTCTATGCAGGTAAAGGTGGTATCGAAGATTTCGACATGGCTATTCGTGAAGATGTTAAGTCAGAAGGATTCATTACTCCACTTGGAGAAAAGATGATTGGCGAAGAAGGTGGCGGTCTTACTTATGGTAAATACTTCCGTAAATATAAGACTATTGACGGACATACAGTTACTTGTGTTCATCTTCCATTCTTGGATAAATCACCTATTGCTGAAACAGCAAAAGCTAATGGTCTTATTCATCCTCGTACTGGCTTGCCTATGACATCTCACAAACTGATGTTCATTGACAATTCTGTATATAACGGAAATCGTAATGTTCGTATGGTACGTATGAAAGGTCAGTCTTATCTTGTTGGTGTATTGAAAGGTCTTACTCCTATTCCACCGTCTTGGGGTTCTGTTCCTAGCAATTCTATATCTACGGATATTGATAAATCTCAATATGAAGTTAAGATGTCTCGTGGTCTGCAAGTTGACAGACAAGAGAAGATGTTCATGTTGGAGTGTGTACTCTAAAGTTAAACAATTAAACTAAATTATAATGGAAGGACAAACACCAAAAACCGGTACATTCGGTAGTAGTCTAGCTAATCCAAATCCACAGTCTGCAAGTATTCCGCAGACTAAAACTCCCGAAGCTCCTAAACAAACCTATGAACAAATTCTTAAAGAAGAAGATGGTTTAGACAAAGACTTTCTTGAAGAAAGATATATTGTAATAGCTCTTGCTACTGATATTACTATTAATTCTGTTTATCGTCAAGTTAATGCTAGATACATTGCTGAACGTCATGATAGTATTGGTGGTAGTATTAATTCAGCTAGAGTCTTGACTAGCAACTATGAAGAAATGGCAGCTTATATGCCTTCTCTTATTGGCTGTTCTCCTAACGCACAAGAGTATGTTACTAGAGTTCAACGTTGGTTTAATAGTATATCTATTCCAGTTGACGGTGACGGAAAGAAACTCAACTGTTCGTTCCAATGGAGAAAGAAAAGAGATTATCTGAATTATAAAATAGATGAAACAGCTATCATAGAAGAATATGATAATGCTGAAAAGTCTAATCCTAAACAGTTGAAAGATGCTATTGCTAGATATGTCAATAAGATTAATGCTCTTGAATCTACTCGTTATAAATATGGACATCCTATTAAAGTAGATGATTATCTTGCATATCGTCATTGCCTATTATATCCGATTGTAGCTAAAGACGTATCTGTTATTAGTTTTGATTCTCGAATCAAGTTCTATATAAAAGATGAACAACGTGAAGCTAATCGTTTGAAACGTAGTCGTATTCAGGCTAACAAAGCAAGACGTAATTATCTTGATGCTATTGATAATGATGCTAAGTTCAAAGCTATCTTTGTATGCTACTGTGCAAGCAACAAACAAGATGTATTGTCTAACTTGTTACTTGACCGTACAATTCAAGAAAAGATTCTTGACGAGTTCGCAATTAAAGAGCCGGAGAAATTCAACAAACTGTTTAACAATTCACAAGTTGAACTTCAAGCGTTTATTGAAGAAGCTATCGCTAGAGGAGAACTAGTTCGTTCGGAAGTTAACCAAACCGTTCTAACTCCCGAAGGCGGATTCATTGGAGCCAACATGAAAGAAGCATTAGCTTATTTCAGTAATCCTGAAAATGCTGACTACAAAAAAGCACTTGAAACTAAACTTAAATTATAATAACTGGTTATTATGAAAGTAAAAGAGGTACATAACGAGTTCATGCTTTTAGCCCAACAAATGGGTATGAAAAGTGTCCGAGCTATACTTCCTGAAGAGTTAGACCGACTAATTAATTTAGAGGCTATCGAATATGTCAAAGACGTTTTCTCTCGTAAGGGTAATCGTGAACTCGATGGTATCTCTGATAATGTTATAAGATTAACAGAACTTAGTAGCCTTCATACTAGTATTAAACTAGAAGCTGAACAAGGAGATATAATGTTTGGTACAGGTTATAAGATAGAATTAAATAACTATGCTACACCGATGTTCTATACATCAGTCTACTCCTTTAAGGGGGATAAATCTTATCGTTGTAGATTGATTGACTTAGACTTAGTTAGTGAAACAATGAATGATTATCATTCAAAATCTATTGTTATAAGTCCTATATGTTATAAGACTGAATCAAATATTGAAGTTATAGCAACGTTCGAGATAGATAAGTTTCTAGTTAATTATATTAAATATCCTACTCCTATTAGTAGTGTAACTGATACTACAAATGAATTATCAGATGTTGCTATGAAGGAAGTTATTAAGAGAGCTGTTAATACTTATAATGCTATTTCTAATAACAATAGTTATGAGAAAGTTTCAAACGAATTATCTAAATTAGAATAAAATGGAAAGACTGTTATTTGCAGGTAATGTTGCACTGGCTACTACTCCCGCTACTCTTGCAGCTGTTAATGCTACTGGTATTGCAGAAGGTGCTGTTGCTCTTTACGACCATGAAGGTGCAATCATCTCGAAAGCTCTTACTAAGAACATTCCGATGTTTACCTTATTTGTTGGTGGTGGAGCATTTGCTAATAAGAGCAAGTATGCCAATATTGTATCTAATATTGATACTAGACGTTTCTCTTATGTTAAGAGTGTCTATACTGCCGGAACTAAATTCAGTGCGGAAGTTACTGTTCCTACCCCCGTAGTGGGAAAGGACTATACGTTAACTATGGCTAAAGCTCATACTGTTCTTAACGAACGTTATAAGTGGTCGGCTAGTGAGCGTGCTCGTGAAGGTGACACTGCCGCTATTATTGCTAAGAAATTAGGTGACCAACTTAAATCTCTTGGTAAGAATGAAGGATTCACTGCTACTGTTGCTGCTGCTAAGATTACTGTAACTGGTATTGATTATGAAGCATGGAACTTGATTGCAGGTGATTCAATGTTCGGAGCTACTATTACTACTAGCAAGGCTATGAAACCAATTAATGATGATGCTGCTCTTAAAGAGTTACAGATTCGTTGTATTGGCGCAGAAGGTATTAACTCTACTAGTAACGATGCTCGTAAGTTATATACTCTTCCAGAGTTCTCTAGTACTGATGGTTGGACAGTATATACTCTGACCTTCTATCCACATCGTGACCTTCGTAGTGGTAGCACCGAAAATGTTAAGACTATAATTCATCTAGCTATTCCGACAGGAGCTGCACAAATTGCTACTCTTGACACAATCTTGGCTTCTATCAATACTCCGGCTGCGGCAGGAGCTTAAAGCAAGGCTTAAAGAATAACTCGTAATAGTTTAAATAAAGGGGTTGCTATTAGTATTTAATATTAGTAGTAATCCCTTTAATCATAGATAGGGATGAAGGAAATTATCGAATCTGCTCTTAATCAAGGATTAAGTTCCCTGATAACAATTTCTATTTTCCTACTATTATACAAATGGTTGGATAATAAGAAAAAGACTGAAAGCGAAAAGTTTGTTAGTTCTATTAGTGATACTCTTGATGAAGTATCTAAATCATTATTACAAGTCTCGACATTTATTACTGATATTACAAAGAATATCATAGATAAAGATAAAGACAAATGTAAGACTGCAATAGACGATGCTATGTTCGCTTCCGCAATGAGATTAACAATATTCGTTACTAATACTGTTATTAACAACCACGTTCAAACTAACAAAGATAATATACTGGCTAATATCCATAATATAGTTAATGCTGAATTTTATACTGTATTCTCTAGCTTGTCATTGTACAAGATTAATGGAATTAAGGTTAGTGATAATATGAAAAAGGATTGGATGCCTTCAGTGGAGAATTCTATAATAGAGATAATATTTAATGACAATCTTAGTAAAGAAGATAAAATATCTAGTTTTAATAATAAAATAAACTTGAAGTTTCAGTCTTACATAACTTACATAACAAATAATACATTAAAGTAATGGACATAAACTTCGATAATGTAAATAGCAAATTGGTTGATAGAGGTGTACAAGTTGTACACCTCTCTACCATTGGATTCGTTCTTACTAATGAAGATATATGTAGATATAATGCTATGACTATTCTTAGTCACATGCAGAATGTAGAATCTAAACTTAGTGAGAAACAACAACAAAATCTAATTGCAATGTATAACGAATTAATAGTAATGCAATGAGAAAGAACGAAAATGGAATGTATACTTACTTGGATGTTCCTAGTAAGTATAATTGTGTTTATAAAAGATTGCTTATTAAGTTAAGTGACTTAGGAGTAGACATGATTAAAGATTGTACTTCTACTTGTAAAGGTATCAATCGTCAAGTCATTAATTGTTGGAATATGTTTCAATCTGCTTGTGCCGCCTATACATTAGGTTATTGGAAACAGGCAGATTTACTCATTAATTATATTAATATTTCTTTAGCTTTGAACTGTACTGAATATACTACTGATGAGAAACCTGTATTTATGACATTTGAACTTAATATTCCTATGTCAATTACTGGTGCTCAACAGATAAAATATAGTGAAGCTACATTTGTTATCGCTAATAAAGAATATGTAACTAAAGATACTCTTACTATATATCAAGTTATTAACGAAAGAGAAAATATTATAGCTTCAGGATTATCTATTGATAGTCCGGCTAAGTTTAATGAATTAACACTTAATGCTCAAGTAGGACAAGTTTATATATTTAGAGCTAGTGTAGAAGGAGAAGACGGTGAAACATATTATTCTAATGACTTTATTGTCGAATGTAAGTCTATTCCTAAAATGAATGTTATGTATTATGGACATACTGATATTGCACCGCAGACATTTCAAAATATGTCTGTTAGTGATATTATGGCACTAGAAGGTAATACTCCTAGAACTATTACAGGAGATAAGAATAATACATTTACTATTCATCAAGAAAAGAAGATTCATTATCTTCTTATACCTGATACACTTATGACGCTTGTTAAAGCTGAATATGGTACTACTTTTGTTACTACTCTTTGGGACGGTTCAGACGGTGCTTATAAGACTAACAATCCTGGTGGTATTGTTGACGATATACATTATAAAGTATTCTTCTTATATTCTCCTTCTGTATTTGATGATACTATTCGTATAACCTGTAAAAACAAGTAATATGAGAAAAGGAATAAGTATAGGTCAACCTATTATTAATAACAGCGTAGATGATAACTATAATCCTCTGCCTGATATTGATGCTAAGTACGGACCTTATAGTAGTGTTAAAGAAGCTCTTGAAACTCTTACTCCTGAATTACGTAGTGTTGGACTTACTATTGGTATCAAACAAAATAATAGTATTAATGAATATTGGTTTAATGGTGGTATTGATAACGAACATTTGGTTATTAAACAAGCCGGTGGTGGAGATAAACCTATACAAACAGTTTATATTCAAGATACTCCACCAGCTAATATTAATGCTCTTTGGGTAGATACTTCTGGTCTTGGAACAGCTCTTGAAGAGGATGAGAAATTAGCTCCAATAATTCAAGCTATTCAAGTTATACAAAACTACCTTGATACTATTGTACATCAGAGAGACTTAATTATAAATCCTGGTCATGTTAGTAATACCTTTACAAAGTCGGTTCTAAAAGAATACGAACCTATTGACCCAAATACTGGACAGTTAACTATTCGTGTTGCAGCTGTTGGTGAAAGTCTCGAACCTGAAACAGACCAATATGAACCTAATACTAAAGCTGTTCGTGGTCATTATGGAACACTTAAAGAAATCCAAGATAACTTTAATAATTTCGTAGATTACGAACTTCTAATTGCTACTGATGTAAAACGTCTATATACTAAGATTAATGGAGAACCTGTTAATCTTACTGGTAGTACATCAGGAGGTGGTGGTGGTAGTATTGATTATGAAGCATTGGACAAACTAGATACTATTGGTTTCGTTGCTCCTAATGGACAAGTATATCGTGTTAAAGTTAATAACAACGGACAACTAGTAGTATATAAGAAAGAGTTAGATACACCACAAGCAGAACCTACTGGTGGACAAGAAGAACCGGGAACTGGTTGGGTATATGTAACTACTTTATATCTACAAAAGTTATATATTAACTCATTATATTGTGGGGGTATTACAAGTGATGAATATAGTTATAATCCATGCTCTCATAACTTCGTTGAACTTAGTAATCTTACAGGTAAAGATATATCTCTAAAGGGATTATCGTTGCAGTATGGTACAGAAGGAGGAGACTGGGAAACACTTCCTTTATGGGGGAATATCAAAGCGGGTTCGACATTCCTAATTAGAGGTGCTCAATGTTCAGTAATGAATACTAATACTACTCGTATTAAAGTTGAGAACTATGATATGGAATGGATTGCTAGTGATGGTAATCCTATTAAGTTTGATAATAAGAAAGCTAAGTTCTTCTTGACTTGGGGAACAGAACCTAGTTCAGTTGCAAATCCTTATAATAACGCGACTTCCCCCATAAGGGTATCTAAAGGTTATATTGATTTAGTTGGACTACAAATACCTAATGCTGGTGATGCTGATAAAGTTGATGCTTCTGAAAATACTGCTTATGGTTATCTTAGTAGTAAGTATTTGTTTACTAAGTATTATACTATGGATAATGTTAAGCAAGCTACTAAAGCTCTTAGTGCTAGAAATAATGCTAATGATATGTACTTTGTTAACCTAGAAGCTGATGTTATTCCTAGAGTAGAATCTTATACTCCTAGAGCTAGTTTTGAGAATAAGAATATATTCTTTAATAAGACTTTATTAGATAGTACCAAACCTAATAAAGTCACTATGACTTTAGGACGCAAGGCTTGTTATACTATTAATGAAAGTAATGAGCCTAATGATGATGCTAGTAGATGTTTTAATTGGGTTTCCGTAGGTTACTATGATGAATACTTATGGTATCGTGCATACCGTAGTGATAATAGTTATACTGAATGGACTAAAGTGGAATCGTTTAAGAATGAAACTGGTGTTCGTAAATACTATAATCGTATTAGAGCTATAACTACTGACGGTACTCCGTTTACTACTCATAAGGTAATACTTACTCATCTAGGAGAACAATATGATACTCATACAAGAGACAAGAATGTCTATTATGAATATTACGTAGGTAGAGACGAAACTTATAGGAGCGATGTTCGCAGGTTTGTAGTTATGAGTGAAAATATGGAAAATGATGCTCTTAACTTTGTTCAGACTTCCGACCAACAAGGCTTTAATTGGGATGAATATAATGTGTGGAGAATAGCCGCTGACCAAATAAAGAAGGACTTTAATAGATATGAAACTAGTAACATATCTATGTGCTACTTTATGATTAATACTGGTGATATGACACAGAATGGTAATCGTATTAATGAATGGTTAGATTACGAAGCTGGTAGAGCATCTTTATATGATATTGCAGAAATGGTTACTGTTGGTAACAATGACCTTACTCCTGCTAATGTCTATGTTCTTGGTGACGGTGGAGATGATTCTAAAATCAATGCTACTAATATTCGTTTCTTCTATTGTTATGAAATGGATGAAGATAATCCTCCTGTATTTACTGTTGAAGGAAAAGAAATATTCGTCGAATCATTATATTCATTCGATGTTGGTCATACCCATTTCTTATGTGTTAATAGTGAGATAAGTTCTAATACTGAACGAAGTGTTTATGGACTTTCTACTACCGGAGTAATGTATGACTTAATAAGACAATGGTGTGAAAGAGATGATACAAAAGCTATTAATGCTAAAGCTAAGATAGCTTATTGTCATGAAATGCCTTTTACTATTATTACTCAAAATCTTATTAATTCGTTCTATTGGGACGGTAAAGAAGATACTAGTGTAGAACGAAGTGGTAGTCGTTTGAACTTTAATACAACTAAAGCTAATGCCTATTGGTTCTCAAAGTTCTTACAGACCCATAATTACCGTTTATGTCTTGGCGGACACAAACATACGTACAGTTGCAGTTATCCCATTTTAGAGAACGAAAACAGCTCTATGAAGCCTATCATACAGGTCACTGCGGACATTCTAAAGAAAGATTTTAATTCGGATGAATTATATACCGAAACAGCCGAAGGAGCTTTACAAGGGCAATCTTTCCCTAAATCTTGGGAGAATAATGCGAATTTCGATATGCTTAAACATTTGTGTACGTTTCAACTGGTTGAGGAAATTACAGCTCCTATATATTTAATGTGTCAAGCTACGGGATATAAACATACTAGTAATAAAGAACTACCTAGCCCTAATATTCCGTGGTTAAGGTATTTCTTTCCAGCTAGTATTACTATTAATAGTAAGACAGATGTTACAGCTAAAGTAAATGCAGGTCAACGTTATCCTTTTTATATTAAGTATTTCTTGAATAAAGGTAAAATCAACGACCTTGTTTATTATCCTAAACTAACTGCTACTGTTAGGAAATTATCTAATGTATTTAATAATTCAGGTAAATACAATGTTAACATAGAAGGTCTTAATCCTAATTATAGTGTTGTTGGTGGTAATGGTGAAACTAATAATGGTAATGATATTATAAATATTAAATTTTCAAATTATAATATTGGATAATTATGGCAGATAATATTAAAAGATATAATCCTGATACTGGAAATTGGGATATATCGTCTTCGGGTAAAGCTACTGGAATTGTAGTTGATGACCCTCGTCTTATTGACCCTGAACTTGCAGAAGAAGGTAAGACTACGGAGAGTCTTAATGATGTTCTTGTTCGTCACGATGAAGCATTGAAGAAACATGGTGGTTACATTGCTTGGCTTGCCGAACATGGTGGCGGTGGAAGTGGCGGTGGCGGAGGAGCTACTGGAGATAAAATAACACTTACTAATGGTAATATAGTAAAAGAAGGTAATATTAATTATCTTTATTCTACTGTAACTACTAATATTAAACTGGAATATCTTATTACTTCTTCTAAGAATAATAAACGATATTTTATTACTGTTACTCTTGACGGTAATAATATTATCGAAGGTAAAGAAGTATGGACTAATACTCCTGGAACTCTTAATATTCCGCAGTTAGACAGATTCTCTTCTAATAGTAATCACTCTGTTGTAATTACAGCTAGTGATACAGACGGGTTCTTTGCTGAATCATATTTATTAAATATAGTAGAAGCAAGTATTAAACTCGCTAGTTCTGTATCAGGAAATACTGCAACTGTTGGTATTGATTACTTTTTTACTTATAGTATTACTAGTAAGATTATTGGTTCAGATGTTAATCTTGTAGTTACTAATGTAACTAATGGTGCTAATAAAACTATTGAATTAGGTAAAACTACTTCTACTGCTCCTAGACAAGTTAATGTTAACTTATGGGATTTAGGAAGTATTATTGCTGGTAGTTCTTATACTATACAGGCACAAGCGTTTACTTCAATGAATGGACAGACTGTTCAATCAGATAAAGTAACTAATCGTGTAGTAGTTGAAGATGGTGTAAATCTAGTAGTACTTGTAGAAGGCATTACTAGTAAGGCAGAAGTAGATTCAGGAGTTGAAAGAACTAAGTTCTCTCAAAGTGGTAATATATCATTTGCGTTCGCTCCGTATCTTGCAGGAGTAAGTCTTATCTATTATGCTGTTAGAATAGAACATAATAGTATTGTTAAAGATATAGGTTACTTTGATGAAGGAAATTATAATGATAACCAATATGTTCAACGTGGCAAACAACAAGTATTTAGTTATGCTATTCCAACTGAAGGAGAAGTATTAGGTAATTGGAATATAACTCTTCGTTGTTGGTCTGAAAAAGGTGACCCTATTACTGATACTGTTTTAGCTTGTGAAGTTGTATCTAGTTCTCAAGCACTTATTGCTGACCAAAATCCTAATAATAGTAGATACGCTAGTTGGCATATTCGTCAAGAAAGTTTTCCACAAGTGTCTACTACTAAAGTTTGGACAAGTAATGAACCTTCGTTTACAGTTCCTGGTGCTATTGAACCTAGTGGTGCTACAACTGAACTAAATGTATATAATACTAATGGTGTTCTTTCAGGTTTTTTAACAAAGAACGGACAATCAATGTTACGTATATCAGGAGAGGCTTATGGAGTAATTGATGTACAACCATTTAAAGATGATACTACTACTCTTAATAACTGGTCAAGACAAGGCTTTGGTATATCGTGTACATTCAAGTCAGATAGACATCCTTTCTCAAATAGAACAGTCTTCTTTATAGGGGATTACAATACAGATGAGCAATTCTCGGAAGGTATTAAAATAGGTCTTGAAGATATTACTTGGTCTTATACTGACGGTAATATTAAAGAGACTATGAGTTGTAAGATACAACAAGATGTTATTAATACTGTTGATTTTATAGTTAATAAGAATCCAGGAAAGATGGTTGTTGCTATCTTTATTAATGGTATTCTTAGTACAGCTCGTGAAATAAAGAATGACTTTACTTGGAGAACCAGTTCAAAGATATATCTAGGCTGTGATATTAGTAATGCTGGACAAATTCAGAATTTTGCTGATGTTAACTTCTATGATATTAAGTTGTTCCGTGTTCCTGCAAATGATAAACAGATTGTTATCAATGCGATGAACTCAAAAGCTAGAGCAACTCTATTAGCTGACGGTAGTGTAGATTTTACAGAATACAACAGAATGAAGTTAAGAAACTTCTTTTCTACTTCTGATTCTGAACCAAACTCAACACTTTGGGATGATATTAATCAGACTTATGCTAATGTTAACTTTAATAGTCTTATTTCTGATACTACTAAAGTACTTCCAATAGATATTATGTTGATTAATTGTGCTAATACTGGTTTTACTCGTGCTGTATTTGAGGAAATAGGTGGACAGAATAATAACTGGTATACTGGTTGTACTATGAGTTACTTTAGTCCAACTTCTGGTAAATCAAGTTCTGAATATACTACTGATGTCGCTGTTTCTAAACAAGGTACATCTACTATGAACAATCTTATTAAGAACTTAGAAATAAGATTTGATAAGATGCTAAAAGCTGATGACGGAAGTAATCTTGATTATGAGTTATTCCAACCTAAAGAGACTTGGTTTCCTGAAAGACAGTTTACTCTTAAAGCTGATGTTGTAGATAGTGCTCATGCTAACAATGCTTCTATTGGTAAATGGATTAATGATAACTCGGATTTCTTATTCGAGAAAACTCCACCTATGGAAGAGTTAGAAGCTCACCGTCCAGTAGATACTCGTGATAGAACTGTTAAAGATAAAGTAACTATTAAACAGACACTTGAAGGTTTTCCTATTATTCTTCTTATTCAGTTTGATGGTGAGGAAACTCAAACTATGCTTGGTATATATAGTTTTAACTTAGGTCGTGGAGCTTATTATAATATGGGTTTCCGGTTTATGAAAGACTTTACTACTAAGATAAAGAACACGGGCGGAGAATATGTAGATAATAAGTTACCTGCTTTTGTTACTTCTTATCATACTTATGCTCAAGATGAAATGTTTGGAAACATAGACCAACGTAAGGTTTATTCTTATGAGTTCGGTGAAAATGCAAATATAATTGTAGACGGTGATAGGACATTACCGTTAGCTTTGTTTATGCAAGATGACTTATCTATTATAAAGCATGTAGGTGAGTTTAAATATAACGGTGGTAACTGGTTAGAACCAACCGCTCCTGTTACTGATGATAATATTTGGAGAGTACTACAAGAACTATTTAGTATCTTTGCTCAAATGACTACTTCGACAGTTAAGAAGTATATTTGGAATGAATCGGTAGGAGGATATGAAGAAACCGAAGGTGAATATCCTGCACAATCTAGTTGGTCTACTCTTGCTGCTGAACTTGATACTAAGTTCTCAATAAGAAATGCTTTTTCTTATTTATTAGTATGTGTAAAATACGGACTTGTCGATTCTCTTGGTAAGAATATGACTATTGTATGTTATGATATTAATGGAAGTAAGAAATGGTTTATTAGATTCTATGATATGGATACGGCTAATGGACTTGATAATGTTGCTCTTGAATCTGTTGCTAAAACTGCTTGGTTGGATAAATTTAGTAACAATGATAAGAATGATGTTAATTCATTAGTTATTACTAAGAATGCTGCTGACGGTGGATATGATACTTATAGTTCTCGTATGTGGGATGTATTAAGAGATACTGTATTTGCTAATACTGGTGTATATGATAATTCTCTTGAAGGACTTTGGGATTTATGGAGAAACAACGATAATATATGCAAAGATATTAATAATTATATAGATAATTATTTCGCAGCTCAAACAATTAATTGTGGCGAGTTACTATTTAATTATGACTATAATGTTAAGTATCTTACAGCTTATATTGGTGAAGCTGGTGGTGAAGCATCTTATGCTAATATAGAATTTTTGCATGGTACTCGTATTGAATATGTTCGTGATTGGTTAAAGAAACGTGTTTGGTTCTTTGACGGAGTGTTTAAATATAGTAATGCTTCTAATATTCAACCTTATAATAATAAAGGAACGTTTTCGGCAGGCGGTGCAGAAGCAACTAATCCTAAGCTGGTTGTTACTTCCAATTGTCCGGCTATATTTGTAGTTAACATTGGTAATACTACTGATACTAGATATTTCTTAGAAGAAGGCAAACCTACTGAAATTAGATTATCTCCTATTAGTTCTTTCAATACACAAGTTACTATCAATAATACTCCTCAAATTAACGATATAGAAGGATTAGGTGGAATGAGATTCCAAAGATTCATGTCTAGTATGAAACTTCCTAGTTTCTCTAAACTAGATTTATCGTCTGTCGATACTCTTAGTGATTCTCCTATTCCATTTGAAACAGTATTCGTTAATGACGAAGATTTCTCTGATGTTAGACATATTGATTTAAGTAATACTAAGTTTTGGAGCGGTAATGCTGGACAAGGTACATTTACAGTTAATATAGAAAAGTATATTAAGTTGAAAGATTTGAATATATCTAGTTCTATTGTAACTTCTATATCTTTACCTAATGCTTCTCTTTCTTCTTTGAATATTACTAATTCAACAGTTGAAGGTATTAGTCTTGTTAATCAACCGTTCTTGGAATCATTAGATTTCTCCGGTTGTAGGAGATTAAAAACAGTTACTATTGATTCTTGTGATAAGATTACTGAATTGAATCTTAGTAATCTAGGAGACTTACATACTATTAAGATTACTTCATGTCCTAACTTAAAATCTATTGTATGTACAAATAATGGTAACTTAACTACATTCAATGTATCTAATTGTAATAATGTCGAAACAATTAATATATCGTCATGTACAAACAGAAATCTTATTGTTTATATTGTAGGTGCTCCTAATATTAAGACACTTGATATGTCTAATACTAATACAGCTAACGATATTCAAGCCGCATCTGAACTTCCTAAACTTAGGACATTGAATATAACTAATAGTCAAGTTGAAGCTATACAATACGGTAATGCTGCAATTCCTACTTATAATGGTAATAAGATATTTGATGTTAGTCAATTAATCGACTTACAATTCAGTGTTCAAAACGCCAAAGGTGTACATTATTTTAAGTTTAATAATAATAAGAAACATCCTTTTAATGTAGGTTCTGCATTCTTTGTTGGTTGTTCTAACTTAAAGAGAGTATTTGGACATATTAACCTTAATGGCAATAGTGTATTCAATCAATGTTCTAAGTTCTATATTCACGAACCTAAAGAAAAGGTAAAAGGTATTACTCCTGATTATAATGGCGAATGGTTTGGTCCAGATACTAATACTGAACAAGGTTCTGTTGATTGGAGAAATAATACTAATTTATCTACTAACTTTAGTATTGGCACTACTGATGGTAACGTTATGTTTAGAGGTACTAATTGTAGTATATATGACGTTTATTATTTCTTATATAAATGTGATAACGTTACGATTCTTAGTGGTTGTTTTGCTAGTGTTACAAATATTAAATGGGATTTGTTAGATAGTCCTCGTAGAACTATGTTCAATCACTGTACTAAAGTTGTTAATATGAATTCTATATTTTTGGGATTACCTACTCAGAATTTTAAAATATTTACCAGTACTTATGAAAATGGTTCTACTGAACATAATGGTTTATTTAGTCCTCTTGTTAGTTTAAAATTTATAGACAATGCTTTTGATTTTGGTGGAACTAAATATACTGATTCTACTTTCTTAGCTAAGTTTAAAGGAAATGTAGATTCCAAGTTAACTAGATTAAGCAATGTTATTTCAAACATTAAATTTGTAAATAATATTAATAGTTCTCCTAATGATAAAACTATTGCAAATAATTTATTTGCCGCTAATTCAGGAAATTTACTTGTACGATTACCTGAACTAGAATATATAACTAATATGTTTAATGGGTCTAATATTTACTTTAATCAAACAACTAATGAAGATGTGGAAGACGGAGTAATGTATTGTCCCTTATTCTATAAAAACACTAAATTAAAATATATACAAGATTCATTTAAAGGACTTATTAAATCTAATGGTTCTTTATATAATATATTTGGTGGTACTGTTAAGAATAAGGTTAATCTTAGATTTCCTACTGCTTTATACGGTATCTATAATTCGTTCTCTATTGGAGATAATTCTACTATTACATTTCCTATTCATAATTCGATGTTTAGTAGATTGAAGAACTCATTGAAGTATATAACAGGACAGCAAGCTATTAATCAGTCTACGTTAGGATGTTTTCAAGGTTTTACTAAAGAGTTTATTAAAGAAGAAGATGAAGTATTCCCATACGATGTATTTACTAATTGTAGTGCTATTGTTGAAATACCTGGATTTTTCTCTGAACTAATTCTTCCTGCAAATAGTGTAATTGAGCTTCCTCTTAATTCATTTAAGACTAATTATAATCTTACTAATATATCATATCTATATTATAATATGAAGAATTGTAAGTACTCGCTTACTGGTAAAGGCTTCTCTAATTGTAAACTAGTTAATGTTCGTAGATGCTTCTCTGAAATAGAAACTAGCTTCGTTAAGAAAGGTTTTATTCCTTATGGACTATTCTATATGGAACAAACTTCTAATGTTAGCTATAAAGGTTGGAATGAAGTAGATGCAGCTAGTCAGAATATTACAGAGAACTATGGTATAGATAGTGACGGTAATTGGATTGAAAGTACTGAAATGCCAGTAGAGATTACTTATAGTAAACAACGAACTCTTCCTAGAAAGACAATAGTTAATATGTCTTATTGTTTAGAAAGATTTCAAAGTACAGAAGCACAAGGTTATACTATGAATTATGGTAATCTTACTCCTAGTAATTACGGAGATATAATAGTCCCTAATGAAAAGTATAATCCAGTTAAGTATATTCTTAATCCAAATTATGACCCTAGAGAATGGTTAGATGGCGAACATACTATGCCTAACTACAATAGAGATATTCATAGAGTTATCTTGAATAAAGATTTCGATAAGTATGAACTTGCTTGGAATGAATATTGTGTTGATGGTCTTAGTGGATTAGAAGATATAGTTAGAGACAGTGCTCTTTATAGTGCAATTAGTACAGGAAGTATTAATTGTTCTCCTGTTATACCTAATAGATTTAAAGATAACGCTGGTTCTTTTGCTCCACCTTCTGATGCTAATGCTAATAAGAAAGTACTTAACTATATATGTTCTCCTGACTTATTCTATTATTGCACTAATGGCAATAATATGCAAGTAAATGGAGTGTTCTTTGGTAGTGGTAGAGTTAATGGAATAGTTGGATATGATTATCTTGATTATGGACTAAGAGGACGTATTCCGCCACATTTATTCTATCCTATTAGTAATGCTACTGATTTGTCTCATACATTCCATCGTATGCCATTATTAAACCCATATAAATGGAATGTTAGTAATGGAAAAGACGGAGAGTTCTATTCGGCAGATACGTTCTCTAAGTTAACTAAGTTAATATCATTATCTAATATGTTCTACTTTTGTATTATTCCTGCACATATTAACTTACCTATTGATTCTTTTGTAAACTGTATACAGTTACAAGACATATCTTCGATGTTCTTAGCTGCACAGTTTGAATCAACATCTGAAATGGGACAACAAGTAGACGGAAACTTATTTAATAAGAATGTTAATCTTAGAAATATTAGTTATGCTTTTGCTAGTGGACAAACCGTAGGAGATTGGTCAGGTAGAAGTCCTAAAAAAATAAATTCTACATTATTCAATGTTGATAAACATAAAAGACTTACTAATGTGACTGGTCTATTCTATAATGCTGTTTCTACTGTTGGTAGTGTTCCGGAATTTTGGAATTGGCTTAATACTTTAAGTGCTTCTAATAGAGCTAATGTGTTTTATAAAATGAAGAAGTCTAATCTTAGTAACTCTGAAAGTATTCCTACTGATTGGGCTAATGGAATGACAGATTAAAAGGTTAATAATAGTATTGTGTAATTAAACAAAATTTAGTTTCTTGTAGCATCCCCCATAAAGGAGTGGTAATTACGATTATCACATCTCTTTATGGGGGAAGGTTGCAAAGAGTAATTAATAATCATTTAAAAGTAATTATTATGGATAATCGTATTTATAACAGAGCTAATTCAGCTAATAGTTTACAAATTTCTATAATGGGTAAAGTTGGAGCTGTTGCAGAGTTTTCTATTCCTGACGGAAGAGGTGGTAAAGAACCATTCTTATTAAAGAACATTACCGAAGACCCAATAACAGTTGAAGTAGTTCTTGCTGGTATGGACGAACCTATTACTACTGTTCTATATTCCGGTTGGAATGTTGAGTTAGTTAAACAAGTTAATAACGCACAAGCTGATACGTTACAATATGGGTACTAATACTGGTATAGGTATAGGTATCGGTATTCCTTTTAAAAATAATGCTCTTGGTGGAGATAGACCGTATCTTCCACCAGAGCTTAAAGCTAGACTTATTGGAGTTTGGGATAATTACGGTAAAAAGAATACTGATGCTGATAGGAATATTATTAAGAATAAGATTCCTAATGCAGGTGGAGATTTAGAGATTCTAAATGCTGCATACGAGGGTATGAGTGGATATAATGGTTATCCTGTTATATTCGGAATAAACAAAACTTGGAAAAAAGTACCAACTTATAATTCTGTATATAATATAAATGATAACAAGATACATTTTACTAAAATATTATTTGCGAATAGAGGTTTAATATTTAATTATGTAAAGCAAAACGACCAACTATTAGATAAAAGAGAAATACCTTCTTTTAAAATTAGAATAAGTGGCTTGGAAGGAGATAGTAAGCTAAGATATTCATATATAAAAACAGAAAATGCAGTTTATCAAAGTTTATTAGATTTGGACAATGGTATTCATGAATTACCTAAGTCATTAGCTCCTACTGATTCAATTTCTAATGATGCTTGGATAGGATTTACAATAAGTCCTAGAATAGAAAATGAGGATAGTTTCGATTGTGATATTACTATTGAAATTTTACCTGAATACGAAGGTGCTTTCGTTACTGATGGAGTAAACGACATGATTATTAGTCAAAAGACTCTTCAAGAAATGGGAGTTACTAAAGACTTTACTATCGTTAGTATGATTCATCAAATAACTTTGAGAGGTGGTACGGCTGCTGCATTAACTAATTATATTAGACAACCCATAGGATATGAGTATGTAAGAAATCATGTTGCCAATATTGGTAAGACTGGAATATATGGATATGTAGTATATGATGTTAATCATTCTAGTGCTGGCAATAGTCACATAATAAATACTATATTAGGAGATAAAAACGATTATTCTATACATATAACCGGTAATTTATCGCAAGGAAAATTTAGTGTACAAGGATATATAAATGGTGAAGATAATATAGTTGAAATATCAAGAGTAGCTCATTATTGGACGTTTGCATTACTAGGTAAAGCTACCGAAGACGATATTAATCTTATTATTGGTTACTTTAACTTAGATAGAACGCTTAAAGCTGATATATATTGTAATATAGAAAGACAAGGTATTACTAATGATAATCATGCGGAGTTTAATGATAAACTTATTGATTACAGTGGTAATGGTCGAGACTTGCAGTTATTTAATATTGGCTGGAAAGGAGAGAGTGGTGTTGGAAGATATACGGAGGAATTTAAGAATGATTATTGGTTAGTTCATAAAGACCAAACGGGAATTATTAAAGACGGTAACTCTATTAAAGTTGTAGGAAAACTAAATAATTATTATATTGTTTATCATAGTAAACTTAAAGCTACAAATGGTTTTAAAGTAAAAATAAAAGGAATAAAGACGGAAATAATATATAATTATATTTCTTCAGATAAAGAACAAAGTATTTCTTTTAAAGAAGATGGGATATATGATATTCCTGCAAGCGAAGCTGTTGATAGCACTTTTACTTTAGGATTTTATTTTAGGTTTAATGATATTAATCTTGATTGGATAGGATTAACTATTGAAATCATTCCTTCTAATAAAGGTGCTCTTTGCCTTGACGGTATTAATGACTTTGGTAAAGTTATCAATATGCCTATTTATAAAGATTATACTTTCATTGTAGATAGAGAAATACTAAGTATTGACAATATTGGAATTATTGCTTCTAAATCTGAGAGTGCAGAAGATGCAACTAAACACGGAGCTTTTATTTTTGAATATTTAACTGCTCCTAATATTATAAATACTTGGAGTTATTATAAAAACAATATTAATATTGCTAATACTGATTTTATTAGAGGTATAAGTTATCAATCTAAGTATAACTACAATGGTAAAGATTTAATTATTGGAACATCTGCAGATAGTGATAAATTATATTTAGGTACTATAAGAGATAATAGTGATAAATACGGTAATATAGCTATCTATTTTCTTATGTCCTTTCCTTATTCTATGAATAAGTTCTTAATCGAACGTCAATTAAAGAAATATAAGGCAGGAACTCTATATAAAGACATGGTTGAATTTAGACCTGTTATTAAGAGTAATATAGATATTAAGAATATAGTCTATTTAGATAAAGATTCAAATGTAGTAAAAGTAGGAGATTATATTTCAATAGGAAGTAATATTAAAACTAGTATTACTGTTCTTGACGGTTATAAAATATCCAAAGTTTCTTCTACTGCCTTTAATAATATCACTATTGAAAAGTCTAATACAGATTTTATCTATGATGTAATCTTCTATGGTATTAAGAAGTCTCCTCAAAAGATAAATTTAGTTATTGAACAAGATAGTGATTATGTTCAATGGAATCCTAATATTAAAGCTAATGTATCTAAATATTCAGTTACTGCAAATATTAGGGAAACTGACGGTACAACATTGAAACTAGTAAATGGACAATTTTATTCTACTTCTATTACAGGTAATCTAATATTGGATATTGTTCCTCCTTATAAAGATTCAGATGAAGTAACTAATGTTGTTATTGACGGAAAATCTTATGTTCCTACTAAAGATTCAAGTGGTAATTATTATAGATTAGAAATATCTTTAGTATTTCCAAAAGAGATAAATATTACTATTCAAGAATATGTTAGATAGGAAGACATTGTACAGCCATATCCTGTTTTATTAAGATTCAAGGATGAGAATAATAATGAAATATCTTGGGGAGACAAAATTAAACTAGGTTCTAGTATTACTAGAATAGGTTCATTTAATGATTGTAATCTTCTTAAAGATATTTATACTGTTAGTAATGCTAAACTTAATGGAAATCCTTTACCTAGTACTCCACATGATAGTGGAGCTAATGGTTATTTAGTTGATTTTACTACTCTTCGAGACTATGGAACTAAAGGTATAGTAAGAACTGATAGTAAGATATATCTTGATGAATCTTTTGATTATGATAATGGATTTTGGTTAGGCTATACTAATTCTCCTTCCCCTACGTATAAAGTTAGAGTTTCTGGAATACCTAAGGACGGAGTTCTTAATTATACTGGCGGAAGTTGGATAAAGCTTATAAATGGAATAAATGAGTTACCTGCAAGAACTAATACAAAAGAAATTCACGGATTTTTTGCTCAAACTCCCAATGTTGACTGGTCTAAATTAGTTATTGAGTAAATCGGTGAATACGAAGGAGCATACTGTTTAGATGGGATAGACGACTTTATTACTATTCCTACTTTGTCTAAGGGTGGTAAGCAAGTGTTGATGAAAGTGAATTGGAGTACTTTAAATGGATTTATATATGACCAAAGACCTGCTTCCGGAGATAAAACATTTGGTATCTACGTACAAGGTGATGTAATCGCTTATTCTCAAAATAATAACGGTAATGTTCTGTTATATTCCTAAAGAGAGATTACTAAATAATAGTAGTCTCTCTTTTCTTTTTAAAATAAAGTTTTATATTTGTTGTGTAATATAAAACTTAATGCTTATGGGAATCTTAATGAAAGTGTTGTTTGTTGCTGTAATAGCTATTACTATTATAGCATTTGTATGGAAAGAAGCTACTAGCGTTCTTCCTGCAAAAGTTGTTACCTACATAAGAGTAGGAGGTGTGTTGCTAACTATTATTCTTGGTACTTTGTTATTCTTGCTGTAATATGGACTTCGGGAATATACTTAGTGAGATTCTACGTACTACGGCTACTAGTTTTGATTTTGCGTTTGTAATCTGTGTAAATGTGCTAGCGTATCTAGTAATTAAATTAGTTGACAAACTTAATGGAAACAAAGTAGTAAGTACTTGGAATAAAAGAGTAATAACTCTAGTATGTGCTTTAATAATGGGAGTAATATACTTCTCATTAAAGCTAGGAGATGTTAAGGTAGTACTTAATTCTATTATTCTTAGCTTCGTATTTTGGAGCTGGATTATGAAGCCAATATTGGCGTTCTTCAATATAGACTATCGAAAGTTTATAGAACTTGAAGATAATGAACCTAATCAATATTCAAAGTAAGTACTATTAGTAAGATTAACAAGTGAGAGTCGACTAGAGATAGTCGGCTCTTTTAGTATACACGCTCCTTTATGGGGGAATAAAAAGTATGTCCCACCTTCCTACGCTTTCATAGAGGCTCACCATAGGACTTTAGTACCTTTCCTTAACTTACTATTATCCGACAGTATTGCGTGCTACCACGGGTCTTAAAATGTGTCACTTGTATAAAAATGTTTACAATGCGAATATCTGTAAGCTAGATAGCAAGCTAGATAGAAGTGCTGAATTAAAATTATTAGTAAAAGTCTTGTCGATACCAATATAATAACTATATTTGTTATAATACTAATTCAAAATAATAGTGATATGAGTTCGTTAAATCAAATTGTATCTGAAATAGCTCATGCTATTCATCAGCCAAATAACTTTACTGCGAAACGTACTATTCGTAGTGCAGTTATTCATACGTTCAATGAACAGATACGTCAGACTTATCAACGTCACGCTAATGTCGATAAGATATTAATGCAAAGATACAGAATAAGTCTAATTAATGTTCCTGACGGAGATATATTCCAAACTCTTGTTAGTACTAAGTATAAAGTTAAGAGAAGTAAGAATAGAGTTCCTAGACCAGTTCGTCTTGATAACAATTTACCATTTGTTAGTGTTCGTACTGTTGGATATGATAATATGGCTATTCCATTTATTAAGGAAGCAAATGCTCAATTTTATAAAGCTCTTCCAGGAATGTGTACCAGTTTAAGTTATGATTATATCAATGGTTATTTATATGTTAATAGTAATGGTAATCCACTTATTGAACCATTAGGTCATATTATCATTGAATCTCCATTTGAGATACCTACTGAAATTCCAATTGAAACTAATGAAAAAATGGAATCAAGTATTGATAATGATGATGAATTTATTATTCCTGAAGATATGGTAGAACGTATTAAAGATGTAATCTATAAACGTAATCTACTTAATGTTGAGAGAGTAACTAATGAAGTTCCAGTTAAAGATGATATAAACCAACAACAGATAGAAGTATGAAAGTAAATGCAATAGATAGATATGACATACGTAATATGTATACACATTTTATAGAGACAAGTGAAGAGGAGTACGACCTTGTGTCTCACAATATAGTCAGATATAAATCTTTGCTTTATCGAATTAAATACTCTATTGAACAAAATAGAAATGCTGTTGAAGCCATATTTGATGTATGTGTATATAACTACTGGGAATGGAATACAGATGAGTTAGATACTAATCAAAAAATGGAGAAAGCCATAGATGAGAAGTATGTTAAGTTTACGGATGTAAAACAATTAAGATATGGCAATCTTTACCGTAATCTAAAGCAATACTTTAGAGTGCTTCGTAAGATAAAAGATTGTGAGATAAGACAAGATGTATTAAAGAAGCGTAAGTTAATTACAAGAGAACAATACAAAAAGTATTGTTACCTGTTCTTTGGAGAAATAGGAAGGCAAGTATTGAGAGGAAAGATTTATAAGTTTGAGAAGAAAATAGGTTGCCTTATTATAGAAAGAGTAAAAAGAACTGAATCACATATTACTGCTGACGGTAAAGTTATTAAGCATAGAAAACGTATTAACTTTGTAGAAACTAGAAGAAATAAAGAAGAACTTATTATTAAAGGACTTACGCCTTATAATAAAAAGAAACATCTTGAAGCTATTGCAAAAGGAGAGGAATATGACGGTGTTAAATATATATCTTATAATAATTCGGATTGGTCTTGTAGAGTTACTATGATTGACGGTGCAGTTAAGAATAGGACAGTATTTAAGTTTTGTGGTATAAATAATCACATGAATGTTACAAATGCTGAACTACTTGCAAAATGTCATAGCGTAGAAGATATAATAAATCTTGATACTGATATTAACAATCGTGTCTCTCTTATTTCTAAGTTTGACCCAAGTTATACTCAAAAATATATTAGAAACAATGAACAAAAACCTATCTTCAATAGAAACTATTATCGCAAGACTTGATAATGATTTCAATATTATGAGTAGTGATTATATACCTAGAGTTGGTGCTTGGTGTATAGATGCTATGAATGAAATGGGTATTCTTCAATATGAAGAAAAAGAAACTACTATTGAAGTTGTTGATAGAGTTGCTTATTTCCCATGTTGTATGAACGCATTTAAAGTGTATGCAGACGGATGTGAGGTTTCCCCCATAAAGAAAGGAAACTGTGGTTGCTCTTCCGGTACTACTGAATACTTCGCTCAAGACCGAGAGAAATCTAGGGAACGAGAAAGTAAGCGTACTGTTGAAATAGATTCTGAAAACTATAAAGGACGTAATTACGTTTATCTTCGTGATGCTAATGCTATTCAATTAAATTTTGATACAGATGTTGTTAAAGTATCCTATCTTACAGTTAAGACTGTATATAGTGATACTTTTCATTGTAATATTCCTGTTATACCTGATAACGGAAAACTTATCGAAGCTCTTGAATGGTTTTGTATGTGGAAGTTACTAAGTAGAGGACTTAAACATCAAGTATATTCTCTACAAGGTGCTATGCCAGTTAATCCATATTTATTATGGAGAGATTCTCGTGACAGAGCAAGAGCTTCTGTTATTAATGAAAATCAAGATGCTAATGCCTATAAAGGTTGGGCGTCGTTCTTTTATAATGCAACATTTAGACCTAGAGACTAATGGAAGTAGTTAAGGAGTTAAACAAAGACGGAGGTTACGAATCCATTAAGAATGGTTCAATGACCCATGCTGTTAATGCTATGGTTTCTCGTGACGGTAATTCTATTCAGAACGAACAGTCAATTAAGACAATTATAACATTAAGTGAAAATGAAGAGATAGTTGGTGTTATCTCTTGCTCTGATGAAATAGTTATCTTTACTAATAATAGTAAGATTAGAAGATATAAAGAATCTACTAAAGCTATTACGGAAGTTACTACTAATTGGAATTATCAAGGCGGTAAAGTTATAGGTACATATACCTATAATGTAAATAATGAATTAATTGTTGCTATTACTGAACTTAATTCTGATGAAGAAGTTCCATTAAAGATAATTAATCTTAATAAACCTAATTACCTAGAAGGTGGAAGCGATATTAAATATACGTTAGTTCCTAATATCCCTAAGACTAATCTTAATAACTCCAAGTTAGTATCAGGTAGTGCTATCTATAAAGGAATATATAATTTCTTTATTAGATATAAAGAAGGAAGCGATTATACTGGTTGGTTTCCTATTGGAACTCCTGTATTAGTATGGGATAAAGGAAATCAAACTACTATCGAAGATAATAGTTTTGGTTATGACGACAGTAGCGGTAATCTCCCTGTTAACTATAAGATAGGAAACTTTACTTTTAAAGAAGATACTAATCTAAATACTGAAAAGGTAAACTTAAATATCGAACTAGGGTTACAAATAGATAATTCAGGTCTTAATTATACAGCTTATCAAATAGGTTATATAATTAATACTCAAAAGGGAGATACTAAAGTATATAATACTTCTGATATAGATATTAAAACTAGTAGAATCACGATAGACGATGTTTATAACGAAACATTTAGTCTAGATGATATTACTAGTTCTTTCTTTAATCTATATAATGTAAAAACCTTATGTAACTATAACAATAGATTGTATGTAGCTAACTATAAGGAAGAAAACATTAATAGTCTTGTAAGTTCTATTGATACTAGTAATATACAAGTTCGAGTTAAAGATTTTATCGGAAATAAATCTATAATGAGACGTAGTGTTACTAGAGCTGCAATTTCGTCAATAGTTAATAATCCTAGAACATTTGATATTAGCAAAGGATATGTAGTAACTATTAAAGGACGTGCTTATGGTGACGGTAGTGAATATAAAGAAGTTACTAGAAAGTTCTTTCTTACTCGTATTGGTAAGAATAGTTATGGTACTTATTGTTTAATGATTTCATCTCAAGACTTTATTAGAGCTTTCTATAAAGATAGTGGTTACGATAGTCATTCTACTCCATTCTACGTTTCTTATCAAAATACAGATAATCTATATGAAGCTGCTACTGCCGTAGTTGTTAAACCCGATGATAAAGATTGGTATATACTAGAATTTAGTAGATACGGAAGTACTTACTATGATGAGATATATCCTGATAAATATTCTAGTATAGTAAATTTAGGATTTGTAAGTCATCCTTATGTAAGATATGGACGTACTAATGATTTGTTTACTAGCACTCCTTATAGTGCTCCTAATATTCAAAGAGAGTTTAATACTGACTTTAAAGTAGTATCAATTGAAGAATTTGACTTAAATATAGATACTAGAGAAATTATCGAACCTATGTGGTTTTACTTAGGAGATGTTACTATTGGGGAAGAAACATATAAATTAAAATACGACCGTTATAATCCTGTTGACTTTTATTATAAAATATATGATATGTCTACTGGAAGTCCTGTTGATAAAGGAATGAAATTTAGACGTTCTTTTCAAACAGCTTATGTGGACTATGGAGGAGTATTAGATATTATTAAAGCTAAGTTTCCTAATTCAACTATATATACTATTGATGAATATGAAACAATTAATCCTACGGGAACAATAAATGATGTTAAGACACAAGCTGAAGGAGGATTAACCGAAGGAGATAAACTTAGAATTGCATATGATGTATCTAAGAATAAGTTTATGTTTGCTACTAAATATAGTAGATTAGACGATAGTTATTGGCATCGTAGAGAAGATGCTATTTTAATTATTAATAGTGAAGGCGAAACTAGTAGACATACAATAGATGAATTATTTCCTAATCTATCTGTTAATTTCAACAATGAAAATAAATCTACACAAGATTTAATTAACGAAATTGAAGGAATACATGAAACAGTATATAAATGGAAAGTAGATAGAGAACCAACAGATGACGATTTCAATATTGATGAAAGTTATACTGTTGACTTTAATGTTATAAGTAGTCTTAGTGCAGATTTAAGTTCTACTAAAACATTTACTGACTTAAAGGCTTATCCTGTTGGTTATATTAAAGAAACAGTAGAAGAAGGGAATCAAACTATTATAACTGCCGAGAAAGAGTTCATGATAGTTATTCCATTTATAAATTATCTAAGGACTGTTTCTACTTATGATTACACAGGTAATGAAGATTATACTATTTATGATAGAGTAAGTGTTGAAAGTACTAAAGCCTATGAAGGAGTATTAGGTAACTTATATATTTGTTTCCAAAAGAATAAGAAGTTTAATCTTGACAGAATTAGTAATTATGACGGTTTACTTCTTGATATTCCTACTTTTGGTAAAGACGATGTATTAGCAATAAGCGAAGGTGGTATTCGTTCTAGTGGTAGTGAGTTCCTTGAACTGCATAATAATGATAAGTATAAAGAACTTCGTGTTAGTGGTCCTGACGGAGGTTATATTAGTTATGCTTTTGGATTTGCTTCTCCTAAGATATTAGATAGTGAAACTAAACCTGAAGATACAGAATTTTATTCAGATAGTGCTAAGTATGCAATTAATCAATGCGTATATAACTTCTTCGTACATTATGTATATCCTAATGGTAATATTACTGACGGTATTAATATTCCTAATACTATGAGTTATTCAGAGACTATTAGTTTAGGTACAGCTAATGAAGGTAATACTTCATTAACAATGGATATAAATGAAGACACTCTAATATCTGATATTAAGACTAAGTTTGATGCTTATAAAAGTCAATATGGTAATATTAATACTAATAATGCACACGATGTAGTTAATATATTTGATAGCATTAGTAATGTAAGATTCTGTAATATATTTCCTAAATATAATTCTAATGGTATTGCTCTTTATAAAAACAATAATGGCAATCGTATGTTTAGAGGAACTAGAAATCCTAGTTACAGAAGAATTCATCAGATAGAATTCTTATTTGACAACATACCTATGAGAAAAGAGTTCGTAGGATATTTTATATCTTATGAAAAGACAGAACCTATATTAGTTAGTGAAGGTGTTCCTGTACGTAGAGATGATGATTTTAATACTGCATTTAATGAACAAGTTAATAATATTCGTTTCTATTATCCTGAATTTGATATTATAAAGAAGTCAGGTGCTGGTAATATATTTATTACCGATAGTCGTTATACTATGGGTAATGCTTATAAAGGTCCTATGTTTACTGACTATTATAGTAGTGATACTGATTTTAATCAATCTCGTCCTTCAGAAGAATTTGGAGATATTAGAGCTATTAAAAGTTCTACTATTATAATGGCTGATAGCAAAGATGATAATAATGCAGGTAGAGAAGCTGTTGTTAATCTTGTTTTGAATAAGTCATTAAAGTTAGGATTCTATACTACAAACGGTAGAGGTTATGTAAATGGTTTATTACTTAATATAAGTGATAACTTATATATGTCTGAGAATAAAGACCTTATTCCACTTGGCTATATTAAGTATGTTAATCCAACAGGAGATATTTATAATTATGGTTATGAAGATTATATCTATAATTATAATTATTACTTTATGACAGCATGTGTTTATGCATTTAATCGTAATGGTGTATACTATGATATTACTGACCCAATACCTAAGAAGGCTACGGATAATACTAATCTTTATCCTAATTTCCCTAGAGTACATTGGGATAGTGAAAGAGTAGGTAATACTCCTATAAGTAGAATAATTCTTAATTATTATTCGCTATATCCATTATTTGCTAAAACTATTAAAACAGCTCCTGATGAAAGATACTATACTATTCATACTAATAATAATTCTTTCGTTCAGAATGTTCGTATGATTCATCTATTGCCTACTACTATTAATGATACATTTGAAATAAGTAGTATGTATCTTGATTATGCAGGTAAGAAATTTATTAATTATAATGAATTATTATATAGTAACTTTGTTACAGAATATCGTCAAACTATTCGTAGAAGTGATGTTATTAGTGATGAATCAGTAGAGAATAAATGGCGAATATTTAGACCTAATGCTTATAAGATAATTAGCGAAAATAAAGGTGACATTATTAACGTTATTGGTATCGGCACTTATCTTATAGCTCATTGTGAACATTCGATGTTTATCTTTAATAGAGATAATACACTTTATACTAAAGATAAAGATGTTCAAATGTTAATGCCTGATGCTTTCGATATTGATTATCAAGAGGTATTTACTAGTGAGAAAGGATATGGTGGTCTACAAGATTTTGAAGCATACGTATGTAATGAAGCTGGCTATATATTCTTAGACAGAAGTAAGAAGAGGTTATATAGATTTGATGAGAAGAATCTAAATGACCTAGGTGACGGAATACAGTCTATATTAGATGAGTATTTAACTAGTAATACTCAAATACTAATGGGAATGGATAAGGAGAATAATCGGTTAATCTGTTCCTTTATGGGGGATGTTTCAGATTTTACCCTTAGTTATAATTTCGTCACTAATACTTGGATAAGTATACATACTTATTTATGTAGAGGATTTTATAATACAAAAACTAATTTGTATATTAGTTCCTTCAACAAGAAGAATATTATAGGTCAATTAGGATTCGTAAAGCCTTTGAGTTATCTTAAATATACAGACTTTGAGATAGCTGCTAATAAGAATCCTTTCTATGTAGGAGACAACAATAATACTATGGTAGTCGATGTATTATTCAATCTTGAATATGATACTATTAAAGTACTTAACTACATAAGTTATGACTTATATAAAGCTAATGACATTAACTTTGCAGGTAACAAGATATTATTGTTTAGTAATACTTCGATAAGTAGACTTGAAGATATTACCGTTAATGAACGTAATACTTTCGATACAGCTAAACCTTATTATGAACATGGTAAATGGAATTATAATTATTTCCGTAGTGTTCTAAACGAAGTAGTTACTAATTATCCAATAGATAGACTTACTGGTAAGTTGACTGTTGATGTTGATAAGAACTACGAACCATTTAAATCTAATCTTATTAATGGTAAATATCTAGGTGTGCGTTTTGTAATTAATGACGGAACAGCTAAGATAGAGATTAAGAAGATTGAATGTTATGTTAATAAATACAGAGAATAATGAAACGTATTAATGAACAAAGACCTAAAGCATTTATAGGTGCTGCGATTTCTGTTGGTACTAATATTGTTAGCGGTATCATAGGTAATCGTAAGAAGAAGAAAGCTGAACAAGCCGAAAGGTTAAGACAAGAGCGTCTTCAAAACCTACAAGACAATCAGGCTTTAGCTAGTGCTCAAAATGAGAACATGATGTCCGAAGAAGAGAAGTCACAGTTCTTAAGCCAATACTTATCTAATGGTGGGAAAGTACGAACCTTCCCCCATAAAGGAGCGAAAGCGCGTATTGTCGAGGGTGGTACTGCTATTCCTATTAAGAAAGATTCATTTCTTCTTAAAGGACGTAAACACAATACTGGAGGTATTGTTATTGATGCAGGTAAGACAGGTGTTGAAGCTGAAGGTGGTGAAGTAGTACAGGTTACTCCTAAACAACTTAAAGTGTTTAGTGCTCAACCTATACTTAATGGTAATAGTCCGGCTGAATTAGTTCAGAGAGGTGCTAAGCCTTCTAAAGTGTTTAATGCTCAAGAGTCATTTAAAGATAGAAATGGTCTTAACGATGACGGTACTAAAAAGAAAAGAAATATGAGAACAATAACTGGTAAGAAAAAGCTAGGAGGATTATCTCGTAAGAAAGATTACGGTTCAGATAAGAAACCTTATCCTAGTGTTAAGTCTAAAGACTTTGCAGGCGGTGGTCGTAGTTATCCTATTCCTACTAAAGCTGATGCTCGTGATGCTCTTAGATTAGCTGGACTTCATGGTCGTTCTGATGTGAGAGCTAAGGTATATAAGAAATATCCTGAATTGAAGAAATCAGTTCTTGGTTCTAGAACAAGATTATTAAAGGATAACTATAATAACTTTGGTTTAGAAAAGGATTATAGTAGTAGTTTTGCTCCTAATGCTTTGACTAAAGCTAATATGAATTCTGTTAAGACTAATAGTGTAGTTCCAAGTAAGCCTGTTGGAGCTTCTATTAGTTCTAGTACTAGTCCGTTATCTAAATCTAGTAGATTTGGAAACTTTATGAGTGGTATAGGCGGAGAAGCTATTAGTGCCGGTATCGGAGCATTAGGTAATATTATAAGCGGTGTTACTAATAAGAACAGTATTAATAATATTCAAGCTCCTACTAGACCTAGAACTATAATTCCTGCAAGGATGAGAACTACTTATAATATAAATCCACAATTAGCTGAAAGTCGAGATTCTGAAAGAAATATGGCTAGAATTATTGATTCTAATACTTCTAGTTCGTCAGGAAAGATTGCTCGTATTCAATCTTTAGCTAATCGAGGAGTTCTTGAACGTAATAAGTTAAGAGGAATGAAAGAGAATGTTGAGACTGACCTTCTTAATCGTTCCGCTCTTAATCGTCAAGGAGTAGAAGCTGTAAACAATCAAGTATTAAACGCTTATGATAATGCAGTTACTCAAACAGAAAATGAAAAGATTCAAGCAAGAGCTAATAATCGTACTAATATAATTGAAGGTCTTACTAGTGCAGTTAGAGATTATCAACTAGGCGTAGATAAAAGACGTTCAGAAGAAAATGCTATTGCTGCTATGATGAGTGCTAATCCTGAACAAATGGAATTGTTCTTAAAACTAATGGAAAAGAATAAAGGTAGACTAGGTAATATACGAAGTACTTTATTCAGATGTGGTGGTAAGAAAAAGATTGCTTAATTATAAATACTATAACTATGCCGATAGATATTAAAACAGCAGGTTATCAAAAGAGGGAGCGGGTTGCCGCTCCTTTAAATGTTTACAATAGTACGTTAAATACTCTACAACAGAAACATGATACTGCTATTGAAACTAGTAATCAGATTAAAACGTTTCTTGCTAATAAGCAATTAAACGAAGCTGAAAATGAGTGGCTCGATAAATATTCGAGAGATGTTAATGCTCAAATAGAAGCAAGTGCTCAAGAAGGTAGTTATGCTACCGCATTAACTACTGCAAGAAGATTAGCCGGAGAAGTTGCTAGTAATCCAGGACTTATTGGTCGTGAGCGTTATCAACAAGAGTTTAAAAAGTTCCAAGACGAAGTTACTAATAGTGATGCTTATGATGGAGATGTTAAGGCTTATACATTGGAGCAGAACAAATATAATTATCAAGACCAAATAGATGAAACAGGTAGAGTAATAGGCGGTAATCAATTCAAACCTAATTATCGTCCTGTTGAACAAATAGATTATAATACTTTATATCAGAAAGTATTGTCTACTGTTGGTGTTGATTCTAGTTCAGGTGAACAGTTAGTATGGGGCGATGCAGAAGGTAATCTTAAAGAAGGTCAAGGAAATATTGTTGCTGGTGATGTTCCTTATCTTAAAACTTCCGGTGGTATTCAACAGTTATCTAAGGAGAAGATACGTGCTGCATTTGAAGCTGCATTAAATGAAACTCCTGGTGCTCGTGCTTCTCTTGAACAAGACTATAAAGTAAATGTTTGGAAAGCTAATAAAGGTAATAAGAATAATCTTGTTACTAAGCCTGATGGAACTATTATGTCACAAAGAGAATTTGAAGAGAATCTATTTGCTCCTAGATATGCTGCTTCTGCTTATCGTAGAGTTGAAAGTAGAATTAATCCTGAATTAGGATTTAATCTATTAGCTGCTGCTCGTAAAAATTCTGCTAAACCTAAAACTGGTAAAGAACCTGATTTACTTCCTTCTTTAGCTACTATTGGTGGTAAAGAGAAAGTAGAGCCTGATACTCCTGCTAAAGTTGCGTCGCAATTAAATACACTTAATGGTCAATTAGCCAATATGTTCGCTACTTATGGAATATCTAAATCTGTTCCATTAGATAAAGCGTATGCTCAATTAAGGTCAAGTATTGCTAATAATAACAATTTATCTGATACAGCTAAGAAACAAGCATTAGACGAAGCATATAATTATTATAGCGGTATTAATAATGCCAATAATAGATTAGATGCTATGAAAGGACATCTTACACAAGATGAACAGTTTGCATCTGATTTCTTAGGTAAGAGACTTAGTAATGGAAATATGGCAGATACTAATAATCCTATGCAACGTGAATATGCTAATAGAATGAACAAGTTATTCACAGATTCGCAAGGTAATAGTTTCGATACAGTTCTTGTTAATCCTATTAACGAAGCTAGTAAAGCTGCTATTATATCTAAACTAAGAGTTGATATGGGTCTTACTAGACAAGATGTATCATTCTCTAAAATAGGGGATAAAGAATATATTCGTATTAGTAAAGATGCTTATACTCGTTTAGCTCCTGAAATAAGTGAAGTATTAAAAATTAATCCTATTGGATTTACTAATGAAGGTGTAGAACCTAAATCATTTACTAGAGCGGATGAAGTCTATCATGGTAATAAATATTATGGTAGTAAAGTCACTGCATTTATGGCTGGCTTTAGAGCACTTGGTCGTGGAGAGATAACAACTGCCGGAAGTGATAAAAACTCAATAGCTTATGTATATGAGAAAGCTGCACAAATATCTAATGCTGCGACTGAAAGAGTATCTAAAACCCTTCCTCCTACTTATGTAGACTTAGCGGTATTTGACTTACCGCCTCATGTTGTTGCTTTAGGTCAAGGCTTTGAATCCGAACAACTCAAAGACTATAATGAACGGGTTATGAATATGGTCAGTATTGCTAATCCAGGAAGTATAGTTATTAAGAAACGTAATGAAGAAGGAGTTCTTGAAGTTGTTGAAGATAGTAGAGATAGAGATGCTATCATGCAGACTATTCAAGCTCAAATTAAGAAGAAGAATATTAATAATGGTTGGTGTAGTTCTGCTTCTACTGGTGAATACGGTATATTCTTAAATATTCCTTATACTGTAAAGACAGGTAAGAATGTTGGTAAGAATCCTGATTCTGATATGGAAGATAGAATACAGAACGCAGTAGCCGGAGACTATATGATTACGGGTGCTGTACTTAATGATGAGATAGAGAGATTTAAATCTTTGCCTGCTGTTAAAGCATGGGACACTCTCAATTCTATTAAGTATAATAACGCTCTTAAAAGAGGCTATCGTTTATCAGATAGTGAATTTGGAGACGGTAGTTATTCAGCCGTTACTGACGGTAACCTGTATCAAATACTCGATGCTAGTGATTCTCCTGTAATTAAGATTACTGAAAGTGAATTATTTGAACGTATGCTTCAAAACAATCAAGCTAATGCTGTTCTTGCTCCTGTTAAAGAAGATATAGATTTGATTAGTGCTAGAAATGGTTCTATTGCAAATTCCCCCATAGAAGAGCAACAAGTGATTGCTCGTCCGATTATGCAGAAGGCTATGATAATGGCAGGTGCTACTGGTAATCTAAATGAATTAGATATAGATACTAAGAGACAAGTATTTCAATTCTTTAATCGAATGTACTCTAGTCTTACGGGAGAAACTCCTAGTCAAGTTATACTTAATCAAATGAACGACTTAATGAAGTAAGCGTATGCCAAACATGTTTGATAATATATCAGTAGAAAAAGCTCCACTAACTAGTGGGGCTAATTCTGTTAATATGGCTAATGATGTTCCTACTGTTACTAAATATAAACCTGATGTTTCTGCACAAGGCAACTTTATGTTTCGTAATCTTAATGGTAAAGAAGTATTTACTGGTACAGAGGAAGATTATCATTCATTAGCTAAGTATGGTGCTGAACCTAATAGGTATCAAAGTAGAGAAGAATTAGAAACTCTACGTGCTAAGAATCAATCAGCTTGGAAACAGGCAGGTAATGCTTTAGGACAAACTATTGGTACTGTTATTGGTGATACTGTTGGAGGTATGGGTATGCTAATAGATTTAGCTACTGCCGGATTATGGGATGATAAACCTTTTAGTAATCCTATTACAAGAGCTGGTGATACTATATCTGATTATGTTCGTGACGATTTATTTCCTATATATCGTGAGAATCCTGATAAAGCATTTGATATGAATGACTTTTCAGGTTGGTTCTTTAGTCAGGTTCCTAGTATTGCTAGTTCTCTATCTTTAATGATTCCTGGCACTCTTTTAACTAAAGGAGTTGGAGCTGTTGGTAAAGGAGTTGCAGCATTAGGACGTAGTAGTTCTAAAGTAAGTCGTGCAATGAATTGGGCAAAGAAGGCTGCTAAATTAGATAATGTATATCGTGCTAATAGATTAAAGATATTAGCTAATGACGGTATTACAGCTATTGGTATGCGTTTAGGTGAGAATTATCAAGAAGCTCGTGGTGTTGCAGAACAAATAGAAGGTGAAGCATTGTCTCTATTTACTGGAATGTCTGACGAAGAGTTTCAGAATTGGTTAGATAACAATCCTGATATTGCAAGTGAGGCTAAAGAAAGAACTAAAGAAGAAGCTGCTCTTATAGTTGCAGATAAGGCAGCTATGCGTAACTTTGGTTATAACGCAGGTAACGTATTCTTTGATTTCATGCAGTTACGTGCTGTTAATAAAGCAATAGGACAAGTCAATCGTGCTATTACTCCACGTATTCGTTATTCACAGAATCAAGCTCTCGATAGAATAGCTTCTACTGGTGTTGAATCTGCTAGTCAAACTTTAGGTCAAGCGGCAAAAGGTACTATTAAAGATTTTGCAGGTAAAATAAATCGCTTTGTTAATTCTAGTGAGAATCTACTATTATCTGAATTAACAGAAGGTATTGAAGAAGCTATTAACTTTGTAGGTCAAGAAGAAGGTACTTTATACGGTCGTTATTTGTTAGGTCAAGCTGAACAATACAATGGTGCTGTATCTATGGATAGAATAGAGAAGTACTTACAGAATCCTCAATTATATAATTCTGCACTTTGGGGAGTTATTGGCGGTATTACTTTTGGTGGTACTATGTCAGCCATTAATAATCGTAAAGGCGGTAATATAGAAGAGAAACAACGTATTGCTGAAATAAATGGTCGTGAACAGGTATTCAATGAGTATGCTCGTCAGATGCAGATTATTGATAATGGTGAAAATCCATATCAAATAGAACGTGATGCTAATGGTAATCCTATTACTTATTTAGATGACGGTACTGTTAGTCAAGACCCAACAGTAGGTACTACTCGTTATAGTAAGGTTAGTCCCGAAGAACAAGAAGATTTACGCGCTGCTGCTAAAGAGAAGTTTACTACTACTCTTACTTTAAATGCTATTCGTTCAGGTAATTATGAACTACTTGAAGATTATATTGAAGACCCTAGACTAAAGAAGAAACTAGTTGATTCAGGTCTTGTAGATGATGCTGAATACGATAGAGATACGCAAGAATTAAAGAAAACTATGCGTACTGTTCTTAATAGATACGTTAATTATTCTACTGCATTACGAAGTGCTAATATTGATGATGCTTTACTAGATGTTGCTATATCAGAGAATATAGTTAATGCACAAGAAGCGGACTTATTAAATAAACGAGTAGAAAGACTTAATACTATTCAATCTCAATTAGAGAATAGCATACCGGCTATTAATGAAGTTCTTGACCCAATGGCTAAGAATCGTATGCAATTAGGTATATTAGAACAGTATCGTAGAGAAGTAATGTCTACTTATAATAGTCTAAAGAATAGTAAAAATCCTTTAGATAGAGCACAAGCTAGTCAATATCTTGATTTATCACGAGTAATCGAATCTAAGGTTACAGACTTACGAAGAGGTTTAAGTCCTATGGAAAGTTTGTTCCTAGATAATGTTCGTAGTGTAGAGAATATTGCATTAGGAATAGAAGGTAGCGAAGAACAGAACAACTTAATCAAGAAACAAATAGAAGAACTTGATGAAAGTGATTTAGCTCTGTTTAAACAGGCAGGTAAAGACTTTAGTCTTGGTACTCTTGCTAAACAAGTTCGTAATATTAATTCAGAGTATATGGATAATATGGGACAGATACTTCTTGATGAAATTCGTAGAGATAATTATCGTTCTCGTATTATTACTACTAACGAACAAGCTAAAGAATTTGAAGATACTCGTAAGAAAGAATTAGAAGATGCAGCTAAGAATCTAGTTAAGTCAGCAAAGAAGAATCTTAATGACTTTGTTAATATGGCTAATGAAGAAGAGCTTGGTAATCTTGAGAAAGCACTAGATAATGCGTTTACTGATGAAGAAAGTCAGAATACTAGCAATAAGAGTTTATCTAATGCTGTTAGTATTTTAACTAATTCAGAGAATGGTAAGAATGAAATAAGTAATCTAAGAGAAGCTATTACTAAAAGAAGAAATAAGTTAGCTATACAGAATGAAGTACAGCAAAGACAGCCGGAGAATCAGCAAGAAACTTCCTCTATGGGGGAAGGGAGGAGCGAAGCGACGACTCAAGAAGAACTAGAAGTTAAGCCTAAGCCTAGACCTAAACCAAAGACTGCAAAAGAGAAGAAATTAAAGGAAACGTTAGACAAAGTAGTATCTCAATCTAATTCAGGTATTGTAAATAAATCTAATATAGGTAATCTTGAATTTACGATAGTAAATCCTTTTGCAAGTCTTAGTGACGTATCTCGAAAACCAGTTAAAGTTAATGATATTGATATTCGTATTAGTAGGTTCGGAAATGTAAGTATTGACGGATTAGATGCTAAAGGCAATATAATTGCTGATGTCACTATTGAAGAACTTAATGCAGCTATTGCTATTGGAGATATTACTGTTGTAGATACTTCCAAGAAAGAAGATACTGGAACTGATAATACAGTTCTTGAATCATCCATATCTGATAATGATTTGGAAGGTCAGCGTCAACGTATAGAAGAAATCAATCTTATCATAGACTTGTATAATCAGATACAAGGTAATGAAGTAGAAGGTAAGACTTTTACTAGTCTTAATGATATGATGATATATCTACAACAACTTAATCCTAGAGCTATTAATCTATATAACGATATTAAAGTTCTAGCTAATCGTCAAATAGTAAACGGTAAGATAGTTAATGTTGATACAGAAGTTAAGACGCCTTCTGATATTATACAGTCTGCAAGTAAGACATTAGAAAATGCTATTGCAGAAGATAAACAACGAGCTAAAAATAATGGTTATTTCTTTAATTTAGTTAATCTAAGCGATAGTAAAGTTTATTCTCGTATTGGACAACTTAAATCTAATGATACAGTTAGTGTAGAATTAGATGAGAATAATAATCTTATAGTTAAGTCTCGCGGAATTAAAATAGGAGAGTTTCCTAAGATTGGTTATAATAACGGTAATGTTGAAGTTATGAATCAAGGTTGGAGATATACTGTTAAAGATGGCAGTATAGATTTCATAACTCAACTTCAATCTATTATTAGTAATGAAGATGAAAGTGCTAAAGAGTTTGTACAAACACTTAATAATATACGTCGTTTGTATCGTGTTCGTAATAACCCTGAAGTTGAAGGAACATTCGGACATCAGCTTAATGCTTTACAAGAGAATAAGAACTGGAAGAATCTAACTAGTTTATTCGGTGATACTCAAACTAATCTATTAGATAGGATTAGACATCTTAATAGTATTATATTCTTTAATAATGCTCTTAATGTTAATCAGTCTGATTTTAGTACCATTGTTAACGATTCGTTAACTAATTGGATGAATAAACTCAAGAAGTCTTATACGGACATTAATAACTTAAAGTCCTCTATTAGTAAAACTAAGTCTAAAAAGAAACGTTTAGTTGTTGGACGTACAAGTTCAGGTAGTGTTATTTATGCTAAAGATAAACAAGGTAATCCTATATATCGTAAGTTTGGAGATGTTACTACTAGTGAAGCAACTGATGGTTATCGTTTAGTAGTAGGAGTTGACGGCGGAGTAGCTGATATTAAAACCAATACTATTATTGCGGCTAGTCGTATTCCTAGAAATGTAGTAGGTATGACTATTAAAGATTCAGAAGGAAGACTTATTGCAGTTCCTAGTCGTGAGAATACTATGAGTAATAGTGAAACTGGTGCTACTGAATATACTAAGAGGTTTAACGAAGGATTAGATAAACTACTTCATTCTTTATTAGATGCTACTCTACAAGGCAATGAAAATCTTCATACTCAACTATTAGAAGAAGTATCTAAATATATAGGTAAACAGAAAGTACTGTACGGTTATGAAGTAAGAGGTCATGCTTTAATACCTATTAATAGAGTTGCACCAACTATTTATTTTAATCTTAAAGATAGAAATGTAGCTTTCTCTATTCCTGGCGAACTTAAACCTAGAAGACTTATGGCTCGTATGCCTAATGGTTTTGTTCCTACTAATAATCATGGTAATTTTAGTAAAATGTTGCAAGAAGTATATGCTTTACTTACTCGTAATGTTGTTAATTCAGCTATTCGTGGTGAATCTAATCTATTTAGAGTTGTAGACGGCAAGTTACAAGCTAAGATACCTAATATACTTCAAGACGAATGGTTTGATACTGGTTATAGTAGTTATGAAGAATTTGTAGCTAAGGACGGAGTATTGGTTACTGATTTAGGAAATGTTACTGATAGTAAAGGTAATATCATTAGTAACTTTAATTATACTGGCGATGTTTATAATAGGACTATTACTCTTATGAATCCTAGTCGTAGTACTGGTCGTACTAACGCGGCTGACGCCGCTGTTTCCCCCATAAAGGGGCAACAAACTGTGTCTCCCGTAGTTGTACCTAACCCACTTGCTAGTCAAGACAGTACTCCTCAAATAGGTACTCTTATGGAAGTTGCACAAGCTAATACTGATAATCCTAATCTATTATCTGTTGTATCTGCATTAGAAGCTGCTGGTGTTAAACTTAGTCCAGATATTGAAACAGTAGGTGAAAAAGGTAGATTTGCAGGAATAGTTGCTGGTGGTAATACTATTACTCTTACTAATAGATTCGATACTCTTGAACCTGAACGTAGAGTACTTACTCTTATACATGAAGGTGTTCATTATCTACTTAATGATGAACGTGCTAATATAGAGCAATCATTTGGTGACCTATATGATAAGTTTAGTAGTTTTATTAATCAGGATTCTGCTTTAGTAGAAGAATACGGAAGATTCTTAAATAGTGATAAACCTAGAAGCGTAGCTATTGAGGAATTTGTAGTTGAAGCTATTACTAATCGTACATTCGCTAGATTACTTGCTAGAATTAAGTATGATTCTAATCCTACTACTGAATCAAATAACCTATTTACTAAAATAGTAGATGCTTTAGTAGAATTAATAGGTAAAATAGGACAAATAGATAATACATTACTTGGAGAAGTTCGTAATCGTTTATCTACTATTGGATTAGAAACTAGTGATACAGCTAGTACTTCTACTGTTACTCATGACGATACTTTTGATAGAGCAGAGGAAGATGTTAGCGTTTCTACTGATGATGTATTTGATATTCCTGATATAGACTTAGATTTAGATAGTAGTATAAGTGATAACTACCGTCAAGTCGATAATTTCGATAGTCTGATTGAGGGATTGAATAATCGACAAAAGGCTATTGTGACGCATTTGTTTGACACTGGTGAGCTTAGTTTCGTATGTAGTTAAGTAAGATAAGCCTAGAGATGAAAGTCCGGCAGAAAGCCTTAGAATGAGCCATTTTAAGCGCATCTGTCGGACTTTTATATTTTCCTTATCTTACTATCACGACAGTATATAAAATGCGAAATTCGGCAGGAATTTGCGGTCTACGGGCATCTGTCCGCCTTCGTAACGTGCGGTTTTCGTCCGTCTAATGAATCTATTTGATAGTATTGATAATAATGCTATCTTTGGTAATGTTAGTAATAACTTAATTAATAATATAAAGTATATGAGTTGTATTCCTAGTAACCCTAAATTAGATAAGCTATTACCGCTTACTAATAATGATGTTAGAAAGTCTACTGAATACTTTGCTACTATCGAAGACAATAGTTTTCGTGATTGGTATAAAGAAAAGACTGGTAGAGATTTTAATGATGAGAATATTGATACTAATACTGTTAATGCTATAATAGCATATAATAACAGAGAGACTATCAATACTAAAGATTATGTTCAGAACGTTCGTACTTCACGGACTGGTGTATTTGGTAATGACATAGCGAAAGAAGACCACGCTATTAATATTCTTGCTACTATTTATTTAAAGAGTCAAGGAAGTATTCGTAAAGCTCTTGCTAATAAAAAACGTAAGGGTGAAAACGAAGTAATAAAGGATAAAGCTGGTAATGAGTTAAGTCCTCAAGCCGCTATAAAGCTGACTATGATTACTTATCTTAATAGACATCTAAAAGAGAATGATAAGAAACTTACTCAAGAACAAAAGGCTTATGTAGGTACTATTATTCGTAATCTTTACGATGGCGGTAATTATAATCGTAATGAGTTATTTGATATAGTAATTAACTCACCGGAAGTAGTTAGTCTTAGCAAAGAGTTTGGTATAGATACTAATGAAGATTTTGAATCTAATGATGATGTTAAAGAAGATAGTGAACAAAACTCTCGTCAAGATGACCAAGAAACTATTGCTGCTCTTCGTGCTGATTGGTCTGAAATATCTGACCAACGAAAAGATATAGATAAAAATGTTAGCAAAGAAGTAAAAGAATGGTTTGCTCGTTTACCTAAAACAAATAGTAATAGTTTTATAAATGAACAGCCTGATACTTCTAATAATACTTATTCAGGCATGGCTGAAAGTACTACTTTTTCTAGTTCTTTTAAAGCTATTAATAACTATGGTAATTTCTCTAGTGTTGAAGCTATGATAGAGAGTTTCCATACTATTGCTGCAAGATTTAAAGAAGTATCTCATTTAGAATATGCTGCACGTTTACTAGAAGACGAAGCCAATGTTCAGATGAGAAATAAGATATTTACTCAACTAAAACAATCTATTTGGGAACGTAATGAAGTAGTTTATAGTCAAGACGGTTCTAATGTGGTTACTAAGAATCGTAATACTTTTCCTAAACTTAATCTACAAAACAAAATACTTAATAGTTTCGATTCACTTATTCACAATCCTTCTATTATGGCTAATGATATTGCCGTATTAGACGAACTTAAAAACAGATTATCTACACTAAAAAATTCTAACACAAATGAAATCCAAGAAATTACAGAGCAAATTGCTGCAATTTTTAATAAGTATAACTTCGGCATCAATAGACAGGGTGTTGTTAACTACGTTCGTAACTTCGGTGATAACCAACTTTCTAATATCTCTTCTATTGTCGATGATTTGTTAGAGTTTAATAAAGTAGTAGGTAAGGCGACTAATCTATTAAAGATAGATAATGAAGCACAACGTATCTATTATGCAGGTGAATATGCTAAAACTAAAGAGAATGAAGAATATGTGGTAGTTCCTTTTGATAAATCTCAACTACAATACAAAGGCGGTTATGCTAATAATATAGCCAATCGTATATCTAATAGATTTAAAGATTATCAGATAGTAGATTCTGAATTTAATAGTATTAATGCAGAGAACAATTTAGTTAGTGATATTTTAAAGAACAACTATATAAGTAAGTTCTTTGAAAGAATTAACGATAATCGTTATAATGATAATCCTGTTAGTAATACCGAACTACGTGATTACTTAGTTAAATTTGCTAATATTCCTCAATACAAATATAGTAATATTCTTATTGAGAAAACTTTGTCTAATGGAAAGATAATCCCAGGTTTACTTCGTCTTACAGATACTGGTTATGAACTAACTGAATATTATCGTGAATTTGGTGCACAATTATACAACGGAGTTAGTAACGAAGTAACAGGAAAGACTAAATCTTATAAAGATATTAATGCTCTTGAATGGGATATTATTACTCTTAATGAATACGCTAATAATGGTGACAATTATGAGATGACTAAAGGAGTTAAGAAATCTAAGTTCTTTACTCAAACACCTTCTGATGCACCTAAGACTTTCGTATTCAATAGTTATAAATTAGATTATACTGGACTATTTAATGCTAACAGTTCTATTTACCGTGGTCATCCTATATATGTAGCTTATGCTAATATTTATGCTAAAGAACTTGCAGAAATGGCACAAGCTATTAACTTCTTATTTGAGACAACTGTTGAGAATGGAGTAGTAACTATTGTATCAGATGAAAATGGTAAGCCTAAGATAAAAGACGAGTTTAAAGATTTACGTAAATCTGAAGCTAGACTTAATTATCATTATCGTAAAAGTATTCTTGATAGCAATGGCAAACCAACTGGTAATGTATTTAAATTTAGAAGTCTACTTATTGATAAAGTTAAAAACCTTAATAAGTATAATAGTGAGACAGCTAAAACGGTAGATATGAATTGGCTATTTGAAGGAGGTGACGTATTCTCACTCCTTTATGGGGGAAAGAATAGTGAAATATCATTGATACAAGACGAGAACGGAGAATATAATATTAGACTTACTGGTGAACTTC